>ERZ1673736.297-NODE-297-length-82236-cov-13.626118_pt1 | contig 82236 bp, 68 predicted proteins | sample MGYA00580212_ERZ1673736 | MGnify/ENA primary metagenome ERZ1673736 (study PRJEB41218, sample SAMN15661752) | gut metagenome | host: Homo sapiens | place: Canada: London | collected 2015-08-20/2019-03-30 | study: EMG produced TPA metagenomics assembly of...
AAAGAATAAGTGCATAACCATCTATTTCTATTGGCTATACACTTATTATACGAGGAGCATCATAATGAAACCGAGAAGCCATAAAATCATTCCAAAAACCGTCACAATATTCCGTTCCCGTACTGCGACGATTGGCTGCCGTATTGCTTCCAGCTCCCTGTGGCGGCAGAAAATCAGTACCATCCCCAGTCCGATAAGCAGCAAAAGAAGCGCTGCCGCTATTCCGACTCCCAGCGGATCCAGCGGTTCATCTGAGACAAACAAAAGTGGAAAAAGGAACAGAGACAGAGCGGCTGTAATACTGCCAGCCAGCAGACAGGGCCATTTTTTTCCAGGTTTAGGCAGATCGCAGGGCGGCTCCAGCTGCTTTTTCGGCATAGTGCTTTCCGGATGAACCGGTTCCAGTTCTGACGGCCGTTCCAGTATCTGGCCGCAGCAGGGACATTGAAATACATACTCCATTTTGGGGAAACGGCTTTGTTTATCTAAGGGAAGAGCCTCTCCGCATGTCGGGCAGACCCAATGGGTTTGAAACGCGCGCTTATGGATCAGAGCCAGAGGCACAAAGGACACAAACGGGAGAATCAAGATCGGCGCAATCCACCAGCGGTTTCGGGTAATGAGAAGCGAAACCAGGCAGATCGTAAGAAAAAGGCTCATAGAAAGCATCAGGCGCGTAGTTCCCCGGGCTGCCTGCTTCTGAGCAGAACGATAGGTTTCATTCCCGCTCTCCATGCCGGAACGCTGGAGTTCTAAAAGGAATAATTCAATCAGCTCATAAAGATCATCGGGATTGTTTACCTCCTCACTGGTAAACTGATCGTACAGCGTCTCACCTGTATACAGCTTTGCCCCTTCACAATTTATCACAGCTCTGCTGCGGAGTCTGGCGATCGTCAGACAGTCACCTGAAAAGTCTAGCTGATACTGTGGATACTGTGCTTTCAGGCGGTCATAAAGGGCTCTCAGTTCCGTTTCACGATACATAGGCAGGTTCTCCTTAAAATACAGAATATGACAGATATTGTCTATTATACTTGATTTCGCTAAAGAATTAAAGAAATTTTTCAGTAAATACTTGTCAAGAAAGCTTTTTTATGCTAGAATACAATCGTTCTGAATCATATGGGGATATAGCTCAGCTGGGAGAGCGCTTGAATGGCATTCAAGAGGCCGTGGGTTCGAGTCCCATTATCTCCACTTTTTCAAACCCTTGTATTTGCTGGAAAATATGCAGTTTTCCTTGTAAATACAAGGGTTTTCGTTTTTGATGTGAATGTTTGATATCGCTCTGTGATAGGAAAATATTACCATTTTCAGCTCAAATATCACACGAAATATCACACAAAACCGAAGATGATACAATCAGGGAGGCTCCGGCGCATCCTTTTTCACCTCCTTCCTGATTTTAGGGTAAAAAAACAGCATATACGTATCTTGTAATTCAAATACGCATATGCTATAATGCCAGTAGGCAAAGAGAAGTAATGAATCCATGTGATTCAGCAAAATGAAAACCCCAGAGCTGCAACTCTGGGGTTTTCTATTCCCTGTTTTGGCACGGCAGGGCTTAATACCGTAGGATGGTTACCGACTATTTGTCACTATCCATCCATTTGATGATGCAATGGCAAATTACACCACCCACAACAGTGACAATAAGAGAAGCAATATATTCCATGTGATTCACCTCCCTTCCGTACCAGTCTAGGAGGCGGTAACGGGAAGAGTATACCACAAAGTTTCTATTTTATCTATCTTTCATAAACAGTTTCTCTCCTCCTCTGCTTCTAAGCTCCTCCTCAACAGCTTTTTGAATAGATACCGAAATCTGTTCAAAGATTTTTAGTCCCGTTTCTACTCAATCAACATAAATTTTAGCCATTTATTACACTACAGCTTCCTCGAAGTATTGCCAGACAATGTAGGGTTCCGGTAAGTGGTTCCTTATCCTGGCTAACAGCCCGGCCAGCTTTTCATAATCAAACTGTGCGCCTGTGCTGCTGCCGGTTCCTGCTGCTCCAGAAGCTCCTGCGCCGTCTCCCTGGCCGCCAGATGCTCCACCCTCTGCAAACAGCTGTAAATTCATTGGAAATCTTCGTTTCATAGGTGTCCCCTTTCAGTTTTTGATATCGGAGTCTAAGCTGACCATATTCAGCCTGAAAGCGTTCTTTGCAGTCCCCGCTTAACATCATGGAAGCTGTGTCCTTGAATTCCATAGGTCTTAAATCCATCTTGTCTCCTTCCTGCTGCTGATCCGTAGCTATAAAAATGAGTATAAAAATACCACCGCCTATTGACTGGTGGTATTAGATACGTCCTTCTTTTTTCAGTTTTTCGATTTCCTCCGGTGTAAGTTTCCGAGGGTTGGTCGGCATTGCTACTCTATCCCGAAATGCCTTATAAGCTTCTTTTTCTTCCTTTGTCATCTTCATATAATCACCTGCAATTCAATTACATTTTCTTTCTTTGATATTACTCTCTTCTCTTAGAACAGCAACTACCTTGTCCTGCGATAAGGCTCTAAAATTTGCTAATGGAAGTTTTGACTGAACATATCCATGGCTATTCATACCACCTGTTTTAAAACGCGCCCGCTTCCATTCCCTTGCTTTTATTCCTTAACGCTTCTGATTCTCCTCATCCAGCGGTGTTCCGCCGCCGTCCCTCTTAGTTCCTTTGCAAGCTGGGGATAGGGTGCGCCGTATTCGTTTAAGCAGCTGGCAATCTGATTTAAGCTGCCGCCGATTTTCCCGTACTCCGCAGCCAGCTTCCCGACAGCAGAAATCAGTTCATCATTGACCGCTGACACATGGATAACGGGGCGTATGGCTGCCCGCAGATGGTAAAAGATATTCTTCAAACTGCTCTGGCTCGGCAAACTGGACAAACTTCTCATTCATCAGATAGTCAAGGGAAGCTTCCCGTTCCCACCTCCGGCGCAGCTTCAAAATTATTCATAAAAGCCTTTCCTTATATATACGAATGTCGATATACTAAAAACTAAAATTCCAGAAATAATTAAAAGAGATTGGATATTTATAATGTCAGCGAGTGGTCCAAAAAATATCATGCCAAACGGTAATGCACAGGAATTGGCAATCTGCATGAAGCTAAATATACGTCCCTGCATTTCCGGTTCAATTTTCTCTTGGATAGATGCTGTAATCGGAGTATTATAGCAAGGAGATGTAATTCCTATTAGCATATTAAAAATTAAATAAACTATGAATACAGGAGCAATTCCTAACCCTGCCATCAGCATACCATAAACTCCACCTGCCATTAATGTAGTATGCAGTTTTTTCTTAAAACCACCCCATGATGTAATAATTGCTCCTCCAATAATCATTCCAAAACTATATGTCATTTCACTCATAGTTAAGAGCCAAACTTCTGTTCCAAATGTTCTGCTTACCATGAGAGGGGTTAAAAAAGCAGATGGACTAATTAAAAATAAAATGAGTAATTGGAAAATGAGCAGTCTTCTCATAAAGGTATGGTTCTTCAGATAGACTACGCCCTCCTTCATTTCTGTGAAATGTGATTTGGTCATTCTGACTTCGATATTCAAGGACTTTACTGGAACCGTTGAGGTTATACTCACTCCAATCAAAGCAGTAAAAACATCAATAAATAAAGTTGTTTCTAATGCTGCTATCGACAGAATAGCACCGCTGATAGCCGGAGAAACAAATATAATAATGGATGATAAGGTGCTATTAATTCCATTCACTTGCATTAAATGTTTTTGTGGAACTACTTGGGGGATAATTGTGTTTACTGCTGGAGTTTGTATTCCCGTCCCAGCAGACCGGATTGCTAAAACAGCTAAAAGCAATTCGATATTCTTGTGTCCAGTAAGAAAAAATATAGCTAATATCAGAGTAGCACTTGCAATAAGGCAATCCGTTATCATTACAATTCCTTTTCGGCTATAACGATCAATCCATACTCCTGCAAAGAGGGAAATCAATATTTGCGGTAAGAATCCGCATAAAGTGGAGAGTGTTATCATTTTCCCTGAAGAGGTTGTTAATGTGATATACCAAATTATTGCATATTGAACAATAGATGAACCCAACAGGGATATTGTTTGCGCAGATAAAAACCGCGCAATATGGCTTTTCCATTTGTATTCATTCATAAAGATTGTTCCTTTCAAAAAAATAGAGACCATGGCGATAATCTGCCATAGGCCTTAAAAATAAATATAAAAATAGAGTCTAAAATGAAAAGTTAAATTCCACTTTCCAATCCTCACATGGAATTTACCTCTACACAAATGGAAATTAGTCTTTCATACAAAAGAATAGTTCATCATTCCTGTCTTGGCTACCTTGAACCAAAAAGCAGTTTCCCTGTCAAGGGCTTGCCCTTCGGGGGTTCAGCCCTCCCTTGACAGGCGAAACTGATATTTTGGTATTATCGCCAGAAAACAGGAAAATTGTTCATTCCGCAGTAGAATTTAATCTCGCATACGTCAAATTCTCATATAAAAAGCACTTGACACAACATCAATTGTTTTAAGAAATTTATACTTCAGTATTTGGTATACACTTATCAAACATACCTCTGGAAATATAATAAAACCTATAACTTTTAAAGGTAACGTGGAATTTAGTCTTGCACTGGAATTTACTTTTTCAATTCAGCGCGCTTTCTTGAACTTTTACGGAAATGATTCTGTTTCTCAATTTCCTTCTAGGTCTCTTCCTGCTTTCCAGGCTTAAACAGACATTTTTATTTTCCCCGGTGTGTGGGAGCTGGCTTGACAATGAGTGTTTTAAAGGATATGATTTCGTCAGAGAAAGTTTTTGCTTTCTGATTTTTCGGGCGGCTTGGCGCAGCGTACAAAACGGTTGTTTCTTGGCGCTAAGCTGTGATAGGAGGAGGTACAAAAGGATGGATCAGACGAAAAAAAGCACCAGCGAAAAAGCGGTTAAATGGCTGGCAGATCGAGGAATTGTAAACCACATTGATATGATAGAAGCCATTCGGATAAAGCAGGCTGAAATTTTATATGCCGAACAGGACGGAGTCATGATTTATGAAACAGACAGCCAGACCTGCATGATTGCGGCAGAGAATTTTGAACCATGCCGTCAGATTTTGTCCCAGAATACATACCACCAGTTTGCCGTTCATCAGAAAGAGCTGGCGGAGGAAATACAGGCGCAGTATCATTTTGCTACCAGTGTACTGACGAATCAGGCGGCCTGGATGCAGAAAAACGCTCCTGAATTCGATGATTCAGGAATCATTGCTTTGAAAAATGAGCATGCCAAGGAAGTGTGCAGCTTTTACGGCACGATGGAGGATCCTGGCGATTATGTGAGGGAATTGATTTCGCGCGGACAGCTGTGGGGGATTTTTGAGGGGGATCGGATGGCTGGCTTTGCAGGCGAGCATCTGGAAGGAAGCATGGGGCTTTTAGAAATTCTTCCAGAATACAGGCGGAAAAGATATGGCTTCCGTTTGGAGGCCTTTCTTATCCGCCATTTTCTGGAACACGGAAAGCTTCCGTTCTGCCAGGTCATAGAAGGAAATACAGAATCCATGAGCCTTCAGAAAAAGCTGGGCATGGAGATATCAGAACAGCCGACCTGGTGGCTGTTTAACTGATCGAAATCATTATCGGAAAGCGCCTGCCGTCTCTGTGGGAATCGTGAATTCCACCATTCCCATGGAGCCTGGCGCAACAGTGTATTCATCAAACACGACGACCAGAGAACCGTCCTGATTCAGGTAAAAGCTCTCATCGCCTGTCAGACCGGAAAAGCCGCCTTCCGATGCCTGAAAGTAGACGACAGATGCGTCCTCCTTCATCTGTTCTTCCATCTGGGCAGAGATATTTTCACTGACAAGCCTGAGCGTTTCCTCATTTCCCAGCAGCTCCCCGAGAGAAACTGCTTCTCCAGTTTTTTTATCAATGGTGTACGTTTGATAGGTTTCTGAACCGCTTCCCATAATACGCGCTGCTGCCATATACATAGAAAAATACTGCTCTCCGTCGTGAGTGACTTCATAAGTATTGGAAACTGCGTAATGTACGTCTCCCTCCTCTTTTTCAGAGGCAGCCTTATTTTCCTCATATTCTGCAATCAGGCTGTCCACATACTCTGAGATTTCTTTGTTTATGGAAAGTTCTGTTCCATTCTGATCCACTAACACAGGCCTTCGGATTTTTGCAGACAATGTGCCTTCCTCCTTTTCATAGCTCTGCCCCTCCTTTACCTCAATGGAAATTTTCTCGTTCTCCTTCTTGTCGGAAGGACGTTCTGAAACATTCTGCTCTTCGTCAAGCGGAGCCGCTGTGGTCTGAGCGCCGGTTTCCTGCGGCTTCTGTCCGGAAGCGCAGCCGGTAAAAAGCAGCATGGATACGGATAAACAGGCTATTAATCGATAATTTTTCTTCATAATCATCTCTCCTTTTGTTTTCTTTCTGTTTTATAGATGGGAGGGATGGGTAAAAAGTTGGAGCGCAGAAAAACTTTTTGCAGTTTCTGCGCTCCTCTTCTACTGCTCGCCGCTGATCATATAATTTAACAGCAGAGCTGAGTCTGATTCATCTGTGGTCTCAAGAGAAAGGCTCTCGATATAGCCGGAAGCAAACAGCTTGGACAGAGCTACGAATTGAGTCAGCTTACTTTTCAGATTTAATTTGTCTCCGTCTTCTGAAACGACATATACGTTTCCCTTACACTGGCTGACTAACTCCATAAATTTTTCCAGGTTGCTTACGTGGTACATTTTAATCTTCATAAAATATGGTTCCTCCTTTTTTTGGACTGCCAGTTATCTGATTCTGAACTTATATTTACGCTATTAGGATAAGACACAGGACGTCTCCTGTCAAATAGAAGGTCTCTTCTTTTTCCAGATTCTCCTCTTTCGACAGAAATATGGAAGAAAATGCAGAAGAATTATCCATAACGACGAGCGGGTAGAATACGTTTTAATAAAACCTGAGTGTTTCTATTTTGTCTTGCTGTTCAGCCTATACTTCCATATCCCTGCTTCCATATACGTTAAACATTTTTAATGATAAACATTAAAAAATTATTGTATTCCATAAAAATAAGAGGTATAATTAAAACAGAAAGATAACTGTTAGAGAAAGCAGGGCATCATCTGCTGATGAGTTTTAGAAAGGAGCGAACCATATGAAGCGTGAAAACTTAAAAAATCTTAGCCAATCGTCTCTCTTGAATCTGCTTTCAGAGGAAAGCGGACTTATTTGCTCTTATTTAAAGGTGTTTCTTTTTCTGAATGCAGCTTTTGTTCTGGTGGATGCGGCAGTATTTGTGAGCGTATTGGCAGTTCCAGGGTTTTACATTGAAGGAAACGGCTGGGGAAACTTCTTGGCGCAGCTTTTGGGAGGCCTGTTTATTGTGCAGGACGGGGACGGTGCCCATATCAGTTATCTGGCATTGCTTCTCTGCGCAGCGTCTAAAATACTTCCCAACCTGATAACCTGCTATGTGTTCCTGGCTCTTCTGCGTATGTTTGAAAAGATCAAGACTGGAAGGACTCCTTTTACGGAGCTCAGCTCCCGCATGTGGAGAAACTGCTCTCACATCTATGCCGTTTTATCTGTTTTGGCCTTTTTAAGCAGTTTTATTTTCGGAATAGCAGGACTGGCAGCTCTTCTGCCTTACATGATGACATATCTGTTTTTCCACGCGTTAGAGCTGATTTTTCTCTATGGAGAGGGGCTGCAGACAGAGTCAGATGAAACTTTGTAGGCGCGGATTTTACCCGCGCCTATCTTATGAAAGGAGTCTTTTTTATGGCTATTATTCTCCGCCTTGACCGGGTAATGGCTGACAGAAAAATGTCGCTTAATGAATTGTCAGAGCGGGTAGGCGTTTCCAATGTCAATCTTTCCAAGATTAAAACAGGAAAAATCAGCGCAGTCCGTTTTAGCACCCTGAACGCCATCTGCCAGGCCTTAGACTGCCAGCCAGGGGACATTTTAGAGTATATTCCGGATGAAGATGCTCTAAGCTGATTTTAATTCTTTTTCAGCAGGTCGCACACAATGGCAGAAAATGAAACAGCTCCCTTTACAAGAACATCCTCATCCACATCAAACCGCACAGTATGCTGAGGGGATGCCATTTTTGTCATGGTTCTCATGTAGACAGCCTGTCCGCCCTGTTCCTGTACCCGGTTCATCATAAAGCCGATATCTTCGCTGCCCCAGTTTTTGGCGTTTGGATTACTGCTCACCCGGTACTGGGGCAGATGGTTCCTGACCAGGTTTGAAATCCGATCTATCAGCTCCGGACTGCTGACCTGGGAGGGGGCTCTGCCCATCAGCCGCATCTCGCAGCTGCATTCCTCCATCATTGCTGCTGCCTGACAGATTTCCTTTGCCCGCCGATCCATGTATTGATTAATTTCATCTGTTTCTCCCCGGACCTCCATGGAAATCATGGCTTCATCCGCCACTACGTTGCTGTTGCTGCCGCCCCGGATCACTCCTACGTTGACGCGGCTGATGCCCTGGCTGTGGCGGGCAATGCCGGACAGCCCTACTGCAGCATGAGCTGCGGCCAGAACGGCATTTTTCCCTTCTTCCGGAAAGCCTCCTGCATGAGCTGCCTGACCGTGGAAGAAGACGTTATACTTACAGGTAGCCAGTGAACCGTAGGTTCCTGGGGTAATATCCCCGTCGTCCTCCTTGTCGTCCGGCGCCACATGAGTTCCGGCAAAATAGTCGACTCCATCCAGATGGCCATTTTCCACCATGGCGTAAGCGCCCTTTGTCCCTTCCTCCCCAGGCTGGAACAGAAATTTTACAGTGCCGTGCAGCTGATCTCTGAGCTCAGATAGAATCCTGGCTGTCCCAAGGCCGATAGCTGCATGGCAGTCATGGCCGCAGGCGTGCATCATTCCTGGATTCTGGGAAGAAAATCCCTCCCGGAAAGGACGATGCTCCAGATCCTCTGCTTCCTCCATGGGGAGCGCGTCAATATCAAATCTCAGAGCGACGGTCGGCCCCTCCCCGCAGCGGAGGATTCCTACCACTCCCGTATACCCCTGTTCCAGTTCCTCCGTCAAAAACCGGGCGGGTGCGCCCTGCTCCTTCACCTGGCTGAAATGGCGTTCCAGAATATCTGGATCAGGCACGCCGATACGGGCTTCTTCCCTGCATACATCCTTTCCGGTGAGGACTTCCATGCCAAGCTCTGTCAGATATTCTGCAATTTTAGCGGAAGTTCTCATTTCCAGCCAGCTGGTTTCCGGATATCTGTGAAAATCACGCCGGAGCTGGATAAGCTCGTCCCTCTGCTCCTCCGCCATATCTGAAATTTTTCTGTAGATATCCTCTTCTGTCTGTGGCTGTCCACTCTGCTTTCTCTCCACCGTTGTCTCCTCCTTTAAAATCAGTATTTATAGCTGTCTAAACTATTTGAATATTTCTGTTTTTTAGTATACTATAAAAACAGCGACTTTCAATTATAATTTCAATGTGAGGAAATATTATATGAAAACCAGAATCCAGACCCCGAAAAAAATCTTGATCATTGGCTCCACCTGCGTGGATATTATTATCAATGTAGACCATCTTCCGAAGACAGAGGAGGACATTCATCCCTTCAGCCAGTCCATGGCTTTGGGCGGGTGCGCCTACAATGCGGCTAACATCATCCGACAGTTTGGAGCACCCCATACCTTTATTTCACCGATAGGAACCGGTGTTTACGGAGATTATGTGAGAAAAGAACTGAAACAGAAGGGGGTTCCCGTGCTGGCCGACGTCCCGGATCAGGAAAATGGATGCTGCTACTGTCTGGTAGAACGGGGCGGAGAGAGAACCTTTATGTCCCTGCATGGAGCCGAGTATACGTTCAGCAGAACATGGATGGAACACTTTGAGAAGGAGACCTTTGACATGACCTATGTCTGCGGGCTGGAGGTGGAGGAGCCTACAGGAAACGAACTGTTAAGCTATCTGGAGGATCACAGGGAGCAGCAGATTTTTTATGCCCCGGGTCCAAGGGGGATTCTGATTGAGAAAGAAAAGACAGAGAGAATGCTTGCGCTCCACCCGGTTCTCCACATCAACGAGGCAGAGGCCTGCGCCCTCTCCGGCTGCAGCCAGGCAAGGGAAGCGGCAGAAGCGCTGGCTCAGAGGACAGAAAATACAGTGATCGTTACGTTAGGAAAAGACGGGGCCTGCTGTCTGGAAAAGGACGGATCCTTTTACCAGATTCCCGCTTACCCGGCCCAGGTGGCCGATACGGTGGGAGCGGGCGATTCCCATATTGGAACGGTTATGGCCTGTTTAAGCCTCGGATACAGCATGAGAGAGGCTCTTCACACCGCTGGCCGCGTTTCAGCCGCGGTGGTAAGCGTGAAAGGAGCCTCCCTCACAGAAGAAGAATTTTCAAAGCTTGATTTAAAGACTGGGTTTTAATCTACAGCATGTCTCCATACTGTCTGGCCGCCTCCATAAAGGGGCCCATTTCCTGGCGAAGCTCTTCCCGGATCTTGGCCAGGTCGGCATTGATCAGCTGTCTGCCTCTCACAAGCAGCTGTCCGTCAACCATAACCGTGTCCACATTAGAGGCGTTGGCAGAGTAGACAAGGGCAGAATAGGGATTGTAACATGGAAACATATTGACAGAATCTGTCTCCACGATCACTAAATCTGCTTTCTTTCCAGCTTCGATGGATCCCAGATCCTTTTCTGCATGGAGCGCCTGCGCGCCGCCCATGGTTCCAATTCTCACAATGTCCTCTGCCGGGAACAGGCTTCTGTCATGGTAAGCCGTTTTCTGGAAATCAGCAAACAGCTTAAACAGGGTAAACAGATCCAGTGTATTTCCGGAGGAAGCGCCGTCTGTTCCAAATCCTACTGGAATCTGCCTCTTCTGCATGGCTGGAACAGGGGCTACTCCTCTGCCCCCCTTTGTGTTGGAGCCAATGCAGTGGGCGACAGATGTCCCCGTCTCCGCCAGCAGATCCATGTCGCGATCCGTCATGTAAACACAGTGGGCCAGCAGAGTCCTGCCGCTTAATACGCCCAGATCGTATAAAAATTCAGACGGCGTCATGTTCTTCTCACGCCGGAACTGTTCCATCTCAAAGTCCATCTCGCTGGCATGGAGGGTAAACAGGGTGTCGTGCTTACATGACAGCTCGTAAGCTTTTTTCAGCATTTCCGGGCTGTTGCTGTAGGTTGCGTGGGGAGCTGCAGAGGGTTTTACAAGATTGCTGCCTTTCCACTGCCTGATAAAGTTCTCAGCATAAGCCAGGCCGCCGTAGGGCTCTTCACTGTCGCAGGTTTTCTGCCCGATCACCGTCTCTCCCAGCCAGCCCCGGATACCAAGCTCCTCACAGGCCTCGGCTACCTGATCTTCAAAATAGTACATGTCTACAAAGGAGGTTACTCCGGCTAACAGCATCTCGCAGATTCCGTATCTGGCGGCCAGGCGGACTAATTTTCTGGTCATGGCGTCATTTTCCAGAGGAAAAAGAAAACGTCTCAGGCGGTCGGCGCAGTCGTCTCCCAGGGTGCGGAAGGGCATCATGGAGACATGGCAGTGGGTGTTGATCAGGCCGGGAATCAGGATTCCTCCGTGGCCGTCAATTATCTGTGAGGCGCCGAAGGACTCCATCTCTGCCTGCAGCTCCTCCTCCTCCCCCGCTTTTACAATCCTGTCCCCGTCAATTAAAACGCAGCCGTTTTTAAATACAGTATTTTTCTCGTCCATGGTAAGCACAGTCGCGTGCCGAATCAGTGTTTTCATTGAACTTTCCTCCTACTCTTCCATTTTCCGGTTGATATATTCTGTTTTCGTCTTAGAGTAGACAAACTTCTGGCTGGAGTAAAGGCTGTAATACCCGGAAAGAGTAAAACTCACGGCAATCACCAGCACAAAATAGGGCATTGCCTGGTATCCGAACATCTCGAAGCCAATCAAAAGCGTGGAAATAGGACAGTTGGTCACTCCCACAAACAGAGCCAGCATACCGCAGGCTGTCATCAGGCCGAACGGCTGCCCTGTTATCATGGCAAAGCTGCACCCAAAGACAGCGCCGATACAGAAGGTTGGAACAATCTCTCCTCCCTTAAAACCGGCCTCCAGAGTTACTGCAGTAAACAGGATTTTCCAGAGAAAGGCTTCGTACCGGACGTCCCCCTCAAAGCACCGCTCAATCAGCAGAATACCGCTTCCATTATAGTCAAAGGAACCCTCCAGAAGCGTAAGTATGATAATCAGAACAGCGCCTGCCGCTATCCGCCTGCCTGGAGACGGAAAGTACCGCCGATACACCTTTTCGGTGCGGTGAAGGACAATGCAGAACAGCTCTGAAACAAGAGCGCATAAAACGCCTAATACAATCATGAGCAGGGCTGCTTTCAGAGAAAACTCAGGAACCGGGCCGATGGAGAAGGCCTCCGGAGCCAGTCCCAGGCGCTTTGAAACAGCCGCTCCAATAAATGCGGAAAAGGTGCAGGGAACCAGGGCCGCATAGTACATAACTCCGATGCTGATAACCTCCATGGAAAAGAGAGCCGCAGCCATAGGGGTGCCGAACAGAGCGGCAAAGGCGCCGCTCATTCCGCACATAACCGCAATCTTTTTATCCTTCTCGTCCAGCTTCATCAGGCGGCCAATCTGGTTGCCGATGCTTCCTCCCATCTGCAGGGCAGCTCCCTCCCGTCCGGCAGAGCCGCCGGAGAAATGAGTGAGAATCGTACCCAGGAAAATAGCCGGCGCTGTGCCGGGAGAAATATCAGAATCCGTGTAGATGGATTCAATCACCATGTTGGTTCCCCTGTTTTTGTCTTCTTTTAAAAGGTGGTAAATCCATACAATCATGAGGCCGGCAGCCGGCAGAAGGGCTAAGGTCCAGCGGCGGCTGTTAAAATAAGCGCCTGCCCTCATGACAAGATGCCCGAATACAGTTCCCACCAGACCGGTGGTCAGACCGATCAGAGTGGAAACAGCGCTCCATTTGACGAAAAACCAGAGATTTTTCCCCAGAGGCGTATTTTTATCTAATTGATACATAATGCTTTTACAGCTCCCCCATTTCATCTACAGCTCGTAGACGCCCTTTGATTTGACAAGCTTGGGACGGTATCCAGCCTCGCTTAATGCGGCTACGATTGTATTTTTGTGATCCGTTCCAAAGGCTTCCAGGGTAATGCGCAGTTCCACCGCCGCGTTCCGGTTGATGCTGACGAACTGATTGTGCTCCAGCTTGATCACATTTCCGTGCTGTTCTGCAAGAAGTGAAGCGACCTTGGCCAGCTCTCCGGGCTTGTCTGGAAGCAGAACGGAAACTGTGAATACCCGGTCTCTCTGGATCAGTCCATGCTGGACAATGGAAGCCATCGTGATGACGTCCATATTTCCTCCGCTTAAAATAGAAACGATTTTCTTTTTCTTCACATCCAGATGCTTTAAGGCAGCTACTGTCAAAAGACCGGAGTTTTCTACAATCATCTTATGATTTTCCACCATATCCAGGAAGGCCACGATCAGCTCGGAGTCGTCGATGGTAATAATTTTATCCACATTTTCCTGAATGTATGGGAACAAAAGATCGCCAGGTCTCTGAACGGCTGTTCCGTCCGCAATGGTATTGACGCCTGGGAGAGCCACTACTTTTCCAGCCTTTAAAGATTCCTGCATACAGTTTGCTCCGGCCGGTTCCACTCCGATTACCTTGATCTTGGGATTTAACAGCTTGGCCAGAGTGGACACTCCGGTACAGAGGCCGCCGCCGCCGATAGGAACTAAAATATAGTCCACCGTCGGAAGCTCTTTGATAATCTCCATGGCGATCGTTCCCTGTCCTGTGGCCACGTCCAGATCGTTGAAGGGATGGACGAAGGTGTATCCGTGCTCGTCTGCCAGCTGGTAGGCATGGGCCAGGGCCTGATCGAACACGTCTCCTTCCAGCACTACTTCAGCGCCGTAGCCTCTGGTGCGGTTGACCTTCATCAGCGGTGTGGAGGTAGGCATGACAATCGTGGCCTTAATGCCGGCCAGCTTGGCCGCATAGGCGACTCCCTGGGCGTGGTTTCCGGCGGAGGCAGTAATCAGTCCTTTCTGCTTTTCCTCCTCTGACAGAGTGCTGATTTTGTAGTAAGCGCCTCTTACCTTGTAAGCGCCGGTGTACTGCATGTTTTCCGGTTTAAAATAGACCTTATTTCCCGTCATATTGGAAAAGTGTTCGCTGTAGACTAACTTTGTCTCAGAAATCACCTTTCCTACCACCTCGGTGGCTTCCTCAAATTTTTCCAATGTAAGCTTCTTCTCGTTTTCGCACATGGCGTTCCCTCTCCTCTTCTGTTTTTTACTGTTCTGCCGGCTTCTCAAACAGGGCGTTTACAAAATCATTTGCATTAAATTTCTGAAGATCCTCGATTTTTTCTCCAATTCCAATATATTTCACCGGAATGCCAAGCTCCGACTGGATGGCTACGGCGATTCCTCCCTTGGCGGTTCCGTCCAGCTTTGTCAGGATGATTCCGGTAATATCAGCGGCTTCCATGAACTGCTTTGCCTGGGACAGAGCGTTTTGTCCGGTGGTTCCGTCCAGCACGACCAGAGTCTCTCTGTATGCGTCCGGATACTCCTTGTCAATGATTCGGTTGATCTTCTTCAATTCCTCCATCAGGTTCTTTTTATTGTGGAGGCGGCCCGCCGTATCGCAGATCAGGATATCTGCGTGTCTTGACTTGGCTGCCGCGATGGCGTCGTAGATGACAGCTGCCGGATCGGATCCTTCCTGCTGGGCAATCAGCTCCACGCCCGCACGGTTGGACCACTCGGTCAGCTGCTCGATGGCCGCCGCACGGAAGGTGTCGGCCGCCGCCAGAATCACCTTTTTGCCCTGATCCTTTAACTGGCCGGCCAGCTTTCCCACCGAGGTGGTTTTTCCCACCCCGTTGACTCCGATGACAAGGACCACGGATTTCCTGTTTTCAAATTCATAGGCATTTTCGCCCAGATCCATCTGAGAACGGATGCTCTCAATCAGAAGCTCCTTGCACTCGGACGGCTCCTTGATGTGCTGATCCTTTACCTTCTGACGGAGATCCTCCATAATCGCCATGGTAGTCTGGATTCCCAGGTCTCCCATAATCAGCGTCTCCTCAATCTCTTCGTAGAAATCGTCGTCAATCGCTGAAAAACCGCTGAAAATTGAGTCAATTCCAGCTACAATTGAATTCCTTGTCTTCGTCAGCCCTTCTACCAGGCGTCCGAAAAACCCCTTTTTTCCTCCGCTCATGTATGCTTTCCTCCTCTATATAAAAGTCTGTCTAAAATTTTGTCCTGCCTGCCTTTGCCTGGGCTTCCAGCTCGCTCTCCACAAGATTTACGGAAACGAGAGTCGAAACGCCCTTCTCCTGCATGGTGATACCGTACAGGCGGTCAGAGGACACCATGGTTCCTCTTCGGTGGGTAATTACGATAAACTGTGTATTTTTTGTCAACTTGTGAAGATATTTTGCAAACCGGTCTACGTTAGAGTCGTCTAATGCCGCCTCAATCTCGTCCAGAAGACAGAAGGGCGACGGTTTCAGGTTCTGAATGGCGAACAGAAGGGCGATTGCAGTCAGCGCCTTCTCTCCGCCGGAGAGCTGCATCATATTTTGAAGCTTCTTTCCCGGAGGCTGTGAAATAATCTGAATTCCCGCCTCCAGGATATCCTCATCTTCCTGCAGAATCAGAGCGCCGTGGCCGCCGCCGAACAGTTCCTTGAACACCTTATCAAATTCCTGGCGGATCTGGGCGAATTTTTCTTCAAACTGAAGACGCATGCCAGTATCCAGCTCTTCTATAATTTTTAAAAGAGCCTCCCTGGCTGCCGCCAGATCGTCGTTCTGAGATTTCAGGAATTCGTACCGTTCAGAAATTTCCCGATAGTCCTCAATGGCGTTGACATTGACGTTTCCAAGTCCCTTAATGTTTCCTTTGAGTTCCTCGATGGCCCGGCGGATCTCAGGAATGGTTCCCGGCGCTTCGTCCTTCAGAGCCTGGGCGCCGGAATAAGTCAGTTCATATTCCTCCCACATGTAGGAAATCTGATCGCTCATCCGCTCTGTCAGCCGTTCCTTCTGGCTCTCCAGACGGTACAGCTCTTTATCCAGACGGCCGATTTCCTCGGAAAGCTCCTCCCTCTTACGGAAAAAGGATTTCTGTTTTTCAGCCAGCCGTTCTTTTTCTTCTGAATTCTGGGCCAGCGCTTCCTCCAGTCTCTGAGCCTTCGACGTCTCCTCCAGAATCTGGCGGCCAAGCTGTTCAATCTTAGCAAGCTTTTCTGAAATCACTGCCTCGCTTTCGCCGCTGCCGTCAAGAATCCGCTGCCGTTCTTCTTTCAGGCTGCTCTCTTCTTTTAAAATACGGCTTACATTCTCTGCGATAAAGCGGTCCTGCTGACGGATTCCAGCCGCCGTCAGCTGTGCGCCGGAGAGAAGCTTTGCCGTCTCCTCCTTCTGCTGCTGAGCATCGGAGAGCTTTCTGGAAAGCTGTTCGGAGCGCGCCTCCTGCTCCTTTTGGAGCTGCTCCAGCTGTTCTTCTTCCCTGGACAGACGCGCCCTGTTTTCCCGGATTTCCTTGAGCTGGAACTCCAGCTCCCTGTTTTCCATCACCAGGTCGGCGGAGGATTCCGCTATCTCCTGCTTCTTTCCCCGAAGCCGTTCCATATTCATCTGTGCCGTATTTTTTCTCAGAACAATCTCCTGTTTTGTCTCCCGAAGCTTTGCCGCCTCACCGGAGCATTGGGCCTTCAGGCGGTCGTTATCTGCGATTGCCTTCTGGGTCTCTTCCACATCCTGCAAGGCCTTCCGGCAGGCTGCCTGAAGCTCAGAAAGCTCTCTCTGGCGTCCCAGGAGGTTGCTGCTGTTTTTAAAGGATCCTCCTGTCATGGAACCGCCTGCGCTTAAAAGCTCTCCCTCCAGGGTGACAATTCGAAGAGTATGGCGGAATTTTCTGGCCAGGGCGATGGCATGGTCGATGGTATCCGCCACTACCACCCGCCCCAGCAGGTACTGGATCAGGGTTCTGTACTCGTCCTTCACCTCCACCAGATCGCTGGCCAGTCCCAGAATTCCAGGCTCTCTCAGAGCGCTTTCCTGAGTAAAGCCGCCTCTGGCGCTGATGCCGGTAAGCGGAAGGAAGGTAGCCCGGCCATATCTGTTTTTCTTCAGATATTCGATCAGCTCCTTGGCCGTCTCCTCCCGGTCTGTGACAATGTTCTGGATACTGCCTCCCAGAGCCGTCTCAATGGCTGTCTCATATTTTTTCGATGTGGAGATCAGATCCGCCACCACGCCGTGGATTCCGGGAATCCGGCTCTTCTGTTCCATCACCCGGCGGATGCTGTTTCCGTATCCTTCATACCGCTCCGCCAGATTTTTCAAAGATTCCAGTTTCGAATGGCTGATATGGTAATCCTGCTGGCTTCTGCTTAACCGGGCGGCCAGAGCGGCTCCATCCTCCTCTGCGGCAGTCAGACGAAACGCCGTTTCCTCTTCCAGCTCCGTCAGCCTGTCCAGCTCCTCCTGTATCTGCTCTAAACGCTTCTCCTCTTTTTTCAGCTCCTCCTCCTGCACGGATTCGTCGCTTTTAAAGCGCAGAAGCTTCTGCGTTACCTCTGAGCGGCGCACGTCCACCTGCTCTAACATGGTTTCGTACCGCTGGCTTTTGGCAGCCAGACCGGCCTTCTCGTTGAGAGCAGAGATAATTGCCGCCTTAGCCGCTTCGGACTCTTTTGAGAGCCTTGCCATCTCCTGCTCTGTCTCCGAGAGAGTCTGTCCTGCCTGGGTAAGAGCCTGTTCTGCCTGGGCTACCTGCTTTTTTGTCTCCTCCCTCTGCTTCTCGTACTCCTGCTTTTGTTCCTCTTTTCCCAGAAGCTCCTGATCAATGGAGGAAATCCGCTCCTTCCTGTTCTCCTCATTCAGCTGCTCGGAACGGATCTGCTCCCTGAGGACTGCGATCTGCCCCTCTATGCTCTCCTTTAAAAGGATGGATTTCGAGTGTTCCTCCCTGGTGGAGGCAATTTTTTCTTCAGAGGCAGAATTCTCCTCCTCCAGCCTGTCAAAATCCTTTTTCAGCTGTTCTGACTGGCTGGAGGCGTTCTCCCAGTCTCCTTTTACGATAGAAGTCTTCTGATCCAGCTCAGAGAGCTGCAGCTGCAGCGCTTTGTGCTCCAGCAGAAAGAGATTGGCGTCTCTGCTCTTTAACTCCTCTTTCAGCTTCAGGTATTCCTTCGCAGCCTCTGACTGAAGCTTCAACGGGCCTGCCTGCTTTTCCAGCTCAGACAGAATGTCTTTGACGCGCACCAGGTTCTGCTCCTCGTCGTCTAACTTTCTCTGGGCGATCAGCTTGCGCTTTTTAAATTTTACGATTCCGGCCGCCTCGTCAAACAGCTCTCTGCGCTCCTCTGGCCGGCCGCTTAAAATTTTGTCAATCTGGCCCTGGCCGATAATGGAATAGCCTTCCTTTCCAATTCCCGTGTCATAGAACAGTTCGTTGATATCTTTCAAGCGGCAGGCGCTTCCATTGATTTTGTACTCGCTCTCGCCGGAACGGTAAAGCCGTCTGGAAACTGTTACCTGATCGTAGGCGATGGGAAGTTTGTGATCCGAATTGTCCAGCGTAATGGCCACATAGGCAAATCCCTGGGGCTTTCGTATCTCAGTACCTGAGAAAATAACGTCCTGCATGGTTCCGCCCCGCAGCTGCCGGACTCTCTGCTCTCCTAACACCCAGCGGACTGCATCGGCCACGTTGCTCTTTCCGCTGCCATTGGGGCCGACGATGCCGGTGATACCATTGTGGAACTCGAAGAGAATCTTGTTGGCAAAGGACTTAAATCCCTGAATTTCAATGCTTTTTAAATACATAGATCACCTAAACGCCTTTATTTTCTTCTGCTTTCAGCTTCAGAATCGCCTGATAAGCGGCTCTCTGCTCTGCCGCTTTTTTCGTCCGTCCAAAGCCGCGGCTGATTTCCTGGCTTCCGATCAGGGCTGCCACCTGGAACGTCTTGTTGTGATCCGGCCCCGTTTCCTCCAGAAGTTCGTAGGATAAAAGCTCCGTGCCTCTGGCCTGCACGATCTCCTGCAAGATAGTCTTGCTATCATAAAAGAGTTTTTTGTGTTCCATATCATTTAAGACAAAATTCAGAATAAACTCTTTTGCGCTAGTAAAACCACCGTCCAGGTAAATTGCTCCGATCAGAGCCTCCATGGCGTCTGAGACAACGGAATTTCTGGTACGTCCGCCGGTAGCGTCCTCCCCCTTTCCCAAAAGGAGATAGCTGCCCAGATCGATCTGTTCCGCACAGTAGGCTAACGTCGGCTCGCACACCATGCTGGCCCTTGTTTTCGTCAAATCCCCCTCCGGCATATCGGGAAACCGGTGAAAAAGAAAGTCGCTGGACACAATCTCCAGCACTGCGTCTCCTAAAAATTCCAGCCGTTCGTTGCAGCCCAGCTTACTCAGGTGCTTTTCATTGGCGTAGGAGCTGTGGCTCATGGCCAGGGTGAGAAGAGAGCTGTCCTTAAAGGAGTAGCCAATCTTTCCCTGAAGCTCGTTTAAATGTGCATGTGTCATATAGATCCTCCTGACTGTTCATGATATGCTGGAAGCAGCCCTGTTCCCAGAGCTGCCTCCCTGCTGAAATGGTATAATGTTCGGGAAAAGATCCCCCTCTGATACCGGATTGCCGCTCGTTGCGCGCCTGGTATCAGAGCATTAATTTAACGCATTCTTGATTTGCTCTGCCGCGTCTCCCACTGTCACAATCCGCTCGGCTGCCTCTGTGGGAATTTCAATGTCAAATCCCTCTTCAATTCCCATTACAATCTGAAAAATATCCAGGGAGTCTGCGCCCAGATCATCCACGAATGTGGTTTCCATAGCAATCTCCTCAGGCTCCACATTTAACACCTCTGCAATGATTTTCTGCAGTTTTTCAAATTCCATCGCTGAGACCTGCCTCTCTGTTTTCTTTTTCCCGCAGACTTTCCTGAATTTTTGCATTGACGCCCTGCTCGGTAAAAGTAAGACACTGAATAATCGAATTCTTTACCTCTGTCCGTTTGGAACTTCCGTGGGTTTTCACAACCAGGCCCTTTAAGCCCAGAAGCGGCGCTCCGCCGTAGCGGCTGGCGTCAAAGCTTTTTAAGGTTGTCTTTAAAGCAGGCTTTACAAGAAGCGCGCCTATCTTGGAGCGGAGGCTTGTCATCATGCCCTCTTTCACCTTGGAAATCAGGGCGGCCCCCACGCCCTCATACAGCTTCAAAATGACGTTGCCCACAAAGGCCTCCGCCACGATAACATCCGCGCCTCCATGGGGAATCTCACGGGCCTCAATGCTGCCGGTAAAGTTAATATCGCCGCACTCTTTCAGAAGCGGGAACGTCTCCTTTACCAGAGCGTTGCCTTTCTCCTCCTCCGCGCCGATGTTGACAATGGCTACCCGCGGATGTTTGACTCCCATCGCATGCTCCATGTAGATGGAACCCATTTTGGCGAACTGAACCAGGTGGGACGGACGGGCGTCCACGTTGGCGCCTCCGTCCAGAAGGAGAGATACCCCCTTATCGGTGGGAATCAGAACGGCTAACGGCGGACGCTCCACACCCTTGATGCGGCCTACCAGCACCTGGCCTCCTACCAGGATAGCCCCGGTGCTTCCGGCTGACACAATAGCGTCCGCCTCCCCCTTCCTGACCATGTTCATGCCCACCACAAGGGAGGAATCCTTCTTTTTGCGCACTGCGTTGACAGGCGGCTCCTCTGTGGCAATCACCTCGCTGGCGTGAACGACCTCAATCTGTTCCTTATTATATGTATATTTGGAAAGCTCACGGTTTACAGCGTCCTCCTGTCCAACCAGAAGAACCTTGATTTCGCTTTTTTCCTTTACCGCTTCTACGGCTCCCGCCACCAGCTCTTCCGGAGCGTTATCTCCGCCCATGGCGTCTACTGCTATTCGTATCATCTCTTTTTCCTTCTTTCCCTTTTAAACCTGTAATTACTATACTAGAGATTTTATGAGAAATCAATCTGTTTTTGGCTTCGCAGGCAGGATGGCAGCTTCGGCTTTCCGCCTTAGAGACGCTTCCCAAGCTCCCAGAACGCCAGGCAGGCCGCAGAGGCGGCGTTGAGAGAATCCACGTTTCTGGCCATCTTAATCCGCACCGTGTAGTCGCAGTCTGCGATGGTCTCTGAGGCCAGCCCGTCGCCTTCCGTTCCGATGATCACCGCCAGCTTTTCCTCCGCTTTCAGCGCCGGATCGTCAAGAGTGGTAGAATCCTCTCTGAGAGCCATGGCAGCCGTCTTAAACCCCAGTTCTTTCAGAATTTTCATTCCGCCTTCTGGCCAGGCGCCTTTCTTTTCGTCAAAAAAGGTCCAGGGAATCTGGAACACGGTTCCCATGCTGACACGGCTGGCTCTCCGGTAGAGAGGATTGCTGCAGCCTGGCGTTAAAAGAACGGCGTCCATGTTCATGGCGGCAGCCGAGCGGAATACCGCCCCTACGTTGGTGGGATTCATTACATTTTCCAGAATTACGATCCGCGTCAGGCCGGCACAGAGACTTTTGACGTCCGGAAGAGGCTTCCGGCGCATGGCGCAGAGGAGGCCTCTAGTCAGCTGAAAGCCTGTTAATTTTGTAAGGATATCAAATTTGGCTGCATAGACGGGAATCCCCGTACACCGGGCTAAAATATCCTTCGCCTCCCCCTCCATACACTTTGGATCTGTGAGAAAGGAAACTGGTTCATAGCCTGCGTCCAGGGCCCGCTCAATGACCTTGGGACTTTCTGCAATAAAGATTCCTGTGTCCGGCTCATGGTAATGGAGCAGCTGCCCCTCCGAAAGCCTGGCGTAAATATCCAGCTCAGGAGCTGAAAAATCGGTAATCCAATGAATATCTGCCATAACACACTCCTTGTTTTTATTCTGTCTCCGGCTCTATTTCCTGCCTGAGCCTTAAAAGCTCCTCCTCTGTCAGAAGATCTGACAGGCGGATACCCTTTTTTTCCGTCTCCAGCAAAAATTCCTCCCGAAGGGCCTGATTCATCCGCTCAAGCTCCTGTTCCAACTCTCTGGAAGAGATGAGGCGGCATCCCTGGCCCAGGATGATGACCTGTTCCACCCCGTCGGAGGTGGCCACCAACACGTCGAAGCGGCCGGCGTTTTTGTGGGCGAATTTTTCAATATACTGATCCGCCGTTTCTGCCTCTCTGGTAAACACCACCTGAATATTGTGGTAGGCGCTGACCTCTGTCGTATGGCCCTCCACTCGGTAAGCGTCGAATACGACCATAAGAGAGCACTGGCGGACCGCCTGATAATTGCAGAGCATGTCCAGGAGAGCCATTCTGGCTCCGTCCAGATTGTCCTCTGCCAAAGCCTTCAGCCTCTCCCAGGCAAAGATCACGTTATAGCCGTCTACCAGCAGATATTCCTGCTTTTTTCCAGCTGGCTTCGGGGCGGATCGGATCGGCTGAGACGACGGTTCTTCTGGAAAGCGGCGCTGTCTTTTGATGCTGGAGGAGTATTTTTTCCTGGGAACGTCCTTTCCACGGCTGTTGGAATAAAAAGTTCTCTCCAAAATAGCGTCGATTTCCTCCGTCCCCATCCACGGCTCCTCTGCCGCTTCCTGTCTTGTGCTGGAAGCTGGATTTTTAAAGCCTTTTGGCTGTTCCTCCTGGCTCTCCTCTTCCCCGCCAAGCTGTAAGCCGCTCTCCACATGCATATACTCCTTAGCCCGATCCCAGGGGACGACAAATCCCGCCCCATGGGCGCAGAAAACCGATCCTGTGGGATTATCGGTATCCCGTTCCGGATCGTAGCCAATGCGGGTTATGACCTCCTCTGTGTTGTGACAGGGCAGGTATCCAAGCAGAGAACAGGAAAGGCGTCCCCGCCCCCTGGAGTAAGAGGTAACCTCCGCTTGATACTCTGTCAGACAGACGGCAGGCGCCTGCCCGGTCAAAACAGCCATGCCGTCCCTGGACTCCTCTAAGACGCAGGTGCCGCTTCGCTGTTCCATATCGTTCATAGCCCGGCCGATGGACGGCTCCGGCACCTCCAGACGGTAGGTATACCAGGGCTCTAACAGAATGGATTCCGCTTCCATCAGCCCCTGGCGGAGCGCTCTGTAGACGGCCTGTCTGAAATCCCCACCCTCCGTGTGCTTCGGATGGGCTCTTCCTGCTGTCAGGGAAATGTGCATATCGGTAATCGGAGAACCTGTGAGAACGCCTGGATGCTGACGCTCTTCCAGATGAGTGAGCACAAGGCGCTGCCAGTTTTTATCCAGAACGTCCTCGCTGCACAGGCTGCCAAAGGAAAGACCGCTTCCCGCTTCTCCCGGTTCCAGAAGAAGGTGGACCTCAGCATAGTGGCGCAAAGGCTCAAAATGCCCCGCCCCCTCCACCGGCCCAGCGATGGTCTCCTTGTATACAATGGAACCGGTACCAAATTCTGCCAAAACGCCGAAGCGCTCTTCCATCTGGCTTTTCAACACCTCAATCTGCACCTGCCCCATCATCTGCATGGAAATCTCCTGGAGAGACTCATTCCACAGTACCCGCAGAAGCGGTTCTTCTTCTTCCAGCTGTCTGAGCTTCGGAAGAAAGGACGCCGCATCGCAGCCCTCCGGAAGGATCAGGCGGTAGGTCAGCACCGGTTCCAGAACCGGCGCCGCAAGCTCCTCCTCAAATCCCAGTCCCTGCCCGGCAAAGCTCGAAGAAAGACCGGATACCGCGCAGACGGTTCCGGCTGGCGCTTCCTGCACCGTCTCAAACCGGCTTCCGGAGTAGATGCGGATTTGATTAATTTTATCGGGACAGCCGGAAACAGGAGCTGTTTTTACTTTCAGGATTCCGCCTGTCACCTTCAGATGACTCAGCCGGTTTCCCTGGCCGTCTCTGGAAATCTTGTAGATTCTGGCTCCAAAGTCCTTGGAATAGCAGGGAAGATCGGACAGGCGGACGAAGCCGTCCAACAGCTCTTTCACTCCCTGCAGCTTTAAGGCAGATCCAAAAAAGCAGGGGAAAAGCTTCCTTTTCTGGATCAGGCGGCGGATTTCATCCTCCTCCACGGTTCCTGTTTCCAGATAGGCGTCCAGAAGCTTCTCCTCGCACATGGCGGCCTGCTCATAAAACTCTTCTGTCCCCTCCTCCTGAAAGTCGATACAGCCCTCATCCAGGCGCTTTTTCAGCTCTCTCATCAAAGCGCCCCTGTCTGTTCCAGGCTGATCCATCTTGTTGATAAACAGAAAAACAGGGATTTCATATCTGGCTAAGAGACGCCACAGAGTTTCCGTGTGGCCCTGGACGCCGTCGGCGCCGCTGATCACCAGAATGGCATAATCCAGTACCTGCAGCGTGCGTTCCATCTCCGCCGAAAAATCCACATGTCCCGGTGTGTCTAACAGCGTCACGGACGTACCGTTCCACTGAAGCTCCGCCTGCTTGGAAAAAATAGTGATTCCTCTGGCCCGCTCCAGCTGGTAGGTATCCAGGAAAGCGTCCTGATTATCCACACGGCCCAGTTTTCTGATAGAACCGGACAGATATAACAGGGCCTCTGACAGAGTAGTTTTTCCGGCGTCGACATGGGCTACAATTCCCGCGCAGATATGTTTTTTCAGCTGGTTTTCAGATAAAGTTCCCATAACGTTTACCGTCTGTTTTTATCGTAGAGAACCAGAAGTCCCTTTAACAGAAGATCGTCGTCTAAAATCACTTCTCTTCTGCAGTGCGGCACGATACATTTGGCCAGACCTCCGGTCGCGATAACTGTCAGCGTCTCTCCCATTTCCTCCTGAATCCTGTCGATGATTCCATCCATGGCCGCTGCCGCGCTGTAGATTACGCCGCTCTTCATGCAGTCGATCGTATTGCGACCAATCACTCTTTCAGGAGCTTCCAGGCTGATTCCTCCCAGCTGGGACGCGTGGGCGGTCAGGGAATCTAAGGATACGCCGAGACCCGGATAGATCATGCCGCCCAGGTACCGCTTTTCACGGTCAATGACGCAGACGGTGTTGGCAGTTCCCATGTCAAAGATCATCATCGGAACCGGATATTCTGCAATTCCGGCCACAGAAGCCGCCACCAGGTCAGCTCCCAGCTGGCCCGGATCGTCGATTCGGATATCCAGTCCTGTTTTAATGCCAGAACCGATCACAAGAATCTCCTTTTTCAGAATCTTTTCTGCCGCCAGCTTAATATTGGTGGTAATCTGGGGAACCACAGAGGAAATAATGCCTCCCTCAATCTCCTCGGGGCAGACATGGTAAATATCCAGCACGCTTTTAATATCAATAGCGTACTCCAGCTCCGTCTTAATCCGGACGGTGGAGAGCCGCTCGATAAAATGGCATTTTTCCTTATCAATACACCCAATCACAATATTTGTATTTCCTACGTCAATGGCTAAAATCATTTGCATTCTCCTTCATTTGTCAGGGATTGTGTTTTACACTTGTTTCATTATAATTTCAGGCCTCTGAAAATGCAAGCTTCCAGTTTCCGTAAATGCGAAAAAGCTCCATAAAGGAGCTTTTTCATACCGTTGTAAACGTATTATTTGCAGAGCTTCTTGAACTCGTCGGCTACGAACTGAACCTGAGTTCCTACGATAACCTGCACGCTTGTCTTGCCTGGGCGGATAATGCCGGCAATACCTGCGGATTTGATCTTCTTCTCATCTACGAGAGCCTGATCCTTTACCTCCAGACGGAGACGTGTGATGCAGTTGTCGATGGAAGTTACGTTGGATGGGCCGCCAAGTCCCTCAAGGATAATGGAGGCTACCTCTGTGTAATTGTTGTTGGAGAGGCTTACAGCCTTCTCGCTCTCTGTGTCGTCATCCTCGCGTCCTGGTGTCTTTAAGTCTAACTTAGTGATAAGAACACGGAATACCAGGTAGAATACAACGAATGCTGCAGCGCCTAACGGGATGATTAACATGGTCTTGGCAGCAGCTGGAAGCTGTGCGGAGAACACAAGGTCTGTCAGTCCAGCAGAGAATGAGAAACCTGCACGGAAGCCGAGGGCAACTGTAATAGTTGTGAAAATACCGTATAACAGTGAGTATACTAAGTAGAGAACAGGAGCAAGGAACATGAATGCGAACTCGAACGGCTCTGTAACGCCGCAGACAAAAGCAGCCACAGCAGCGGAACCTACAAGACCGATTACAATTTTTCTCTTCTCCTTCTTAGCGCACTGAACCATAGCCAGGGCAGCGCCAGGAATACCGAACATCATACATGGGAAGAAGCCTGCCATGTACATACCAAGGCTCCATGTAACGTCTGCAGATGTCTCGCCTGCCCAGAAATGTGTCAGGTCGCCGATACCAATTGTGTCGAACCAGAATACGTTGTTTAACGCATGGTGGAGACCAAACGGAATCAGCAGACGGTTGAAGAACGCATAGATACCTGCGCCTACTGCATCAAGGCTCATGATACCCTTTCCAAGAGCAACTAATGCGCCGAACACGATTGGCCATACGAAGAACAGAACAGCTGCCACAACGATGGAAACCAGAGCGGTTACGATGGCAACGCAGCGTTTGCCGGAGAAGAAGGACAGCCAGTCCGGAAGCTTGGCAGTCTTAAAGCGGTTGTAGCACATAGCGCCGATGATACCTGCCAGGATACCGATAAACTGTGTCTCGATCTTGCTGTAGGATAAGTCTACTGCATCTGCAGCAACGCCTGTTAAGGTACCTACAACAGCCGGGTTTAACAGCTTTGTCATCATTAACCAGGATACGAGACCTGCAAGGCCTGCCGTACCGTCGTTGTCGTCGGACATTCCCACTGCAACGCCTACTGCGAACAGCCAGGACATGTTGTCAATCAGAGCGCCGCCGGCCTTCACCAGGAAGAAACCGATGATCTCCTTCAGTCCCTCTACAGTACCGCCCTGCATGGTGCTTGGACATAACGCATATCCAATTCCCATCAGGATACCGCAGACAGGGAGACATGCAACCGGGAGCATCAGGGATTTTCCCAGTTTCTGTAAAAACTTCATTACCATAAATAATGAACCCCTTTCCTTTTTTGCCGGACTACCGGCAGTTTTTTTATCTGAACCTGCCTGAGAAGACAGGTACAAATCGTATTTTGCTGTGCTAGATGTATGAGAATTCCTCAGACTTTTCCGTCAGGCGGCGAAAGGCGCATTCTGCTGCCTCCTCATCCGGCCCGTCAAAGCTTAGAACAAGCCGTTCTCCTCCCGCAGCCCCCAGGCCTAACAGCTCTAGGATACTTTTACAGTCCGCCTGCGCTTCCCGGCAGGAAGCGGTAATCCGGCAGCTGAAATCTCTCGCGGCCATAAACAGCTGGGACGCAGGCTTTACATGAAGCCCCTCTGCCGTTTGAACGGCAATCGTCAGAATTTTCATATTTTCTGCCTTTCTACAGCTCGATGATAGTATCTAATTCCTTAACATCCTGGCCTGTATGGCAGACCATATCCGGAAAATCTGGAGTATTGCAGATGATGACCGGTGTGATAACATCGTATCCGGCTGCTTTAATCGCTTCCATATCGAATTCTAACAGAAGCTCTCCTGCCTTTACCTTGTCGCCCTGCTGCTTGTGGGCTGTAAAGTGCTCGCCCTTTAAATTAACTGTGTCAAGGCCTACATGGACGATGATCTCCGCACCGTTCTCAGCGGAAATGCTGACTGCGTGCTTTGTCTCAAAGAAGACGCTGATGGTTCCGTCTGCCGGAGCCACAATTTTTCCCTCAGACGGGATAATGGCAACGCCCTTTCCAAGGATTTCCTGGCTGAAGGTCGGATCATTTACCTCTTTTAAAGAAACGGCCTTTCCTGCTGCTGGAGCTAAAACAGTCTTTTTCTCCTCTTTTCCTCCAAACATCTTTTTCAGTGATGAAAACATGTGATTTTCCTCTCTTTCTTAATCTCTGATACGTTTTATATGAACTGCCAGATATGCGGTTTCCTCATCCGTCACATCATGGCTGTATACCGATTTTATGTGTTCCCTGATTTTCAGGCTGCAGGCGTATTCCTCCGGATACATCTGGGAAATCAGGCGGTTAAACTCGGGATTTCCTCCGTCTAAAAGCTCCCCCGCCACAATCCGCTGGGCCAGGAAACGCAGGTGGGTGACAAACCGCTGATAATTGAGAGAAGTTTCGTCTAAGCCCACATGAAAATAATCCCGGACCATTCCAACTACGTTTTGAATCAGATTCGTAATGTCGATGGTTTCCCTCATGGCTGTATTGTATTCAGCCGTCACCACATGGAGGGCAATAAAGCCGGCCTCGTCTATCGGAAGACGGATGCCGATTTCCTTTTCAATCAGCGCAACGGCATATTCTCCTATCAGATATTCTTCCTTGTAGAAAGCCTTAATCTCACTGAGCAGCGGATTGGAAAAACGCATCTGCTTCCGAAACCGCTCAATGGCAAAATTAATATGGTCCGTCAAAGTCACATAGATGTTCTGATTCAGGCTTCTGTTTAACACGCTCTTGGCATAGTTGATAATTTCAGCGGAGACCTGAATGTGCTCCAGAGGAAGATTGGAAAGCAGCTCTTTAAAACGGTCCATGGTGTTCTGGCTGTCCAGACGGAATATTTTTTCAATCTTCGCTTCAGGAATTTCCTTTCCAGGCTTTGCTCCGAAGCCAAGTCCTCTTCCCATGACAACAATCTCTTTTCCCTCCGAATCCAGAGCGCTTACGATATTATTGTTGATCACCTTGTTTACTCTCATAAGTCATGTTCTCCCTCTGGCAAACGATACTGCGGCAATAAAAAAACCAACTTTGAAGATAAGGATCCTGTCCTGAACGAACACTTATACCCTTCTCCCTCAAAATTGGTTTTGCCTGCTTACCAGTAACAATCCATAGCTTATTTATTTCTTGCTTTTGATCTTACCAAATCATTACCTATAAGTCAATAGAAACTTTATTCTTTTTTTATATATTTTTAACAAAGTCTTTATTCCGAATATTCCCGCACTCTCAGAGGAATTCCCAAACGCTGTGCCAGGCGCCGGCTTTCCTCTACCTTTTCTCTGCCGATTATGTCCACTACGGTAAAGCGGACGTCACCCAAAAACTCTTTACAGTCCTGGGCAAACTGCAGCATGGAGGCAAACGCTTTTTTTCCATAAACAGGATGGACCACAGCCTCATAGCTGTCGGCGTCAGGCATATTCAGGCTGATGGAAATGCTGTCTGCCAGACGGCAGACCTCTCCGGCTGTAGACCGTCCATAAATCAAATCGCCCAATCCGTTTGTGTTCAGGCGGATGCGGCAGTCAGGAAACCGTTCCCGCAGGAAGGGGCTGATCCGCTCCATCTTGTCGAGAGCCATAACCGGCTCTCCATAGCCGCAGTAAATAATCTCCCGGCAGCCGGAAAAATCGAAGCTGTCGATTGCGTCAAAAATTTCTTCCAGCTCAGGCTCTCTCTCAAACCAGAGGTTTTCTGCATCTCCTACGGAATCGCCGTGGCTTCTGATACAGAATTCGCATCTGCAGGGACAGCGGTTCGTAATGTTTAAATAGATCTGGTTTTTGTATCGGTACACAATATCTGCCATAACCGTTTCCTCCTTAACCTTTGCCGCGTTCTCACCCCTGCGAACCGGCTCCCCATCTCCTCTTTACCTGAAGACGATCCAGTGCGCCTCCTGCTGCCAGAAATGCCAGCGCGCTTCCGCCGGACTGTACTGCGCTGCCCGAGACAGAGACAAGAAACGCCGTGTGAAAACCAAACATCAGTCCTTCTGCCAGAAAATACCCAGATGCCGACAGAAAAAACGCCAGCACAAGAGCCGCCGTATTTCTTCTAGTCACGATCCGCTCTCCTCCGTTTGAAAAGGGAAGGACGAGAAGCGGCTTGATCAGCAGGGTGGCCGGTGCCCACAGAGGCGCTGTCAAAAGATCGGCGATTACGCCGCCCGCCGCTCCCGCCGCCATGGCATAAGGCTTTGGCAGCAGCGCGGCCGCCAGATAAATCACCGCGTCGCCAAAGTGAATATAGCCTCCGTTTAATCCCGCCGGAATATGCAGCCAGAGAGTCAGGGCTGCGGTCAGGGCCGCCATCACAGCGGCCTGAGACATAAGCTCCAGCTTTTTATCGGAAGCTCTGTCACAGACTTTTTTCACTGCCCAGCGCCTCCCTTCCAAGCTCCCAGAGACAGGACTCAAAACAGATTCCGTCGTTTCGATCGGTTTGTTCCCTCGCAGCCTCCCGAATGCCTTTTTCAATAAAATCTGCCGCCCTGCAGACGCTGTCAAAGAGGGATCCGCCGTTTACCAGGGAGGCCGTGACAATCGAAGCCAGGATATCTCCTGTTCCAGAATAGCTTCCTCCTGTTTTGGGAGAAACTGTCCACTGCGGCGTTCCCTTTTCTGCCAGAACCAGATTTCCAATCTGTGGGAACCCGTTCTGTGACAGTTCGATTCCCGTGATAACCGCGCCCCTCAGCCGGTAGGATTCTGTCAGAACCTCTGCCAGGTCTTCGGCCAGCGCAAGCCTTTCCTGCCGTCCCATAAGACGGACCGCCTTCCAGTCTGGTATCGATTCTCTGGCCTGCCGTCCTAACAGAAGGGCTTCCGTCAGATTCGGCGTGATTACGTGAGCCTGTTCTGCCAGGCGTCCGGCCGCCAGTTCCATCTGACTGTCAAAAATGTCGTATCGTTTTCCGTTGTCCCCCAAAACGGGATCTACCACAACAAGAGTCTCCCTCCCCGAAAAATCCCGGATAAACTCCAAAATCTGGTCTGCCTGCCTTTCATTCAGGAGAAAACCGGAATAGATGCCGTCAAACTCTACTGCCTGTCTTTTCCAGAGCTTTGAGATGGCGGACATAGGCGCTGTGAAATCTTCACAGACATAGTCTCCGTATCCAGTCTGGCCGCTTAATACAGCTGTGGGCAGGGGAACGGCCTGGACTCCCATCACTGAGAGGATCGGGATTGCCGCGGTGAGAGAACATTTTCCAAATCCAGATAAATCATGAATCACTGCTGTTTTTTTCACTGGATTCACGCTCCTTTCTGCGTTTTGACCAGTATACAGCAAAAGTGTACCTGTTTAAATGGACAAAAATACATTTTTTAAAGAGTACAGTTATGCCCTGTTTCCAGTCAGCCGTTCCAGAGTTCTGCACAGCACAGGAAAATCAATAGGCTTGGAGATATGGGCGTTCATTCCCGCCGCTTCCGTGGCCGCGATATCCTCGCTGAAGGCGTTGGCCGTGATGGCAATGATAGGAATCGTCTCTGCGTCTTCTCGCTCATTTTTAAGGTTTCGGATTGCCATAGCTGCCGCACATCCGTCCATTTCCGGCATCTGCATATCCATCAAAACGGCGTCAAAGTGCGAGACTGAAGAGGCACGGAAGGCTTCCAGGGCTTCTCTTCCATTCCACGCCTCCGTCACCTGGATTCCTGCCATGCCAAGCATCTCCCGGCAGATTTCCATGTTGATTTCATTGTCCTCCGCCAGCAGGATTTTCAGTCCCGACAGATTCGTATACTCCCGTTCAGAACCTTCCTTTGCTTCAGAGCCTTCCAAAGCTGTCTCCGTATGTTCCTTTTCCTTTGCATCAGGCAGAACTTCAAATGGAAGCAGAAGGGTAAACATGCTGCCCTCTCCCAGACGGCTGTCTACTTTAATTTGTCCGTCCATCTGGCTGACAATACTTTTTACAATCGCCATTCCCAGGCCTGTTCCGGCAATGTATTTTGCCCCAAACCTGGTTTCCCTCTCATAGGGAAGGAACAGGCGTGTCAGAAATTCCTCCGACATGCCGGCGCCAGTGTCGGAGACAATGATGCAGAATCTGTCTTCAGACAGCTCCTCCTGCCTGATGCAGACGGAAATCGAGTCGCCTGGCTTTGTAAATTTAAAAGCGTTTGACAAAAGATTGTTCATGACCTGTCCCAGGCGGAACGCGTCTCCCCGCACTCTATGATTTCTGACCTGGAAGGAAACGCTGAATTTCTTGTTTTCCCTCTCCGCCTGGATGGCAAAAGGGGCCGTGTAGTCGCCAATCACGGCCTTTAAATCAAAATCGCTGTTTTCAATGGTGATTTTTCCCTTCTGCACCCGGGACATTTCCAGAATATCGTTGATTAATCCCAGAAGCTGGCGGCTGGAAACGCCAATCCTCCTCAGATAGCTTTTTACCTGCGCGGTGTCCTCAGGGTGCTTTTCAGCCAGCTCTGTCATCCCGATAATCGCGCTGAGAGGCGTCCTCATGTCGTGGGACATAGCCGAGAAAAACCGGCTCTGCGCGTCCTCGTTCTTTTTTGCCCTGTCGAGAGCCGTCTCCAGAATATGCTGGTGCTTCAGCTGGCTTTTCTTCTCCTCCTCCACTTCCCGGAAGCAGAGCACAGCTTCGTCTTTATTGAGAGATTCGTCGTACAGGAGACGAACGCTCACCCACCGGTAGCCGTCCTGAAAACGTCTTCGGAAGTCGCCGCCGTAGTCCGGAACCTTCTGGGAAACGAGGCGGTTGATATTGGAGAGAGAAAAGCTTTCAATAAATTCCTGATAGGCGTGTTCCTCGATCACTCCGCCCACGATCTTCAAAAAATCGCTGTAGCGGCCCTTTTCAGGAACCTGGGAACGGACATATTCCGAACCCTTGATCATGTCGTAAGCGTCATTTTTAAAGTTCACACGGTAGATTGCGTAGAAGGAATTTCCAAGAACCTGAACCGTCTCGTTGATCCGCTTCATTTTGCGGCTGAGCAGACAGCTGTTCACTCCCATGAAGAGCGCCAGGGCAAAGCAGAGACTGAATAATCCCATATACCAGAGCGTTACATTCCAAAAGCCTCCTAGCAGCTCCTTATATGGAATCGTCACAATGCAGGTCCATCCGTTGTCCATCTTTTCATAGTAGACGCCTCTTTTTTCACCGTTTGGATTAATCACATAGGGATGATCTTCCTCCAGCGTGCCCTCGTGAATACCATTCAGAATCCGTTTGAGGTACGGATCCATCCGCTCTTCCTCTAGGCTGGTCTCGCTGTACAGCACGTTTCCCGCTTTGTCGCAGAGGTAATAGGAGCTTCCGCTTGGAAGTTCCTGACTGTTTGTACTGATTCTGAATTTTTCTGGAAAAATGTCGAATGCAAGAAAGGTTTCAGGAGTTTTACATTTTTTGGCGATCGTAATAACCGGCATTTTTTGACAGGAATCCTGATACATATCGCTGAAAATAACAGCTCCGTCTGCCGCGTCGGCCTGGCGGTACCACTCATGGGAAGTCGGATCATAGCTTTTGTTTTTGGGAACCTCGATGGCCGGAATGATGGCCCCATTGATTACCGCATAGGGAAGAATCGAATTTTTACCGAGGGCCTCTCCGGTATTTTTATAAAAGACGGACAGCCAGGCCTTTAACTCCTCCTCGCTTGGCTTTGATGCTAAAAACTGATCCAGGTAATTGGTCTCCATATTCATCAGCACCTGATATGCCGTAATATTCTTTTCCTCCTCCACTGAGTAAGAAAGGGCAAGACCGTCTCCCATCACTCTGGCATGATCTAACAGGTTATTCTGTATCACATGAAAGCTTACAGTAGAAATTGCCGCGAACAGAACCAGCAGAACCAGGCTCTTCCTTATCCGCAGCAGAGTTTCTCTGATCCTTCTCTGCTTTTTTCCATGGCGTATTCCTTTTCTGTCTGCACTGTTCTGTCTAACCATGTATTTACTCCTTCAGGGCCCCGGCTGTCTCTTCATAAGCTCTGTCAATGTCTGCCATCAGCTCTCTGGCTTCCTCAAGCTGTCCGGCTCTTAAAAGCTCTACCTGCCTGCTTGTAAGCTGATAAAGAGGTTTCATTGAAAGGTTTCCTGTTACGCCCTTTAAGGTGTGGGATTTCATGATTGATGTCTCAATATCTCCCTTTTCAAGAGCCTCTTTCAGCTGACGGTAGGTTTCGTCTTCCAGAAATTTTCCCAGAAACCGCTCGAACATGGCTTCGCTGTCCATAAAGCGCTCCAGGGCTTCCTCAATCTGGATGCCGGCTGCCGTCAGCCTGTCATATCGTTCTTTGTTCATTTTTCATACTCCTCTTTCTATATACTAATCTGTATCTGGCAGGTACAGTCCGCGAAGTCCCCTCTCAATCTCCATAAAGCTGTCAATTAACACCGGGTTAAACGTCCCGCACTCTCCGCCCAGGATCATGCTCACTGCTTTTTCACAGCTGTATGCGTCCTTATAGCACCGCTTGCTGAGCAGAGCGTCGTAAACGTCCGCCAGGGAGACTGCCTGGGACCAGACAGAGATCTGGCTTCCCTTCAGGCCGTCCGGATATCCGTTCCCATCCCAGCGCTCATGGTGGTGAAGGGCAATGTCATGGGCATAATAATAGGAATCGTTTCCCTGTATCTGCCAGATTTTTGACAGAAGCTGTCCTCCCTCCACGGTGTGGGTTTTCATCAGCTCAAATTCATCCGGCGTGAACCGTCCAGGCTTATTTAAAATATGATCCGGAATGGCAATTTTCCCCACGTCGTGCATGATGGCCGCCAGGCCGATCTGTTCAATATCGCGCCTGGAAAGGCCGTTTCCCAGACGTGTATCCTGCAGAAGAGCCATGGTAATTTCATGGATCCTCCTGATGTGGGAGCTGGATTCGTCGCTTTTAAATTCAATGACATTGGCCAGAGATTCTGCCATGCCAATGCTGAGCCGGTACATCTCCTCCGCTTTTTTAAGAAGCTCGTCCTTCTGGCGCTCCACCTGGCTGCCCAGCCTTCTTTTGGCCTGGAACAGCCTGACAACGGAATCGACTCTGTACCTGACGATATAGGGAATGACTGGTTTGGGAATCAGATCCATAATGCCTAAAGAATAGGCTTCCTTCCACAGAGCGGGGCTTGTCTCAGAGGTAATGAGAAAAACAGGGATTTCTTCTGTCATATGCGAGCCCTGCAGAATTTTTAAAAGGCTGATACCATCCATTTCAGGCATCATCACATCCAAAAGCACGCCGCAGAACCGCTCTCTGCCGCTTATCAGCTTTTCAAGGGCAGCCCTGCCGTTTTCTGCCTCTTCAATCCGGTAAGAATCCTGAAATATTTCTGCGAGAATGGCCCTGTTTAATTCTACATCATCTACAACGAGAAGTGTATCCGCCATATTTAAGGAACCATTATCCTCTATGATCATCCCCGCCTCCTCTCTTTCGCCTGTTTACCACCTGGCTGAAGCGGCTGAGTCCGTCCAGCATAACCGTCTGCGGGCAGGCCAGATTCATCCGCTCGAATCCCTCTCCCTCAGGACCGAACATACCGCCTTCGTCAAAAAACAGATCTGCCTCCTCCATGATGCTCTCCTGCTCCTTAGGTGTCCAGCCGAGAGCCCGCAGATCCAGCCACTGAAGATACGTTCCCTCCAAAGGAGCAGCCTTTACATCCGGGCAGTGCTCTTTCAGAAATTCTGTCAGCAGACGATGATTGCTGTGAATGGCCTGGATCGCCTGTGAAAGCCACTGGTCGCACCTGGTGTAGGCGGCTTCCATGGCCTTATATCCCAGGGCGTTTACCCGCCCCTCGTAGGAGACGCGGCTCATCTCTGCCTTCAGCTGATGGCGTCTCTCCCGATCCGGCAGAATCACGCAGGAAGCCTCCAGCCCGGCCAGATTGAAGGTCTTGCTGGGAGCGATACAGGTCATAGTGTTGGCGGCGTTTTCCTCTGACAGAGAGGCAAAGGAGGTAAAGGTGTGCCCTGGCATAATCAGGTCGCAGTGGATTTCGTCAGAAATTACAAACACGTGGTGGCGCAGGCAGATCTGGCTGACCATTAAAAGCTCCTGTCTGGTCCACACGCGTCCCACCGGGTTATGGGGATTGCAGAGAATCAGAAGAGTATTTTTTGGATCAGAGGCCAGAGCTTCCAGCCGGTCAAAGTCTATGGTATAGGAAAGATCCTTTCCTTCCTTCAGCGGACATCTGACGGTTCTTCTCCCATTTGTCTCTACCGCTTTGTAAAATGGATAATACACAGGCGGCATGACAATCACGCCGTCTTCCGGCTCTGTGAAGGCCAGAACGCCGTGGTAGAGGGCGTTCACCACCCCGGGAGTCGTATAAAACCACTCTGGTCTTGTCTCCCATCCATATCTGCGCTTCGTCCATCCGGTTACAGCCTCATACCAGGACGGCTCTGCCGTCTGATATCCCAGCACCGCAGTATCCAGATATTCCTTTAACGCCTCGATAATTTCCGGCGGATTTTTGAATTCCATATCCGCGATGGAAAAGGGGACCACGCCCCTTCCCACCTGCGGCTTTTTCTTTTTCATCAGATTCCATTTTACAGATCCGTTGTCATACCGGTCCAGAACCGTCTCAAAATCGTATTTCATATGGTTTTCCCCCTTGTTTTTTACAGCGCCAGATCAAACAGCGACAGCTGGTTGCTCTCCGGCAGTCCCCGCAGCAGCCCCAGATCTGCCATCAGATCCGCCACTGTTTTCGTCACTTTGGAACGGTTGATAAAATCTTCCTTGGACAGGAACGGACCGTCCTCAGCGGCAAATACAATACCGTCCGCCGCTTTCTCCCCCAGTCCGTCGATACTGCTTAAGGAAGGCATCAGCTTTCCGTCTATAATCTGGAAATTTCTCGCGCTGGCCTTATAAATGTCAATAGGCGTAAATTCATATCCCCTGGCGTACATTTCCTGGACAATTCTCATATCCCGCAGCGTATCCTGCTCTTTTTTGGAGAGGCTGTCCAGCCGCTTTCTGTAGTCGGCCAGATGGTGTTCCAGCTTTTCTCGCCCCTGGCACATCAGCTCATAGGAAAAGCCGCTGGCGCGGATGCTGAAAAAGGCCGCGTAGTAGGCGAGGGGATAGAAGACCTTGCAGTAGGCGATCCGCCACGCCATCATAACGTAGGCGGCCGCGTGGGCCTTGGGGAACATGTACTTGATTTTTTTGCAGGACCAGATATACCAGTCCGGCACCCCGTGGGCCGTCATCTCCTCCTCCCACTCCGGTTTCAGCCCCTTGCCTTTTCGGACGCTCTCCATGATGGTGAAGGAAAGTCCCTCCTCCAGTCCCATACCGATCAGGTAGACCATGATGTCGTCTCTGGTACAGATCGCCGTCTGAATGGTAGCTTTCCCCTCCTGAATCAGAGTCTGGGCATTTCCCAGCCATACGTCCGTGCCGTGGGCCAGTCCGGCAATGCGGACCAGATCCGAGAAATATTTAGGCTTGGTGTCTAAAAGCATCTGCATGGCAAAGTCCGTACCGAACTCCGGCACGCCCAGCGCCCCCAGCGGACAGCCGCCGATATCGTCCGGCGTAATGCCAAGGGCCTCGGTACTCTGGAACAGACTCATAACCTCCTTGGAGTCAAGAGGAATATCCCTGACCGGATCAAGGCCTGTCAAATCCTGCAGCATACGAATCATGGTGGGATCATCGTGTCCCAGAATATCCAGCTTCAGCAAGTTGTGGTCAATGGAGTGGTAATCGAAATGGGTGGTAATAGTCTTCGTTCCCATGTCGTCCGCCGGGTGCTGCACCGGGGTAAAGGAATAGATCTCCTCCCCGTGGGGCAGCACGATAATGCCTCCCGGATGCTGTCCGGTCGTTCTCCTGACGCCGACGCAGCCTGTGACAATCCGGTTGATCTCGCAGCCCCGCTTGCGCTCTCCCCTCTCCTCATAGTATTTTTTCACATATCCGAAGGCCGTCTTATCTGCCAGAGTACCTATGGTTCCGGCCCGGAAGGTCTGCCCTTTGCCGAAAATGACCTCCGTGTAGTCGTGGGCCCGGCTCTGATACTCTCCTGAGAAGTTTAAGTCGATATCAGGCTCCTTGTCTCCCTTAAAGCCCAGGAAGGTCTCAAACGGAATATCAAAGCCGTCCTTTTTCAGAGGCTTTCCGCAGACAGGGCACAGGCGATCCGGCATATCGCAGCCCGCCATACCGGAGAACTTCTTAACCTCCTCCGAGTCGAAATCATAGTAATGGCACTCCGTACAGTAATAGTGGGGACTTAAGGGATTGACCTCCGTAATTCCCGACATGGTGGCCACAAAGGAGGAGCCGACGGAACCACGGGAACCTACCAGATAACCGTCCTCGTTGGATTTCCACACCAGCTTCTGGGCAATAATATACATCACCGCAAAGCCGTTGGAGATGATGGAGTTTAACTCCCTCTCCAGACGCTCCACTACGATTTTCGGAAGATTTTCTCCATACATTTCGTGGGCTCTGTTATAGCAGATGTTTCTCAGCATCTCATCGGAATTTGGAATGACCGGCGGACACTTGTCAGGCCGGACAGGGGCAATCCGCTCGCACATGGCGGCAATCCGTCTGGTGTTGGTGATCACGACCTCCTCCGCCTTGTCGCTTCCCAGGTACTCAAACTCGCGGAGCATTTCCTCTGTCGTGCGGAAATAGAGAGGAGGCTGATCGTCGCAGTCCTTAAAGCCTTTTCCCGCCATGATAATCCGCCTGTAAACCTCGTCCTCCGGATCCAGAAAATGCACGTCGCAGGTGGCGCAGACCGGTTTGTTAAACCGCTCTCCCAGCTCTACAATTTTCCGGTTCAGATCCTTTAAATCCTCCTCCGATTTGACAACGCTCTTTTCATCCCGCAGCATGAAGCCGTTGTTTCCCAGAGGCTGGATCTCCAGATAGTCGTAAAATTCGGCAATTTTATTAATCTCCGCCTCCGGCACGCCTCTTAAAAGAGCCTGGTAAAGCTCTCCCGCCTCGCAGGCAGAGCCGATAATCAGGCCTTCTCTGTATTTCATGATTTCGCTTTTGGGAATTCTCGGCCTCTTGGCATAGTAAATCAGGTTGGAGTCTGACACAAGACGGTATAAATTAATCCGGCCAATGTCGTTTTTCGCCAGAATAATAATGTGATTGGTCGGCATTTTCCGGATCGTCTCCACGCTCATCTGGCTGTGTTCGTTCAGCTGGGTCAGATTTTCAATGCCCCTCTGCTTTAACATTTCCACGAATTTCACGAAAATTTCTGCCGTAGCTCCCGCGTCGTCCACTGCCCGGTGATGATTTTCAAGGGAAATTTTCAATTCCTTAGCCACCGTGTCCAGCTTAAACCGGTGAAGATTGGGGAGCAGGAACCGGGCCATGGAAACGGTATCCAAAATCGCAGGCTCAAAGGCCTTTCCCAGGAGCAGGGCGTTGTGCTTCATAAAGCTCATATCAAAAGAAGCGTTGTGGGCAACCATGACAGCGTCCCCGCAGAATTCCAGAAACCTTGGCAGCGCCTGCTCAATGGTGGGCGCATTTAAAACCATATTGTCGCTGATGCTTGTCAGCTTTTCAATCTCAAAAGGAATCGGAACTTCCGGATTGACGAACGTAGAAAATTTGTCTGTAATTTTTCCATTTTCCACTTTTACTGCGCCAATTTCGATAATTTTATTCTTAATGGGACTGAAGCCGGTGGTCTCGATATCGAAGACAACGCAGGTGTGATCCAGGGACTGTCCCGTCTCATTCTCTGCCAGCTGCTTCATATCGTCTACCAGATAGCCCTCCACTCCATAGAGGACCTTGAAACCGTCTCCTTTTTCCACTGCATGGTTGGCGTCAGGGAAGGCCTGGACACAGCCGTGATCCGTCACTGCGATGGCGTCCATGCCCCATTTTTTTGCCCGCTTGATAATATCCTTCACTTCGGAAACGCCGTCCATATCGCTCATCTTTGTATGGCAGTGAAGTTCCACACGTTTTACCGGACTGTTGTCCATGCGCTTTCCCGTGAAATCCTCACACTTCTTAATTCCCACAACCGATCCTAAGGTCAGCTCCCCGTCGAACCGGTCGATAGTAGCTACTCCTTTCAGACGGACGAACTGTCCCGGAGCGGTGGCCGCCTTTAAATCGTCCACCGCCTCCTCTTTGGCGAAAATTTTCACTCCGATGGTGTCAGTAAAATCAGTAATGGTAAAGATAAACAGCTGCTTTCCGCTCCGAAGCTCCCTGTTCTCACAGGTCAGGATTTTTCCGCGGATTGCCACCTCGCCGATTTCTCCCTCAATCTGGTGAATTTCTATGGTCTCATCGTCAAAGCCGCGGCCGTAAAGCACGTCCGGATCCTCGGAACGGCGGTATCCTCCGAAGCGGCCGCCCTCTCTCTTCTTAAAATCCTTTTTGCCGAACTCTTTTTTATTAATCTCTTTTTTGCCGGCTTCCTTTTTACCGGAATCCTGACGCCCTGCTTTCTGGACTTTTCCACCATCTGCCGCCGGAACTGCCGCTTTCAGCCGGCCTGGCGCCAGTTCTGCCTCCGCTTCGGACGCATAGACGGAAGCATCGTAAAAGGGCGTGTCCTCCCCTTCTGCTCCTGGAAACTCTGTCCCGTCTCCAGAGGCAGCCATGGCGTCAAGGTAGGCGTCATAGCCCGGATCCAGGGTTTTCTTCTGGCGGACCCGGTACTCCTCGTCAATTTCCAGAGGCAGCCCGCACCGCTCCGTAAAGATCTTCTCCAGCACCCGCTTCAGCTCTGCCGTTTTGTCTCTGGCGATCATGGTATCTTCCAGAACCATCTCCATCACGTCATGTTTCGGAAAACTGCACTCCGCTTTGCGGAACATGTTGTAGAGAAGAATACTGTAATTTTTAAGCTCCATCAAAATACTGTCCTTGTAGACCATCAGAAGCTTCTCAGGAGTATACTGTTCGGATAATTTAAATTTTTCCTGAATTTTAATCGTGACTCTCTTTCCGGGAAACAGCTGATCCTTAATTCCCTTCTCCAGCCCGTAAATATTCTGCTTGTGAATCAGTCTGGGACACACGATATAAACGCGAATAGAGCTTCTGTCCCTGGAGGCGGTGACACGTTCCACTTCCACCAGTTCTAAAAGCTCTCTCAGATTGTCTGTAATATGTAAATCAGGAAATACGTCTAAAAAAGGCTTCATTCCTTCTCACCTGCGTTTTTAAGCATTTGATCAAGCTCTGCCTTCAGTGCGTTTAACAGCTCTGCCTCCGGAACCTTGCGGATCACCTCTCCCTTCTTGATCAAAAGGCCTTCTCCGATTCCGCCGGCAATTCCCAGATCTGCCTCCCTGGCTTCTCCGGGGCCGTTGACAACGCAGCCCATCACCGCCACTTTAATATCCAATGGATATTCCTGCACCATGGTTTCCACCTGGTTGGCCAGACCGATGAGATCGATCTGCGTCCGTCCGCAGGTAGGGCAGGACACCACCTCCACTCCTCCGGTGCGGAGTCCCAGTGTTTTTAAAATCAGTTTGGCAGATTTTACCTCCTCCACCGGATTTCCTGTCAGGGAGACGCGGATGGTATCTCCAATGCCCTGGTTTAAAATCAGGCCCAGGCCGATGGCAGACTTGATATTTCCGGAGAGAATCGTTCCGGCTTCTGTGATCCCTACGTGAAGCGGATAAGGAGTCTTTTTGGCGATCAGCTCATGAGCTTTTACGCACATCATCACATCGGAAGACTTAATGCTGAGCACCAGATTGTCGTATCCCATACGCTCGATCAGGGCGGCCTTGTCCAGAGCGCTCTCCACAATGCCCTCCGCCGTCACACCTCCATACTTCTCGATCAGATGCTTCTCCAGAGAGCCGCTGTTCACGCCTACCCGGATGGGAACGCCGTACTCCTTCGCCTTATCCACAACCGCCTGCACTCTCTCCTCAGAACCGATATTTCCAGGATTAATCCTGATTTTATCGGCGCCGCACTCAATCGCCGCGATAGCCAGACGGTAGTCGAAATGAATATCAGCCACCAGCGGGATGTGAATGGCCTTTTTAATGGTTTTCAGGCTTTCAGCCGCCTCCATAGTCGGAACGGCCACCCGGATAATATCGCAGCCTGCCCGCTCCAGCTCCAGAATCTGGGCAATGGTGGACGCGCTGTCCTCAGTCTTTGTATTGCACATAGACTGAATCAAAACCGGATTGCCGCCGCCGATAACGCGGCTGCCGATTTGAACTGGTTTCGTTGAAGCTCTGTATGTCATAATAGATTCCTCCGATCAGAACAAATTTGCAATATCGTTAAACAAAATCAAAACCATCAGCGTCATGAGAACCGCCATGCCTGCCATGTGGATCATGCCTTCCTTTTCCGGATCCACCGGTTTTCCGCGGACAGCCTCAATCAGGATAAAGACCAGGCGTCCTCCGTCCAATGCAGGAATGGGGAGCAGATTCATAATACCCAGGTTGGCGCTTAAAATCAGGCACATATTGGCCAGATTTATGAGCACCGTCAGAATTCCATAGCTGCTGCTTGCCTCTACCGTCTGGTCAATCATGACCACAATGCCCACCGGACCTGCCACGTCCTTTCTGGACACCTGGCCGGTAACGAGCATTTTCAGGCTCTGGAAGGTCAGATCCACCATATACCGCAGTTCATAGGCGCTGTACTGAATCGTCTCAAACAGAGACTTCGGCGCTCTGGGAATCCCGCCGGAAATGCCCATCAGATAGCCGCCTGTCTCCTCCGAGTAAGCCGGAGTCACTGTCGTTTTGTGAGTTTCGTCCCCTCTCCTGTATTCCAGGTTCACAGTCTCGCCGGGATGAAAGGTATTATACATGGCCACCTCCTGGTAGAGATGAATCCGTTTTCCATTCATTCTGGTAATGACGTCCCCCGTCTGAAGACCTGCCTCAGCTGCAGGCGATCCAGTCTGCACCTGCACGATTTCAGGAGGCTGGCACCCTGCGTAGGCTACCACGGCGATTCCACAGGCGAGAGCCAGGATAAAGTTAAATACAGGGCCGGCCGCAATGGTGAGAAAGCGGGCCAGAATGGGCGCTTCGTGGAACGCCAGCCCGCTCACCGGCGTGCCGTCCGGCGCATACCGGACAGGCGGCTCATTCCCCTGCTCTTCCGGTCTGTCGTATTCCTCTTCCAAAGCGCATATATCCTGCCCTGTCTCAGAAGAGAGCGCATTCTGTGCCTCCTCTTCCTCATCCAAAAGCAGCCCGCTCTTTCTGCGGATATCCTTTTCTGCCTTCTCCTCAAAATCCTCCGGATCCTCGTCCTCTCCCAGCATCATGCAGGAACCGCCGAATGGCAGAAGCTTCAACGAATATCTGGTATCCCCTCTCTTAAAGCTGATAAGCCTTGGCCCCATCCCAAGGGAAAACTCCAGAACGCAGATTCCACCCAGCTTTGCAAACAGAAAATGGCCGAATTCATGGAATAAAATAATCAGTCCGAATACCAGAACCGCCGCAAGCAAACTTAACAATCTACCACCTGCCCTCTCTTGTTTTATGGTTTATAAAAAATGACGTCTTAAAAACTCGCAGGTTTCCTGCTCTGTGTCTAAAATTTCCTCTACAGAAGGATTCTCAATCACCTGGTGCTGATCCATAGCGGCCTCAATCATATCTGTGATCGTCAGATAGCCGATTTTCCGGTCTAAAAACGCCGCTACCGCCAGTTCGTTGGCCGCGTTGAACACAGTTGGAAGGGAACCGCCACATTTTCCTGCCTCTCTCGCCAGAGCCAGGCCGCGGAAATTCTCATAATCAGGCGCCTCAAAGGTAATCTGCCCATGTTTTGTGAAATCTAACCGCTCTCCCGGCAGAAACCGCCTCTCAGGATAGTAGAGGGCGTACTGGATGGGAAGCTTCATATCAGGTGTTCCCAGCTGGGCTATCACAGCCCCGTCCTCAAACTCCACCATAGAGTGAATCACACTCTGCGGCTGAACCACCACCTGAACCTGATCCATGGACACGCCGAACAGCCATTTCGCCTCCATCACCTCCAGGCCCTTGTTGACCATGGTGGAGCTGTCAATGGTGATCTTTCTGCCCATCGTCCAGTTGGGATGCTTCAGCGCATCCTCCACCTGAATGTCCATCATCTGCTCTCTCGTCCTTCCGCGGAAGGGACCGCCGGAAGCCGTCAGCAGAATCTTATGTATTTTATTATGAGTTTCTCCGTTTAAGCACTGGAAAATCGCGCTGTGCTCGCTGTCTACCGGCAGGATCTTCACTCCCGTCCGCTCAGCTAACGGCATAATAATATGGCCTGCCGTCACAAGCGTCTCCTTATTGGCCAGAGCAATGTCCTTTCCAGCCTCCATAGCGGCGATGGTCGGACGGATACCGATCATTCCCACAATCGCCGTCACCACAATCTCAGCAGACGGCTCTGTGCAGACCTCAATCAGACCATCCATTCCAGACAGTACCCGGACGTCCAGATCCTTCACCGCAGTCCGCAGTGTTTTCGCGTCCTCCTCATCCCATACAGCCGCAATCTTCGGGCGGAACTCCCGGATCTGCTGCTCTAACAGAGTAATATTCCTTCCGGCTGCCAGAGCCGTTACCTCTATATCCTGATTCGTCCGCGCCACTTCCAGGGTTTGTGTGCCGATGGAACCAGTGGAACCCAGAATTGCAATTTTTTTCATATCTTCCTCCGTTCTCTTTCGCGTCAGCATATCAGAAAACACACTGCCAAAGCCGCTTCTATTTTTAACCCAGAAGCGTCAGGGCAAAGAAAATAGCCGGCGCGGTAAAAATCATGCTGTCAAAGCGATCCAGCACTCCGCCGTGGCCGGGAATCAGATGGCCGTAATCCTTCACATCATGGTTTCTCTTAATGGCAGAAGCCGCCAGATCCCCGATCTGCGAGATCACCGCCGCAATGGCGCAGGCAATGGCGCAGATAACAGCAGGACTCACGATCTCTTCCATTCTGCCGCCGAATACAGCGCCGAAAATCATGCCCAGCAGAGCCGCGCCCAAAACGCCTCCTACGGCTCCCTCCACCGTCTTCTTCGGACTCAGGACAGGAGTCAGCTTGTGCTTTCCAAACAGCATTCCGGCACAGTAGGCGAAAGTGTCGCAGCCCCAGGAGCTTAAAACAATCAGCCATACCAGATACCTGCCATCGGCCATTGCGCGGACCTGATATAAGTAGGACAGCATCACAGCCAGATAAAAAATGCCGAAAAACGCCACTGTCACCTGCTCGGTCTTATAGTGTGGAAATGTAACCACATAGATAGCCATCAATACCATAAGCGCCATGATAGCCATCAGCACAATATACTCTTCTTTGTGAAACCACAGCAGGATGTAATAAAAAATCCCGGCGGCGTATCCGGCGAATCCCGGCGCCTTCTTTTCTATCTGCACCACACGGTACAGCTCGAACATTCCAATCAGGGACAGAGCCGCCGTGACGGTAAATAAAAGGGTTCCGCCGGTTCCGACGATTAAAATTGCCAGAATTACAAGCACAATTCCGCTGATCAGTCTGGTTGTAAACATGACATTATCCCCTCTTTCGTTATTTGGCGCCGCCAAACCGCCGCTCTCTCGTATTATACTGGGCAATGGCCTTTACCAGCTCATCCCTGTTAAAATCAGGCCACAGGCAGTCTGTAATGTAGATCTCGCTGTAGGCCAGCTGCCAGAGCAGATAGTTGGACAGGCGGATCTCACCGCTGGTGCGGATTAACAGATCCGGATCCGGAATCCCCGCCGTGTCCAGGTAGGAAGCCACCGTCTCCTCTGTCACCTGATCCGGATTGAGAACGCCGGCCTGAGTGTCCTTCATCATGCGGCTGACTGCCCGGCGGATCTCGTCGCGGCCGCCGTAATTGACGGCAATGACGAAGGTCATTCCAGTATTGGCGGCAGTCTCCTGCTCCAGGCGGTCGATGCCCTCAATAATATCGCTGTCAAAGCGTGTTCTGTCTCCAATCATTTTAACCCGTACGTTGTTGGCCTTGGCAATTTTCAACAAACGCTTTAAATAGTAGCGGAACAGCTGCATGAGAGCGCTGACTTCTTCCACAGACCGCTTCCAGTTTTCAGTGGAAAATCCATAAACCGTCAAATATTTGATTCCCAGTCTGGCGGCGTCCTCCACCGTTTTTTCTACTGTAACGCAGCCCTGCTTGTGGCCTGCCGTTCTGGGAAGTCCCCTCTTTTTAGCCCATCTGCCGTTTCCATCGAGAATAAGAGCCACATGGGCCGGAATTGCCATCTTAGAAATATCTGTTTCCATCATATCCTCCCACCACGAAAAACAAGGGGCAGGAGTACCTGCCCCGGTATGTTTTTTATACTGTCATAATCTCTTTTGTCTTGGTATCCACAGCCTTGTCAATCTTGTCGATCATCTTGTCAGTCAGCTTCTGGATTTTCTCCTCTGCATCAGATAAATCGTCCTCAGAAATCTCGTTGGCCTTCTCCATCTTCTTAAAGGTATCATTGGCGTCACGGCGGATATTTCTCACAGCTACCTTAGCGCCCTCGCCCTTCTTCTTCACGTCCTTAGCCAGCTCTTTTCTGCGCTCCTCAGTAAGCTCCGGGAAAATCAGGCGGATTACGGAACCGTCGTTGTTCGGGTTGATTCCCAGGTCAGAGGTGAGAATCGCTTTCTCAATGGCCTTCACAAGGCTCTTCTCCCACGGCTGGATCTGAATCATTCTCGGCTCAGGAACAGAGATGTTGGCAACCTGCTGAAGGGGAGTCGGAGCTCCATAGTAATCTACCTTCAGCTTATCTAATACATGCGGATTCGCACGTCCTGCACGGATGGAGCTGAACTCGTTTAATAACGCGTCGTAGGATTTCTCCATCTTATCTTCAAATACTTTCATTTTCTCCTGCATAAAAAATCCTCCTGTTATGCGGTCACTACTGTGCCGTTTATTTTCCCCTGCATCGCGTTGGCAATGCCGTCCTTCTCATTTAAGCTGAATACTGCCATAGGAACATGATTCTCCATACACATGATGGAAGCCGTCAAATCCACCACAGCCAGCTGCTTGTCGATCACTTCCTGAATGGAAATGGTGTCGTACTTCTTCGCCTCCGGATTCAGCTTCGGATCGCTGTCATAAACGCCGTCGATGGCCTTGGCTAACAGAATGCAGTCAGCCTCCATCTCAATGGCTCTCAAAGCGACGCCTGTATCTGTAGAGAAGTACGGGTGTCCCGTACCGCCTGCGAAAAATACTACCTTGCCCTGCTTAAAATATTTATTGGCTCTGTCCTTGGAAAAGAGCTTGGTCATAGCGCCTACGGCAAACGGCGTCAGAATCTCAGTCTCCATGCCTGTGCTTCTGAAAATCTCAGAAACATAGATGCAGTTCATCACTGTAGCCAGCATGCCAATCTGATCTGCCTTCGTGCGGTCGATAGCGTTGCTCTGACGGCCTCTCCAGAAGTTTCCGCCTCCAATCACCACACCAACCTCAATGCCTGCGTCCACAGCCAGCTTCACCTGTCTGGCAACTTCCTTGACAGTCTCCTCGTCGAAGCCTGTCTTCTTCTCTCCTGCCAGGGCTTCGCCGCTTAATTTCAGCAATACGCGTTTCATTTCCATAAATCTGATCTCCCTGTTTTCTTGTAATGGGGCGGAATCCGAAAAAACAGCCGGGACCCTGGCGGATACATGAAATATCTGGCAGAATGCCCGGCGTGCAGATCCTCGCCTCCTGCCCGCTTAGGGCTATTGTACCACAGAATGCGGGTTTGCGCGAGGGGATTTTTTATGAAATTTTTTGAAGAATAGTAAAAAAAGTGTCGCTTAACAGGTTATTAAGCGACACTTTTTTGTATAGATTTTTTTAATATTAACTTTTATCTAGAAGTTCCTTACAGTATTGTCTTTGTTTCGATTCCTATCTATTGCAGTTTCCCGCAGGATACTGACGATTCATCATCAGATACTACTTATATCCTTTTTCTGCCTCATATGCTGCGATTAAATTTCGGTTGGCCAGTTCTGTTTCATTCAGTTCCTGCTCATTAAACGAATCAGCCTCTACCGTTCCCTGATACCATTCGCAGGAGTCAAAATACGACTGTAAAAATGTATCATTAAATTTTCTGCCATGACGTGCATAAATCTCGTTTCTGGCAATTTTACACTCCTCTGCGCTCAGCCCTTCCAGATCGCTGTTTGTCAGAAGAACCGTATTGCTGTCTGGAAAGATCCATCCTGCCTCAGTCCTGGCTGTGTTTTCCTGATTTTTTGTCTCAGACACAGACGCTTCAGACGGCGCCGTTTCGTTTATGTTGTCTTCGCATGTATAGTCGTCCATCTTGGATGCAATAGCGTCCTTATAGAGTTCTTCTAAAGTTTTATATCCATAATAACTCCAGCGTTTGGCTCCAAAGCTGTCATTTCCGCTGGTATCAAAATGAACAGTTTCATAAGGAGTAGCATAGTCGCGCACATCGACTTCTGTTTTCCCGTCTCCATTTACCATAATATTTTCAAATCTTGTATACCAGTAAACTTCATTGATCTGATCATATGCCTGCCGGCTGTCCGCATAATAATTTCTAATGCTGGCTTTATAAACCAGATACAGATAGTTTCCGGCTCCATCTTTGGAGGTGAGTAAATAATTTCCCAAATATGAGAGGTTTTCCAGCTTTTTATCTTCTTTCCATTGAGCTGCATGAGAGATGTACTCATCAGACGCCTGTTTCTGCATTTCAGCCAGTGCAGTCTCGTCAATCTCGCTTGCTTTTCTCACATAGCTGTTCAGCCCCTGAACGGTATACTGCTTTTCTAATGATTCCGGAACTTTTCCTAACTGCTCTGCTAAAAGCTCAACATTGCTGTCGGAAATAGATACAGTAATCGTATCTCCATTTGACAGATCTCTGGATTTATCGCAGCGAAAAGCATCGCTTCTTAATTCTGTTCCGGTATAGGTCAGACTTGCTCTTCCCTCAGGAGCAGTTCCTGTAAATTCTACCTCCAATTGACTGAACAGGTCAAATGTTTCGGCCTGCTGCAGATCGGATACAGAAAACGAACCGTCTTTACACTTGATTTTGCATTTCAACATGTTAGCCAGATCCTCGTCCACCTTCCAGGTGTAGGCAACCGTATCCCCGTTTGATAAACCGCTGTATTTCTCCAGTTCCACTCTGACGCAGTCCTGAAGAGCATCCATAGGAGACATAAGGCTTACAAGGCCTCCGAACGTCTTCCCTGCTTCATCTGTAAATGACAATTTTTCTCCATATTTTTCTTCCACTGCATCCCAGTTAATTGCTGCGTGGAGTTTTCCATATCCGTCGTATCCCTCGGCTTCTATTGTAAGATACTGGTTCATATCAATGCTGTCTTCCATTCCCAATACAACAAATAGAAGCAGCATGATAATTGCTGCGCCTGCGCCGACAGCCATTAAAACTTTTTTAGGCAGAGCTTTTATTTTATCAGTCAGAGAGCTTCCTTTCTTTTCTGATGGCGCATGAGCGGCTTCCTTCTCTTTCTGACTGGCGCTGTCTTCCAGCGGCTGTCCGCATTCTCGGCAGAATTTCGTATTGTCGTCATTTTCTGAGCCGCAATGTTTACAAAACATACCTTTCCCTCCTCATAAGTAATAGATTTTCCCTGCTATTGTATGCTTATGGAGGAATCGTTTCCCCTTCCTGCTTTTTCCGCGCTTTCCTCTTCCTGTTTTCTGGCCATGCTCTCCTCCTTTTTCCTGATTTCTCCCTCTGCAAGTATTGATTCCGGCACAGGCGTTCCGCAGGCGGTGCAAAACTTACACCCGTATGTAATGGGATTCCCGCATTTGCAGCAAAATCCAATAGCATTCTTTTTCTCTTGAGCATGCGTTACATTGCTGATAACCGAAGGGATCTGCCGCCATATATTATGGCTCTTTCCGGCTGCAAGAATAGCTGACAAATCCGACTCCAGCTTTAGTCTGCCTTTTCGTATCAGAACGGCAAGCAGAAAAACAGCAAGGATAGAGGCAAGATTAAGAACATACCATCCTGTAGTCCGAAATTCACAGTAAGTTTCAGCCGCAGCTTTTTTGACAACGCCTCTGAAAATCATCCAGACAGCTAAATCAACCGCCGCACAGATCGCAATGACAAAGGCAGTCTTCTTTTCTGTAAATTTTTCAGCCGATAATAAAAATATGATCCCAATCGGCAAAAGGAGCGTCAATATCATAGCCGGGTGAGGAGGCACTGCTTCTCCACCATAAACAGATACGCCTCCCACAGCAGTCATTGCACTTACCTTAAACCTCTGCCCTGAACACGAAACTAAAAAAGAAGGGCAAAATACAAAAACAATACACAAAAAAGATAACATCTGCAGGATTCTTTTTACCCGAAACTTTCCTATTTGTTCCACTTTTTCACTCATTTTCCCATGTGTCCTTTCTGCCGCTTTATAGATAGTTAAGCGACACTTTCCCGAAAATGAAATCAGATTTATTGTTGAATATTAATTAAAAATCAGTATTTTATTCAAATTGTATCGTTTAATGCCGATTGACGCATATTTGAAAGAATGCTATACTATAAGAAAGCATAAAAAATGTTGTATTTATGCATTACATCTAGTATAACAGTAAAAAAAGTGTCGCTTAACTATCTATTAAGCGACACTTTTTCTCTCATATATACATAATTTATTCTGAAAGGAGACAAAATTTATGGATTTAAAAGCACTCAGGGAAATGGACCTGGAACAGGCCAGACAGATCTGTCTGGATGAGCTGTCTGACATTCTTACAGACTATACGGAACGTTCCGTTCCCCTTGCCCCCTCCTCCCGTCTCATCGAAGATCTGGGGCTGGATTCTTTTCTGACTGTCTATTTTCTCACTCAGGCAGAGGAGCGGTTCGGCATCCAGATTGATGAGACGGAATATGAAACAATTGTATTTGTTCAGGATATTTTAGATTTTATTTTTGCAAAAGGTTAAATTTCCTCTGCCTCCATCACCCACAAGGCGTAGTCCACGTACACGTTGCAGGATAAGAGAAGCGCTTCCTCATCCAGGTCAAACAGTCCGTGATGGTGGGCCACTCCGCTTCCCGGCTTCTTTTCGCTGTGAGTTCCCACAAAGGCGTACATTCCCCTGGTTACTGCCAGGTAATCGGCGAAATCATCGGCTCCCAGAGCTTTCTCATAATCGCTCACAATCTGCTCTCTGCAAATCAGCTGCTCTGTCACTGCCATCACCTCTTTGACAGCCTGCACATCGTTAATCAGAGGAGCTGCGAAATCCTTAAATTCCACTTCTGCCTCCGCCCCGTACATACGGGCAGTCTGTTCGGCAATTTCCCTGACTCTCCTGTTTGTAAATTCTCTGACTTCCGGAAGGAAGCTTCTGGTGGTTCCCTCGATCTCCGCGTGTTCTGCCACGATATTGTACTGGGTTCCGGCCCGGACGACTCCCACTCCTACCACTACCGTTTCCAGCGGATTCGTGCTTCTGGCCACAATGCTCTGCAGATTTACCACAATCTGTGAGGCAACGTAGGCCGCGTCGATTCCCAGATGGGGAGTGGATACATGAGCGCCCCGCCCTGTAACCTTGATCTTAAAGTAGTCGCAGCTGGCGTTCTGGGGACCTGCTGTGAGAGCGATTTTTCCGCTTTCCAGACGGCTGGATACATGAGCGCCGAACACTCTGGCTGCACCGTCTAACAGTCCGTCCTGCACAAAGAGGCGGGCTCCCGCTCCTATCTCCTCTGCCTGCTGGAAAAACAGGCGGATCTGGCCGGAAAATTCTGCTTCTTTTGATTTCAGAATCCTGGCTGCTGTCAGAAGAGTGGCTGCATGGGCGTCGTGGCCGCAGGCGTGGCATACGCCAGGATTTTCGGAATGGTAAGGAACTGTTTTTAAATCCTCCATAGCCAGAGCGTCAATATCGGCTCTCAAAACCATGATGCGGGACGCCTTTTTCTGATCTGCGGTCTCTTTTTTTCCGTCTATCCAGGCGTACACTCCAGTCTCTCCCACTCTTCTGTGGGGAATTCCTGCCAGATCCAGCTCTTTTTCAATCCGCTCACAGGTATGATATTCCTGTAAGCTCACCTCTGGATGAGCGTGAAAATACTGTCTCATACTGGTCAGATATTCTTTTTGTTCTAATACATAATCCTTTAACGCCATGCCGCTTTCCTCCTGTCTGTCCTTTGACAAAGGGGCCTGTCTCCTTTGAGTGTTCAGGCCCCGAAAATGATACTGATATTACTGTTTCGCTATTTTATTCTGAACTCGTTCCGGCTTCAGTGTTCACATCTCCTGGCTATTCTGCTGCTGCCGTAGTTTCCTCGGAAGCTTCGGCTTCAGTTTCCTGAATTTCTTCAGCTGCTTCGTCTGCCTCTGCCTCAGCGCTTCCAGCTCCCTCCCATGCGCACAGGAACGCGCCCTGGAAAGCCTCCTGGATGGTTTTCTCTACCTCTGGAGTCTGATAAGCCTCCACAATTTTCTGGTAGACTTCATTGTCTTTATCCTCTGTGCGGGCTGCGATAACGTTAACCAGCTGCGGAACCTGCTCGTTTGTATCAGGATTTACATCCTCTGTAAAGATAGAATCCTTCACTGGGTTTAATCCAGCCGTAAATGCGTTTCCTCCATTAATAACCGCTGCGGCGCAGTCTGGAAGAATGTTGGCCAGAGTGGCAGATTCTGCCTCCCGGATCTCAATCTTCACATTGTACTTTGTGATATCGGCCTTGGTAGGCACGAAGCCCTTTTCCGGATCACATTCGATGAGACCTGCCTGCTCCAGAAGCTTAAGCGCCCGTCCTCCGTTGGTCAGGTCATTTGGAATCGCGATAATATCGCCGTCTTTGATATCGCTGACAGAAGAAATCTTATCTTTATTATTGTAAATAGCCAGAGGCGCAATAATGGTGTCGCCTACCACTGTCAGATCGTAGCCCTTCTGCGTCATATCGTTATCCAGGAAGGTTTTCGTCTGGAAGGCGTTTAAATCAATATCTCCGTCTGCCAGGGCTCTGTTTGGAGCTGCGTAATCTGTGAATTTTACCAGCTTTACCTGAATGTTTTCCGGCGCCAGAAGCTCGTTAATGGTATCCCACTGGTCGTTGTACTCGCCCACTACGCCGACCTCTACGACTGTCGCCTCTGCCTCTTTGTCTGCGGCCGCTGTGCCTGTCTGCTCTGTGTCAGAGCTTCCTGCACATCCGTAAAGGGCCAGAGCTGCTGCTGCCACCGTCACTGTCACCGCTGTTTTTTTCCATACCTTTTTCATAATTTTTTCTCCTTTTCTCTTCTATCAAATTTCCCTGAGTCAGGGTGATTTTTACAATTCAAAGTTCAGTATGTTTAATGAGTGGTTTTTTTGATTACTGCATTTCCCACAAACTGAATGATACTGATAATAATCAGGATAATGATGACTGTCACCCAGCTCATGTCCGTATATCCCATCTGATAGCCGTAGCGGATGGCAAAGTCGCCCAGCCCTCCGGCTCCGATGGCTCCCGCCATGGCCGTGATACCCACCAGGCTTGCGAAAGTAATCATGGTAACCCTGGTAATGCCTGGAATGCTTTCCTTTAAATAGACGCTGAAAATAATTTCAACCGGCGAAAAGCCCATTGCCTGGCTGGCTTCGATCAGGCCCCTGTCCACATCTGCCAGCACGGATTCAATCTGCCTTGCAAAAAATGGAACCGTTCCCACAATCAGGGCCACATAGGCTCCCTTGACGCCGGAACCAGTTCCCACCAACGCCCGGCTTACAGGAATCAAAAGCACCATTAATATAATGAAGGGAATGGATCGGATTACGTCAATGGCCTTATCAATGAGGCTGTATAAGATCGTGTTCTGCATAATGCCGCCTCTCTTTGTCACAATCAGCAGCACCCCGAAGAAAATTCCCAGGAAAAATGCGAAAATTCCGGATACCAGAAGCATCTGAAAAGTCTGCCCCAGGCTTGTGAGAAGTTCCCCTCCCAGGCTCTCCAGGTGAGGCGCAATTTTATAAAAAATACTCATCGTTTCATTACCTCCATTTCTACTCCAAGGGAGCGGATATAATCGATGGCCTGATCCATAGCCTCCTTCTCTCCGGAGAGCGTCACTACCAGCTTGCCTAAAGGCTTTCCTTTCAGGTAATCGATATTTCCATAAATAATATTTGCGCTGACGCTGAATTTTTCAGCCAGAGCTGAAATCAAAGGCTGGCCGGCATTGCTTCCCGAGTAAGTTAACAATACCATCTGCTCGCCGGGCTGAATCTCCGTCAGGCTGTGTCCCTCTGCGATTAAATCGTGGATTTTTCCCAGATTGCTGGCTGTGTCGATGAAGTCCTTTGTCATGGCCTCTTTTGGATGGCTGAATACAGAAACCGTATCGCCTTCCTCCACCACGCGTCCCTGTTCCATGATAGCCACCCGGTCGCAGATATCCTTTACCACCGCCATCTCGTGGGTAATCAGAACAATGGTAATTCCCAGCGTCTCATTTACCTGCTTTAACAGCTTTAAGATGGACTGGGTCGTCTGTGGATCCAGGGCGCTGGTAGCCTCGTCACAGAGAAGCACCTTCGGATCGTTGGCAAGGGCTCTGGCAATGGCCACCCTCTGCTTTTGTCCGCCTGACAGTTGGGACGGATAAGCGTCCTTTTTATCAGACAGGCCTACCAGTTCTAATAGGCTCTCTATTTTTTTCTCCTTCTCCGCCTTTGACAGGCTGCTCTTCTTCAGCGGAAAAGCAATGTTTTGAAAGACTGTTCTGGAGCGCATCAGATTAAAGTGCTGGAAAATCATTCCGATTTTCTTTCGTACCTCCCTGAGCTTCTTTAAATCCATAGCCGTCAGATCTTCTCCATCCACGATGACGCGTCCCTCTGTCGGGCGTTCCAGCAAATTAATGCACCTCACCAGCGTAGATTTTCCTGCTCCTGAAAATCCGATAATTCCGAAAATTTCTCCCTCTCCTATCTGAAGATTGACATCCTGGACTGCATGGACTGTCCCAGATGCTGTCACAAATGATTTGCTTATGTGCTCCAGTTGAATCATGCCTTTTCTTCCTTTCCCTTTTCTGTGGTGTTATGCTTCGGAGCTAGGCTTTTACTTTTCCAAAATGTCTCCTGGAAATAAAAAAACCCCGCCCTGATGTAATCAATCTATCAGGACGGGGACGTCTGCTCCCGTGGTACCACCTAATTTTACCTGCCGCTCGCACGGCAAGCCTCTACAAGTACGCCTGCCGGATCAAAGACTCCTTCAGGTTATACTCTGTCGCTGTAACGGGCGATCCCGTCGTAGTCTAAATAAAAGGATACAGAATAAAATCACCTTTTATTTCAACTATGCGGCTCTAAGACCATCTTCATAAACCTGTCTCTATTCCCTTCCACCAAACGGGAACTCTCTGTAAAAGCTTCAGTCTACTACTCTTCTCTTCTCTGCCTTATTCCTATTAAAAACACTTCTGTGCTGAAGTTGTGACTATCTTAACGCCATTTATCAGATTTGTCAACTATTTTTTAATAATTTTCTTTACGAACCTCAAAGTAGCTCTGTGGATGAGCGCATACCGGGCAGACCTGCGGAGCTTTCTTTCCAATTACCAGGTGGCCGCAGTTCCTGCACTCCCACATGGTCTCCTCCGCCTTCTCGAATACCTGCTGCATTTCTACATTGTGGAGCAGCTTTAAGTATCTTTCCTCATGGTGCTTCTCAATCTCTGCCACCATTCTGAACTTAACGGCTAACTCCTTAAAGCCTTCCTCCTCTGCTTCCTTAGCGAAAGCAGCGTACATGTCGGTCCATTCGTAATTCTCTCCCTCTGCGGCAGCCTTCAGGTTTTCGGGAGTGGTTCCGATTCCGTGAAGCTCCTTGAACCACATCTTAGCGTGCTCCTTCTCGTTGTTCGCCGTCTGCTCGAAAATAGCGGCGATCTGCTCATAGCCTTCCTTCTTTGCCACGCTTGCAAAATAAGTATACTTATTTCTGGCCTGAGACTCCCCTGCAAAAGCGGTTAATAAGTTCTGTTCTGTCCTGCTTCCCTTTAATTCCATGATAACTCCTCCTTCTATTTATAGTAATTATTACTGTTTTTAGCATAATCTTTTTTTACTGCTTTGTCAATAACAAAATTCTGCTTTTATCATTTTTTTACTGGCGTTATCAGATATTTTTACATGCATTCAGGAATTTCGGCTTCCAAAAACAGCTTCTGATTTTCTTAATTTTTTTTTTAACTATATTGACATGTTCAGAGGTATTATTATAATTTTTGTTATTAATTCAAAAAGGAGAGATAAGTATGTGCGGAATCGTCGGATATATCGGAAATAAACCAGCTGCTCCTGTTTTACTGGACGGCCTTGCCAAGCTGGAATACAGAGGTTATGACTCAGCAGGAATTGCTGTTTACGATGGACAGAAGATCCTCATGGAAAAAGTCAAAGGACGCTTGCAGAATTTAAGAGATTTAACCCAGGATGGAAAGAATCTTCCCGGCTTTTCAGGTATCGGGCATACTCGATGGGCTACTCATGGAAGCCCTTCTGATGTCAACGCTCATCCGCATTTTAACAGCAGCGGTTCTATCGCGGTAGTTCACAATGGAATCATTGAAAACTACGGAAAGCTGAAAAAAATGCTGACAGAACATGGATATAGTTTTCGTTCGGAAACTGATACGGAAGTGCTGGCGCATCTGCTGGATTTCTATTATTATGGAAAATGTTCCCGCAATCCATTAGCTGCTTTAATTCAAGTAATGCACAAGGCAGAAGGCTCCTACGCTCTTGGCATTCTGTTTCAGGATTTTCCGGAACAGGTCTTTTCAGCCAGAAAAGATAGTCCTCTGATCGTAGGAAGCAGCCCGGAAGGATTCTTTATCGCTTCCGACATACCGGCTGTTCTTCCTTATACAAGAACCGTTTATTATATGGACAACGAGGAAATTGCCGTTCTGTCCGCAGATTCCGTTCACTTTTTTAACATGGATGAGGAGGACATAAAAAAGGAGAGCGTAACAGTCGAGTGGGATATTGATGCGGCTGAAAAAGGCGGATATGAACATTTTATGCTGAAAGAAATTTATGAACAGCCTAAGGCAGTCCGGGACACTCTCGCGCCTAGAATCCACAACGGGCGAATAGAAATTGAAGAACTCCAGATGACCGATCAGGAGATTTCCCAGATCAAAAAAATTATGATTGTAGCCTGCGGCTCTGCCTATCACACAGGCGTCACCGCAAAATATCTCTTTGAAGGAATTTCACGAATTCCAGCTGAAGTGGATTTAGCTTCTGAATACCGCTACCGCGATCCGATTTTTCAGGAACACACGCTTGTCATTGTAGTGAGCCAGTCAGGAGAAACTGCTGATTCTCTGGCAGCGCTGCGCGAATCGAAAAGAAATGGCCAGACAACTCTGGGCATTGTTAACGTAGTGGGAAGTTCTATTGCCAGAGAGGCGGATAAAGTTATGTATACCTGGGCCGGACCGGAAATATCTGTGGCCACTACCAAAGCCTACAGTGCCCAGCTGGCAGCTTTTTATCTTCTTGCACTGCGTTTTGCAGATGCCAAAAAATCAATTTCCGCAGAAGAATATCAGGAATTGACAGACAGCCTGTTAAAGCTTCCCCAGCAGATAGAAGAAATTTTGAAGGACAGAGGTTGTATCCAGCGTTTTGCTAACCGGTATCTTGCTGCAGAACATATATTTTTTATCGGAAGAGGAATCGATTACGCCATCTCTCTGGAAGGTTCTCTGAAGCTGAAAGAGATTTCCTATATCCACTCAGAAGCATATGCTGCCGGGGAACTGAAGCATGGAACGATCTCTCTCATTGAGGACGGAACCCTGGTTGTCGCTCTGGCAACCCAGGAACAGCTTTATCCTAAAATGGTCAGCAATATCGCAGAGGTGAAAACAAGAGGCGCCTTTGTCATGGCTTTGACAAATGAAAATAATAAAGACATGGAACAGACGGCCGATTACGTAATCAAAGTTCCCAAAACAAACCGATTTTTTGCCAATTCCCTAGCCATTATCCCGCTTCAGCTCTTTGCTTACTATGTATCCTTAGGACGGGGTCTGGATGTAGATAAACCGAGAAATCTGGCAAAATCTGTCACTGTAGAATAAAATTCGTTTTTCCTTAAATCAGGTATGAAAAAAGAAAGAAAAACCTTCCCAATCGTTCCGCCAGAACAGGTAAGGTTTTTCTTCCTTTTCCATTAAAAAATGTGTTTTATTTATTTTCCGCCTTGAGAGCTTTTAATTCATCGAATACCACGTCATTTAAAACCTTGATATACGTTCCCTTCATTCCGGAAGACCGGGACTCGATCACGCCGGCGCTCTCGAACTTGCGCAGCGCGTTGACAATCACGGATCTCGTAATTCCTACTCTGTCTGCAATCTTACTTGCAACCAGGATGCCCTCGCTGCCCTCCAGCTCGTCGAAAATATGTGTGATTGCTTCCAGCTCAGAGAAGGATAAGGTGCTGATAGCAGACTTCACGATCTGGATCTTTCTGGTCTCCTCCGCATTTTCCTCGTTTACAGAACGCATCATCTCCAGGCCCACAACTGTCGTGCCGTACTCGCTCAGGATAATATCGTCAATGTCATACTGTTCGTCTGATTTATAGATAAATAAAGTCCCCAGACGCTCGCCTGACATGTCGATCGGTGTGATAATCGCCTGATATTTCTTTACATTCTCCTCTGCAAAGCCTAAAGTTGCCAGATTTACATTCTCTTTTGTGGAAAGCACGTTTAACAGTCTCTCATTCAGCATATGATCCACAAATCCGCCTACCTGATCCTCGATCAGCTCCTCAATTTCGTCAATTCCAGGGCAGATAGCTACGCCGAGAACCTTTCCCTTTTTACTGATTACAAGAATATTGGACTGAAGGATTTCACTGAGGACTTCGCAGATGTCGTTGAAGACCACCTTATGGGAGTGATTATTATGCAATAATTTATTGATTTTCCTTGTTTTATCCAACAACTGAACGCTCATTACCAGTTACCTCCTTTTCTTAATCTTAGTATTTTAAAATTATTGCTTGCTCAAATAAATTGTAACACGACTTTCGATTAATAACAAGAGTTTTTCTGGTTTTTTCAATTTTTTTAATAGTTCTTTTGTTACAGTTCGGTGAATCTATTCTGCATACTGCTTCTATGGGAACAGTTTACAGCAATTCAGACAGTTTTTCGCTTTCTGTCTGCCTATTCCTGAGACTGCTTTTTATTTATCTTCACATAGCCGCATTCTTCATTGATGCAGAGAAGCTTGCTGCCCTTCTCCACCATCAGTCCGCCGCATTCTGGACAGGCTTCCGGAGAAGGCTTCTGCCAGGACATGAAATCACATTCCGGATTATTCTCGCAGCCGTAATATTTTCGTCCCTTCTTCGTTTTCCGGATCACCAGCTCTTTTCCGCACTTCGGGCAGGCTACGCCGATTTTCTCCAGGTAAGGCTTCGTGTTTCTGCACTCAGGAAAGCCTGGGCAGGCCAGGAATTTTCCATGCGGGCCATACTTGATCACCATCATCCGGCCGCACAGATCGCAGGGAACGTCGCTGACCTCGTCGGCAATCTTGACTGCCTCCAGCTTCTTCTCCGCCTCTGTCACTGCTTCCTCTAAATCTGGATAGAAGTTTTCAATTACCGTTTTCCACGGCACGGTGCCGTCTCCAATCCGATCCAGCAGGTACTCCATATTTGCAGTAAAGGCAGTATCCACAATACTTGGAAACGCCTTCTTCATCATTCCGTTGACCACCTCTCCCAGCTCCGTCACATAAAGGTTCTTATTTTCCTTTACCACATATCGTCTGGCCAGAATCGTCGTGATCGTAGGCGCATAGGTACTGGGGCGTCCAATGCCCTGTTCCTCCAGAGCCTTGACTAAAGACGCCTCTGTGTAATGGGACGGCGGCTGTGTGAAATGCTGGCTGCTGCCCAGCTGTTCGCAGGAAAGCACTGCTCCTTTCTCCAGCTTCTCCGAGAGAACCGTATTCTCCTCCTTTTCCTCCTCCTGCACATAGACGGACATAAAGCCGTCAAATTTCAGCTTGGAGGCGGAGAGGGTAAACAGATATCCGCCCTGCTCCTCTCCTGCGGCTACGCGGACAGAGGTAGTCTCATATACGGCGGCCTGCATACGGCTGGCGGCAAACCGCTTCCAAATCAGCTGGTACAGACGGAACTGATCTCTTGCCAGGGATTCTTTCACCAGAACAGGAGTCAGGGAAATATCTGTGGGACGGATTGCCTCGTGGGCGTCCTGAATTTTAGCGCTGCTCTTCTTGGCTGTCTCCTCTGTGGCCACATAGGAATCCCCATAGGTTTCCCTGATAAAAGCCCTGGCTGCCTTGTCGGCCTCCTCTGCAATACGGGTGGAATCGGTACGCAGATAGGTGATCAGTCCAATGGTGCCTCTGCCCTGAATATCTACGCCCTCATACAGCTGCTGGGCCAGGCGCATGGTTTTCTGGGTGGAGAAATTAAGAGTCTTTGACGCCTCCTGCTGAAGCGTACTGGTTGTAAAGGGAATGGGAGCCTTTTTCACACGTTCCCCGGTCTTTACCTCGTCCACCACATACTGGGCGCCTTCCAGATTTTCAATAACCTGATCAACCTCCTCTTTTGTGCGGAGAGGCAGTTTCCCCTCTCTTGTTCCATAAAACTTGGCCGCCAGCTTCTTTCTGGATCCCTTGGCCCGGAGATCTGCCTCCAGATTCCAGTATTCCTCCGGGATGAAGGAACTGATCTCCTCCTCCCGGTCACAGATCATACGCAGGGCTACTGACTGAACACGGCCTGCGCTGAGCCCTCTCTTTACCTTCGCCCAGAGAAGCGGGCTGATCCGGTAGCCGATCATCCGATCCAGCACGCGTCTGGCCTGCTGGGCGTCCACCAGATTCATATCAATGGCTCTGGGAGACTTTAACGCCGCCTTCACCGCATTTTTCGTAATTTCATTAAACGTAATTCTGTATACCTTTTTGTCCTTGCAGTCCTCCAGCTTGAGAGCCTTAGACAGATGCCAGGAAATAGCCTCCCCCTCCCGGTCAGGGTCGGTTGCCAGATAAATTTTATCTGCCTTTTTCACTTCTTTCCTGAGCTTGGCCAGAATATCTCCTTTTCCGCGGATTGTAATATACTTGGGTTCATAGTCATGCTCTATGTCGATTCCCAGCTGGCTCTTGGGCATATCCCTCACATGCCCGTTGGAGGCGTCCACCTCATAATTTGCCCCGAGAAATTTTTTGATCGTTTTCACCTTTGCCGGTGACTCCACAATTACCAAATTTTTAGCCATAGCCAACTCCTACTTAAATTTCCTAACATAATACTGGTTTGACGTCTGGACGGCAAATCCCTCCAGCTCCAGCTTTAAAAGGACCGCCATACATTCCCCGGCAGGCAGCCCGCTTTCCGTCACAATCTGTTCCAGATGCTTCGGTTGTAAATCTAGGCAACTATACACCATTTTCTCGTTCTTGACAAGCCCATTTTCATGTTTTTTCACAATGTTCCCATTTTTTTCACTTTTCATACCCAGTAAATCCAGGGCGTCGTCCGGCGTCAGGAGAACGCCTGCTCCTGTCTGTATCAGCTCGTTGCACCCGGCGCTTAATGGATCCGTCACCCGTCCCGGTACGGCCAGAACCTCTTTCCCCTGCTCCAGGGCAAAGCCTACCGTAATCAGAGATCCGCTTCTTTTTCTGGCCTCCACCACAATGACTAAGTCAGAAAGCCCGCTGATAATCCGATTCCGCATGGGGAAATTTCCAGAATAAGGCGGCGTGCCCGGCAAAAACTCCGTTATGATTCCGCCCTGCCGCTCCATCCGCTCAAACAGCCGGAAATTTTCCTTCGGATAACAGATGTCAATGCCGCAGCCCAGCACGCCATAAGTTTCCTGCCCCGCTTCCAGGGCTCCCGCATGGCCTGCCCCATCGATTCCCATAGCCAGTCCGCTGACAATCTGCACACCGGATCTGGCCAGCTCTCTGGCTATGTATCTGGCCTCCTCCTTTCCGTAGTAGCTGCAGCCTCTGGCTCCTATAACGGCGGCGGAAGGCCGGCTGTCATCAGGCATCCTCCCTTTTACAAACAGGCCCAGCGGCATTCCCGGCAGCTTTCTCAGCCGTTCCGGATATCCGCTGTCAAAGACGGTGGTAAATTCTATTCTGCGTTCCTTCAGCCTATGATACTCCTCCCGCGTTAAATCCAGCTGTTTTTTCAGTTCCAAAATGGCGTTCCGTTCTCTGGCAGTGAGAAACAGGCAGGATTTCAGTTCCTGTTCCTTCATATAATAGATATCCTTAAAGCTTCCTGCCTGTTCCATGAGACGCCTCATCTTATCGGCCTTCAGGCCAGGCACATGACACAGCCAGTGCAGGTACTCTTTCTCTGTTATCATTTTTTAGCCCCCCAGTATTTTTTCTCAAAGCTTCGGTAGGAAACAGCCTCACACAGATGGATCCGCCCAATCTGATCCGCGCCGTCCAAGTCTGCCACAGTTCTGGCCACCTTCAAAATCTTGTCAAACCCTCTGGCGCTGAAGCCGTACTGCCTGTAAACGGCCATCAGAAACGTCTCGTCCTCCGGCAGCAGAGAACAGAATTCCCTGATTTCCGCGGGCCCCATCTCGCTGTTGCAGTGGATGGACAGTCCTGCGAACCGCTTTTCCTGCATGTTTCTGGCCTTTTCCACGCGTTTTCTCATGGCGGCTGAGGATTCTTCTGATCTCTTCTCTCTGGCCCGGGCTGTCCCCCTTAATTCGCCGCAGGGGACAGGAGGAACTTCCACTCCAATGTCAATGCGGTCTAAAAAGGGGCCGGAAACCTTGCCCAGATACCTGCGTATCTGGGATTCAGAACAGGTGCATTTTTCTGAAGGAAATTTTCCGCAAAGGCAGGGATTCATGGCGCAGATCAGCATACAGTCGGCCGGGAATTCCAGAATGCCGCTGAGTCTTGTGATGGTAATCCGTTTTTCCTCTAAAGGCTGGCGCAGAAGGTCTAAAATTCTCCCTGGAAATTCTGTCAGCTCATCCAGGAACAGAACGCCTCCTGACGCCAGAGAAATTTCTCCAGGTCTTGGATTTCTTCCCCCTCCTGCCAGAGACTGGGCCGTGATGCTGTGATGAGGAGCCCGGAACGGCCGTTCTGTGATCAAAGGCAGATCCTTCGGCAGAAGTCCGCATATGCTGTAGACCTTGGATACCTCTATGCTCTCTTCCAATGTAATGGGAGGCAGAATGGACGGCAGCCTTCTGGCAGCCATGGTTTTCCCCGTACCGGCAGGGCCGATGAGCAGGCAGCTGTGCCGGCCGGCGGCGGCTGTTTCCATGGCCCGTTTTACAGTAGTCTGCCCGCAGATATCTGCATAATCCAAGGCAGCGGCTTCTGCCTCCTCCGTGTCAGTCTGGCTGGAGACAGCTGCCTCTGTCCTCTGCTTCAGGCTCTTTTCAAAGCTTTTTCCGTCAAACCATTGGCCCTTAATGCGATCTGGATGCCTCAAAAGCTCCACCTGCTCCAGGAGGTTTGACACGCCCACGATTTCCACTCCCTCCACCACAGTTCCTTCCTTCACGTTTTCCCTGGGCACAAAGCATCTGGAAAAGCCCGCCTGCCTGGCGCAGTAGACCCTGGATATCATTCCATTGACCGGCTTGATCTCTCCATTCAGGCCTAATTCTCCCAGAAAAACCGCCTGGGAAGCTGTCTTTGACAGTTCATCCTCCAGGCAGCAGAGAATGGATACCGCAATAGCCAGGTCAAAGGCAGTGCCGTCCTTTCTCAGCCCTGCTGGTGAAAGATTGATGGTAATTCTTCTGGGCGGCAGAAGAAAACCAGAGTTTCGCAGGGCAGTTCTCACTCTTTCCTGAGCTTCCCGCACCTCCTCTGACAGATAGCCCACCATAGTCAAGGACGGCAGACCGCCGCTGCTGATGTCTGTTTCTATGGCTACCTGATAGCCTTCCACGCCGCGGATACCGCAGCTCACAATTTTGCTGAACATAGATACTCCTTTCACATTAGAAATGAAATTGATTTGAATGTTTGAATTGAATGAAATAAGATGAATCAGATAATAGGAGAATGATGAAGTGATGATCATGAATTAGATATAATAGACTGCATACCGCAATAGATAAATAAACCTGCTTATAATATAGAAGAAAATCAAACAATTAAAAAAATATATGTTCACTCACCTGTTTATAGAATCCTCTCCCGGATCCATGTTTCAATATCCTGAAATACCTCCTCTCTGTTCGTCTCATGCAGCAGTTCATGGCGGGCCTTAGGGTACAGCTTCAAAGACACATCTGAAAGACCTGCCTGTTTAAGAGCTCTATACACGCGTTTTACGCCCTTTCCCTTTTCTCCTACAGGGTCCTGAGACCCTGACATCAGAAAAACCGGCAGTGTTTTCCGCGTATTTTCCAGAGTTTTTCTCTGTCCTGCCTGCGCTATGATTTTCATGAAATCACGGCACGCGCTGCTGGTAAAGATAAACTGGTTCAGGGGATCCTCTGTGTAGGCCCTCACCTGTTCTTCTTCTCTGGAAAGCCAGCAGTGGCTGTCTCCATTTTTATCTGTCATGCGCCCGAAGCGTCCAATCAGAAGCTGATGAAGCAGTCTGCTTCTGTACCGGGTCCCCCTGAAAGCTGAGACAGCTTCTGTGATCAGACAGCCTGCCTTTGCCAAAAGAAATCCTTGTCCGCCCGTTCCTAAAAGCAGCACGCCGTCTATCTCTCTGCCCTTATCCACCATATAGCATCTGAGAAAAAAAGAACCCATACTGTGCCCCAGAATAAAGTGCGGCACTGAGGGATACTGGCGTTTCAGATAATCAGCAGTAATCTGAATATCCTCCAGCACCCTGAGCTCTCCGTCCTTCTCGTCGAAAAAACCCCAGTCCTCCGGATTTGACGTTCTGCCGTGGCCCAGATGATCACAGCCAGCTGCAGCGATTCCCCGCCTGCACAGGTATTCTGCCAGCTCGCCGTAGCGCCCCACATGCTCGATCATGCCGTGACAGAGCTGGAGCGACGCTGTGACAGGACCATCTGGAATCCACTGAATCCCATGGAGCCTTGTTCCAGCCCTGCTGGATGGAATATAAAATTCAAGCTTCATCCTGTCGCGCTCCTCTTTCCCTATCTCCTGCCTGCCGGCTGCTTCTTCTCTATTGTCTCACAAAATTCCGCATTTTGCAAACAGAATACAGAATAAATCCCTGCTTTAAAACTTTCTTCAAAATAAAGCAAGCGGGAAGCCTGCGAACAGACTTCCCGCAATGTTTATTTCTGATTAGTCGTTTCCGTACAGAGTAACGAGTCTTGTCAGGTAAGAGTATCTTGCCTTTGCCTCTTCCTCGTTCTTAGCTGCCAGATCCTTAGCTCTCTCAGGATTCTTCAGAGCCAGAGATGCGTAACGAACCTCGCCCTTTAAGAACTCCTGGTAGTCTCCTGTCGGAGCCTTGCTGTCTAAGGAGAACTTCTTCTCAGCAGCCGGGTTGAAGCGGAAGTTGTGCCAGTAACCGCACTCTACAGCCAGCTTTTCCTCTGTCTGAGCCTTGCTCATGCCCTTCTTGATACCATGGTTGATACATGGAGCGTAAGCGATGATTAAGGATGGTCCCGGATATGCCTCAGCCTCAGCCAGAGCCTTTACAGTCTGGTTGTAGTCAGCGCCCATGGAAATCTGAGCAACGTATACATAGCCGTAGCTCATAGCGATGGAAGCCAGATCCTTCTTCTTCACATCCTTACCGCCTGCTGCGAACTGTGCAACAGCGCCTGTAGGAGTAGCCTTGGAGGACTGTCCGCCTGTGTTGGAGTAAACCTCTGTATCGAATACCATGATGTTGATGTCCTTGCCGGAAGCCAGAACGTGGTCAACACCGCCGAATCCGATATCGTAAGCCCATCCGTCGCCGCCGAAGATCCACTGGGATTTCTTGCCGAGGAAGTCCTTATTCTTTACAACGTCCTTGCATACTGGGCAGTCGATACCCTCTAATGCAGCTACCATCTTATCTGTAGCAGCGCCGTTTAATGCGCCTACTGTGTAAGTGTCAAGCCACTCCTTGCATGCAGCCTTAACTTCCTCGGAAGCCTCAGCGCTTGCAGCGATGCTCTCTACCTTATCCTTTAAGCCGTTTCTGATAGCGTTCTGAGCTAATAACATACCGTAACCAAACTCAGCGTTATCCTCGAACAGGGAGTTGTCCCAAGCAGGACCCTGTCCCTTCTTGTTTACTGTGTAAGGTGTAGACGGTGAGGAGTTGCCCCAGATGGAGGAACATCCTGTAGCATTTGCAATGTACATTCTGTCACCGAACAGCTGTGTGATTAACTTAGCGTATGGTGTCTCGCCGCAGCCTGCACATGCGCCGGAGAACTCTAAGAGAGGCTGCTTGAACTGGCTTCCCTTTACAGTTGTCTCCTTGAACTTAGCGATAACGTCTTCCTTGATGTCGATTGTCTGGCCGTAATCGAAGGTCTTCTGCTCGTCGAGAACTGTGTCAAGCGGAACCATAGTGAGGGCCTTCTCACCCTTCTTTCCTGGGCAGACATTTGCACAGGAACCGCATCCTGTACAGTCAAGAGCAGATACAGTCATAACGAACTTGTACTGCGGCATACCTGTCATATCGACAGCCTTTGTTCCCTCCGGAGCCTTAGCAAGCTCGTCCTCTGTCATCGGAATCGGACGGATAACTGCGTGCGGGCAGACATAGGAACAGAAGTTACACTGGATACAGTTGTCTGGATTCCACTGCGGAACATTAACAGCGATACCGCGCTTCTCGTATGCAGAGGAACCGGATGGTGTGGAACCGTCTACGTAATCTACGAATGCAGATACAGGCAGGTTGTTTCCTTCCTGAGCGTTTACAGCAGCCTGAACTGTGTTGACAAACTTCACAACGTCCTCACGTCCGGACTCTGCGTGTGTCATATCGAGACCCTCGTCCTCGCAGTTCTTCCAGCTCTCTGGTACCTGAATCTCAACTACATGCTGAGCGCCTGCATCGATAGCAGCCCAGTTCTTCATAACAACGTCCTCACCCTTGCGGCCGTAGGTTGCCTTTGCAGCAGCCTTCATAAGCTCGTTTGCCTTGTCAGCCGGGATGATGTCAGCCAGCTTGAAGAATGCGGACTGAAGGATTGTGTTGATACGTGTCGGGCCCATGCCTGTCTCGATACCTAACTTCACACCGTCGATGGTGTAGAACTTGATATTGTGATCAGCGATGTACTTCTTAACCTGTCCCGGTAAGTGCTTCTCAAGGCCTTCCATATCCCATGGGCAGTTTAACAGGAATGTACCGCCGTCAACCAGCTCCTGAACCATGTTGTACTTGCGTACGTATGCCGGGTTGTGGCATGCTACGAAGTTTGCACGGCGGATCAGGTAAGTGGACTTAATTGGGGAATGTCCGAAACGCAGGTGGGACATTGTGATACCGCCGGACTTCTTGGAGTCATAGTCAAAGTAAGCCTGAGCGTACATATCTGTGTTGTCGCCGATGATCTTGATGGAGTTCTTGTTAGCGCCTACTGTACCGTCGGCTCCAAGTCCCCAGAACTTGCAGTTGATAGTACCCTCTGGAGTAGTTACAAGCGGAGCGCCCAGTTCCAGAGAAAGGTTTGTAACGTCGTCCACGATACCGATTGTGAATACCGGCTTCTCTGTGTTGTTGTATACAGCGACGATCTGTGCCGGAGTAGTATCCTTGGAACCTAATCCGTAACGTCCTGTGAAGATCTCAACGTCGTTGAACTTGCTGCCTCTTAAAGCTGCTACTACATCTAAGTATAACGGCTCGCCGAGAGAACCTGGCTCTTTTGTTCTGTCGAGAACGGAAATCTTCTTAACTGTTTCAGGAATTGCATTGATAAATGCCTCTGTGCAGAATGGTCTGTACAGACGAACCTTCACAACGCCGACCTTCTGTCCCTGCTTTAACAGGTAGTCGATAGTCTCCTCGATGGTGTCATTTACAGAACCCATGGCAACGATTACGTGCTCAGCATCCGGAGCTCCGTAGTAGTTGAACAGCTTGTAATCTGTTCCCAGCTTCTCGTTTACCTTGTTCATGTACTCCTCAACGATAGCCGGAAGAGCGTTGTAGTATGGGTTGCATGCCTCTCTTGCCTGGAAGAAGATATCCGGGTTCTGAGCGGAACCCTTCTGGCATGGGTGGTTCGGGTTTAATGCGTTCTTTCTGAATGCGTCGATGGCATCCATATCAGCCATGTCCTTCAGATCCTCGTAATCCCATGTCTCGATCTTCTGGATCTCGTGGGATGTACGGAAGCCGTCGAAGAAGTTGATGAACGGAACTTTTCCCTTGATAGCTGCCAGGTGGGCAACTGGAGTTAAGTCCATAACCTCCTGAACGCTGGACTCGCAGAGCATAGCGCATCCAGTCTGACGACAGGCATAAATATCAGAGTGATCACCGAAAATATTTAATGCGTGGGAAGCAACGGCACGTGCGGATACGTTGAATACGCCCGGAAGCTGCTCACCTGCGATCTTGTACAGGTTCGGGATCATCAGTAAAAGTCCCTGAGAAGCTGTGTAGGTAGTAGTTAAAGCGCCTGCTACCAGAGAACCGTGTACAGCGCCTGCTGCACCAGCCTCAGACTGCATCTCTGTAATCTGTACTTCCTGACCGAAGATATTGGTTCTTCCGTCTGTCGCCCACTCATCTGTGGCTTCCGCCATAGGAGAAGATGGGGTGATAGGATAGATAGCTGCAACGTCTGTAAACGCGTAGGAAGCGTGAGCTGCTGCGTGGTTTCCATCCATGGTCTTCATTTTTCTTGCCATTGAATATTCCTCCTATAAATATAAATATAAAAATATTTATTGAGATAGTTCCCTTGCGGGAAATTTACCTGTTACATATTATACCAACTTTTTGTTAAAATGCAAACGAAAAAGGGCGTTTCCTGCGTACTTAATTAGAAACAATCTGTAGAAAGAAGGCGAAACGCGCTCCCCGGCTTTGCGGCGCAGCCTGAAAATGCAGGAAAAAACAGAAAAAGACAGATCCTGAAACGGATCTGCCTCTTCCCTGATGCTGTTATTCTCTTTTTTGTTTGAAAAATTTCTTTTTTACTGACAACTTTATAACAAACTTTTCCTTTTAATTTCCCGGGCTGTTTCCATCGGCTGGAGAATCTGGTCCCGGAGCTGCCGGAACGACCGGATTTTCAACCGGAGACTGTACCTCTCCGCCTTCCGGCGTCTGGCCGCTTCCTGCTGCCTGTGTTTCCTCTCCTTCTCCGGAAGGACCGCCTGCTGCAGGACCATCAGGACCTGCAGCCGCTTCTGTAGACGCTGCTGCTGTCTCTCCTCCCGTCTGTGCAGCAGGTTCCGTCGCAGCCTCTGACTGTGCCGGAGCTGTTGTTACTACCACACCAGAAGTATTTCTCTTAATGATGGCCGCTTTTCCTCTGTATACGCTGTTGTGGAAATCAATTCTCTCGATTTCCTTTCCATCTTTGTAAGTGACTAAAGCTGTACTCCATCGGCTTCCCGGGGTCGCACTCTTTACTGTCTTCTCCTCATTGGGCTGGAGAGTCTGATCCTCCTCGTAAGTAGGCGCCGGCGGATCCAGCTCCGCTGTTTTCTCAGACTCCATGCGGACTTTTACGCCCTCCTCCAAAACAGGAATACCATATACAGAACAGGTAACTTTCTGGTCTGAAAAACTAGCCTTAATAGCAATCGGGTAATCCGAATTATTGACAAACTTGAAATCTGGTCCCCCATAGCTGACTGCTGCGTCCTCTCCTGGCGTTACATAGGAAGGCTCATAGCTGTGGGCATGGCGTTCTGTACTCTTCAGGCCTGCAAATACGACTGCATTGTACAAAGTGGAAGATACCTGGCACACGCCGCCGCCCGGCTCCTGAACAACTTCACCATTTAAGTAGGCTGAAGCTGGCTGGTATCCTTTTTCTGTAGAGCGGGGACCTGTCGTTTCATTGAAAGAAAACTCCTGTCCCGGATTTACAATGGTGCCGTTAATGGCTTGTGTCGCTAGTTTCAAATTCTGATTTCTGCCTTTATTGTTAGTAGCTGTAGTTGTATAGGTAGCAATTGTTGTATACTTAGCCTCCAGCTGAGCAGCCGTCAATTCTGGCTCTACTTCCTTTACCTGAGCTTCAATCTGAGCCTTGTAGTCCTTCGCTGCAATGGCTGCTACAATATCTGCTGCCAGTTTATCCTGATCGATAACTGCGCCATTCGTTCCCTCTGTGAAAGTGAACTTTCCAGTCTCCTTATTGTAACCAGAAATACCTCCGTTTTTGGCAACCATGCTCCAGTTTCCAGCAATCAGAGATGCTTCCGCCTTAGCTGCATCCAGCATATTGTCTGTATTTACCTCAAAAGATGTTTCTGTACTTCCTCCGTAAATCTCTTCTAAAAGTTCATCTACCCGTTCTTTCATCAGGTTATTAACAGACGCTGTCTTATCCTTGTAGGTCACCTTCATATCCCAGCCATACTGTTCCAGAATAGCCTCTCGTGCTTCCTCCTGACTCATACCGTCGATAGAAATCCCATCTACTGTGATGCCGCCATCTGCAGCTTCACCTGCAATGGATTCCTCCGTGCTCTCGAGAGCGTCTCCGCCTCCTTTACAGCCCTTAAACAGAAGTACAACTGCAAGTATTACCACAGCCAAAGCTACCCCGTAGACAATCCACTGGGTAATATCCCTGTTCCTGCGCCGTCTGCGGTTATGCATATTTCTGGCGCTGTAAGAATAGTTTGACTTTCCATATCCAGAATGACCGGAATGATTTCTGGAAGATGAATGGCTGGAACCGCTTCTTCCTGTTCGGGAGGGAGCTGTCCTTCTGCCCCCTGTATTTGACGTCCTTCCTCTGGACGAGTTTCTGTTGAATTCGCTCATGCTTATCACCTAAAATCTTAATATAGTATTCTAGGGACAAGTATAGCACAATTTACAAAAAATGAAATGACTTATTTCTTAAAAATTATATTTCTGTCGAAATTTTACCTGGAGCCAGTTTTGTGGTATGATACATTGTATCTTTTTACTAAGGGTTGTTACAGAACCGTTACAGCAGTTTTAATTCTATTAATATTTTTCAGGAGGTATCCTTTTTATGAGTTATATTGATCTTCACGTACATTCCTCCGCCTCCGACGGGACCATGACGCCGGAGGAGGTGGTGGACTGCGCCGCCAAGGCAGGATTATCGGCCATCGCTCTCACAGATCACGATACGACAGCCGGGGTTTCAAGAGCCCTGGAGGCGGAGAAAAAAAGGCGGGAGGCCGGTCTTCCCACGCCGGCGGTGATTCCGGGCACGGAGATTTCCTGCAGCTGGAACCACGATGGGAAGGAGACGGAAATACACATGTTAGGATTATTTCTTCCACCGGGAAACAGCGGGGTTCAGAAATTTTTAGACGATATGATCTCAGCCAGAGATGCCCGCAACCGCGAGATTCTGCGCCGTCTTGCGGCAGACGGCATCGTTCTGTCTGAGGAAGATTTGACAGAGGGAAACGCGGATACGGTAATCACCAGAGCGCATTTTGCCTCCGCTCTCATAAAAAAGGGCTTCGTCTCCACGGCAGAGCAGGCGTTTAAAAAATACCTGGCTTCCGGCGGCAGATACTGCCCTCCCAAGCAGACAGTAAAACCGCAGGAGGCTGTTTCTCTCATTTTAAAAGCCGGAGGTTTTCCCGTCCTGGCCCACCCGATGCGTTACCATCTGTCCTGGAAGGAGGTGGAAACCCTGACTTCGGATCTGACGGCGGCGGGACTTCAGGGACTGGAGGTCTACTACTCCTCCCACACGGCGGAGCAGAGCAGAAAGCTCCGGGAGCTGTGCCGCCGCCTGCATCTGCTTCCCACAGGAGGCTCTGACTTTCATGGAGCCAAAAAGCCGGATATCCATATAGGAACCGGGTACGGCGGTCTCAGAGTTTCTGAGCTTCTTCTGGAAGATATCCTGGCCTTCCGAAGAAACCAGGGACTCTAACGGGCCGCGAAACGTTCCATGCACTCCGCCATGCTGTCCATGGAAGGTTCGTCTGAGACAATGGTTTTCATTCCAGCCGCACTGGCCGCCCTCCTTGTCTCCTCGCCGATGCAGACTGCTGTAAATCCGGAAAGCTCCTCTGCATCTGGATTTAAAAGGTTTAAAAATCCTTCTACCGTCGACGCGCTGGTAAAGGTTACAAAAGAAAAATCCTGTTTTTTCAAAAGCTCCTTTACCCTCTCTGCCTGCGGGGAGGCGTCTGGCAGGACCGTATCGTAAAGGGTTTTTTCCTCAAATGGAATTCCTGCCTTTAAAAGCTCTTCTGTGAGAGCGTCCGAGGCTTTCCGGGCCCGGAGGAGAAGCGCCGTTTCAGGACGTTTTCCCTGAGCTTCTTCTAAGAGCGTCTCTGCCAGGCCTTTTCCCAGATCTCTGGCATAGTAGCGTTCTGGCATATAGTCGGCAAACAGACCGTATGACTGCAGAGCCCGTCTGGTGCCTTCCCCAATCACGGCAAAGCGCAGTCCCATCAGGAGCCGCAGATCCAGCTTCTCCCGCTTCATAAATTCAAAAAACAGCTCCACTCCGCTGGGGCTGGTAAAGACTGCCCACTGAAACCGTCCAATTTGAGAAACCGTTTCTCTCAAATCCTGAACTTCCTCTTTATCCTGCACCAGCTTTGGCTCGGCTGAAGGAAGCTCCACCACCTCGGCGCCTGCTTCCCTGAGTCTCCTGGCCATACCGGACGAGCGGCGTCTAGGTCTCGTGACAAGCACCTTCTGTCCAAAGAGAGGCTTTTCTTCCAGCCAGCCGCAGGTATCGGAAAGACTGCACACCTCTCCCACTGCAATGATGGCCGGAGGTTTGATGCCAGCCTTCTTTCCGTCCTCCCACAGACGTTCTACTGTGGAAATTACCTTTCTCTGTCCAGCGGTTGTTCCCCGTTCCAGAAGGGCTGCCGGAGTATCCTTGTCCATGCCGCTTCTGATCAGCTCCTGGCAGATATGTTCCGCCGAGGTCACTCCCATAAGGAAAATGAGAGTCCCTCCTTCCCGCACCATGGCCGCATAATCCATTTCAGCCGGCTCGCCGTTTTTCCTGTGGCCTGTAATCACATGGAAGGACGGAGCGATTCCTCTGTGGGTCACAGGGATCCCGCAGTAGGCCGGAACCGCTACTGCTGAGGTGACTCCGGGAACTACCTCAAAGGGGATTTTGTGTTCTCTCAGAACCTGGGCTTCCTCGCTTCCTCTGCCGAATACAAAGGGATCGCCGCCCTTTAAGCGCACTACTCTCCTGCCCTTAGAAGCCTCCTCCACCAGAATCTGGTTAATCTCTGACTGGCTCTTTGTGTGGGAGCCGCCCCGCTTTCCCACATAAATCTGACTGGCCCCTTCGGGAATCCAGCCGAGGATCCCGTCTCCTACCAGCGCATCGTAAACAACAGACTGAGCCGCCTCCAGAACCTCTCTGCCCCGGAGAGTCAGCAGTCCCGCGTCTCCCGGTCCGGCTCCCACCAGCCACACTTTTCCTTTTTTTATCTCTGTTTTCATTCTCCGCATTCTCCCTTGCTTTTCCCCTGTGCCTTCAATTTCACAGCCAGAAGATATCCCAGATCTCCGGCCTTTTCTATCTCTCCCCGCATCGTTCCCGTTACCGCCCGTTTCTCCGCTTCATCATAGTAAAGTCCCCGCAGAACGAGCGTGTCTTTCTCAACAGAAGCGCAGGCGGCCACAGGAGAGGAACACCCTCCGTCTAATGTCCTTACGAAGCTTCTCTCCGCCTCTGCCATGATTTCTGATTCTCTCGAATTTATCTTTTCCAGAAAGGCCCTCATGGCCTCTCCTCTTCCCTGGACGGCCAGAGTCCCCTGCCCGGCAGCTGGAATCATCTCTTCCACTGAGAAAAAACGGCTGATCCGATCTTCTAATCCCATTCTGCGGATTCCGGCAGCCGCCAGGATTAAAGCGTCGTACTCCCCGGCGTCCAGTTTTCGCAGGCGGGTATGGATATTTCCCCGGATCCCCTTAAATTCTGCCTTAGGATAGAGCTTCGCCGCCTGGATGATTCTCCTGCTGCTGCCCGTTCCAATCACCGGCTTCTCAGGAAGGCGGCTGAGGCCTTTCCTCAAAATCAGCACGTCCCTTTTATCCTCCCTGCAGGACCATGCCAAAACTGGAAGCTCCTCTGGAATTTCCATGGGCATATCTTTTAAGCTGTGAACGGAAATGTCAATTCTTCCGTCTAACAGGGCTCTGTCCAGCTCCTTTACAAATAAACCCTTTCCGCCAATCTGATTCAGCGCCTGATCTAAGATTTTGTCGCCGGTAGTTTTCATGGTCACAAGCTCTGTCCTGACGCCTGGATTCGCCTGGCAGATCTGCTCCATAATAAGTTCCGACTGGCGGACCGCCAAAAGGCTTTCCCTGCTTCCTACCCGTATCATATTACCGTTCATCGGCTCTGCTCTCCTCTTTCTTCTCTGTCTTATCTGCAATCCGTGCCTGTTCTCTCCAGCTTTCTTCCCATTCCGTCAGAAAAGCTCTCACCTCTTCGCAGGCCCGTTTTGCCAGCCGGTGGTCTTCTCCCCCTGTGGTCACTCCTGCCGTCACGGAGCCGGCGCAGGCAATCCCGGGGAAATAAAAATCTGACAGAGACCGATCTGCGGCCGCGTTCACAAAAGCTCCCATCCGCCTTCCATCTGAAACTGCCAGCAAATCCGTCTCCCTGTTTCCAGTTGCCGTAAGCACCATGAAAAAATCGGGAGCCTTTTCCAGGAGCCGCGTTCTGTACGCCTCATACGGTTCCCGGATCCAGGACAATCCGTTCCATCCTTCCATCTCTTTCAGCTTCCAGCCGTCCGGATCCACCGCTGTCACCTGGGCTCCGAATTTTAACAGTGTTAAAATCCGCCTGCTTCCTATGGTTCCGGCCCCCACTGCCAAAACGTGTTTCCCCTCAAGATCTACAAACATTGGAAAATATGACATGCCCGCCTCCAATTCTTCTTTTCACATTCCTCTTATTATACACAAAATCACGTTTTTTTCAAATAAATTTATCTGGCGATTGACGGCTTGGGATTTGGCCTGTATACTGGAGGAAAACATCGGCAGAGAAAGGAAGGGCTCTATGGAAGAAGTGTTCCGGGCAATCGAGGATAAAATCAAAGAAACAGGATATGACGGTCTCATAGACGGAGAGACATTTTACGATGAAATCTGTGATGAAATCGAAGACAAGGAGGTCGGCTCCTATCTCTTTATGTCTAAAAGGGACAACGGAGATATCTTTGAGTATAAGGTAGATGTGATGGAGGATCAGTTTAATCTCTCTTACGTCACTATCACCTCAGGAGACCGCAGCTTTCACGCAGATTTCGACTAAACGTTGTCCTTTGCATCATGTAGCGGAAAACAAAACTACCCGCAGGAGAAAACGGATACGTTATACATTCCGTCTCCCCTGCGGGCTTTTTTATTAATTCTTATGTTCTGCTTCTGAAGGCGTACCCAGGTCTTTCTCCTGCTTCTCCTGCGCTTTCTGTTCTCTTGCAGACGTCCATTTTGCACGTTCTATTTTCTTTTCCTTTAACTGGATCCCCACATCCTCCTTTATCAGGGCATAGGCCACAGAGCAGAGTGGAATGAAAACCAGCATTCCCATAATTCCCAGCATACTGCCGCCTAAAGACACGGCGGCCAGCACCCAGATAGAGGGGAGGCCCACCGAACCGCCTACCACATGAGGGTAAATGAGATTTCCTTCTATCTGCTGGAGCACGAAAAAAATAATGGTAAACCAGAGGGCCTGCATGGGGCTCACCATCAGCATCAGGAAAATTCCTACTGCACATCCAATAAAGGCTCCGAAAATAGGGATCAGCGCTGTAAAAGCAATCAGAACTCCTATCAGGAGGGCAAACGGCAGACGGAGAACAGTTAAAGTCACAAAAAACATGGTTCCCAGAATAACCGCCTCTGTACACTGACCTGTAAGAAATTTAGAAAAAATCCTTTCTGTCATCCTCAAAATATCCAGACCCCGATCGACTGCTTTCTCTGGAAAATACGCATAAAACAGCCGTTTAAACTGCCTGGACAGCGTCTCTTTCTGAAGCAGAATATATAGGGAAAAGATAAAGGAAATACTGAGTGTCGTAAGGCCGCTGGCAATGGAAACAGCTGCTGTCACAGTAGATGACAGAATACTTCCAGCGCCTACTGTCACAAATGCAGCCACATCCTCCATCAGAGTCTTCCAGTCCATCTCAATGCTGTTGATATACTCTACTATTTCCGGATACCTGGCAAATACCCGCTCCGCCTGAATCTGAAGATTTTCGAAGAAGGCGGGGACCAGACGTTTTAACCCCATAAGAGTGCTGGTCAGCTCTGGAACCACCACCAAAACTACCACAGCCATAATCACAAGCACAGAAAAAATCGCCAGCAGGAGGCTGACAGGACGTTTCAGACGGCTGTCTTTCTTCATCCTTAAAACTCCGCCCAGAATTCTGTTTTCAATAAAACGCATCGGTACGTTTAAAATAAAGGCGATGGCGGCTCCGGCGAGAAATGGAAACAGCAGCCGGAAACCTGCTTTTAAAAAGGCCGCCACATATTCCATGTGAAAAGCCAGCGCCAGAATGACCACTGTGTAGAGTATCAAAACCATCGCCCGTTTCATATTGTCTTTGTTTAACTCCATAAATCCCCTTATTCTATCTCTCTGTTTTCTGTCCCAGTAAGCTCTGAAAACCAGGCTGTTACCTCTTCCCTGGACGCTTTTACGCTTCCCTGGGCCATCTGAGCGCTTCCGCCTCCCCGGCCGTTTAACGCCTGATTAAGTCTCTGGCTGAACGCCTTCATATCCTGTGTTCTGCTGGCAGCTGCATAGGAATATCCGTCCTTTCCACCGCCGAATACGACTGTAACCGCTCCCTTTCCCTTTTCCATGAGAAGGTTGCAGAACTGGCGCACCTGAACCGGCGAAAAGGTTTCCTCAAAGACAGCTAAAACCTTGTCAGAATCTGGATAGCTGTCAGATTTCAGATCCATCAGCTGTCTGGCCAGGGCAATTCCTGCCGCCTTTTCCCCAGAAAGTTCTTCCTTCTGCCGCCTTACAGCCTCCACAATCTCTTCCACCTTTGCCGACAGCAGGGCGGAGATCTCCGACGCCTGCTCCACTCTTCTCTCGCAGGCTAAAAGGGCCTTTTTGCCGCAGAGCATGGAAATGCGCACGCCGCCTTTGTAGTTAATCATGGACAGAAATTTAATCAGCCCAATCTCTCCCGTACAGGCCACATGGGTTCCGCAGCAGGCGCACACGTCTGTCCCTGGAATTTCTACAATGCGCACCTGGCCGGTCAGCTCCTTCTTGCTTCTGTAATCAAGCTGTGAAAGCTCTTCCTCCGGCGGATAAAAGATGTGCAGAGGAAGATTATCCCAGACCGCCTGGTTGGCCTGCCTTTCAATTTCCATCAGCTGTTCCCATGTCATAGGGCCGTTTAAGTCAATGGTCATTTCCTCTGTTCCCATGTGAAAGCCCACGTTGTCGTAACCGAAGGCCCTGTGAATCAGCCCTGACACAATATGCTCTCCAGAATGCTGCTGCATGTTGGAAAAGCGTTCCTCCCAGTTGATCTCTCCCTGCACTGCAGCGCCCTCTTCCAGAGCCAGATCCGTGAGGTGAAAGATCCTTCCGTCTCTCTCCTGTACGTCCAGCACATGGGCCTCTCCCAGGGTTCCCGTATCAGACGGCTGGCCTCCTCCCTCCGGATAAAACGCCGTCCTGTCAAGTTCTATCTCAAATCCCCTTTTCACCGGCGAGCAGGAAACGACCCTGGCTGTGAAAACGCGTACGTAGGGCTCCTCGTAAAATAATTTCTCCATGATTTATGCTTCATCCTCCTGTAAAAACCTGTCTGGCCTGATTCTTATAATTATACACAATTTCTGCCCCGGTTCAATCACCCTGAGCGGAAATTTTCCAGAATCTTTTCCTTTTATTTTCGTTCTCGTGGAAACAGTGGCAAGCCGCCCGGCATATGATGGAGTGTATAGAAAATGTCGGAGGAACTGAATATGAGCGATTTATCAGCAACTAACTGCGGATGCGGATGTGAGGCAGCAGGCGGAGGAAATAACCTGATTTTCCTGATTCTCATTCTGATCTGCTGCGGCGGATGCGGCGGCGGCTTCTGCTGTGAACATAATGGATGCGGCGGCGGGTGCGGCGGTTTTGGAGGCGGATGCGAATGCCTGATCTGGATTATCCTGCTGTGCTGCTGCTGTGGCGGCGGAGGCGGAAACGGCGGCTTTTGCTGCTGATTGCAGACTGCCTGAAAACATAGCCCACACCGGCTGAGCAGGCGTCCGCCGCGCAGAAAATGTCTTTGTGCGGCGGACGCTGGTTCTGATGAAAGGCCTATCTTTCTCTGGCCAGCTGGTAAATCAGGCCGTTGCAGATGGCTGCGGCTACGTTGCTGCCGCCTTTTCTGCCCCGGGCCACAATATAAGGAATGTCTTTTAAGGAGAGAATCAGCTCCTTTGACTGCACCACATTGACGAATCCTACTGGAACCCCGATAATCAGCTTCGGAGCCAGTCTGCCTTCCTGAATCAGCTCAAACAGCCGGACCAGGGCAGTCGGCGCATTTCCAACAGCGATAATGCAGTCCCGGCCCAGCTCTGCCGCCTTATCCATGCTGGCAGAGGCTCTGGTGGTTCCCTTCTGTCTGGCTTTTTCCGCCACATCGCTGTCTGCCATAAAACAGAGGACCTCTCCCCCCAGCCGTTCCAGGCTTTTTTTATTAATTCCGGCCTTTCCCATATTCGTATCCGTGATAATCACTGCCCCGCTTTTCAGCGCTTCCAGCGCCTGCTTCACCGCTCCCTCCGAAAAAATCAGATTTTCAGCGTAGTCGAAGTCTGCCGTTGTGTGGATGACGCGTTTTAAGATCAGCTCTTCTTCAGGAAGAAATGTCTTCTCAGGAAACAGCGCGTTCAGTTCCTCTGAGATAATCTCAAAGCTTCTCTCCTCTATTTTTTCAGGCAGAATCTGTTCCAACTCTGTTTTCATATCCTTTCATCCTCTTTCTCTTGTTTTCCTGTCCTGACATGCCTGCCAGAAGTTCTGTTCCTATATTCCCTCCCGGAGAATTTTATAAATCAGATCCATATCGAGACTTTTCCTCAGTTCGCCCGCCAGAAGGTCAAACTGTTCTTCACGGTATGCGCTATAGTCAAAGTTCTGCCTGTTTGACAGGCTCATCCCTTTCTTTGCAAGGAGAGCCTCTGCCAGGGATTCTGCCACTCCTGGAGCGTCAAAAATTCCATGCACATAGGTTCCGCAAACATTCTCCTTAAAACAGCCGTCCGGCTTTTCAAATATCCGTTCCGGCTGTTCTTCTTCCTCCCGCTTCTGGCATTCTGACAGCTTCAGGAGAAATTTTGCCCCGGCCAGGCATCTGGTCCGTCCCATATGAATTTCATATCCGGAAATGGATTTCCCGGAAAGAGCGGAAAAGATCCCTGGAAGCTTTTCAAAGGTTCCCGTCACCTGTGTTCTCATTTTCTCTTCCTCAAATTCCGTCTCTGTCTCCAAAAGCCCCATTCCGCGGACTTCTGTGTTCTCTGTTCCTGACTCCAGCCCTCTGCTGTCTCTCAGGCGCCTTCCCATCATCTGATAGCCGCCGCAGATGCCGAATATGGGAATTCCTGCTGCAGACGCTTTCAGCACAGCGGCCTCCAGACCATTCTGACGCATCCAGAGAAGATCTCCAATGGTATTTTTTGTGCCTGGAAGAATGACCAGATCCGGCCGTGACAGCTCTGCTGCCCTCTCCACATACCGGACGGAAACTCCGTCAATACAGGAAAATACATTGAAATCGGTAAAATTTGAAAGTCTGGGAAAGCGAATCACAGCAATGTCCAGCAGAGCTTTTTCTGCCCTGCTGTCAAGGCGGCTGCTCAGGCTGTCCTCGTCCTCAATATCTGCCTTTATGTACGGAACGATTCCCGCCACCGGGATCTGGCACAGCTTCTCAATCATATCGGCTCCCGGCTCTAAAATCGTTCTGTCGCCGCGGAATTTATTGATAATCAGCCCTTTGACGTACCTGCGCTCCTCCTCTTCCAGAAGCATCACCGTACCGTAAAGCTGGGCAAATACGCCTCCCCGGTCAATGTCGCCGGCCAGAAGCACAGGGGCCTTCGCCATCCTGGCCATCCCCATATTTACAATATCGTCCTGCTTCAGATTGATTTCCGCCGGGCTTCCGGCTCCCTCAATCACGATGATGTCGTACTCCCGCTCCAGCTTTTCGTAAGCCTCCCTGATTACAGGAACCAGCTTTTTTTTGTACTGGAAATATTCTCTGGCAGGCATGGTTCCCACCGGTTTTCCCATGACAATTACCTGAGAGCCTACGTCGTTGGTCGGTTTCAGAAGAATCGGGTTCATGGCAGCCTCAGGCAGAACGCCGGCCGCCTGGGCCTGTACCACCTGAGCCCGGCCCATTTCCAGCCCCTCTGAGGTGATGTAGGAATTGAGGGCCATATTCTGAGATTTAAAGGGGGCCGTCCGAAAGCCATCCTGCCTGAAAATACGGCAGAGTCCTGCGGCAATCAGACTTTTTCCCGCATTAGACATGGTTCCCTGTATCATAATTGCCTTTGCCATCTTACATCCCTCCCTGATGCGCTTGTTCTGCTTTCTGCCCTGCGCTCTGCTCTTTGTCCTGCTGACTCCTTCCGTTCTCCTGAATGCAGTTCTTCCACGCCTTCAGTTCCTGGAGAAGCTTTCTGTTTTCACTCCGCGTCTTTACGGCAATTCTGTAAAAGGAAGAATCAAGGCCTCTGTAATCAGCACAGGAACGGATCAAAATTTTCTTTTTTTTCAAAAATTCTTTCAATTCAAATGATTTTGGATATTCCAAATTTTCTTTTTTCTTTGTATATTGTTTTGGGCTTTGTCCACAGCTGAACTTCGGAAGAGAAAACAGCAGGTAATTGACCATGGACGGATAGACCGCAAAGCCCAGGTTCTGAAGCTCCTCTGTGAGAAATTCTCTCTCCTCTTTCACCAGTTTTCTGGCCTGCCGCACAAATTCCTCTTCCTTTAAAGCCGCGATTCCTGCCTTCTGGGCAATCCCCGACACACTCCAGGGCTGTCTCACTGCACATATTTTCCCTAAAAGCTCCTCGTTAGAACAAAGGCCGTAGCCCAGACGGAGGCCCGCCATCCCGTAGACCTTGGTAAATGCATTTAATAGGAACAGATTTTGATACTGTCCTGTAAGGCCTGCCGCTGTAAACGCTTCCGGATTTTCCAGAAATCCGTTAAAGCATTCATCCACCGCCAGGACGGCCGAAAACCGGCGGCAGAGCCCTGCCATTTCCTCTATGGTTTCCTTTGGGACAGCCATCCCGGTGGGATTGTTTGGATTCCCAAGGAATACCAGATCTGCGCCTCCCGCCTTTTCTAAGGCCTGTCTAAGAGCGTCCGGCTGAGGCAGCCAGCTTTCCTCCGGCTTCAGAGGAATCGTTATCACTTCGCAGCCCTTTAACCGCAGAGCTGTCTCATACTCAGAAAAACAGGGAGCAAACAGCACCGCCTTCTCAGGCTTTAAGGCTTCCGCCAGGCCGAAAATCAGATCCGCCGCCCCGTTTCCGCAGATGAAATGAGACGCAGGAATCTGGATTTTCTTTGTTTTATCTTCTTCATCCGCCCCAGAGGACAGCTGTTCTGTCCAGTATTCTGCCAGCGCCGTTCTGAGCGAGCGGCACTGGCTGTCCGGGTAGAGAAGAATCTCCTCCCGGCAGGAAGCAACTGCCTGAAGGACAGCAGGGGGAACGCCAAAAGGCGTAGTGTTGACTGAAAAATCAATCTCTACGCCGGCATCTCCATAAATATCTCCACCATGTAAGTAAGGCATACCAAACACCTCTATCTATCTTATATCTGTTTTGTAAGCTTACTCATTTTATCACAAAAAATAAAAAAAGTCTCTTAAAACAAATTATCCCACAGCAGAAAGGCGTTGTGCTGCTGTGGGAGGGTTTGTATTAATTTTTCTGTTTTTCCGTTATTCTCATTCCAGACCAGACAAGGATAAACCAGAAAAGCGGCTGTCGAAGATTCATCAGGGTAAAACTCTCTACAAGCAGGGCAAGCACTGCCGCTCTCCTTTTCCTGTCACAGCGGACTGCATTCCGCACAATCCAATATGTAAGAAGCAGCATCGGAATCAGTCCATAGGAAAACCAGATGTCAAAAAAGCTGGAATGAATCTCATTGACAGTAAGCGCTTAAATCTTGGGTAGCTTTACTGTCTACGCTTTTAAACTCATAATG
>ERZ1673736.309-NODE-309-length-80828-cov-43.549924_pt1 | contig 80828 bp, 87 predicted proteins | sample MGYA00580212_ERZ1673736 | MGnify/ENA primary metagenome ERZ1673736 (study PRJEB41218, sample SAMN15661752) | gut metagenome | host: Homo sapiens | place: Canada: London | collected 2015-08-20/2019-03-30 | study: EMG produced TPA metagenomics assembly of...
CATTTGGGGAAACAGCCTGCCTTTTAATTATAAAGGAATGAAAGGCTCGATGCAGTGGGCTGAATTTTGCGTCGGCATACGGGCGCACGTATGGAAAGACCTGTATATGGGTTGGGCCCTACGATTTAAATTCCGTCTGAGTTCTTCCGTTGCCGGGCACGGAGATCCGTGGTATGTACCGGGCTACGGCAAATACAACGGAAACACAACCGGGGTTACCTATACAATAACTTATAAACTACCATTCTGAGACAATGACAGGATTAGAAATCTGGCTGCTTGCTATAGGGCTTGCGATGGACTGTTTCGCCGTATCTATAGCCAGTGGGATTATATTAAAACGTGTTCAGCTGCGTCCGATGCTGATAATGGCGTTGGCTTTCGGCTTTTTTCAGGCGCTCATGCCATTGCTTGGCTGGATAGGCGCCAGTTTTTTCAGCCATCTCATTGAAAGTATAGACCATTGGGTAGCTTTTGCCATTTTAGCTTTTCTTGGTGGACGCATGGTCATGGAATCTTTTAAAGATGAAGGCTGCAGGCATGAATTCGACCCAACCAGTCTGAAAGTAGTCTCCGCATTAGCAGTAGCCACCAGTATCGACGCTTTGGCGGTAGGCATTTCGTTTGCATTTCTGGGTGTCCGTAATTTTGCAGCCATTCTGCCGCCTATCGGCATCATAGGGTTTGTGTCTTTTGCTTTATCATTTATCGGACTGATGTTCGGTATCCGATTCGGATGTGGTATTGCCCGCAAGCTGCGTGCAGAACTTTGGGGAGGTATTATCCTTATCATTATCGGTACAAAGATATTGATAGAACACTTATTCTTGAGTTAAGAGTTGCAAACCAGAGAAAGAAAAATTTGATTCATTTATTTTAGTATCAGACATTATGGATAAGAAAGTACAACGGAACTTTTTATGGATTGCCTTACTCGTATTAGGTACTATCGGAATACTTGCGCGTCACAATCGCACGGCTCCTTATCAGACTGCCAGCGGACTGATTTTTGGAACCGTCTACAACATAACTTACCAGTACGACGGTGATTTAAAAGCAGAAATAGAAACCGAGCTCAAACGATTTGACGGTTCGCTGTCGCCATTCAATGACACAGCTACCATTACTCGTATCAACCGGAACGAAAATATTATTCCCGACACATTCTTTGTCAACGTATTCCGCCGCAGTATGGAAATATCCCAGGAGACCGAAGGAGCTTTTGACATCACAGTAGCCCCATTAGCCAATGCTTGGGGATTCGGATTCAAGAAAGGGGCATTTCCCGACTCCACCATGATAGACAGCCTATTGGATATTACAGGCTACACAAAAGTTTCATTATCCGCTGACGGAAAGGTAATCAAACAAGACCCTCGTATCATGCTTTCGTGCAGTGCCGTAGCCAAAGGGTATGCAGTAGATGTCGTTGCACAGCTGTTGGAAAAGAAAGGTATCAGGAATTTTATGGTAGATATAGGCGGAGAAGTAGTAGTTCGCGGAGAAAACCCGAAAAAAAGTTTATGGCGGATCGGTATCAACAAACCGATAGATGATTCGCTTGCCGTAAATCAGGAATTGCAAACGGTATTACAGGTCACCGATGTGGGTATAGCGACTTCAGGCAACTATCGAAACTATTATTATAAAGACGGCAAGAAATATGCCCATACCATCGACCCGCGTACAGGATATCCGGTACAGCATAACATTCTGTCGGCCACCGTAGTGGCCCGCGATTGTATGAGCGCAGATGCTTACGCCACCGCCTTCATGGTGATGGGATTGGAGGAAGCCGAACGTTTTGCCGACGCCCATCCCGACCTTGACGCATGTTTTATATATACTGATGAAAACGGAGAATTCCAGATGTTCTATACGAAAGGAATGGAAAAGTATATGACAGGAAAATAACAAATTAGCGGGTAAAACCCGCTAATTTGTTATTTATAGAAAACGAAATATACTGCCAAGACCAGGCATACGAATGCCGCAAAATGGTTCCAATGCAAAGATTCCCCTTTAAACAGCACAGTGGTAAATATCGTAAAGATAATAAGCGTTACCACTTCCTGAATAACCTTTAACTGCATTAATGAGAAAGGACCGCCGTTACCGATAAAACCGATACGATTTGCCGGAATTTGAAAAGCATACTCTGCCAGCGCTATCATCCATGAAAACAAGATAACGGCATAAAGCGGCCAATTAGAGATAACTTTCATTTCTTGCAGTTTCAAATGTCCGTACCAGGCAAATGTCATAAAGACATTAGATACAATTAAAAGTAAAATGGTATAAAAAGCTTTCATATAATAATTGAATATTTAGAAATTACTTATTAATGGTCTATCCTATCTCTGTTCTTTTCGGCAACAATTCATCTTGCACATTACTCATGCTCCCCCATAAACTATACCGGGCTTCAGGATTCATCTCTTCCAACTGATGTAAAATACCTTTCATCGTGCTTCGGCTCGACTGCGATTCATAAGGACAGTTCTTCATTTGTTTCCGATAATCCCTTATCCTCGCCAATTCTATCAAGTCCGCTTCGTGTACAAGACACATCGGCCGTATAATCGTCATATCGAACTTCTTCATTACCAACCGCGGTGGCATCGAACTGAATGCCCCCTGATAGGTAATATTCATCAGCAGAGTTTCCAAAATATCATCCATATGATGTCCCAATGCAATTTTGTTGCATCCCTGCTCTTTAGCTACAGTAAATAAAGCCTTTCGCCGATTCCAAGAACATAAAAAACAAGGGGATTTACGAGTATCAGTACTCGCATCAAACTCTGTTTCATACAGAACAAAAGGTATGCCCCATGATTCTACAAAATTTCTAAGATACTCCGCATCGCTCTGATAAGGAATATTCTTCATGACTACGTGCACGGCAATCACCGAAAACTTCGGTTTAAAAACCCGGGCACGACGAGCCAGCAGTTCAACCAACGCCAAAGAATCTTTCCCACCGGAAAGCCCGATGAGAATCCTGTCGCCGTCTTCAATCAGTCGGTATTCCACCACACCTTTACTGAACCGTTTTTCAATACGTCGCAATGTCTTTTCTTCCTCTGTAAACCGTGCCATAAAAATCAGTTAAAAGTCGGCTGCAAAAGTAACTGAAAAGAATCATTTAAAGAAGAATTAACATAATAGAATCACGGAAAACAGCTTTATTCCCGATTAATTTGTATTTTTGAACTCATTAAAAAGATTTTTAGTATGAAGAATAAATATATACTGCTTTTACTTTTTGTTTTTTGGGGAATACATGCTTCAGCGCAAACCCTTGCCCAGGCTAAAGCGCTCTATGAAAAAGGCCAATATGAACAAGCAAAGCCCGCCTTTAAGAAATTTGTGAAATCACAGCCCAATAACGGAAATTACAATTTGTGGTATGGAGTATGTTGTCTGAATACGGGAGAAGCGGAAGAAGCCATAAAGTATTTGGAAACAGCCGTAAAGCGCCGGGCTACCAGCGGGCAGCTTTTTCTGGCACAAGCTTATAATGCCACTTACCGATTTGAAGACGCCGTTAACACCTATGAAGATTATATTGCCGAACTGGCAAAAAGGAAACGTTCTACCACCGAAGCCGAAAAACTTCTGGAAAAGAGTAAAGCAAATCTTCGTCTGCTGAAAGGCGTAGAAGAAGTGTGCTTCATCGACAGTTTTGTTGTAGATAAGAAAGATTTTCTCGAAGCATATAAAATCAGTCCCGAATCCGGGAAATTGTTTATGTACGATGCCTACTTTGAGAATTCCAATGGTACAGGCGGTACCGTATACGAAACGGAGCTGGGAAATAAGATTTATTATAGCGAGTTACAGAAAGATAGTACGCTCAATATCCTGTCGCGCAACAAAATGATGGACGAATGGGGGAAAGGCAGTATGCTCCCCGGCAGTATCAACGAGTCCGTGAATGCCAGTTATCCATACGTATTGGCAGACGGCATCACGATCTATTACGCAGCAGACGGTCCTTCATCAATGGGCGGATACGATATTTTCGTAACACGCTACAACACGAATGCAGACACTTACTTAACTCCGGAGAACGTAGGCATGCCGTTCAACTCGCCTTACAACGATTATATGTACGTTATAGATGAGTTCAACAATCTCGGTTGGTTTGCATCTGACCGCTATCAGCCGGATGGTAAAGTCTGTGTATATGTATTCATTCCTGCCTCATCCAAACAAGTATACAACTACGAAAGCATGGATAAAAACAAGCTTATAAAGCTTGCCCGGCTCCATTCCATTAGAGATACTTGGACAGATGAAAGTTTGGTAACTGATGCAAGAAAACGCCTGCGGGAAATAATGCAGGAAAAGCCGGAAACAAAAAAACACCATGAATTCGAGTTCGTGATTGATGATCGAAATACTTATCATTATGCTGCCGATTTCCGCTCTCCGCAGGCAAAAGCGCAATTTAAAAAATATCTGCAACTGGAAGAAAGCTATAATCTGCAACTGGGTAAACTGGAAAATATGCGTACTCAATATTCACGTGTCAATCAAAACGAAAAAAATAAAATGGCTCCGGCCATACTTGATTTAGAAAAACGAGTGCAACAGTTGGTAACCGAAATAGACCGTGCTGCTATCCAAGTACGGAAGTTAGAAAAGCAAATCATTAAATAGAACAGCCATGGACATATTCATCATCGCAGTTTTAATCGTTGCAGCAGTTATACTGTTCCTCGTAGAACTATTCATAATACCGGGTATCAGCATTGCCGGCTTTTTAGCGGGCGGTTGTATCATTTACGCCAATTACTATGCTTTTGCCAATTTAGGAACAACAGCAGGATTTATCACACTCGCCATATCCGCTATAACCTGCGTCGGTTCATTAGTGTGGTTCATGCGCTCCAAAACCCTGGATAAGATAGCTTTGAAAAAAAACATCACTTCAAAAGTAGACCGTAGTGCCGAAGAGAAGGTAAAGATAGGTGATACCGGTACTACCACTACCCGTCTTGCTCTCATCGGATATGCCGAGATAAACGGTGACATCGTAGAAGTAAAATCCACAGACGGTTTTCTGAATGAAAAAACTCCCGTTATAGTAAATCGCATTACAGACGGAGTAATACTTGTGGAGAAGAACAAATCGTAAATTACAAATCACTAATAAGTAATCATTAATAACTAAAATCATGGATCCAAGCACGATGTATCTCACCGCCTTTATTATCATAGGCGGTATCATTTTTCTGGTACTGTTTTTCCACTATGTACCATTCTTCCTATGGCTGTCTGCCAAAGTTTCAGGGGTTAACATATCACTGGTTCAACTATTCCTGATGCGTATTCGTAATGTACCGCCTTATATCATTGTGCCGGGCCTGATTGAAGCACATAAAGCCGGTTTGAGTAACATCACCCGCGATGAACTGGAAGCACACTATCTGGCCGGCGGACACGTCGAGAAAGTAGTGCATGCCTTAGTATCGGCTTCTAAGGCCAACATCGAATTACCTTTCCAAATGGCAACTGCCATCGACCTTGCCGGACGTGATGTGTTTGAAGCAGTTCAAATGTCGGTAAATCCAAAGGTTATTGACACCCCGCCTGTTACAGCTGTGGCAAAAGACGGTATCCAGCTGATTGCCAAAGCCCGCGTAACAGTACGTGCCAACATCCGTCAGCTGGTAGGTGGTGCCGGAGAAGATACTATTCTTGCTCGTGTAGGCGAAGGTATCGTATCATCCATCGGTTCTTCTGAAAACCATAAATCGGTTTTGGAAAATCCCGATTCCATTTCCAAGTTAGTGCTTCGTAAAGGATTGGATGCCGGTACGGCTTTTGAAATCCTGTCTATTGATATTGCTGACATCGACATAGGTAAGAATATCGGTGCTGCCTTACAGATAGACCAGGCTAATGCGGACAAAAATATCGCTCAAGCAAAAGCTGAAGAGCGTCGTGCTATGGCCGTTGCCAGTGAACAGGAAATGAAAGCAAAAGCACAAGAGGCGCGTGCTAAAGTTATCGAAGCCGAGGCTGAAGTACCTAAGGCTATGGCAGAAGCATTCCGTAGCGGTAATCTGGGTATAATGGATTATTACCGGATGAAAAACATTGAGGCGGACACTTCAATGCGCGAGAACATTGCCAAGCCGACAACCGGTACATCCAACCAGCCATTGAGCAAATAACCCGGTAAAGCTGCCGATATAAACGTCGGAACCGGTGAACAGAAATCGGTTACCGGCGTTTTCTCTTTATAAACGAACTTATAATACCCCGTAACATGAAAAAGTATTTTGCATCTTCCGAACTTATTATCAATGAAGACGGTTCCGTTTTTCATTTACACGTAAAGCCTGAATGGCTGGCAGATAAAGTAATCCTCGTAGGCGACCCCGGCCGGGTAGCATTGGTCGCTTCCCATTTTGAGACTAAAGAATGTGAAGTAGAAAGCCGCGAATTTAAGACGATTACAGGTACTTACAAAGGTAAACGTATCACTGTTGTTTCTACCGGTATCGGTTGTGATAACATTGATATTGTTATGAATGAGTTGGATGCCCTTGCCAACATCGACTTTCAGACGAGAGAGGAAAAGCCTCAGCTACGCCAATTGGAATTGGTTCGTATCGGTACGTGCGGCGGTCTGCAGCCTTACACTCCCGTAGGAACTTTTGTCTGCTCTGCCAAATCCATCGGTTTCGACGGCTTACTGAACTTCTATGCCGGACGTAATACTGTTTGTGATTTGCCTTTCGAACGTGCTTTCCTTAATCACATGGGATGGTCGGGAAATATGTGTGCTCCTGCTCCTTACGTAATTGATGCAGATACAGAATTGATAGATCGTATAGCCGAAGATGATATGGTACGAGGCGTCACTATTGCCGCCGGAGGATTCTTCGGCCCGCAAGGGCGGGAACTGCGTGTCCCCCTGGCAGACCCACATCAAAATGATAAAATTGAGAAATTCGAATACAACGGTTATAGGATTACTAATTTTGAAATGGAAAGTTCAGCATTAGCCGGTTTAAGCCGTTTAATGGGGCATAAAGCTATGACCATTTGCATGGTAATTGCCAACCGCTTAATTAAAGAAGCCAATACCGGATATAAGAATACAATAGACCAGCTTATTCTTAAAGTACTCGAACGTATTTAAGTATCTTATAACAAAGTCTTAATCATTTCTATCAGATAGTACAATGAATAAGGCTTTGTTATATTTATTACATCCTGCATGATATGCCTGCTGTTGTTTTGCATGCGTGGGCGTCTTGTCACAGTAGCAGCAGGCATAGCTATGGAGGGCTATTATTTGTATACTATTTGTTGGGGATGGTTTCAGATTAGCCAATACTAAATCAGAGAGAAGCATAAAGATTATATTTACATTTCCTCGTTATTCTTTACCCATAGCTACTCACATTTTTTACAGCAAGACATCTATTTGTAATACTGCGATTTCTGATTCATCTGGTGCTAAGTTCTTCTACTCTACCATTACGTATTTCCTTCAAATAATCCTTCTCAATGTAATACGTCCTTTTTGAAGTATTTTTAATAGCATTAAACATTAAATTAAGAGAAACCACTATCTTTGCCAAATAAAATAAACTGGAAATAATGAACCAAGATACAATTTGCGCCATAGCGACCGCCCAAGGAGGGGCTATTGGATGTATTCGTGTTTCCGGACCGGAAGCTATTGAGATCACATCTCGCATTTTTATCCCCGCCGCTACCAATAAAAAATTAGAGAACGGCAAACCCTATACACTTACTTTTGGGCGCATTTATGACGGTCCTGAAATTATAGATGAAGTACTTGTCAGTTTATTTCGCGCACCTCACTCCTATACCGGTGAAAATAGCACAGAAATCACTTGCCATGGTTCAGCCTATATTCTTCAAAAAGTATTACAACTACTTATCAAGAGCGGTTGTCGTATGGCCGCCCCGGGTGAGTATACTCAACGTGCGTTCCTAAATGGGAAAATGGACTTAAGTCAGGCTGAGGCAGTTGCCGATCTAATCGCCTCGTCTTCTGCAGCGACCCATCGTCTTGCCATGAGCCAAATGCGGGGCGGTTTCAGTAAAGAACTTACTGCTTTACGCGATCAATTGCTTCATTTTACCTCACTTATCGAATTGGAATTAGACTTTAGTGATCACGAGGAGCTGGAATTTGCCGACCGTTCCGAGCTTTGCCAACTAGCGAATAACATTGAAAAAGTCATAGCTCGTTTGGTAAATTCATTCAGTGTAGGTAATGCCATTAAAAACGGTGTTCCTGTAGCTATCGTTGGTGAAACGAATGCAGGAAAATCTACGTTACTCAATGTCTTACTTAATGAAGAGAAAGCCATTGTCAGTGATATTCATGGTACTACACGAGATATCATCGAAGATACAGTTAATATAGGTGGAATCACTTTCAGATTTATTGATACGGCAGGTATCCGTGAAACCAACGATACGATTGAAAGTATCGGTATTGAACGTACCTTCCAAAAATTAGATCAAGCAGAAATCGTTCTTTGGATAATTGACGCTACGGATGCCCAAACTCAAGTTACCCAATTAGCCGGTCAACTTCTTCCTCGTTGTGAAAGAAAGCAGCTTATCCTCGTTTACAACAAAGCCGATTTGGTGGATAATATACAAAATAGTATTCCTAATGATTTTCCTGACAATGTAAAATCAATCATCCTATCCGCAAAAAATAGAGAACATATTGAAGAACTTCAACAAATGTTGATAACATCTGCTCATCTTCCTACTGTTACTCAAAATGATGTTATAGTTACCAATGTTCGCCATTATGAAGCGTTAAACAATGCATTGGAATCTATCCACCGAGTGCAGAAAGGTTTGGCAAATAATATTTCTGGGGATTTCGTATCACAAGATATTCGGGAATGTATTTTCCATTTGAGTGATATTGCAGGAGAAGTAACGAATGATATGATATTACAGAATATATTTCAGCACTTCTGCATCGGCAAATGATACAAAGAAAAGAAAAGCATAAAAAGAGAAAATATAAATCCGTAAAGTGCGAAAAATCAATGATTTTATGAGAATTTATATTTTCTCTTTCTCTCCGTATTTTCTGCCTGTTTTCATATTTTTTTTGTATTTTTGTCCCCAGATTGTCCCCCGAAAGGGATGCGAGGGACAAAAATCTGTCCCCCGAAGACAATGAATCACATCTCTCATTAAAATAGGAACAGGCTATGACTAAGAAAACAACAATCCAGAAAGAACCCGTAAAATTACGGGAAAAGAAGTTGGCAAACGGTAACGTGAGCTTGTATCTCGACATCTACAGAAATGGTAAACGTCAGAAAGAGTATTTGAAACTTTATCTGATCGATGCCACTACTCCACTGGAGCGTGAGCAGAACAGACAGACATTGGCAACCGCTCAGGCTATAAAATCCAAACGCCTCATTGAAATGCAGAACGGAGAGTATTCTTTCACTCGCCAATTCAAAGAAGATACTCCTTTTTTGGAATACTATCGGAAGATGGTTGAAGAAAGACACAAGAATCCGGAATCTGAAGGAAACTGGGGTAACTGGAGAAGCTGCTTGCGTTATCTCGAAATCTATTGTGATGAGAAAACCACATTCAAAGATATTACTCCGGAGTTTATAAACGGCTTCAAGGATTTTTTGAACAATGTGGAAAAAGACACTCACAAGCGTACCGGTCCACGTAGGGAAAGGGATGTGTTTCAAGGATTGTCCCAAAACTCAAAAGTCTCTTATTTCAATAAGCTCCGCGCCTGTATCAACCAGGCTTACGATGAAAGAATCATACCTGTAAATCCTTTGCGTGGAATCGAGGGATTCAAAGCCGCAGAAGTAAAGCGTGACTATCTGACCTTGGAAGAGGTAAAACAGTTGGCTGCTACTCCTTGCCGCTATCCTATTCTAAAAAGAGCTTTCCTCTTTTCATGCCTGACCGGACTTCGTAAAAGCGATATTCAGAAACTCACATGGAGCGAAGTTCAAAAATTTGGAGATTACACGAGAATCGTCTTCAAACAAAAGAAGACTGGCGGACAAGAGTATCTTGACATTTCCTCACAGGCAGAAAAATACCTCGGTGAAAGAGGCAACCCGGAAGATCCCGTCTTTACAGGATTTACATACGGAGCTTGGACTTCATTGGAATTACAGCGTTGGAGCATGGCTGCCAATATCAATAAGAATCTGACCTTCCACTGTGGCCGCCATACCTTCGCTGTGCTTATGCTTGACTTGGGCGCAGACATCTACACAGTATCAAAACTATTAGGGCATAAAGAACTGGCGACCACACAAATTTATGCAAAGGTGCTTGACAAAAACAAGCAGAATGCCGTATCATTGATTCCGGACATTGATTAAATCCCGTGCTTATGACAAGGCAAGAAACCGTTATAAAGATAACGAAGATTACCCGAATCGTCGGCGAAATGAAAAGTCAATTGGATTTGGATGATGAAATCGAATTTGAAGCACTTGACTCTTCGTGGATGAATATCGGAAAATGGGCGAAAGAGATTTGTCTATATATGGAACAAGCCCCCTCTTCTCTTTTGGCAAACCTTATAACAAATAACGAATTTACCGTCCCGGTCGTAAACTATGTACAAAGTCACAAACAGGAAATTGATTCTGCATACGTCAAGGTTATTGACTGTTATGCGAACAATATGCAAGCGTTGCTGTCACTTTGCGAAAGGCAAGAAGAAGAGGTGAAAGGCGAATATAAAGATTTGATTGAGCCTTTAGCCAATGAACAGGTGGCTACATTATTACAAAGAGCCATACGCGCAGGTCTTTTGGATGAACACTATCAGCCGATGCCGCAAACGAAGCCGCTGCAACTGAAAGTGATAGCCTATGCTGTATCTACCATCTGCAAACTTCCCAGCACCTACATTCTTTTTGAAAAGCAATGGAAAAGGGAATATGGAAAGCGATTCAGCACCTGGCGTGTTCCGAGATACAATACGGGACTTTACGAAACGACCAAAGCCCTCTACCCGGAAGTTGACTTTACTGAATTTGAGCCAACACATCAGACAGAGACATTCTACACGCCACAGAGTGAAGAAGATATAGCAGTGTTGTATCGAGATTTAGTGAAATACGGATACATCGCACCTGACACTGGCTTGAAAACATTTGTCGGCATTTTCAATAAAAAGACATTCAGCAAGCCGGTAGAATGGATTAAAACGCAACGGCAGTTGTCCTTTTTCGTATATCAGGCATTTTACAAATTCAACAAGAAGGACTTGTGGATAAAAGGAGAATGTTGTTTCAGCATAAACGGACACACTCCGCACAAAGCTTGTTTTGTATCAGGTTACAGTTGGATTAAGCGAGCCGGATGGTTGGATAGGTATGATGTTAGATTAAAGGCTATCTGTGATAAGTTCAACCACATTGAAAATACGTTCAATGAAGAAACTTCTGATGAACGGCTCATTCATACGAGCAAAGTTGTATTTTACAGTCCGAATAGCGAAGATGAGATACATTCCATGTTCTCCGCCCTACTTGACGGTGGATATATCTCCTCCGACACCACATTTGCCGCATTCAAAGGTATTTTCGATGAAACGGTATTTGAACATCCTATAGTATGGATGAAAACACAGACTTCACTTATGTATTTTGTACATTTGGCCTTTAAGCAACACAATCCCTATGATGTATGGGTAAAATGCGTAAACTGCTTCCGCTTGCAAAATGATAAAGTACCTAACAGAGAAAGTATGGATAGTAATTTTCGTTTTATAGTAAAAAAAGGATTGATGGACACATACGACATTCAACTTAAAACCATTGCAGATAACTATCTTAGCACTCAAAACAAAAATGCCATCAACGCAAAGGTGGCAAACAACAATACTTAAAATAATGTTTTATGTCAAAGAAATTATCTTTGCACCTCTCTCTTTTTGAAAAGAGCGATGCGAGGTTTCCAATGGACTCCTGCGCAGACCGGTAAAGAAGGGCTATTCCGGTTGGTTGAGCAAGCCCAAAAGTCTTACAAAGACGAAGTCACCACACGGCAAAAAAGTTACAGGCGATACGTGCTTGACTTTACCCATTCACATCGGTTTCACGATGCGAATGATGCCTGGAGCAAGAATGAACATCTAAAGAATTACCACACGGTAATAGAGCTTCTGAGAAAGCATGAAATTTTGATTCGCAAACATTTCGACCATGACCTATTGGACGAAAATGGGATCATAAAACTTCTGAACGAATTTTACGCCATTGACCTGTCGGAATCCGCTACCGAGTCCGACAACAGCAGTCCGGGGAATCCTATTCAGACCAATCAGAATACCAACATCAAACCTTTACTTGACAGACATACTCTGGACCTCATTGTGCAGCTTGCCAATGAGGTCTGTTTGTTTAAGGAAGTTTTGGATGCAGACAATGTTGCCATTTGTTATGCGGCAGACACATTGCAGACTGTGACTTCAAGAAACAACAGCAAATTGGTTTTATTGTTGGATAAACTGGCTTCACACGATGTGATAACCTATAACTGGCAATCGGTAATTGCCCAAAAACATCTTGTCATCAGTTCTTCAGGGAAGAAATTACTGACCCAACACGATATGTCATCAACCCTCAATCGGATAAAAGACACCACTCCCAACGCCATAGATAAGCAGTTTTTGGCAATCATAGACAAGTATATCACTCTAATCAAAAACAGAGAAGTATAACAAAGGAATAACAAATTGTTGAGAGTTGTATTGAGAATTGTGTTGATACTCAATAATCTCAACATAATCAAGCGAATATACTCATCTACCTTTGCCCTCCGTAATCGATTACTCACGGAGGGCATACCTCCCATTGTCAAATTTAACAGCATCAATCAATGAGACATCGAAGAACGACAAATGAAAATAAGATGCTCTCCAAAATGGAGAACATGATTTCGATGATGGCAACGGAGAAACCTTTTGAACGGCTCCAATCGTTAGAACAAAAGATTAACGAAGTGGATAAAATCCAGACCATCGAGAATTACATTGCACAGTTGAAAGAGCGTATTTGGGCAGTCAAGGAAGTGCTGACTACCGCTGAAGCTTCTGCTTATCTCGGTTTGTCCGAGAGTTATATCTACAAACTCACTTCTCTCAAGCAAATACCACACTACAAGCCAAACGGCAAATTGGTGTATTTCAATAGAAAGGAACTTTGCGAATGGGCAATGAGAAATCAAGTACAAACAATAGGGCAACCTGCTGCTATAACAAAAGAAGAATTATGAATAGAAAAGAAATAGACTTACTACTCTCCCGTATCGAAGGATTGAAATCATTCCTCGAAAACAACTCCTTGGAAAATTTTCAGCAGGAAATTCTGAATGTTGAAAATTACCTGAAACGATTCGGTTCTTTGGCCGAACTGCTATCCCATCTTGAAAATGTGGAAAAGATAGCTTATGCCGCAAAAGAGTTTCTCAATATAGACGAGGTAGCCGCCTATCTACAAGTGTCCAAAGGCTATGTCTATAAGTTAACCATGCAGAAAGAACTTACCGTGTATAAGCCGAATGGGAAAAACATATTCATTCTCAGGGATGACCTGAACCGATGGATAAAGCGCAACCCCTGTTTCTCCAATGCAGAAATAGAAAGGCAAGCCAATGTCATCGCTTACACATTGGGACAAAAAAGTAAGAACAAACCAACAAAAGGAGGAAAAAAATAATGCAACCTGATATGATACAACCCAACAATTATCGGATAGACGAAGCCAAATATAAGTCTTTATTGAAATATATACGGCTGAGTGTTACCGAAAAATATGAGTTTCCACAGGAAATCGTACAAATAGACGGTGTTACCATTGCCACAATCGGAAATTTCAGTGCTTCCACCGGTAAACCCAAAAGTAAAAAGACATTTAATGTCAGTGCCATTGTCGCGTCTGCTCTTTCCGGAAAAGAGATTCTAAAATATAAGGCAGAACTGCCGTCTTGCAAGAATAGAATCCTATACATCGACACTGAACAAAGCAAGTGCCATTGCCACAAAGTCCTTCATCGAATCCTCAAACTGGCAGGATTGCCTACTGACCAGGAAAATGACAACATCCAATTCTTGGTTCTGCGAGAATACACTCCCGACCAAAGGAGAGATATTATACGATGGGCACTCCACGAAGAGCAAAACATCGGGCTCGTAATCATTGACGGCATCCGTGATCTGATCCATGACATAAACAGTCCCAGTGAATCCCTTGACATAATCAATGAACTGATGAGATGGTCAAGCTATTACGAGCTGCATATCCACACCGTCTTACATTTAAACAAAGGCGATGACAATACCAGAGGTCATATAGGAACAGAACTGAACAATAAGGCCGAGACTATCCTGCAAATATCAAAAAACAATGAAAATGGAAAAATCAGCGAAGTAAGAGCCATGCACATAAGGGACAGGGAATTTACACCTTTCGCATTTGAAATCGGAGAAGACTCTCTCCCTCACTTGGTAAAAGAGCATCAATTCAAAAAGAACAAAATGGACAGACTGGCTTCTTATATAGATATGACCGAGCAGCAACACCGAACCGCCTTGGAAGTAGCCTTTGAAGAATGCGCGGAATATGGCTACCAATCTTTGCTTGAAGCTCTTAAAAAGGGATATGAGAGCATTGGGTATTCAAGAGGAAGAAACACATTGGTAAACTTGTGTAAGTTCCTGTTGGAAAATCATGCCATTACAAAAAACGGTCGTACCTACTCCTATAATAGTTCATTCCATCTCTAAGCAGTATGGTTTAGTTTGTGGGTATATATAAGTAAACCATACTAAAATGAATATAAAAGAAGCGAAACAGATACGGCTTGTGGAATATCTGCGGATAATAGGACATTCTCCTGTCAATTCGCGTGGCTGCCAGTATTGGTACCTTTCCCCATTGCGAGAGGAACGTACCCCCTCGTTCAAGGTCAACGATAATTTAAACGAATGGTACGACTTTGGGCTTTCTGCCGGAGGTGACATCATAGAACTGGGAAAACACCTTTATCGTACTGGCAATGTAAGTATGGTATTGCTCCGCATCAGCGAGAATGCCATTGGTGTACCTTTTCAACAGTTACAAAGCCGGAGTGTCCGTCCCTGTCCTATCGAGGAAGAAATGGAAAACGTGGAAGTAAGAGAACTGAGCCACTATGCCCTGTTGTCTTACCTCCGTTCCAGGTATATCAGCGAGAATATCGGCAGGCTGTATTGCAAGGAAATTCATTATGAGCTACGCAAAAGACACTATTTCGCCATAGCCTTTGAAAACAAGACCGGCGGTTACGAGGTGCGCAATCCTTATTATAAAGGATGTATAAAGGGGAAAGACATATCCGTCATCAGGTATAACAAGGATATAATCCAAAACCATGTCTGCGTGTTCGAGGGTTTTATGGACTTCTTGTCTTACCAAGAACTTCATAGAAAAGGAGACTATCATGTCTGCATCGACAGCCCTACCGATTTTCTTGTGATGAACTCAGTCAGTAATCTGAAAAAGTGTCTTGTGGAACTGGAACGGTACACCACCATCCATTGCTATCTGGATAACGACCTTGCCGGGCGAAAAACAGTCGAAACTATTGCCGGACTTTACGGAGAAAAGGTAATAGACCACTCCGAAAGTTACTACAACTACAAAGATTTGAATGACTATCTGAGAGGTAAAAGGCGTTAGTCTTTGTCTTCCCTCTGATAGAAATCTTCCAACCAGCGAAAGGCTCTCCCAAATACGGAGGGCTTTTCTTGTTTATTGCCCCGGACAAAACCTGTCAAAGTATGATATTTGAGTATGATTTTAGATTTTCTCAGAATAATGTTTAATATTCAGCCGCTTTTCGCAAGGATATTTCGTAGTATGAAATTATTGTACTTCCTTTGCGTTCATATTTTAATCATATTCTAAAATCAGACTATAAGATATGAAAGCATATTTCATCTTCGCCATTGCGCTGACCGTGGCATACATCATCTACTACGCTGTGATGATAGCAAAAGACCTTTATGGTAAAAACGGAGAAAAGATAAAATCCGGAGAAGAAGAATTTGACGTGAGCGATTTTGACGAGGAAGAAAGCGTCAGCGTGGTAGAGAACGACAAGGGATTCAATATCGGTGATAACGAGTATGAGACACACTACATCGATGAGACACAGAATGTGTCGGAGGAAACAAATCCCACAGAAGAAAAGCCGAAACAGGATGTCATTGAGGCTCTGAACAACAAGGTCAAGGCTAACATGGAAGAGACACAGGTCACCTTCTCCAATCCTTATAACTCCGCAGAGCTGTACAAGCTGATGATTCAAAATGGCATTGGAGAATTGCATCCGGACGGAGGTGTAACCACCAAGAACGTAATTGATGAACTATGACCCGACACAATGGCAAAAGAATACTAAGCGCACTGTGTACGCTGCTCCCTTGTTCCGTCTTCGCCAAAAGCGGTGGCGTGAACTACTCGTGGGGAGCGGACGCGCTGGCTTCCATGCACGACTATGTGGTGACGATGATGCTCTATGTCCAGTACATCATTTACGCGGTTGCAGGAGGTTTTGCGGTCATAGCCGCATTCCAGATATATATCAAGATGAACACGGGCGAGGACGGAATCACCAAGCATATACTCACGCTGGTCGGAGCCTGCCTTTTCATCATCGGTGCGACAATAGTCTTTCCGGCATTTTTCGGTTATCGAATTTAGAAAATCACGAGTGTAAAACAATCAATAAAGTTCAATTAAAACAAGACAAGCATGTTTGAAAAAGTAAAAAGATTCGCAAAGAAGATCGCGACTTCAAAGAAAACGCAGATGACCTGCCTGATGATGGTGTGCGGAGTGACCGCTTTGATGGCACAGACTACCGCAGGCGACTACTCGGCCGGAACAGCGGCACTGACCCAAGTGAGCGAGGAAATCGCCAAGTATGTTCCTATCGTGGTGAAACTCTGTTACGCCATTGCCGGAGTGGTAGCCGTAGTGGGTGCGATCTCGGTATATATCGCTATGAACAACGAGGAGCAGGATGTCAAGAAGAAGATCATGATGGTGGTCGGAGCCTGTATCTTCCTTATCGCGGCAGCCCAGGCACTTCCTCTGTTCTTCGGACTCTCCTAAACCGCAGGTATCATGAACGGGAAAGAGGAACACTATCCGGATTATCCATTGTTCAAGGGGCTGCAACGTCCCCTTGAATTTATGGGTATTCAGGGTCGCTACATCTATTGGGCGGCAGCCACGATAGGCATCGCCATTGTCGGCTTCATCATAGCCTACTGTGTGGCAGGATTTGTCCTTGCCCTGATTGTCCTGTCCGTCACCGTGACAGGCGGTGTGGGACTGATTCTGTTCAAGCAGCGCAATGGATTGCACAGCAAACGGCTGGAACGTGGGGTGTTCATCTATGCCTACTCAAAGAAAATGTAACAGAAAACCATTTGACCATGAATGGATATATTGAATGTTGAACGTGGGTGGGCTTGACCTTTCAATAGGTCAGCCTGCCCTTAATTGTAAACAGCCGAATGATTATATATGTTTTCATAGTCTTCATTGCCCTTTGCGTGGGCATGGCCGTGTCGGTCTATGCCTTTGGAACGGGCGGCAAGCGGAAACGCATCTTTCAGGAGATCTATTTCTCCGTGGAAGAAGCGGACGGGATAGGTGTGATATATACCAAGACTGGAGAATATTCTGCCGTGCTGAAACTGGAGAACCCGGTACAGAAATATTGCGCCAATATCGACTCTTACTATGAGTTCACGCAACTTTTCACCGCCATTGCCCAGACTTTGGGAGAAGGCTATGCCATACACAAACAGGATATTTTTATCCGGAAAAAATTTACGGAAGAGAGCGACGAGAACCGTGAATTTCTCTCCACATCCTATTTCCGTTACTTCAACGGAAGACCTTATACCGACAGCGAATGTTACCTGACTATCACACAGGAAGTCAAGAAAAGCCGTCTGTTTTCTTTTGACGGCAAGAAGTGGCGAGACTTCCTTGTAAAGATACGCAAGGTTCACGACCAACTGCGTGATGCCGGCGTACAGGTGAGATTCCTGAACAGGCAGGAAGTCAATGAATATGTTGACCGTTATTTCGCCATGAACTTCCGTGACAAGGTAGTCTCGATGACTAACTTCAAGGTGGATGACGAATGTATCTCCATGGGAGACAAACGGTGCAAGGTGTATAGCCTTGTGGATGTGGATAACGTGAGCCTGCCGTCTGTCATCCGTCCCTATACCAACGTGGAGGTCAACAACAGCAGTATGCCGATGGATCTGGTGTCGGTTGTGTCCGGCATTCCCAATACCGAAGCGGTAGTGTATAACCAGATGATATTCATTCCCAACCAAAAGAGGGAACTGGCCTTGCTTGACAAAAAGAAGAACCGCCATGCGAGTATGCCCAATCCCGGTAATCAGATGGCGGTAGAGGACATAAAGCGTGTGCAGGAGGTGGTGGCAAGGGAAAGCAAGCAACTGGTCTATACGCACTACAATCTTGTAGTAGCCATGTCCGCTGACACCGACCTCCACAAATGCACCAACCATCTGGAAAACCAGTTTTCAAGGATGGGCATCCATATTTCCAAAAGAGCCTACAACCAGTTGGAGCTGTTCGTCAATTCCTTTCCGGGCAACTGTTATGGTATGAGTCCCGACTATGACCGTTTCCTTACCTTGGGTGATGCGGCAGCCTGTCTGATGTACAAGGAACGCATCCTGCATAGCGAGAAAACTCCTTTGAAAATATATTACACGGACAGGCAAGGCGTGCCTGTGGCTATCGACATCACAGGAAAAGAGGGCGCGGAGAAATTGACCGACAACAGTAATTTTTTCTGTCTGGGTCCAAGTGGCAGCGGCAAATCCTTCCACATGAACAGCGTTGTGCGCCAGCTTCACGAGCAAGGGACGGACGTGGTAATGGTAGATACCGGAAACTCATACGAGGGGCTGTGCGAGTATTTGGGTGGAAAATATATTTCCTACACGGAAGAATGCCCGATTACGATGAATCCTTTCCGCATCAACAGGCAGGAATTGAACGTGGAAAAGACAGGTTTCCTGAAAAATCTCGTGCTGCTGATTTGGAAAGGCAGCCAAGGGACGGTCACCAAAACGGAAGACAGGCTGATTGAGCAGGTCATCACCGAATATTACGATACCTACTTCAACGGTTTCGATGGTTTCACTCCACCCCAACGGGAGGACTTGCGCAAAAGCCTTTTGATTGACGAGCGAAACAAAAGCGGCAACCGCGCTGAAAGTGAAACGGAACTGAACGCACGGATAGAAACTGTCATAGACGAGATAGAACGCAGGAGAAAGGAACTGAAAGTGGAATCACTGTCATTCAACACGTTCTATGAGTTCTCCGTACAGCGCATTCCCGACATCTGCAATGAAAACAGTATAACCGGGATAGACATTTCCACCTACCGGTATATGATGAAAGACTTCTATCGAGGTGGCAACCACGACAAGACGCTGAACGAGAACATGGACAGTTCGCTGTTTGATGAGACCTTCATTGTCTTTGAAATCGATTCTATAAAAGATGACCCGCTCCTGTTCCCCTTGGTGACACTCATCATCATGGACGTGTTCCTGCAAAAGATGCGTATCAAGAAGAACCGCAAAGTCCTGGTCATTGAGGAGGCATGGAAAGCCATAGCCAGCCCTCTTATGGCAGAATACATCAAATTCATGTATAAGACCGCCCGAAAGTTCTGGGCTTCAGTGGGCGTGGTCACACAGGAGATTCAGGACATCATCGGATCTGAGATTGTAAAGGAGGCTATCATCAACAACTCCGATGTGGTAATGCTGCTTGACCAAAGCAAGTTCCGTGAACGCTTTGACACCATCAAGGCGATTCTCGGTCTGACAGACGTGGATTGCAAGAAAATCTTTACCATCAACCGACTGGAGAATAAAGATGGGCGTTCGTTCTTTCGTGAGGTCTTTATCCGCCGTGGCACTACCAGCGGTGTGTATGGTGTGGAGGAACCGCATGAGTGTTACATGACCTATACCACGGAACGGGCCGAGAAAGAAGCCTTGAAGCTCTACAAGGCTGAACTGCAATGCAGCCACAAGGAAGCCATCGAGCGTTATTGCGCTGACTGGGATGCTTCCGGAATAAGCAAGTCCCTGCCGTTTGCCCAAAAAGTGAACGCTACCGGGAAAGTATTGAATCTTCATCAACCAAAGACAAAACAACAATGAAACGATTCGCTCTCATAATAATGACAATAGCCACGATTTTCGCACAGCAAGCCCATGCCCAGTATTACAGCGTGAACTTCGATGCGAAAACCGTGGCCGCTATGGTTGCCACCTACGGTACCGGAACCGTTGCAGAAGCGTATTATGACGAGCAGGTGCAGAATATACTGAAACACTACAAGGCTTCGGAAGTGGCCACTGCCGGAATATTTGCCAGCAAGTTCCTGGAGAGGAAGGCACTCACTGATTTGGGCATCTGGAGCAGTGCCACCGAAAATTACTACTACCGCAGGATTTATCACTTGGTGGCGCACAAGATTATCCCGAAGACATGGATTGTCGCCAAGCTGATGCTCCGTTCTCCACAAACCGCACTCCATTGGTGCAGTTATCTGATGAAAGTGTGCGATGACACCAAATCCCTCTGTATGCAGTTCGAGAGCGTTGTCACCAACAGCACACTGTCTTTCTCCGATATCGCCTTTCTGGAAATCAATGAAGAAATCGCCTCCATCTTAAAACTCTCCGAAATAGGCAACGTGGACTGGCAACGGCTCTTTGATGACATATCCAAAGTGCCGGACAACTTCACCAAGGAAAACCTGAAAGCCGATTTGGACAAACTTTACCGGATGGGAGCCGGTCTTGCCACTTCGGGAATCACCAATATCGGGAACGCCTTGTTGCAACAGAACTCGTTTCACGAGCTGATGAACGGGAAGGTCAGCAAGGTCATTGACATCTACGAGCATTACAACGGACTTTTCGAGCAACTGGAGAACAATGCCGGACAGACCATACTGGGCATCGTGGGTGGTGAAGAAAATGTGGCAGGATTGTTCAAGTTCAGCGACTACAACCTCACTTCGTGGATTACCGATTATCTGGACGAAACAGCCGGGAATTACTACACCCAGCGATGGTACATCGCGAGGCGTGACCGTGGCAGTGTCTCCCTCTGCGACTATTATCCCCCGACAGATGACAAGAGCATCCTTGAAGGTGGTGAATGGACCCGCTTCAAGACAAGCGATCCGAACTTCTATCCCAACGCATCGCAAAAGGAGCAGGCCCTTTCCAATTCGGAACGCTATGCCGGATGGTCAAGGAACAGGGTGCAGCAGCTTAACAATGCCAATGACGGCTTCAGTTACACCATCAATTATTACCAGTCCAGCTATATCATTAAAAAAGGAAAGAAGCAGACCAAGAAAGCATACGCCTACGAAATCCACGTCACGAAAAGCTGGAACAACGAGGAAATAGTCTATGAAGACGTGTTCGATTCCTATTCCATGGATTTGAACACATTCAAGGCACAACTTAATGCACATCTGTCTGAGTTTAACGACAACGAAGACGGCTATGTCTATTATATCGCTTCCGACAGCCGGAACTATTACCAAGCAACCAATGAAGAGAAACTGAAAGGATGCGAGACGGTAACAATCAGTGTCACCTGTTCGGACGGTGCGACACTTGGGCAGGGAACAACCCAGTACAAGTGCCGGAAATGCGGAAAAACGCTGAACGCCCATTCCAAGGAGTGCGCGATGAAGACTACAGCCGAAAGCGAGGAACTGGATTTGTCTGAACTCGATGCCATGCAGCGGGAAGCGGACAACAAAGTTTACGCGCTCCAGTCACAAATATCCGCATTGGAAAAGGAAAACGAATCGCTTATCAAACAGATTGCCAATGCCAGTGTGGAGGATGCCGTTCCTCTCCGTCAGAAATACAATGAGAACAAAGCGGAGATAGACAGGTTGAAACCTGAACTTGCCGCATGGCAGCAGAAACAAGAGGAAATCGCACAGGCAAAAGAAGAAGCCCAAAGCGACAACGATGTGCAGACCGATGACTATTACCGGATACCGGCTATCATGCAAGACTGCAAGACTGCTTACAATATCACCTGGCAGGACAACGGTTCCTGGAACGGCTACACCTATGTCCGAAAAGGCACGATTCCGAATATCAACGGCATCATCACATTCAAGGCGACACTGAAAATCGCCCGAAAGCCCAAATACTTCCTTGGCATCAAGATTCACAGGGCTATCCTGCAAATCTCCTGGGACTTGACAACGGAGTATTCCGATACCCATGTGGTGGAAGTGATTACACTTGACCCCGACATGAGCGACAAGGAAAAGACGAAACTGGTCAATGACCGCATAGCGGAAATCGCGAAAGAATATCCGAAGTGCAAGATAACGACTGAATATGCCCGTACTGCACCGCAGGAGGACACGAAAACAAACGATATGTATCACCTGCTTTGGTCAAGCGACCGGCTGGAGATAGCCCGTGAAGTGGATTCCCGGCTCACGAAGATTTACGCCGACTTGGTATCATTGGAAAAGATGATGCACTACAGGCGTAGTATCATTGACGTGCTGAAAGATGTTCTGCCACCCGTTGACGATGATCAGGGGCGCAGACTTTCCCTCGTGGAGGAATGTCACGACCGTTGGATGGAAAACGCACGAAACAGAAAGACTAAGGAGTGCAAGCGATGAAAAGAGGCAGGACATATATACTCGGACTGTTGATAATGCTGCTGGCACCCCTGTCCGCAAATGCGCAATGGAGTTTTGATGTGGGGACGGTTGAAGCCTATATCAATGACCACAAGCAACAGCGAAGCCTCTTGCTGGCTCGCTCCACATTGGAACACAGCAACAAACTCCTGCATGAATACAGCCGCAAGGAAACAGTGGGTTATAAGGAGCTGAACGTGGATCTGGACAAGTACACCAGAGCTTTCGATGTTATTGACGTGATGTACCAGTCCCTGCGCACGGCATTGAATGTACATTCCACCTACAAAGGGGTCAGCGAAAGAATATCCGACTACAAGGCGATGCTTGAAGATTTCAATGAGAAGGTCATCAAGCGTAAACACATAGAGTTGGCGGACACGCTGATATTATCCATCAATGCCGTAGCCATACGGATGATAGCCCAGGAAGGAGAATACCTATATAAATCCGTGAGCGATTTGGTTCTGTACGCCACAGGTGCGGCGGCTTGTTCCACTTCGGACTTGCTGATGGTGCTGAACAGCATCAACTGTTCTCTTGACAATATCGAGAAGCATTTGAACCGTGCCTATTTCGAGACCTGGCGGTACGTACAGGTTCGTATCGGCTATTGGAAAGAGAAAGTCTATCGTACCAAGACCAAACGGGAACTTATTGACGATGCTTTCGGACGGTGGAGACAATCAGGTAAACTGGATTATTGATAACTAAAAATAGAGAAATTATGAAATGGATTTTTACAACGATGCTGTTCGTGGCAACCATTGCGGCAAACGCCCAATATGTCACCTACAATCACGATTCGCCCAAGATGAACCAAATCACGGTGGAAGAAACCGGAGCCGGTGCGCTCAAACCGGAACTTTATTACACGTTGCTGCACAACAAGTACAAGAAAACGGCAGCTGTCAAGAACAAACTCACATTCCGCACGGCGGCAGGCGTGGCTTCCTATCAGCAGGTAGATGAAGCGGAAGCCATAGATTCCGCACTCACAAGCAGAGCCAAGATTGAAGCCTTGAATGTGGCAGACCGACAAGTGGATCTGGCCTGGCTTGCGGAAAAGGACAAGATAGAATCCCAGATGCGGCAGTTTCAGAAGAACATTGACCGCATAATGATGACAGGCGGCTCGCCAAAAGAAAAAGAACGGTGGAACGACTATTACCGTGTCTATCAATGCGCAATCAAGGCAACAAGGGATGCCTATATGCCCAATGCACAGCGTAAGAAAGAGTATCTGCAAATCTATGCCGATGTCTCCCGGCAAAACGATGTACTGGTGAAATATCTCGTCCAGTTGAGCAACCGCAATGCCACGAAGAATCTCCTTTCGGCAACGGAGAACCGCCCGATAGACAAAAGAAGCATTATCAGCAATGCCATGAGCCGCTGGAACGAATCCCGGTCAGCAGTGCGAGGGTCGCAGAATGATGACGGGAACGAGGACGAGAATGAAAACGAGAGTGTGAACAAATAAAATTAAATGGAAAAACAGATGGCAAGCGGAGATATACTTTCAGATTTCGGCATCAATCTGCTTGAAGAAGAGATTGATGATGTGATTTTTCAGACCAACGAGTTCCTGACGGATGCCACCTTCACAGGTTCACAAGGCCCGTTTTGGTGGATTCTCCAAATGTGCATGGCACTCGCAGCCTTGTTTGCAATCGTCATGGCAGCAGGTATGGCGTACAAGATGATGGTCAAGAACGAACCGCTGGATATCATGAAGTTGTTCAAGCCATTGGCGATTTCAATTATCCTATGCTGGTGGTATCCTCCGGCAGACACGGGTATGGTAAACAGCGGGAGCAACTGGTGCGTGTTGGATTTCCTGTCCTATATCCCGAACTGTATCGGCTCTTACACTCATGACCTGTACCAGGCAGAAGCCACACAAATAGAGGATAAATTTCAGGAAGTGCAGCAACTCATCTATGCAAGAGATACGATGTACACCAGCCTGCAAGCACAGGCGGATGTGGCGCACAGCGGAACTTCCGACCCTAATCTGATAGAAGCCACTATGGAACAAACCGGGGTGGACGAAGTGACCAATATGGAAAAGGATGCAGCCAAACTTTGGTTCACTTCACTTACTTCCGGGATTGTTGTAGGAATAGATAAAATCGTGATGCTCATAGCCTTAATTGTATTTCGCATAGGCTGGTGGGCAACGATTTACTGCCAGCAAATTCTGCTCGGAATGCTCACGATTTTCGGACCTATACAATGGGCTTTCAGCCTATTGCCCAAATGGGAAGGAGCTTGGGCCAAATGGCTGACAAGGTATCTGACGGTACATTTTTATGGTGCGATGCTCTACTTCGTAATATCACAATATTTCATAACTAATTGTATATCAGACGCTACATTAAGGCGTTTAAGGCTTACGCAACAAAGTTGCAACAAAAATATCATAAAATGTTGCGCGTACATTTGAGGTGTATCTCTCGCCAGTTAAAATCAAACTCTGAGAGTATGATATGTTAATTCACCATTTTTAACCTATGCCGTTTTTCCGGCATTTGATGAAGCAAACCAACCTCTCTCATGGGCGAAAATTATCTGGCAGGACTGGCAGATAAATATGTGGCAAAGTTACAAATTTCCAGTCAGATTAGACACCTTTATTATGAACAGGATATTCAAAAAATCATCCGGCATCCTTGCCAGATAATCATCTGACAGAAAAAGCCGAAAATGCACACATTGGAAGAATAAAACAGATTGGTCATGTTGCCATAATACATCACAAAACAGACTGTTAAACAATGAATTGCGTATTTGTTTGCAGATTCTTTTCGCATTAACTTTGCACTGACAAATCGAATCGGCAGCAATCACAACCGACAAACAATAAATCAAATTATAAAATAACGACTATGTGTAAAACAGAACAAAAACCGAACGAAACTGCCCTGCTCCGAAAGGTGGTGGACGGACTGAAACAGGAACTGGAGAGAGTCAAGAACGTGGTCTATGCCTCAAAGGAGGTTCTGAATCTGGAAGAAGCCGCCATGTTCTTAGGCATTTCCAAAAGTTCGCTCTACAAAATGACACACAATCAGGTCATCCCGTACTTCAAGCCCAACAACAAAATGGTGTATTTTGAGAAGTCCGAACTGCTGAAATGGCTCCGGCAGAATCCTGTCGCCTCACAGGGGCAGATTTCGGAGGAGGCACACGCCATCATGCGTAATCTCGCCAAAAATGATTAGTACCCTTTCTTCAAACACAGACACAATCCGTATATGACTGAAAGCGAAAATACACACCTGTCTTTTGACAATCTCCCCCGGTCGGTGGCGGAACTCCATGAGAAGATAGACCGCCTGACCGGAATGTTGGAGCAGATCATTTCCTCAACCGCCGTCACTCCCTCACCGGAAATCATGACGGTTGAAGATGTGTCTGCCATGCTCTGCAAGTCCGTTTCCACTATCTATGCGATGACTTCCGAACACAGGATTCCATACCGCAAACAGGGTAACAAGCTCTATTTTCTTCGTTCCGAAATCCAGTCATGGCTTATGGACGCTGTTGTACCCAAAGATACTCCGAAGCGCAGAAGAAAGCCGCAGGATGATGAAAATTCTACGGACAATGAACGGCAACCGGAGAGCAACCCGGACGAAAATTCAAGTGAAAGTAGCGCAGTTTCTACACAATTTCCCTCGGAAAATATTGATGGGGATAACAGCAAAGTCTCCGTCTCGGAGTGTGAGAATACACCGTATTCCATCGAAAGCCGGACACATTCAAGAAGCGGAGCGACCATCTTCGCCGTGCTTTTCTCAAAGGAAATTGAAGCCGCCGGAGAGCGAAAGTTTGTACAGACGGCACGGGATTTCAACGGCTATTGGAGCGATTTCGGCAAAGGCGGCTACATCTTCAGCTCGCAGCAGGAGGCCGAAAACTTTGCAAAAGCGATAAGAGGGAAAGAAGAAACAGACCGAATATCACCCCAACAACCGGCATCGGGGAATGACGGCTTGACCGTAATCCATACGGAGGGAAGACCGCCAATCGTGCAGGGAGAACAAACCTAATTTGATGGTAATACCTCTTGTAAGTAAATGGCAGACATGACAGAGAGGGGCATTTTTACAGGGGAATGTTTTAGGGCTGGCAAGTTTATGTTTTCGTCCACGAAAACCACGCCACAAGCGGCGACACGGTCACACCGGAAGCGGCAACCTCCCCATTTTAGCCCTAAAACATCATTCCATTTATAACCGATAAAAAACAAGCGTATGACAGACAACGACAATTCACATAAAGGCGGCAGACCGAAATCCGCAAAGGGCAAGGCTCGGACAAAGACCATATCCACACGGCTCACACTTGCCGAATGGAAAGCGGTCATGAAACGGATAACCGATGCCGGGAAGAAGCCGTCGCACTTCCTGCGTGAACTGTTGCTGCACGGCAAAGTCGAGGCGGCACGGACACAGGAGGACAGGCGGCAGATAAGAATGCTGGAAGGAGGATGCAACAACCTGAACCAACTGGCGAAGCTGGCGCACCAACAGGGCTTTTTTCTTTTGAAAGGCAAAATTACGGACTTGTTAGGCGAGTTCAATAAAATCATTGAGAGGATATGATGGGCGACTTGAAAAAACGGGCGAGCTTCGCCAGAGTGGTGAACTACGTGAACAACCCGAAAAAGGCACGGCTCATCGACAGCAAGGACGTGAGGCTGGATGACAATGCCACCATCGCAAGGAGTATGCAGGGGCAAGCGGACGACAAGCCGGGACGCAAGTTGAAGAACCCCGTGTACCATATCTCGCTGGACTTCGCACACGAGGACACACCCAAGCTGACGGATGACCTGATGGTTGAAATCGCCCGTGAGTACATGCGGCGCATGGGCATTGTGAACACCCAGTATATCGTGAGCCGCCATACCGACAGGGAACACCAGCATCTGCACATCGTGGCGAACAGGGTGGACAATGACGGGAACACCATCAGTGCCAGCAACGACCGTGTGCGCAACGTGAAGATATGCAAAGCTCTCACGAGGGAATACGGGCTGCACTTCTCCAAGGGCAAGATGAACGTGAAGCGTGACCGCCTGCGTGGAAAAGACAAGATGAAATACCAAATCTATGATGCTATCAAGGCGGCATTGCCCCATTGTAACTGCTGGTCAGATTTGTGCGACAGGCTGGCAAAGCAAGGAATCGGGGTGAATTTCAAATACAATAGGAACGAAGGTAAAATAATCGGTGTGTCGTTCACGAAGAATGAAATCTCATTCAGCGGCTCACGGATAGACCGGATCATGAGTTTTTATAAGTTGAACAGGCTCTTCGGGAACCAAATTGCCGAGGGGATGGAATGGAAGCCCCGTGTGCCGGACAACGGATTTGACGGACGGACATCACCAACCATGCAAGGTATGGCAAAGGACAGCCATGCGGCAGGTACTTTTATAGAACAACCTCCATCAGCCGGAGCGGAAACGGACAGCAACGGTGGTAGTCTTGTTGAATCAGGCTCGAACATCGCCCAAGTGACCATCGGCGCACTCATGGAGTTGTGCGTACAGCCACACCAGGCAAAGGTGTCATCCGGCGGCGGAGGTGGAGGAAACGAAAGCGGCTGGGGCGAGAATGACAACAACAAGAACAGGCATAAACAAAGAAAGATGAGAAGATGAAGGACAACAAGCAGAACTTAACCGACCTTATCGGGGCATTGGCGGTGGACATCGAGGAAATCAAGAAAAAACTGGACGCAAAGAACAGCTCGGACAAGGACGAGGCATTGAAAAGGCTGGAAGCGAAGCTGGAGCCAATTATACAGTTCTTCAATGGCAATACACCGAAAAATGTCAATGCCATTTTCGGAAGTAAGGAAGCCATTGAAGATTACAAGAAGTCATTGGGTGATGAAACGGTTACGAGCCTGCGGTTATATACCGAAGCCAACGAGAAGGATATGCGTAAGCATGGAGTTCCCACTATCAAGGAGCAACTCAACAAGATACTGGAGTTGCTGACAAGCCACATAGAGAATGACAGGTCGGCTTCGGAGCAGATGCAACAGAAGCAAGGTGTTATACCGGGACTATGGCGGGCAATTCGCCCGGACAAGGCGATAAACGCAATAAAGCAGTTCTGGAACAAAGTTCCCGATGGCTGGCACAAGAACCTTTACGCATGGGCTGGTATCGGTTGTATGCTCGTATTCTTTGCCCTGTTTGCCGTCAGTTGGGTACAATGGCATGAGTACCGGGAAGAAAACAGGCGGTTGAGAACGGTTGCATACAAACACCATGTGACTACAATCATGCTTAACGAGTTGCACCCGGAACTGGCCGTAACCGTCGGGGCTTATGAAAAGCTGACGGAAACGGTCGGTGTAGATTCGACTTTGACCATATTCTGGGAACAGGTCAAAGCCGTTAGAAAGGAATCCCAAAATCGAAGCAAATAAAATATAATTCTCATTTTTGCGGATAACAAACACTCTAAAAATCCTTGTTATCCGCATTATTTCTTTGTGTAAAGAGCGGCTTTTGCCGATTCAATACATTAAAAATGAGCAAAGTCGCATTCTTTTTTATTATTATCTGCCGACCATAGACTTCGTTTGAATTAAAATAAGTATCTTTGTAAACTGGATTTGGTATATACTGTTTCCCCAAATAGCACCAATGGACCACTTGACAAAAGAACAACGCCATAAAAATATGGCAGCAAATAAGGGCAAAGGAACCAAACTGGAACTTCTATTTGGAAAATTGCTCTGGAATGCAGGAGTGAGATATCGTAAAAATGACACATCCGTATTTGGTAAACCGGATTTTGTAATCAAAGGTCATAAAATTGCGATATTTTGCGATGGCGAATTTTGGCATGGTAGAAATTGGGAGATAAGGAAGAATGACCATAAAAGCAACTGCGATTTTTGGCACTCTAAAATCGAACGAAATATTGAGCGCGATAAAGAGGTTAATACTACATTGCAGAAACAAGGTTGGAAAGTTTTCCGATTCTGGGAGACAGACATAACCAAAGAACCGGATAAATGCTTAAATAGAATTTTGAATTATATGAATACAGATAATAAAACTTCCGAAAAAATTGCCATCACAAAAATGTGTGGCGGTAACAAGGTTGTTATGCAAATGTATGGCCCTCATTCTTTGAATGAAGATGGAACTGTTATGGCATTTGACGAACAGATGGCAATAGTTTCTCATTATCTGCATAATCAAGGGTATAAATATGCTAAACCGTATGAATCTAAAGCAGAGGGATTGATAGAGGATATATACAATGTCCACAACAAGCAAATTGAGGAAAGATGCGTTTCGGATGTTTGTGTCCAATATTCTCTGTTTTCAGATTTGTTCTCTGTTCCGTTCTTGCCTATAGATAATCCTAAATTTACATTCATTGATTTATTTGCAGGAATTGGTGGATTCAGAATGGCAATGCAAAATCTTGGTGGAAAATGTGTATTTTCGTCTGAATGGGACACACAGGCTCAAAAAACATATCTGTTAAACTATGGAGAAGTTCCATTTGGTGACATAACCAAAGAAACCACCAAATCATTTATTCCCGATGATTTTGATGTTTTGTGTGCCGGATTTCCATGTCAGGCATTTTCGCTGGCTGGAAAACGACTCGGATTTGAAGAAACAAGAGGTACTTTGTTTTTTGATGTAGCAGAAATCATACGTAGAAAGCGTCCGAAAGCATTCTTCTTAGAGAATGTGAAAGGTCTGCTTATTCATGATAAGGGAAAAACCATCCAAACAATACTAAAAGTTTTAAGGGAAGATTTGGATTATTACGTTCCTGAACCTCAAATTGTAAACGCAATGAATTTTGGCGTTCCACAACATCGAGAGAGAGTGTACATAGTCGGATTTAGAAAAGACCAGAATGTCAGCGAATTTTCATATCCGAATCCAACTGATACAAGCAAAACATTTGCGGATATAAAAGAAGAAAATACAGTTTCTGCAAAATACTATTTATCTACTCAATATGTGAAGACTCTTGTAGCTCATAAAGAAAGACATGCAGCAAAAGGTAACGGTTTTGGATATGAAATAATACCTGATGATGGTGTTGCAAATGCCATCGTTGTTGGAGGTATGGGACGAGAGCGTAATCTTGTAATAGATAATCGCCTTGAAGATTTTACCCCGGTAACCAACATCAAAGGTGAAATTAACCGTGATGGTTTACGCAGAATGACTCCACGAGAATGGGCACGTTTGCAGGGTTTCCCCGATAAATTCATAATCGGAGTAGCAGATGCTTCCGCTTACAAACAATTTGGAAATTCTGTTGCCGTTCCAGCTATTCAAGCTACTGCACAGGAAATAATTAAAAGAATTAATCTCTCAAAATCCAAGAAATATGGCACTGACAGGAAATAAAGGAGAATGGAGTGAAATATACACTTTGCTCAAACTATTGGGTGAAGGTAAAGTCTATGCAGGCGACCAGAATTTGAACAAGATTCAGGACTTGTTCTATCCAATAATAATGATTCTTCGACAAGAAAAAGAAGGCAGTTATAACTATAGCTTGCAAGACAAAGATGTCGTAATTCAAACGCCCGAGGGGGAAGATTTGTTACGTATTCCTGCTTCTGTGTTTTTAGATGAATCTGAGAAATTATTAAAGGCTATCAATGAAAGTGACGGAGCTTTTTCCATTCCGCAAATTGAAGCCTTTATGAATCGCATTTATTGTCATTCTTTAAAGGCAAAATCATCAGATAAAACGGATATACGAATTATTCTACATGACCGTAGGACCAAAATAAACTCCGAAATGGGATTCAGTATAAAATCTCAGTTGGGAGGAGATTCGACACTGTTAAATGCAAGTAAAGCCACAAACTTTAATTTTAAGATACAAGGTGTAGCACTTTCTGATGAAGATATCGCCAATGTTAATTCATTGAATCCTAAACGGAACAAGGTTATAGATAGGGTCGATACTATTAAAAAGAAAGGTGGCAAGCTGATATTTGATAAGGTTGATAATCCGACATTCCGCAATAATCTTGTTATGCTTGATGGTGATTTACCAGTTATAATCGCTCATTTGCTTTTGGAACAGTTGAATAGCGGTATCTCAACATTGAAGGAATTAGCAGAACTAATTACGGAAGTTAATCCTTTGGGATATGATACAGAACAGGCATCACCGTTCTATGCGTATAAAATCAAGCACCTTTTAACTTCTGCTGCATTAGGTATGATGCCAGCTACCGCTTGGAGTGGGAAATTTGATGCAAACGGAGGATATTTGGTCGTAAAGAAAGATGGTGATATCCTTTGCTACCATTTTTATGACCGTAATCGTTTTGAAGATTATCTTTTCTCCAATGCGTATTTGGAGCGCTCAAGCACTTCACGCCATGAATACGCATCGATAATAAAAGAAGATGACGGCACTCTATCGTTTAAACTCAATTTTCAGGTAAGACTAAAGTAATGTTATGAAGTTAAAGACTATATACTTAAAAAATTTCAGATGCTATAAGGATGAGGTGTGCATTGAATTTGACGACTTAACAACATTTGTCGGCAAAAACGATATAGGTAAATCTACCATATTGGAAGGTTTGGAAATATTCTTCAACAATGACTTGGTAAAAATTGAACCATCTGACGCAAATATCCATGGAGACAACAATGTCGTTATTACATGTGATTTTGGCGATTTACCTTCAGAATTGATTTTGGACTCTGGAGAAATAACCAACTTGACAGATGAATATCTTACTATTTCAAATGACACTTTGCGTATAAAAAAAGTTTACGACTGTAGTAAATCTAAAGTTTCTTCAACAGTGTACATTGTTGCAAATCATCCAAATGTTGTTGAAGCGGAAAATTTACTATCATTAAAAGAAAAAGAACTACAAAAAATCATCAAGGATAAAGGTATAGATGGCCCTTTGAAAGGCAACCCACTGATGAGAAAGGCTATTTGGGCTTCTATAGATGATTTACATCTACAAGAAACAGAAATAGAAGTATCCAAGGCAAAAGAAGATGGAAAAGAAATTTGGACTAAAATAGATGCTTATTTGCCTAATTATGCGTTATTTCAAAGTGACAGAAGTAGCCATGATTCAGATGGAGAAGTTCAAAATCCGATGAAAGTTGCTATACAAGCAGCCATTTCGGAAGTAGAAGAAGAAATTAACGCAATCCAAAAGAAAGTGCAAGATAAAGCTATGGCTATCGCCCAACAAACACAAGAAGCCTTAAAATATATCGACAGTAATCTTGCCAATCAATTAACTCCTAAATTCACACCTCCAGCAGCTTCCAAATGGAATAGTTTGTTTTCAATTGCAATGGATACGGATGAAGGTATTGCTTTAAATAAACGAGGAAGTGGTGTTCGCCGTATGATATTAGTAGGCTTTTTTAAAGCAGAAGCAGAACGGAAGTTATGTAATAGCAAAAAGAAAAATATTATTTATGCTATAGAAGAACCAGAAACAGCGCAGCATCCAAATAATCAGCGTATTTTAATTAACTCTTTTAAAGAGTTGTCAAAATCTGAAAAATGTCAAGTAATACTAACGACTCACAGTCCTGGACTCGCTCAAGAATTACCAATTGAAAGTTTGCGTTTCATAGATCGTAACGATGAAGGTCTCCCTTTTGTTAAATATGGTACAGATATATTACCTTTAATAGTTGACGCATTAGGCATATTGCCCGATTCAAATCAAAATGTTCAGCTTTTGTTATGCCTTGAAGGTCCTACTGATGTCGTTGCATTTAAGGCGTTTAGCCGCTGTTTGAGAACGAAATACCCTGAAATCATCGACCTCGAAAATGACAATAGAGTTCTCGTAGTTCCTCTTGGAGGAAGTATTTTAAAGTATTGGGTAGAAAAACAGTATTTTAGAAAACTTGGTTGTCCCGAAGTTCACATTTATGATAATGATGTAAAAGCGTATCAAAAAAGCATAGACGATATTAATGCACGTGGAGATAAATCATGGGGAGTATTAACACGTAAATATGAGATAGAGAACTATTTACATCCTCACGCAATCAAGACTGTTTACAATATAGATGTAGATACTGACCAACAGAATGTCCCTGCAAAAGTTGCTCTTGCATATTATGAAGCCAACAAAGATAAATTAGATGGGAAATGGAAAGATAGTACTTCTAAGACATATCTTAGTAAAGTTTTTACCGATGCAATGACTTGTGATTTGTTGGAAGAAAGAGACCCAGAAGGAGAGGTTAAGGGTTGGTTTGACAAAATAACCTCTATGTTACATTAAAAAATATTGGAAAATACTTTTGAAAGAAAAGTGTTTTCCAACATTTTATCCTTTCAATACAGAATGTCGAAGAATTTGTGTAAATGAGCATCAAGCTATTTGACAGTAAAATATCGCAAAACACTGAAAATCGCATAGTTGCTAAGTCGTTACCATTACTTTTCGAATACTCCATTAAATATTTTATTCCTCAAACGGTTATATAAAGCCATTCACAATCCACAACAAGAATTTGCATCTTACTGAAGGTTTTATTTTTGTATCGAAAAGAAATCCGAAATCCGGTTCACCGCTTCAATCTTGGTTTCCATTACCACATCGGCATAGACTTGTGTAGAGTTTATGTTAGTATGCCCAAGCAACTTGCCCACTGTATAGAGGTCGCCTCCGGCTGCCAATGACAGCGTAGCCATCGAGTGCCTTGCCGTGTGGAAACTGACATTCTTTTTTATCCCTGCGGCAGCAGCCATCTTTTTAAGACATTTGTCACAGGTACTAAGGCAGGTCATGTCAAAGACCTTTAGTCCCGGCTTCCAGCCGTTTCTATCCGGCAGCCATTTCAACGCAGATTGGTTCAAGGGTATCGTTACTTGTTTTCCAGTCTTTTGCATGGATTGGATTGAAACGACCAATCCATCATTGACCTGTTTTATATTCCGCCATGTCAGTACGGAAACATCGCTGTACCGCAATCCAGTAAAGCAGCAGAACAGGAATGCCTGTTTGGTGGTTTCATTAGTAGTCGGAGCCTCAATAAGCGCAAGCAGTTCCTCTTTCGTGAGGTAATCCCTTTCAGGCTGTTGTTTGGCTATCCGCTCGTGTCTGCCCAAAGCATAGAAAGGATTTTTATCCATCACTCCCTCTTTTACCGCCACATTGAGCATTCGTACCAGTGTACTCTGGTGCAAATGCAGCGTGTGGAGCGACATATCCTTTGGATTGTCGGGCGATTTAGTGTTCTTGTAGGTGTTCTTCATGAAATCAAGCAATCCGACAATAAACTTCTTGTCGATTTTAGACATCAGGAAGCGGGGTCTGCGGCGATGTTTCAGATACTCCTTTATTATATTGACACAAGAGTGGTAATTGTGGTACGTTGCCAGAGAATAGGACGGATTGCGTCTAATCCCCTCGATATGGCTGTCAAGCCAATCCGCAAAAATCCGTTTGGGCAGTTGCTTTGAACTACCGTTGTCTGCCTCCGTTTCGTCCTCGTCAATGCCGAGCATCCGCTTTGACTTTATTTCATTCGCCTTTGCCATAGCCGCCTCGTTGAGTCGTCTTGCATCGGGTGCATCATCCGGCACAAGAAACAGGTTCAGGTACTCGTTCCATCTTTTCCCCTTCTCATAGAAATCAAGGTATATAGAGCGGCTTCCCGTTTTCAATGTTCGTGTCCTTATCGTTATTTTCATCTGTTTCCCTCCGTTTGCGGTTGTTTTGAAAAGAAGTCATCTACAAGATTGACCGTTTCCACTTTCTTTTGATCCACAATCTTTGCATAGATGGCGGTCGTGTTCACGTTGGCATGACCGAGCAGTTTCGATGTGGTGTATATGTCCGCACCGAGTGTCAGCAGCATGGTTGCTGCAGTATGTCGGCTGCAATGATAGGTTATATGCTTGTCTATCTGTGCGTTCTGCATCCATTTCTCTATGTTCCGCTCAATGTTAGAAGTCCCAGTCGGCAATGTAAAAATCGGTTCTTCGGGATTCTCTTTTGGATTCAGGCAATCGACAGCCTCTTTTGACAACGGTACGTTTATCAGCTTTTGGGTTTTCTGCATCTTTATTCTTATATATAAGGTCTTGCCATCGGGGGCTTTGACAATCTTTCCCCATGTCAGCGACCGCACATCGCTAAGGCGAAGCCCTGTGAAGCAGGAGAACAAGAACGCACGTTTCACATCCTCATGGGGGCAGGGTGCAGCCATTGCCGCTTTCATTTCCTCCAATGTGAGGTATTCCCTCATGCTTTCGGTAGGCTGATACTTCTCTTTTGAACTGATGGACTTCAGCGGATTTGCCGACAGGATGCCGTCACGCACGGCTTTGTTCAGCGCACCGTTCAGAACAGCCTGATGATGATGCGCCGCACCATTGCTGATGACACTGCCATCCTTGCGCACCCCGTTCTTCGCATAGCGCAGAAAGTCAATGAAACCACGGCATAAGTCCACATCCACATTTGACAAGACAATATCCGGGCAGTTGGCTTCTTTTAGATAGGTTTCGATTTTCAGCCGCAGGTCACGCCTGCCTTTGAGGGTGGATGTAGAGAAACCGAATTTCTCCTGCTCATACTCCTTAAGGAAATCCACAAGCGTTATACACGACCGCTTCACCTTGTCCCACTGGCGTACACCGTGGTTCTGCAATGCCAGGATGCGCTCTGCTTTGATTTTCTCGGCAACCTGCCTTGCATGGTTGTTCTGCTGACGGTCAACCGGTGTCTGTTCGGGCACAAGGTACAACCCGAGCGATTCAACCTTACGGACACCCTTTACATAGGCATCAAGATACAGGCTCATGTTTCCGTTCGCCAATTTTCGCTGACGGATGCGGACAGGCTCTTTCACCTTTTGTACTTTCTTCGGTCGTGCCATGATATTTTCCTTTCCTTATATTTTTCTTTTCACAGGCTGATTTATCCCTGTTTTCGTGCTGCAAAATTACCAAAATTTTCTGTATCACGCAACAAATATGCAACAAAATATCGTTAAAACTGTTGTTTGATATGATTTCTTAGATAAAATCGGAAAAGTAATTAAATTGCTAATACACAATATATTTTATCGTTTTTATTTCTTTTTGTACGATTATTCTTTCCTTGTAATAAGCCTATACTTCGTCGGATTTTATGTCCTGCTTCTGTTCGACATTGTGCTTTGCATACAGGTGGAAAACCTGACGGCAATCACGGTAAGTGAGCAGACAATGGCTGCTTATCTGCAAAACTCCTTTTTCTCGGCAGGCTACCTTATGGCTGCAAGTATCGTGGCATTGAAATGCCTGAACCTTGTTCCAGATTTGGCGGCATGGATGATTCCAGAAGGTGACACGGCATTCTCAACCCGAAACTTCGGTGAAGGTGTGGCTCAACAGGCTAAGATGACAGCGACCGGTGCAATCGGCACCATGATGCGATAATCGTAAACTCATAATCAAGAATATACAATGGTAATCAGAAATTTAGAAAACAAAATCAAGTTAGTGGGAATCATCTGCTCGTTCTTCCTTGTCGGTTGCATTATCATCAGCGTGAGCAGCATTTGGACGGCACGGACAATGGTGACAGATGCGCAGAAGAAAGTCTATGTGCTGGACGGCAACGTGCCGATATTGGTCAACCGTACCACGATGGACGAAACCCTCGATGTGGAAGCCAAGAGCCATGTGGAAATGTTCCACCACTTCTTTTTCACGCTTCCTCCCGATGACAAGTACATCAAATACACGATGGAAAAGGCGATGTACCTGGTGGACGAGACCGGACTTGCACAGTACAACACGCTCAAAGAGAAAGGATTTTACTCCAACATCTTGGGAACGAGTGCCGTATTCTCCATTTACTGCGACAGTGTACGGCTTGACAAAAGCAATATGGAGTTCACTTATTACGGTCGTCAGCGTATCGAGCGCAGAAGCAACATCCTGATGCGCGAACTGGTGACGGCAGGGCAACTCAAACGAGTGCCGAGAACCGAGAACAATCCGCACGGACTGCTTATCGTGAATTGGCGTACCCTACTCAATAAAGACATCGAACAGAAAACGAAAGCAACCTATTAAAATTTACAGATATGAACACCAAAGGATTCAGCAGGATGCTGTTCGGCGAAAAGATGCCGGATAAGAACGATCCACAATACAAAGAGAAATACGAGCGTGATGTGAATGCAGGTCGCAAGTTCGCCAAGGCGACACGTCTTGACAAACTGGCCGCCAAGATACAGGGCTTTGCCAACAGGAACAAGATACTGTTCCTTGTCATGGTATTCGGTTTCGTAATCGGCACATTCACCTTCAACATTTATCGGCTGACCAAGGCTTATCGGCATGGTCAGGAGATAAGAAGTGCTACAGAAATGCAGGACAGCCTGCTCAAAGAACGCCACAAGGAGCCGGTTGCTCCCATTGTTGAACCCACCCAAACCAGACAACGATGAAAAGGATATTCGAGAAAATCAATTTCAGGCAGCCCAAATATATGCTTCCTGCCATATTGTACATTCCGCTGTTGGGTGCGTCCTATTTCATCTTTGACCTCTTCAATGCAGAAAAGGCAGAGATAGCCGACAAGACACTCCAGACCACGGAGTTCCTGAATCCCGACCTGCCCGATGCCACCATCAAGGGCGGCGACGGCATAGGAAGCAAATACGAGAACATGGCAAAGTCGTGGGGCAAGATTGCCGACTACACGGCTGTGGATAACATAGAACGAGACGACCCCGATGATGACAAAGAAAAATACGAATCGCAGTACAGCCAGGACGAAGTTGCCTTCTTGGGTGAACTGGAACAGCAGAAATTACAGGCAGAGGAAGCTGCCGATGCCAAAGCGAGAGAGCAGGAAGCCCTCAAAGAACTGGAGCGTGCCCTCGCGGAAGCACGACTAAAGGCGCAGGCACAGGTGGAACCTGTTGAACCGCTTGCAGAAGACAGTCTTGAACAACACACGGAAACCGGAGTGTCCGCAAGCGGAACAATCAATGAAGACAGCCGGGCGGTAAACGCTCCTTCCGAAAACGAAGAACCGGGTGAAATGGTCAAGAAAGTAAAAGTGACCTCCGACTATTTCAACACCATTGCCCAAAACGAGCATGAGCCTAATCTGATCAAGGCGATTATAGACGAGGATGTCAAGGCCGTGGACGGAAGCCGTGTCAGACTTCGGCTTTTGGATGATGTGGAAATCAATGAGACGGTGGTCAAAAGCGGTTCTTATCTCTATGCCATCATGAGCGGTTTTTCCTCGCAGCGGGTTAAGGGAACCATTAACAGCGTACTGGTGAATGATGAAATCATCAAGGTCAGCCTTTCGCTCTATGATACCGACGGACTGGAGGGGCTGTATGTGCCGTCAAGTTCATTCAGGGAAACCGCCAAAGATGTGGCAAGCGGAGCGTTCAACAGCAACATGAACATGAATACCGGCGGTAATGGCAACAGCCTTACCCAATGGGGAATGCAGGCTATTCAGGATGCCTACCAGAAGACGAGCAACGCCATCAGCAAGAACATCAAGAAGAACAAGGTCAACCTGAAATACGGTACGTTTGTCTATATCATCAACAGCAAGGAAAAAAGAAATGCAAAGTAAATAACCATTCAAGAATCATAGATATGAAGATTATCAAGACTATCTGTATCGGAGTAACGGCGGCATTGTCGAGCCTGCCTACATTCGCCCAGCAGACTTACGAGGAATTGGAGCAACTGACCGTCAACGAGCAAGTGACCACGGTCATTACCGCTTCCGAACCTATACGCTTCGTGGATATTTCCACGGACAAAGTAGTCGGTGACCAACCGATAAACAACACGATCCGTCTGAAGCCAAAGGAGACGGGACACGAGGACGGTGAGATACTGGCCGTCGTCACTATTGTCACGGAACGCTACCGTACCCAGTATGCGCTGCTCTATACCACAAGGATGCAGGAAGCCGTGACGGACAAGGAAATCGAGTTCCGGGAACGTAACGCCTATAACAATCCGGCCGTGAGTATGTCACAGGCTGATATGACACAGTTTGCGAGGCGTATATGGAACTCTCCTGCCAAATACCGCAACGTGAGAAGCCGGGAACACCGCATGACGATGAAATTGAACAACATCTATGCAGTCGGTGATTATTTTTTCATTGACTTCTCCATCGAGAACAAGACCAATATCCGTTTCGATATCGATCAGATACGGGTAAAACTCGCGGACAAGAAGTTGTCCAAGGCAACCAACGCCCAAATCATAGAGCTGGCTCCCGCATTGGTACTTGAACAGGCAAAGTCATTCCGTCATGGCTACCGTAACGTCATCGTGTTGAAGAAGATGACCTTCCCCAACGACAAGGTACTGACCATTGAAATGACCGAGAAACAGATAAGCGGCAGGAACATACATCTGAATATAGACTACGAGGATGTGCTTTCAGCCGATTCGTTTAACCGTGTATTATTGGAGGAGGAATGATGAAAAAGATATTATTGGTATTGGTCACGGTTATAACATTTGCCATGAACGGTAAAGCGCAAAGCAACAGCGACCGTCTTTCGTTGGGTGTTGGTTGCCTGTATCAAAACGGGCTGGACATCACCCTCTCATACGAACATGAGGGCAAGTACCACCACACATGGGAGTTTTTTGCCAACGGTTATCTCAAATGGGATGAATGCGCATCCTGCGGTCATATCTGTCCGGAATCGTTCTGGAGGAATTACAGGAGTTACGGATTCGGAGTAGCCTACAAACCTTGTGTGGTGCGTGGTCGCAACCATTACGGCAATGTCCGTATCGGGGCATCGGCCGGGAGTGACACTAACCGGTTCTTGGGTGGCATACATCTCGGCTATGAACACAATTACGTGCTTCGAGGTGGTTGGAGGCTGTTCTGCCAGGTGAAAACCGATTTGATGATAAAAGGAGAAGACCTGTTCCGCACGGGCATTGTCTTAGGTGTAAAATTACCTCTAAACTAAGGAAAAATGAAAAAGAAATTATACATAGACGCTTGCAGGCTATTCAGCCTGTTGGCCATCGTCACGTTATTCGTGGCCTGTGACGCACACCGGGATTTCCCGGACACGGCAATGAAACCCTGTCATATCCTGTGTACGGACGGCAAAGTGTTGTCGGTATCAGACTTCAAGCAATCCGAAAAACAGCCTATTGCCGTGGTGTTCCATGTCAATCACGATGAAACCATTGAAGGCAACGGCTATGCGGTTTACCTGTGGGACTTGGCTCCGGAGGCTTTTGCAGATAGCATAGGTGTAAACCAACGCACATCTGCTGACATCACGGCACTGGACGGCAACGAGAACACCTTTGCAATCTACGACACCAGAGAAACCACTTCGCCTATGGCAGAAGCGGTCTTCGCCCTGTGGCGGTACGGACAGTCATCCTATATCCCATCCGTGGCGCAGATGCGGATGCTCTATAATGCCAAGAGCCAGATAAACCCCATCATCAGGATGTGCGGTGGCGACGAACTGCCCGATGCTGCCGATGACTGCTGGTACTGGACGAGTACGGAAGTGTCCGGGCAGGAAAAGGCGAAAGCGTGGCTCTATTCCATGGGAAGCGGCTCGATGCAGGAAACACCCAAGACACAGGCGCACAAGGTACGAGCAATCATTACTTTGAGAGATTAAGAATCGGAATACACAAGAATTAGCGAATAACGGGAAACGAAATGGAAGAAAGCAAAGAGTTACAAGGATTTTACAAGATATTCCGTTCGGTCATCTATGTCTCCATTCTGCTGGAGTTCTTCGAGTATGCCATTGACCCGGCTATGCTTGACCACTGGGGTGGCATACTCTGCGACATACACGGGCGTATCAAGCGATGGGTAATCTACAATGACGGGAATCTCGCGTATAGCAAGTTAGCCACATTCCTGCTTATATGCATCACCTGCATAGGGACAAGGAACAAGAAGAAACTGGAGTTCAATGCACGGAAGCAAGTTCTTTATCCTATCATAATAGGTATGGGGCTGGTTGTATTGTCTGTTTGGTTGTTCGGCTATCCGATGGAAACAAGGCTTTACACTTTACGGTTGAACATCTGGCTTTATATGCTTGCCTCAATAATCGGCATGGTACTGGTACACATTGCCCTTGACAACATTTCCAAGTTCCTCAAAGAGGGATTGCTGAAAGACCGTTTCAATTTTGAGAACGAGAGTTTTGAGCAGTGCAGGGAGTTGCATGAGAACAAGTATTCGGTCAATATCCCTATGCGCTACTATTACAAGGGGAAGTTCCGCAAAGGTTGGGTGAACATCAGCAATCCGTTCCGAGGCACATGGGTCGTCGGCACACCGGGTTCCGGCAAGACATTCTCCATTATCGAACCGTTTATCCGGCAACACTCGGCAAAAGGTTTTGCCTTAGTTGTTTACGATTATAAGTTTCCGACTTTAGCCACCAAATTATATTATCATTATAAGAAAAATCAGAAGCTCGGAAAGCTGCCCAAGGGGTGCAAGTTCAACATCATCAATTTCGTTGATGTGGAGTACAGCCGCAGGGTGAATCCTATCCAATTGAAGTATATCAACAACCTTGCAGCAGCTTCAGAGACTGCCGAGACCTTACTTGAGTCCTTACAAAAAGGCAAGAAAGAAGGAAGCGGTGGCAGTGACCAGTTCTTCCAGACCTCTGCCGTCAACTTCTTGGCAGCCTGCATCTATTTCTTCTGCAACTGGGGCAAAGAGCCTTACGACAAGGACGGCAATATGCTCATGGCGGAAAAGGTGCAGGACAAACAGACCAAACGAATGATACCGACCGGGCGTGTGTTCAATTCTGCCGGCGAGGAAGTGGAGCCTGCCTATTGGCTGGGACGATACTCCGATATGCCTCATATCTTGTCTTTTCTCAATGAGAGTTATCAGACCATCTTCGAGGTGCTGGAGACCGACAACGAGGTCGCTCCGTTGCTCGGTCCGTTCCAGACCGCTTTGAAGAACAAGGCCATGGAACAGTTGGAAGGTATGATTGGTACGCTGCGTGTCTATACCTCACGTCTTGCGACCAAGGAAAGTTACTGGATATTTCACAAGGACGGTGACGACTTCGACTTGAAAGTGTCAGACCCGAAAAGCCCTTCTTATCTCTTGATTGCGAATGACCCTGAGATGGAAAGCATTATCGGTGCGCTGAACGCCCTTATCCTCAATCGTCTGGTTACACGAGTGAATACAGGACAAGGCAAGAACATCCCGGTAAGCATTATCGTGGATGAGTTGCCCACGCTCTATTTTCACAAAATCGACCGTCTTATCGGTACGGCACGAAGCAACAAGGTGTCGGTAGCGTTGGGTTTTCAGGAACTGCCGCAGCTTGAAGCGGACTATGGTAAAGTGGGTATGCAGAAGATTATCACCACTGTGGGTAATGTAGTCAGCGGTTCCGCCCGTTCCAAAGAGACACTTGAATGGCTGTCTTCAGACATCTTCGGCAAAGTGGTTCAGCTCAAAAAAGGCGTGACCATAGACCGGGACAAGACCTCCATCAACCTCAATGAGAATATGGACAGCCTTGTTCCTGCCTCCAAAATCTCCGATATGCCGACAGGCTGGATATGCGGCCAGACTGCTCGTGATTTTGTGCAGACCAAGACAGGAAACGGTGGAAGTATGAACATTCAAGAAAGCGAGGAGTTCAAGACTTCCAAGTTCTACTGCAAGACAGACTTCGACATGAAAGAAATCAAGAAGGAGGAAGCCGGTTATGTGCCGCTGCCCAAGTTCTACACCTTCAAATCAAGGGATGAACGGGAGCGAATCCTTTACAAGAACTTCGTGCAGGTCGGAGAGGACGTCAAGGAAATGATCCAGGAGATTCTGAAATATAAGGTCAAGTGAATGTCATTGGAGTGACGAAATTTAAGCAGGAGGGATAATTTCTCCTGCTTAATTTCGTTTTATACGCTATTGCTCATTGTCCGCAATCAAACCCAACAGCCCAAAAACTCAAACATCCCCCCTTATATGGAACATAGTCGAAATACTCAGTTAGCTCCAACAAAATAAAACACAGCTAATGCTGCCGACCAATCAGAAAAATCACTTACTTTGTAAGTTTTATCCATAAACAGAAAACTCACAGTAATATGAAAATAAAACTCCTCCTGCTTCTCTTGGCAATCGGGCTCTCCGCCCAGGCCCAGGAATACTTCGCGGACGGCTACACCTTCTCATACGGCGTAGCAAAACAAGACAGCCTCTACTCCATAGTCGCCACCGTCAAATCCAACTGTATGGTCTTCCTCAAAGACCCCATAATGAAAATCCGCACCTTCTCCGACGAGCTCATCGAACTCAAAGGCACCGTCATCAGCAACGCCAGTGAAAACGGCGGAACAATAGTGAACAACGTCATCCTTGCCGACACAGACATCAGCTCCATCGCCCAGTTCTGGATAACCCCCGACCAGCTCGAACTCCTCCAGCACGGCATAGCCAAAATCCGCCTCACAATGACCCCGTCCAACCACGAAAAGCAATTCAAGAAAGACAAAATCGGCAAAGCCCTCTACCACTGCTACCAACTCGCCATCCAGGACGACGAAACCTTCTAAACCCTCCAAACACAAATATATCATCCAATTAGCACCACTCAATCAGAAAAATCACTAATTTTACAGCCCGTAAAACTCCCCATTAAATGAAACAGCAGAAACGACATAACAAACCAGTGAAAAAGACCTCGGATTCTTTGCTCAGGCTTCTTATGTGCTTCTGCTTCTTTCCTCTAATAGTGTGGGTGTCAATAGTTGACAACAAAACAATATGCAACTTCGGTTGGCTGTTTATATCATTTGCTATAATCGGGTTCATAATAGGCATTATACGCTTTATACGAAAATACAAAATAAATTGTAGGATATTTCAATGGTGGCTGTGGGGCAGCTTGTATTCCTTCTTACACTCCCTTGCTGCCATATTGACTTGTGTGGTTATAGTCTGTATAGTATTGACAATGAATTACTACATCCCTATAAACAATCCATATTACAATGAAACCGCAACAGTCATCAGCAGATACACTGGAACATCAAGCGTCGGAATCAGCCACTATGTAAAATTTAATTTTGAAGATGGAAAAATCGGGATTCGACGTTTCAATGGTTCCGAACTTTACGACCAAGCCCAACCTGGCGATACTGTCATCTTCACCCTCCAAAACGGCTTCTTCAACATTCCCGTCATAAAAGACAAAACCAAACGATAAACATCCCCTCTTATGAAAAAGTTTAGATTTATTATTGGTTGGATAATGATTATTTGTACAGTTAATCTTTCTGCACAAACTGTCAATGGTATGCAATTTTGTAATAACAACGAAGCAAAAAACGACTCCTTATCCCGCACCACTTTAAAGGTTGTAATTAACGGATTACTTTGCGAAATTGAGGATAAAATACCTGCGGATACATTAGACGAAAACGGACGGATTCAGCAGATTATAAATGAAGAATTTGCTGATTTGAAAGAATACGAAATAACGGATTGCAAAATCTTGAAAAATATTCAGATAGGTTGCGGTAATCCTCAAACGCCGTTGCTAATAATAACAACAAAATTACCATACTATCGCAATGAACATCTTGTTGGCAATTATCGCGGAAAGCAAGGCAAGCTTATTTATGAACTGAGCCTTAATGCAGATTCTACTTATACATTTAATCAAACCCGAAATGATAAGAGATGCCCTGTACCCAAAATCTGGAATTGTGGAATATGGAAGATATCCAAAGGGAATGTCATCCTCATTTCCAGCAGTGCCCCGGACAATCTTCTTGCAGGTGGTTATAATTTTTTAGACACTATACAGACCAAAGTCAACACTATAAAAAAGCTTACATTGTCTAAAGAAGTTTGGCAAAACAAGAAACAAATTACATTAAACCGAGTTCCCAATGAATAAGTGGCATAAGATAGTCGGTATTATAGTCTTTGCAGTGATTGGCATTTATGAACTGCTGCTATGGGCTTTTGCAATTACCGATTGGAAAATACACCATTGTATAATTGTAATAAATAATTTGAGCGTAGCTCTTTGGCTCAATTATTTCATAGCTCTTTGTATGTTTATTTATCTTTGGCGAAAAGGAGGTAAGAGATGAAAAAGCCCCATAGAATACCTCTTGCCATCTACGCCATAGGCATTCCCATCTTTTAATAGACCTATATCCAATTATGAAGATGAATGACAACAAGGAAAGCAGATTACAGTTTCTGCTAAGAAAAAACAAAGGAAAGCAGCTCCTTCCCGAATATCAGGAACAACTCTCCAGACTTGTTATCGGTGACAATTTCAAGATATTGAACTTGGAAGACTCCGATACAATATCTGCGGCAATTATAAAGAACGGCGAACTATTTCAGCAGAGCAATGTCGCTTGGAAATCCCAACGGATTCCGTTTTTGGAGAAAACCGAATTGAAACAGATTCTGTCACATATCGGGAAAAGGTATAACGATGCGGTTTATATGTCAATCAAACATTCCGACCTATGCGGCAGAGTTGTCTTGAATGAAATAGATTTCTTTAATGCCGATTTTCAATATGAGGATGAGCATAGCGGACTGATTGTGCTTTACGACCTAAGTTTAACTAATTCGTTGGTGATTGATTTCTATGAAGAATGGAATGAATATTATTACGATGTGGAAATATACGGCAAAGATTGGTTGCCGAACTGTATATAACAATAATGAAATAATGTCATAAACATATCTGGAATAAAATTCTAAAGCATCCATTGTGGTATTTCTTTTGGATGTTTGTATTAGTGAAAGGAGGTTAGTTATGAAGATTAACAAATGGATTATCATAATCTCGGTAATAAACATTGTTCTGTTAGGACTGGCAATATACGCTTTTGAAGAGTATAGGCATAGGACTAACATTGTGTCATCCGAACATCCGATTACTGATTTTAATATATTGGAAGTAAATTGTAACAGTGGATTCAGAGGCGGATCTTCTGTCAAAATAGCATATAACAACAAAGAATATTATACAGGCATACCTACTCCTCGATGTAAAGCCGGAAATGTTGAGAATTTGGCGTACTACTACGATGCGAAGAATGATGCGATATTCGAAGACAGTGAACTAAGCCAAAGATATGTCGTGTTTTATTTCATTCTGTTTTTATGCTCATTGTTACTTTGGCTATATCCCGAAGTGCGAAAAAGAAAGAAGATATGAAACTGACCGATAAACGATTTTGGATATTCGAGGCAATGATGTTGCTCTGTGGCTTTTTGCTGTTTTGCACATTACTATTCGCCCTCTGGTGTAAGGACGCCGAGTTCGACATGGGCACAGGAGTCATACTTATACTATCATTCCCGGTCGTACTTCTTTATTTTGCGATATGTGGCATTCCTACTTGGCTGTTATACAAAGGCAATTCGTGGCTGAAACTTGCGGGGTGGTTGTATTTGATTTCCTCGTTATTAGTAATAGTATCTCTGTTGATTTTCTTTTATGACTGGAATCCGATTACTGCAAATATGCGACCTGCTGATATTTCGCCCGATGAGGGTAAGTATATTACAGACAATGAACTTATTGCTATTGTTTGTGCAATGTGGGCTGTGTTCCTCGCCATACCCGTATTGATTACCTCATTTCTTACTAAACGGTGGATATTAAAAGATAGGAAGACACGTAATACATCAACGAATGCGAATAAGATAATCGACTTGGAATGCAAAAAGACATTTGGATCTATCGCCGAATCCTATGGATTCAGGAAAATGTATAGTTGCTGGATTAAAGAAAGTCCAGAATGCATATTCGTCTTGTTGCTTCAAAAATCCAACTTCGGAAACTATTACGATTTAGTCATAAAAATATTCATTCAGGGAGTTTTCGGTCATCACTACACATTAGATAAAAACACACTCATAAATGATGTCGGTGACGTCTTTCTCCGCCAGCCGAAAGAATACAACTCAATATTTGATTTGGATCAGCCAACTGACGTTGGTATATGGAGGGAAAAGATGAAAAATCTATTTACGGATTACATCATACCATTGTCAGAAGCGACTTCCACAAAATCAGGAATACTTGAATTGCATCACAACAGGAAGCTGACACTTTTGCCTGCAATTGAAGAAGAGTTACATCGAAAAGAGGATAAGAAATGAAAAAGCCCCACATAATACCTCTTGTTATCCACGCCATAGGCATTGTCTTATGTCTCGCAATCTTATTGCTTATCGAGCGACAAGACCATCTGCGGTGGAATCTTGGCTACATCATACTCTGGGTTACAATGTTGAGTGCTGTCACTTTACCGTTTCTGAAACGCAACAGCAGACCAGTTAAAATTTATAGCGGAGTATGGATTCTTATAACCCTTTTCGTACTCATCTTGCCACTCGTCAATATGTCTTCTGACCGTATCTTCTTTCCAATGAACAAATACTGCGAGCAAGGAGACTTCATCATCCGTAAAGGTTCATATAGCCTCATTGATATACCAACAAGTGCCTTGTATAAGAAACAAGACTGTATCGAAAAGCACATCAGAGACTATGAAATTCCCGTGGTTGATTCAATAACCGCATATCCTGAATTTGGTGCCATAGCTTTACACGCTCAGGACTTTATCGGGCTGGATGCTACCACTGCACCATATTCCGTCATAGTTCCTCTCGATGATGAACTCTACCGTCAGCACATAGAAGACATTGCCCAGCTCGCTCAAGAACAAAATATAGACTATCAAGAATTATGAAAACACCGCACCCACACCATATCCCATTTGCGATATTCGCCATACTCATAATCTCATTCACAGCCTGCAACAATAGGCAGTACAGCGTGGAATGGATGAAAGACAATTTCGAGAAAAACGACTCCATATTTTATGAAGTAACAAATCTATTCAACGGCTCGATTCCAGACAGCATAAAAAAGGATTCATATATTACATTGAGTGTCAATAAAGCAGATGATTGTGTCGAAATTACTTTGACCGACAAAATAGTTACTGACGGAGCAATAGGCACAAAGACAGTCTGTTCATCAAAAGAAGATCCCGTAGAATACAAACACATATTACATACTCTGACATTGACAGATTCAACGGTTGATTCAATACAGAAAATGCTGAATCAAATCAAATGCACCACCATTCGCACCGTTGACTACAAATACTATGATGTGGAACTCTACAATACGCAGAATTTGAAAAATTCTTATCTACATCTGAAACCCGACCAGACTTCCGAAGATATTATTCCAATCACAACATCGTCCGAATACGGAAGACAATTCTCAATCGTAACAACAAAAATTCTATAGGTCTACACAAACGCCCTGAAAGCCAGCAGCCTTTCCATCGGGCAGAGCGGAATCGGAAGTCAAATACCCAATATTCTTGAATAATAGAGATATAAATAAGAGAAAACAACCCCTAAAACACAAATTTATGCCTGTCAACAAGAGCCTTTTACGGGATTTGTATTATCTTTGTATCTGGATTGAGGCAACTCTATCCAAGACATACGAAAAAAGAAGAAGCGTTATGCTCAATCTTGTGGTTGTGAACGTAGGAAATTCATTAAGGACAAAGATTAGCATAGTGGTTCTCACGCATACGCGTGGGTCACTATTGTTACATCTGTCCAAAAGGTTTCCTACGACCTACAATCAAGACGTGGCATAGTTGGCTCACGTTTTCTTTAACTGTAATCCCCTTTGAAACATAGTATTGAATGTCAGAGAAGCTTTAGGTTAAGAGACAGAGTCCTCTAAAAAAAGTTGTGTCTTTGATGCAATATTTTGGCGTTTCCGGTATTTATATAATAGTGAGCAATTAAAACATATAATAATGAAAACAAAAGTTTTTCTCAGGATGCTGCTTATGGCAATTCTTTTCATGGCAGGGCTGACTGCCTGTATTGACGATAATGAGCCGAAGGATTCAGTCAAAGAGATTAGAATGCTGGTTTCTGCAGAAACAGACGTAACGTATGCGTGGGGCGATGACAAAATGGAGTATCCCTTAGAGTGCCTACTCGTCAAAACGGAAGGTGATTCCGAAGAATGGAAAAAACTTGGATTTGAACAGATACAAGGCTTTTCCTATGAGCGCGGACATGAGTATTACCTTTCGGTGAAGCGAACCATTCTCGCCAATCCGCCTGCTGATGGTTCCGACCGTACATATGAACTTATCCGTGTCCTTGAAGACAAGCTTGTGGCAGATCCGGAAGTTCCAATCGACAAAGAAATCAAATCGGAAGCAGATATAGAATATCAAGAATTGTGTCCTTTCGAGAAGTATGCTGTCAGCAAAGTATTTACAGTTGATGGAAATGGTATAATAGTGGATGAAGAGGGTTCAACACTTCCTTCATATGAACATGCCCGTATTTGGCTGGAAAATGTTCTTGATCAGGAAGACCCTAATTGGGTGAAATTCCAGACAGTGCCTTATCAGGCTACTTATTCGTTTGTATTGTCCCATTGACCGATAACATCCGTTTGGTACGAAACGAGACACACGGCCCGATGTTCAAGAATGTTGTTCCCGAAGACGAGTTCACTCACATTACCCAATCCATGAAGTCCGGCGAGGAAGTGCGCTATGCTCTTATCCTTGCCAATGTAAGTAAGAATGGGCTTCAAAAGGTGGAGTTTATGATAAAGAAACAATAATCTATAGATAAATAATATGAATAGTAAAATTTTATTGCTTTTGGTCTCTCTGTTCGCAAGTGTCGGCATGCAAGCACAAACGACAGGATTAGAGCAGACAAACAGGTCAATGGAAGAATATGACATTTCTGCGTTTTGTTCGTATTCTTCGTGGCATCCTTCTCAGTATATCCTTGACAATAGCTGGGAAATTCTTCGCTATTTCCGCACTCCGGCTACTCTACATAATCTGAAAAGTGCTGGAATCGATGCACATAACAGTCAGATTAGACTTCTACGAGTCGGAGGTTTGTTGTCTTGCAGCATGGTAAACGATTCCGTCCTGTATCATACTGTCATGCCGATTTTTTCAGAAGTGCAGACGAATGACATACGACTTGTAAGTAAAGCTATGGCTGACAGCGTTTTTGCGGCTAACAAAAAGGACTTCAATTCCTTAATCAAATTGTTTAAGAAAAAAGGTTGGAAGAACCAAACGTATTCACTCGTTTTTTCGGCTCTACTCGACAAGTATATTTGGGACGACACCCGTATAAAAAAACAGAAAGATATGACAGATCACGGAACATGGTCTGGTGTATATTGGGCTATGTACAGCAAACGTCCTGAAATGAAGTGTGGAACCAATAGCTGCGGACCCGTAAATTACAATTGGTCTGACAGTTTGGGATATTGGATTAGTGATAGTAAGATGATTCGTGTGGCTAATGATATTAAGGCCTCACAAAAACCTGTCATCACAGATTCTGAATTGGCTAAAGATTTGAGCCAATGGGGCATTTGTAATGCTGATGGCTCAATTATCGTTCCTGTTATCTACAGAGGCAGTGGAGACGATGTAGATAATCTTTGTAACAAAATTTCAGATAATCTGTGTGCGGCAGTCAAAGCTAAGGCTGATTGGTTCATGAGGACATTTGATATTGCTAACAAAGATGAAGCAGAGGTTATTCTGTATCATGAAATGATGTATGATTTGCTTGCTATGCTCGAAAGCAAGGGCATTGTAGAGAAACCTGCAATTCTTTTAGGTGAGGAAACAGGCACTATCCATTTTGGTGATATAGTCTTTATAATTCTATAAATTTTACGTTCCATCATCTAATCATGGCTGTAAATAAATTATTCGGAATCCTGTTGGCGTTCCTTTGCTCATTCTCTATTGTGGGTTGCAATGATGATAACGATGTCGATTACCCCGACACAAAACTCATCAAAGGACAGTGGAAACTAATTGACGGCACAAACATCGACAATACTCTATTCATTTACCGATTTACAACCGACAGCGATAATACTTGGTCGTGGGGTGGACTTGTAACATATTACCTTTCCGCTGACGGTACGGTTACATACGATAAAAGATATACCTGGCATGTGTCTGATCCGGCTAATGAGAAAGACGGCAAACCTCGTATGGAACTGTCTTGGTTCGACGCACCCGAAAGTAACGACCTTTGGGATGCGACAGAATATTATGTCGTAGTCAAGCTGACTCAATCAGAAATGTGGTTGAAGCGGGCACAAAATGGCCTCCCCGCCGAAATCAAGAAATTTGATCGTCTCGATGAACGGCCGGAACCGCCTAAACAAGATTAAGATTGAAGTAAGCGAAACAGCTAATCATACCTTACAGCAGTCGTGACCAAACGATGGCGTATCATTTCCTTTTTGCTCAAACACCTCTAATCATATAGTCGTTAAGCAAAAGTTTATCAGCCCTCCAACCTAGGGCTGATTTTGTTTTTCCTATCATTTGGCAGCCAACGCCATCACGCATGATTCTTTGACCGAGCTGATGTAATCAAGAAATACCTGCGGATTCAAGTAATCGCCCTTTTGACGGATGGTGATATGCAGATGTTCACCAGTGCTGCGCCCTGTGCTGCCCGTTATGCCTACTACTTCACCAGCCTTGACATCCTGTCCTTTCGAGACAGAAGTCCGTGAGAGGTGGCAATAACTGACGGTGAAGTTGCCGTGCCGGAGCGTGACATACCTCCCTGACACCTTATCCTGCCCGACAGCAATGACTTTCCCTTGCAGCATCGCATATACCTTGGCACTGCGGGCATACAGGTCGATGCCATTATGAAACTTCCTCTTCCCCGTGAACGGATCTTTACGATAGCCGTATGGAGAATTGACCTTGATATGTGAGAGCGGATAGCACACGCTGAGATAGCGTGCTACCTGCTTTTCTCTATTTGCGTCCGAACCAGACAACGAAACCTTGTCGGGTGCGGATTTCTTGTTTTCAGAGGCAATACTTTTGGACTTTGCCTCTTTTTCATTTTCATTGGCGGTTATGATTGGCTTTTCCACCTCGACCTTGTAATGTGAGCCGGATGTGGAAACCGTATTGAACTGTGCCTTTGCATAGATGCCGGGCAGCAGTAAAACTGCCGCTATTGCGATGATACTTCTATTCATGACCGCAAAAATAAACACAGTTTTTCGGCTATTACGAAAATCATCCTGACAATCGTTCAAAATATAACATTTAATAAGCGTTGAGTATGATAATGCGACTAAAATCATACTTAAACCCTAATTATTCACAAATATACAGGCTATTTCAGCCGATAAAATACCGAGTATGATTCTAATAATATATCTTTGCCAAAGTATAATTATAATATCATATCAAAGTATGAAACAAGTACGATTTGAATTTGAAGAACTGCCATACGAAACTCTCTCGCAGTTCGGACTCACGCAGGAAATGATTGAAGACCTCCCTATGCACGTCTTGGAAGAACTCAGCCACGGCAGACACTCGCCGGTACTCCCAATTAAGGTAAGCGATGAGAACGGAAACACCGTTACCGACCGCAGCCGATTCGCTTTCGTGCGCAAGGAGAACGGAGAAGCCGATGTCGTGTTCTATCCGGTGCTGAAGAAATCCTCTCTGGAGAAGTACAGCGAGGAGCAGCAGAAGCAGCTCCGCTCCGGCAAAGTCATTCTTGCCGACACGGTAACGGCTGACGGACGAAAGACAAAGGTTTTCGTGCAGATTGACACCGAGACCAACCAAGTCATGTCCGTCCCGACACAGGTTATCGCCCGCAACCTCCAGGTGCTTGCGGAAGAGCTGAAGCTTAGCAATGCCGAAATCAAGGTCATGCAGCAGGGCGAACCGCTGACCTTCGTGATGCAGGACGAGCCTGTAACCGTCGGCATCAGCCTGCATGAAAAGGACGGCATCCGCTTCTGTCAGGGCGACACCAAGAAATGGAGCGAGCAGACCAAAAGAGAATGGGATAAATACACTTTCGGCTGTTACGGCTGCTGGATGATGGACAATGACGGCAACCTCGACTATGTTCCAGAAGAGGAATACACGGAAGAACTCTGGAACGAGCAGAAAAAGAGTGCCCAGCGCAATATGGGCGCAGGACTTCACAAGTAGAATCATTCAAACACAGTAATTATGGCACAAAACACCTATTATCCCGAAGACGTGCTCATCGAGAAGATGGAGCGCGGAGAATACGGCTGGCTGGATTACGTCAACCATTTCTCGGCTGAATGGCAGGAAGAACTGGTGGAATACTGCAAGGCGCACTCGCTCAGCATTGACGACAAGGCAGCCGAGCAATTCGTCCACTACAAGAGTGAACAACTGGAAGCCGCTATGGAGAGTGGTGAAGCATAAACACGTACTATGGCAATACGAACCAACACAAACCCGACAAGACCGGACTTGCAGCCCGAAATGCGTGATCTGTTGATGCGCAACGGGATGCAAGCCCATATCGTACCTGTGGGAGACAGTTACCAGTTGGTGGTACAAGGTCACGATTCTCCACTGTTGCGATATACCATCAACAGGCAGCAGATGCAAGCCCTGACCGACTGGGGAACCAACTATGCCAACAAGAAAGCCTACGAGACCTTTACGGAGATTGTAAAGGAGGATTTTGACATGCCCCGCAACTTCGTCCACGCCCGTAATGCCAACGGCCGTGTGGCGATGGGACTGCACGGCTACCGCATCGGCATAGGCGAATACGGCAGGGTCGACAGGTATGGTATGCCGCCCCCTTTCCTTGGATGGACACCGAGGCAGCAGGAGGGCTATCACCTGCGCAGGGTCGGCGGCCAGCTTTTCTATGCAGGTACGCCTATGGTGGCAGAACGCCCCGACGGGCGTATGAAGCCCGGTGAGATGCAGTCAGGCGGCTATGGCTTCTATTACAAAGGACAAAGGCAGCCACAGGAACAGGCGCAACCGCTCCGGCAGGATGTCTTGCAGGACTTGCAGGCTGTCATCACCCCGATGGTGAACAAGCCCAGAAGCGAAGAGCCGGCAAAGTCCTACAAGGAACTGATAACCTCTCCCGTCTATTTCTCCAACGAGAAATGGCAGGAATGCCTTTCGTCACACGGCATCATCGTGGATGCGGAAACCAAGACGCTGACCGTCCAGTCGGAGAAAGTCAGTGCCGATATGGTCTATGACCTGACTGACACGGAGTTGTCCGTACTGACCTCCAATTCCATTGAAGAGCATCCGATAGAGAAGCGTCTGGAGACGCTGAACAATGTCATTCAGGATGACTATTCCGATAAGGTCACATTGGAATCACTGGACAGCAAGGAACGTATCGGTATAGCCCTGCACCCCGAAGTGGAACAGGATCTGACTTTGCGCAGAGAGCAAGAACAGGAGATACTCCTGCCATTGGAAGCCGACAACGGTCTTGCACCGCACTCAGCCGAACAGACCGTGCTGCAAGAGGACGAGCATATCCTCCGAGAGCCACTGGAAGGAGCCTTGGTGGACGGGCGTGATTTGTCCTATATCAAGGAGAACAAAGGCTGGTATCGGGAGGGAGAACACGGACGTGAGGTCGAAGTGGAAGCGATCGCCGTACAGCCGGCAGAAGCGGAGGGCAAATACAAGATGACCGCCATCATCAACGGAGAAACCGTCACCCATGAAATCAGCCAGAAGCAGTATGACAAGTTCCTGGCAGTCGATGACTACCACCGGATGAAGCTCTTTTCAAAGATATTCAACGAGGTGGATATGAAGACACGTCCTGAAATGAGCAGCGGGCTGGGCACAAAGATATTCGCCGCCCTTGCCGCAGGTGCTGTCGTATTCTCCGATGTCGCCCACGGGCTTCATCATCCTTGTCCGGAGTTTTACGGAGAACAGTTCGGTCAGGCACCCCGTCCTTATTTCAAACCGGGAGTGGACTCGCCGATGGATGTGGCTGCAAGGAACTTTGAAGCGCAGATGAACAAGGAGGTGGCAGAGATGCGCAGAGGATTTTAAGGAATAAAAGGACCACGGAAATGGCAAACGGAGAACTGACATACGATGACTTTCTGCAACGGCTGGACATTCAGGATATACTGATGGACGCAGGCTATCACCTGAACAAGCGTGACGGCTTGCGTTATCCGTCCTATATCCACACGGACAGCAACGGCACACGCATCCGGGGTGACAAGTTCATCGTCACGCCGAACGGCAAATGCTGTTTCCAGCCACCACAGCAAAAGCTCTATAATATCATATCCTTTATCAAGGCATTCCCTGAGAAGTTTGCGGAACACCGGAACGGCGTCTCTCCAGACAGGTTGGTCAACCTTGTCTGCAACAGGCTGTTGAACCAACCCATCAATGACAGACCTTTGCGCATCATCCAACCCAGACGGGAGAACACTCCGTTCAGGCTGGATGATTACGACATCCACCGTTTTGACGTAAACGACCGGGAGACCCACAAACGTTTTTACCCCTATTTCAAGAACCGTGGCATCGACATCTTCACACAACGGGCTTTTGCCGACCATTTCTTTCTGGCTACCAGACACCGTTCAGACGGTTTGGCGTATGCCAACCTTGCCTTTCCACTGGTACTTCCCAAAGAGCCGGACAAGATTGCAGGACTGGAGGAACGAGGCCGTCCCAAGATGGACGGTAGCGGAAGTTACAAGGGCAAAGCCGAGGGCAGCAACAGCAGCGAGGGCTTATGGATAGCCAATTTCAGCGGTGAGCCTTTGCAAAAGGCAGGCGGCGTTGCGTGGTTTGAAAGTGCCTACGATGCAATGGCTTTCTACCAGATACACAGGAATGGCTTTCGGGACAACCCTGACCTTTCCAAGAAAAGCGTGTTCGTCTCCACGGGCGGCACTCCCACCGATATGCAGATTCGCGGTATGCTTTCCGTCACTCCGGATATAAACCACTACTTGTGTTTCGACAACGACAGTGCCGGGCGTGAGTTCGTGAAGAAGTTCCAAGCCATAGCGGAATCCATGCACATCCATTCCGACCGTATAAAAGTATTTCCCTTGATGCCCTGTTACAAGGACTGGAACGATGCCCTGCTTGGCAAGACAAGCGAGGAATACCTTGACAGCATCAAGGACGCGATTATCCCATTGGGAGCACCACTCGGTACCACAGGGTATGCAACCGACAAGGAAGAAGAACACCGACAACCAAATATACACAGATAAGAGCCATGCAACAACCGATATACAGAGAGATTTCGCTACGACCGCAAACGGCACAGTTCTTCATTGACGAACTGCCCTTGCTGTTGCTTTGTCCCGTGGGACTGGTCTATGGAGGAATGGAGAACGCCCCTCTTGCATCTATCGCCACCCTCTTTGCCGTTCTCCTTTCCCTCATTTTGATTTACCGGCTCATATACCTGAAACGCATACGCTATCACGTCGGTAGCGAACAGCTGACTGCCGAGCATGGCGTGTTCCAACGCAGTATCGGTTACATCGAATTGTACCGTGTGGTGGACTTCCACGAACAGCAGAGCTTGTTGCAGCAGATTTTCGGGCTAAAGACTGTCACGGTGTTGTCTATGGACAGGACCACGCCCAAGTTGGAATTGACAGGTCTGCCCAAACGAATCAATATCGTGGATATTATCAGAGAGCGTGTAGAGTTTAACAAACAACGAAAAGGAATCTATGAGATCACCAATCATTAAAATAACGATGCTCCTATTCGGCATCATCTTGTCTGTCTCGGCGAAGGCGCAGATTGTCACGACCAATCCATTGGAATATGTGGCATTGGCAGAAGGCAACGAATTGATTCTCGGCAAAGTCAAAGACCAGATGGACGGGCAGAAGAAAACCGCCCTTTTACAGAATACCATTGCCGCAGAGTTCGAGCAGATGCGCCAGTGGGAGAAGAAATACAACAGCTACCTTAAAACGGCAAGCGGTTTCGCATCCTCGCTGAAAGCCTGTACCCACCTGTACAATGACGGTGTGAGGATTTTTATCTCGCTATGCAAGTTGAAGAAAGCCATCAGCGACAATCCACAGGGCATTGTCGCCGCGATGAGCATGAACAACCTGTATATCGAGACCGCAACCGAACTGGTGACGGTATTCTCCCTGCTCCGTGATGCCGTGGCAAAGGGAGGCAAGGAGAATATGCTTACGGGAGCGGAACGGAGCCAGACCCTATGGGCATTGAACGACCAACTGTCCGCATTCCAAAAGAAACTCAACCTGCTTTACCTGAGCATCAGGACTTACACGATGACGGACGTGTGGAACAACGTGACGGCAGGTATGCTGGACAGGAACAATGGTGAAGTGGCACGAATGGCAATGAACAGGTGGCGCAGGGCAGCAACGGTAAGATAAAAAGATGGAGGAAAGAGAAAATGAGACGGGCAATCTTTATCATAATCACACTGCTGTGCATAGGCGTGAAAGTCCACGCGCAGATAGACCCCACCCTTGCCGGAATGGTTCTCATCTATACCGAAAAGTCCAAGAAGACCTTGAAGAACCAAGAGAAAATCATGCTCCTGCAAACCACCGGACACATCTGGACGAAAGAGGAGGTGGAAGCCGTCACCGACCTGCAACGGGAGTTCAATGATTATCTGGATTCATTCCGTTCGGTCATCAGTTACGCTGCACAGATATACGGCTTCTATCACGAGATAACCCATCTCACGGAAAACATGGGAGAGTTCACCGGGCAACTCAGGAAAAGTCCTGCCAATGCCGTGGCAGTAGCACTCTCCACGAACCGGAACAAGATATACCGGGAACTGATATACAACTCCGTGGAGATTGTCAATGACATACGCACGGTCTGCCTGTCTGACAACAAGATGACGGAGAAACAGCGGATGGAAATCGTGTTCGGAATCCGTCCCAAGCTGCAACTGATGAACAAAAAGCTGCGACGGCTGACCATGGCGGTGAAATACACCTCGATGGGTGACGTGTGGGCAGAAATCACGGAACGGGAACAACCCAAAGCCAACAAAGCAGAGATAGCCAGGTCTGCCATGAAACGGTGGAAACGAAGCGGAAAGGCCGGTGCTTTTTAACATAACGAGAATATAAAAAACAAAAAGATATGGGATTCTGGAGTTCATTATTAAAGACAGGCGGCAAAGCCGTCGGAGCGACAGGCAAAGCCGTTGGTGGAGTCGTATTGCACCCATCACAGACCTTGCGAGGGGCAGGAAGCGCATTGAAGACGGCAACCGTAGGAGCCGCGGCCGGATATGTCGGCTGGGAGAAACTGACCACCGACAAGAGCGTGGTGCGCATCGTGAGCGATGCCGTCATAGGAGAAGACACCACCAACGCCATCAGCGGCACGGCGAAAGCGGCTACCGAAACGGTAAACAAACTTACCGACAAAGCCGAACAGACTTTTGACAGCGTGAGCCAGGCGTCAAGTTCGCTCTCTTCCACGCTCGATGGAGCGTCCAATTTTTTAAGCGGTGTTTCCAACGGGAATGCCGGAAATATGTTAGGCAACTTTTTCAGCAACCTCGCGCATGGCAAAGTATCGGGATTAAGCATAGTCGGATTGATTGCCGGGGCATTCCTCGTGTTCGGACGTACAGGCTGGCTCGGCAAGATAGCCGGTATCTTCTTGACCATGATGATGATTGGCAACAACACCCAACGCCAGCAAGAAGCGTCCGTTACCGACAATCAGCGTCAAGCCCGTCCACAGCAGGAACAGGAGGAACAGACTCATAGCGGAGGAATGAGAAGATAAGACAGTCATAACACAATAATATTCTACAAATGAAATACACGGAAGAAATGATTCTACAGTCCCCAAGCGGCTATTGTATGCCCTTTGAGGAAGAAAAGAATAAAGAAGTAACCTTGTCAAAAGGCTACGGAGAACTGAAAGATGCCGTCACCGGAGAGACATCCTTTCATCACGGCATAAACTTCCATGCCAGTCACCGTCCTTTGGCGGCAGTGGCAAGCGGTGTCGTGTCAAGTATCGGTACGGACAAAGAGCATGGTGTATATATTGTCATACGCTACGGCAAATACGAAGTGACCTATGCGCATCTTGCTAATATATTCATCCGTTTCGGACAAAAGGTAAAAGCAGGTCAGACGGTAGCCATCAGTGGAAATGACCTTCACATGGAAGTGGCGTTTGACGGCGAGGAACTGAATCCGATAGAGTTCCTGACCATGCTTTACGGCAATATCCAGGCACTCGGCAACTCGGGACACGGTGCGGCACACGAGTTCACTCCGTTTGACGGTGAGATTAAAACCAGGTACGACCGTGACAAGGAGGAAATCGAGGAACTGATGCTCCGCTTCCTTCCCGTCTATATGGAAGACCTGTTCCGTGGCGAGTACATCGTACCCGAATATACAGAACAGTCCCTGCGTAATGTGTTCACCGTGGGAGCAGCCAAAAACTACTTCTTTGAGTCGATGCCGAGCATGGCGAACCCTTTGGGCATAGGCAGCCGTGCCTTGCCTTTGGCGGGCAAGGTACAGAATCTCCTGATAGCGGATTTTCTCAATTATCTCGCCCTCAGGCACAATGTCTATCTCTCTACCATGAGCGAGGAAGTAAAAAAAAATTTCAATCCGAGGCAGTAGCCGGCAGCGGCATTATCGACCCGTTGTCGGAACTGGAGATAGACGTACAGAGCTTCGATATTCCGAGAATGGTGTCCGTCTATCCCGACCGTTCCGGAGTCCGATGGTGGACGAAAGCATGGTTCAATAACCGGGAGGAAGGCGAACATTCCGTAGAAATCGACCGGATGGCCGCCATCCGTTTCATTCAGGACCGGATAGAAAAGGATGAATGGCTGGAAGAGTTCTTCCCCAAGCAGATGGAGATATACCACAACGCCATAGAACAAACCAAGGAACAACTGTTGAACCAATTGAATTATTAGAATATGGTCGAAATCAAGCATACAGCACGCTTTGCGGAGATAGAAAGAATATTCGGTGACTACTTCAATAGTCACCTTGCCCCTGTCATGCGAGACACGCAGAACTATCTCAACCGCAAACAAACGGAAGAAATGGCTGCATATTCCACCAGTGCAGCCGGCATCCTCGGTTCTATGGCGGCAGCCGGTAATCCGATGATGGATCCGTACCAGACACTGAAAGTGACCGGGGAATGGAACTCCAAGACCACGGAGGACTATCTGGAAATGTGCAAGGAGAAGATTGCAAACAATAAGGAGATACAGTCAGACCTCGCATTGTTGGCAAACGAGTGGCGCACAGCCGTGGTGGATGAAATCGGCAGGGAAAAATATGATGAACTATCCGGGCAATTAGGTGGCGACCTCGCTTACGCATATACGGAATACCGTATCGGAGAGTTGATGATGGGCAAGATGGTCAAAGACAATATGCCCAAGTCTTCCGCTGAATACATCATGCGTAAGGCGGCACAGAACACGCTTTTCGGGCTGTCATACACATTGAACCAGTCACCGCTTGCCGCAGAAATCGAGCGACGCGGGGAAGCAGCCTACAAACCGTCCAAACTGGAAAAAGGGACAGGCAAAGTCATCGGTGCAAGCATCGATGCCATATCGCTCGGCGGTACGGGAAGTTGGGCGAGCTTCGCCAAATTTGTCGGGGCTGACCTGGCATTTTCAGCACTGACTTCCTCCAAGGACAAAACAGGAAACACTGCATCCGTTGAAGATTGCATCAGCAAGGGCGTATTCGGAAGTGAGAGGAATGTCTTTGACAGATTCCGTAAAGAAGCCTATGAAATTCGAGCCAATGACAATCCTTATATCATCGCCACCAATGAACGGCTGACCAAGAAGATTTCCGTACAGAGTTTTGATTTCAGGGACTGGATGAGCCATAACGCCCAAGCGAAAATGCCGTTTGATTTTATTGCCGGCCAAAAGATAAAAGATGAGCTATACAGGGATATTCCGATGGTCATCGCTCCGGAATACATGGAAACTTATTTGCAGGATATGGAGAAGAAAGAAGAGGTTAAAGGTCAATCCGCGCTTGCAAGCAATCCGGGACAATCGGGAAACATCCATACCGCACAATCCGTCCAACAAACCAATGAAACGGAAACGGCAGAAGAATCAAGGAAAGATACAGCCATTGAACCAGAACAGAACCGACAGGCAGGACAGCAAACCGCCAATGCCAACGAAAACGGCTGGGGCGATTTTTTCTCAACCTTGGGATTGAGTGGTATGGGAGACATAAGCAAAAATTTGGGTTATGTGCTTGCCATGTTGCCGGATATTCTGGTGGGTATGTTTACGGGCAGGACAAAATCATTGGATTTGGGAGACAATGTACTGCCTATCGCCAGCATCGTCGCCGGTATATTCATTAAGAATCCTATTCTCAAAATGATGATGATCGGACTGGGCGGTGCCAATTTGTTGAACAAGGCAGGACACGAGGCATTAGGATGGGAACGGAATGAAGATAACGGTTTGAATACGGGAAACCGTTCCGTCCGATACCGTGTCTATGCGGACGAACCGCTGAATCCACGGATTTCCGGTCCGATACTGCAAGGGAACAACCTTATCGCAACCATAGACCATGTACCCTGCACCATCCAGTTGCCTGAAAAAGTGGTGTCAGCTTACAATGCCGGGGCATTGCCGCTTAATACCCTTGCCAATGCCATCCTTGCCAAGAGCGACCGTACCCAGCAACTGATGTCGCAGAATTACGAAGAGAACGACCGGGAAACGATTGTGCGTACCAGAGGAATACAATAAAACAGCAACAGATATGAAAGAGAAATCACAGTTTGAGAAAAATGCCGCCGACAAACAAGTGGAACTGCTCTCCGGAGCGTTAAGCGGAGCGGTCAGCGCGGGCGGCCACTGGCTCAATGCCACAGGAAAGGGATATCCCAAGTTTTATCCGGCAGGCGTGGCGGTCAGTCCGTTCAACGCCCTGTTCATGGCTCTGCACTCGGACAAGCACGGATGCAAGAGCAACCTCTTCACCTTATATAGCGAAGCAAAGGCAAGAGGCGAATCCGTCAAGGAACACGAAAAAGGAGTACCGTTCCTGTTCTATAATTGGAACAAGTACGTGAACAGGAACAATCCCAACGAGGTCATATCAAGGGACGACTACCAAAAACTTTCTCCCGAAGAGAAGAACCGATACAAAGGCGTCCACAACAGGGAGATACGCACATTGTTCAATATCGACCAGACTTTGCTGCCCCACGTTGACAGACAAGCATACGATGACGCATTGGCAAAATACGGCAACAGTGTCGAGCAAGGATTCGGAGAAAAGGAATTGCGTGAGCTCAGGCCGAAATTCAATGCCTTCGTACAGTCTATTTCGAGAAATCTGGTACCGGTTCGCACGGATGGCAGCGGTGTGGCGCATTATGACAGCCAGAAAGACGCGATATATATTCCACGGCAAAAGGATTTCGCACATTACACCGATTACGCGCAGGAGACCCTTCGGCAAATCATAGCAGCCACCGGACACCAGCAACGCCTTGCCCGTGAGGGAATGGTGATGAAAAACGGGATTCCCCCAACAGAGGATGCCGTCAAGCAGGAACGGCTGATTGCCGAAATCGCTTCGGGTATCAAGATGCTGGAAATGGGACTTCCGGCCCGTTTGTCGGACGAGAGTGTCAAACTGGTGGACTATTGGAACCGTGAACTGAAAGAGAACCCTTGTCTGATAGATGCCATCGAGAGCGATGTGAACAATGCGCTGGAAGTGATACGCAAGGCGGAACGGGGCGAGAAAATCGAGTATGCCACCTATCGCAACCACCGCCAGACAGAACAGATGCGGGAGCAAATGCCCAAGCATTTCTTCGTGGCAGACGAAATCAAGAAGCATCCCGACAAGGAAAACAAGACCATTGTCCTGGTCATCGACAAACAAGGCAAGAGTGCCGATGTGATACTCCCTGCCGGTGCATCCTTGGAGGTGAACAACGAGATCAAGGGAATGAGCAAACAGCGCATACAAAGCGCATTGGAGAAAAGCGGCATTGAAAACGTGCGTTTCTATAATCCGGACGGTGCGTTGGGCTACCGTCCCGATGACCGTTACTTCGCCGAAAAACAGATAGAGGTGGCGCGTCTGAAAAACTGGGCATTGGAAACACTCTCCACCATCGATGCGCACCCTGCGGTGAAGCAAGCTGACAAACCCTGGTTTGAGAAGATACAGATGGTACAGGATGACAAGAACCGCTGGGCTTTGTTCATCAAGCCGGAAGGAAAAGCCGGTTACAGCGTCTATCCTGAAAAGGATGACCTGAACCGTTTCTTCACCACGCTGAAACAGTCATTGGATAATATAGACAAGGTGCGTGGAGAACTGGCCAGAAAATACTATGCCCTTGCCGAGAGCAAGCCGGATCTAAAAGTGGACCTGTTCCACACGGCAGATGAAAGCATCGACTTGAACCGCATACAACGAGTGGCCGTGTTCAAGACAAAGAACGGGGCGATACTCTGCGCTCCCACCATTGACAACCGGAAGCCACAGCCCCGAAGCGTCACACCACAGCAATGGCAACGGATGTGGGTCGCCGAGGACAGGAACAGTTTCAAACAACATCTGGCGGCAACGCTTTTCGCGGACGTGCTGAACAAGAGCCAGGCACAGGAACAGACCTCTTCCGAAAAACAGGAGTCGGAAGTGGAAACGAAAATCAGCCGTGACGAGGAAATCAAGCACGACCAGCCTAAAGAGGAAGTTGAAGAAGAGGAAGAGGTTTCAAAAGGAATGCACCGATAAACAGACAAAGTAATGAGCAAGAATAAAGAATATGCGGAAAAATACGCCGTTTTTGCGATGGAACAGATGCGCAAATACGGCATCCCGGCTTCCGTGACCTTGGCACAGGGCATACTGGAGAGCAGCAACGGACAAAGCCGTCTGGCCCTGAACGAGAACAACCATTTTGGTATCAAAGCCACTCCGGGATGGATTGCGCAAGGTGGCAAATACGGCATTTACACCGATGACAAGCCCAACGAGAAGTTTTGCAGCTACGACAGCGTGGGCGATTCTTACGAGCATCACTCCAAATTCCTTGTAGAGAACAAACGGTACGCGGAATGTTTTGACCTGTCTCCTGACGATTACAAGGGTTGGACGGAAGGACTTGCCAAGGCCGGGTATGCAAGTGGCGGCAATTATGCCCCAAGTCTGCAAAAAATCATTGAAGCAAACGGGCTGCAGAAGTATGACCGGATGGTTATGACCGAAATGACGGCAAAAGGACTGGAAACAGGAACCGGACAAGCGGTTACGACAAACGCCTATTCATTCCCGGTCGAGCGCGAAGAGTTCCTGTTTGTCACTTCACCGTTCGGAATGCGTACCGACCCCATGGATGCTGACAAACAGCAAATGCACAAGGGTATGGACATCCGCTGTAAGGGCGATGCGGTGTTGGCTACCGAGAATAACGGCAAAGTGGTGGCAGTAAACCAAAATGCCAAAACCGCCGGAGGCAAGTCCGTAACCATTGAATACGAGAGGGCTGACGGAAGCAAGATACAGAACACTTATATGCACCTGTCCTCTGTTGATGTCAAGGTGGGTGACAAGGTGCAAGCCGGACAGAGACTCGGTATGTCAGGCAACACCGGCACACGGACTACGGGCGAACACCTGCATTTCGGAGTGGCACAGATTACCGCTGACGGACAAAAACGAGACATTGATCCCGCAATCTATCTGGCAGACATTGCCCAAAAGGGAAACATCAAGCTGCAAGCCTTACATAATGGCAACGACCTGTTGGCTAAATACCAAACGGAGGTTACTGCCACTCCCCAGGAAACGAAATCACAAAGTCCTGAAGAGTGGATGAAGAAACTGTTATCCTCGGAAGACAGCGGTGTCGGACTTTCAGGAACGAATGACCCGATTATGGATATGGTGGTCAAAGCCTTTTCCTCGCTGATGATGCTGGCGGTAGTCATTGACAACAAGAACGAAGAGGAACAAAAGGAAGCAATTTCAGATATGACAAGCAACCGAAAGGTGGAACTGACTTCATTGTTGCCCCACATGAAAGCCTGTGCCATTATAATCAACGAAAGCAATAAAGCCGTGTTGCAAGCAGATAACGGAGCCGTGCAGGTTTCAAGGGAGTTAAGCGCAAGCGAATTGAGCCGGCTGTCCGCCACTTTGAATAATCCTGAACTCTCGGAGGAAAGCAAGCGTATCCGAGTAGCAGGAATGGTCAATGCCATTGTCCTTTCGCAACAGGCTTCACAAAACTTCGAGCAGGGAATGTCGGAACAGCAGAGCCAAAACGAACAAATCAGAAGATAATGAAACGCGTGATGATGGAAATAGGATTGTTGATGGTCGGGCTGTCCTTTGCAGGACTGCACACCCTTGTATGCTACCGGCTGTTCGGCTTGGTGGCGACACTCGTGATTGTGGGTGTGCAGGTTGTCATTGCATTCGGGATAGTCTGGATTAAAATCCGTGCGCCCGATTAAAGACGGAACGTATATGCGGGTAGTTCACATTTAATAGGATATTCCGGTCAAATGGTCTTGGTTAAATAAAACTACAAGCAATATGATTAAGTGTAACGTAACAGTGTGCGGAACCATCAGCAAGGCGGCTGTAGTGCGCACCAACAATGAGAACAAGGCTTTCACGGCATTTGCCGTGAACTGCGTGATTCCGGCAAGAAAAGGTATTAACAAAACGGTGGAAATCTCTGTCGCCAAGGATGGGGAGGAATACAACCGGGCTGACTATACCGTAGGCAAGAGAGTGGAAATTTCCGGTGTGTTGACTTTCAAGAAGCGCGGAGACAATCTCTATTTCAATATGTCGGCTTCATCGGTCAACCTTACCGTGGCTTCAAACGAGGATTCCATCAAGGGCGAAATGCACTTCCGTGGAAAGACAGGCAAGAACATCGAAGAGAAGACAGACAAGAAAGGCAAGAATTTCTTGCAGTTCTCCGCATTTTCTGCGGAAAAGGTCAATGACGGCTTCGAGTACCTGTGGGTACGCTTCTTAGGCTTTGACCGTAAACGTGAGGAGTGGCTGCAACCGCAAACCGGCATCGAGGCCAAAGGTGAACTGGAGCTGTCCGTCTATAACGACAAGCTGAACATTGCCTGCAAGGTATCGGAAATGTCGGAATATGTAAAACAGCCGTATAACCCTAACAACTGACAGTCATGGCCGGTTACAGGAAAAACAGCAATGACGGTCCGTCCGCGGAGGACAAGGCTCTTGACCTCTTTGCGGAAATGATGATCGAGCGTATCGAGACCATCAGCAAGGACTGGACGAAACCATGGATTACCGAGGGCAGCTTAGGGTGGCCGAAGAATCTGTCCGGACGTGAGTACAATGGGATGAACGCGCTGATGTTGCTTCTCCATTGCGAGAACGAGGGCTACAAGATACCGCGTTTCTGCACCTTTGACTGCGTGCAACGGATGAACAAGCCCACAGAGAAACAGGCAAAGGAGGGCGTGGAACTGCCGAGGGTGTCAGTGAACAAGGGCGAAAAATCCTTCCCCGTGATGCTCACTACCTTTACCTGCATCCACAAGGAGACCAAGGAGAAGATCAAGTATGACGATTTTAAGAAACTCTCCGATGAAGAGAAGAAGATGTACAATGTATATCCGAAAATGCAGGTCTTCCGGGTATTCAATGTAGCCCAGACCAATCTTCAGGAAGCCCGTCCGGAACTTTGGAGCAAGTTGGCGAATGGGGATGCCGTAAAGTTGGATGAAAGCGAGAAGATGTCTTTTGAGCCGATGGATGTGATGATCCGAGACAACCGCTGGATTTGCCCGATCAAGCCGATGCACCAGGACAAGGCATACTTTTCCATTTCCAAGAACGAGATTGTGGTTCCCGAAAAATCCCAGTTCAAGGACGGCGAATCCTATTATGGTACTCTTTGGCATGAGATGACCCACAGCACGGGCATCGAGGAGCAACTCGACCGTATCAAACCGTCCGGTTTCGGTTCGGACGAATACGCCCGTGAGGAACTGGTGGCAGAATTAGGCAGCGCATTGGTGGCACAGCGTTACGGCATGAGCAAGGCATTGAAAGAAGAGAGCTGCGCTTATCTGAAATCCTGGCTGGACCACTTGAAGGAATCGCCCCAGTTTATCAAGACCACACTTCTGGATGTAAAAAGGGCAACCTCGCTCGTTACGCAGAATGTGGATAAGATAGTGCAGGAACTGGAACAGAAAAACAAGGTGCAGCAGGATAACGGGCAGCGGAATGAGGTCAAACAGTCCGTACCCGAAGGAAAGGTGTTCTACTCTTCCGTAGCCTATCTGCAATCCACCGATGACACCTCACGACTGGATGCGCTTCGGGAGAAAGGCGATTATGAGGGATTGCTCCGGCTTGCCAAGGAGTATTATGACGGCGATGGAATCAACGAGCAATATACCTTTGCCTCTCCTCGCCAGAACAAGGGTGATGACCTGCTGATAGAAGACAAGGATTTTGCCGTGATCTATAACAACAGCGTGGGAGGAACTTACGAGGTGATGCTGAAATACTCGGAGCAGGAAATCCGTGACCATATTACACGGTATGGTGTCCGGCTGGCAAGCAGTGACATAAAAGAGGTTGCCAAAGACATGGCGGCCGAGCAGTTCTCTGCGATGACAAAGCAGCGTACTCCTGTCCTTGAAATGCCAAACGGAGATATTCTCCATATCGGGTATAACAGGGATGCCGACACCCTTGATGTCGGCACGGCGACCAATGCCGGACTTGCCGTCAGCCACAGTTTCCCATATGACCACGACAATTCGCTCGATTCCAATCTCCGATCCGTCAATGAAAAACTGAATGAAATGGAGCAATATCAAAAAGAGGAGGTGGAATACAGCGGCGGGATGCACCGCTGAGTATAAAGTCTGCTATCTGTTCTGTTCAGCCGTAGAGAGTCGTCCTCTCTGCGGCTGAATTGGTTTAGTCCCACTGATAAGTCCTACTTACACAAAAAAGAGAGATTTTTCACCTTAATTAGTCGCAAAATATCGGCACTATTTTGAATTAGTGCCGAAAATTTGTTACCTTTGCAGTCGAAGAAAGGAATAATAATCACATGAGCAACGAGACGACAACATTCATACTTGACTATGCTGAAGTTCATCATGACTTTAGTTTAGGAGATTTGTTTGCTTATCTACAAGAGAAGACAGGCATCAAAAAGTCTTCTTTGTCCTGGTATCTGTTCAAGCTCGTGAATGAAAATGTACTGGTCAGAACCGGGCGGGGAACGTATGCCAAAGTGATGAAGCAGGTCTTTTCACCCCAACCGATAGAGGAAGTGAAGGAGGTTTACGGTTTGTTGCAATCGGATTTTCCGTTTGCGAAATTCTCTGTTTATCAAGGGGACATCATAGCCCCTTTGCAACATCACCTTTCATCCAACCGCATCATCTACGTGGAAACGGACAGGGATTCGGCAGAAACCGTTTTCAATTTTCTGAAAGACAGAAACCATGATGTTTACCTACGACCGGACAAAAATATGATATACCGATACGTGGATATGGACAGCCGTGTCATTTTCGTAAAAAATCTTGTTTCGGAAGCTCCCTTGCAAGAAGTATCCGGCGTGCCTATGCCCACGTTGGAAAAACTGTTAGTGGATATATTGAGAGATACGGACTTTTTCTACCTGCAAGGCAGTGAGAGTGACCGTATCATAGAAAACGCCTTTAACCTGTACACAATCAACAGGAACAGGCTTTTCAGGTATGCCGATAGGCGTAAAGTGAAGAAAGAATTATCGTCAATTTTAGAAAACTTGAACATACAATGATAAAGAAAGAGTGTTTTACGACAGAATGGATTGAACAGGTTGCATCCGAACTGCACTACAATGACAAGAACCTCATAGAGAAAGTAATCCGTGCCTTGTCCCTGCTTGAAATGTTGGTTAAAGCCGGATGTCCTCTCGTCTTCAAGGGTGGCACGGCACTTATGCTCATTCTTGGGAAATCTGCCCATCGTCTATCAATCGACATTGATGTCATCTGTCCTCCCGGAACCAATATAGAGGACTATCTGAAATCGTTTGCCGATTTTGGCTTTATCAATCTGGAACTCGTGGAGCGCAAGCAAAGGGACGACGCGGACATACCTAAAAGCCATTCCAAGTTTTTCTATCAGATAGCTTACCGGAACGACACGGACGCCCAATCCTATATCCTGCTGGACGTATTGTACGAGGACATTCATTATTTCCAAACCCGGCAAATAGCCATTGATTGCCCGTTCATACGGCTGGAGGGAGAACCGTTAATGGTGACTGTTCCGTCCGCAGAAGATATTTTAGGGGATAAACTGACAGCTTTCGCTCCCAACACTACCGGAATACCTTATTACAAGAACGGCAGGTCCTGTTCGATGGAGATAGCCAAGCAACTTTATGACGTGGGGCGGTTGTTTGAAAATGTTTCAGGATTGCAGATTACCGCAGAGGCTTTCCGCAAGATTGCGGTAGTCGAACTCTCGTACCGGTCTTTGGGAACGGATATCGGACAGGTCTTCAACGACATCCGTCAGACGGCACTCTGTATCTCCACACGAGGTAAATCCGGAGAAGGTGATTTCAACTTGATACAAGACGGAATCATCCGTGTAAAGTCATTTATGTACAAACAACGGTATCTGATAGACAATGCTATTATTGATGCGGCACGGGCGGCTTATTTAGCCACGCTGATTGAAAAGGGAGTCACAGAAGTGGAACGCTATTCAAACAATCCGGTTGACATCAAGGATTTGGTTATTCGACCTTCGCTGACCAACAAACTGAACAAGTTGAAAAGCAATCTACCGGAAGCCTTCTATTATTGGGCAAAGACGAGTGAACTGTTGGAAGTATGATTTTTTGTAAACAGCACGAAGGCTATTCCTCACATAATTCACGGTCAATATGAACGAAAGGCTGGTATTTGTAATCCTGCTCGGTGTTATCAGTATCCTATGGTATATCGTTGGATATTGGCGGCGGAAAGCCGGAGAAACGGCGTTTTTAGCTGCGCAAAAGACCGAGAAGGAGGATGAACGTGAGCGTTTATGCCGTTTGGCGGTAAGAGCCGGTCATCGGGATGCTTGTCGTATGTTCTGTTGTTTACATCCGGATTTATTCAAAGAACAGCCACCACTCAAACCATTCAAATTGCACGGTACAAAAGTAGTATTCTATGGGCAATATTATCCGTCCCGGTACAAACCGTTTCTCAACGATGATCAGCAGGCGTTCTGCCATTCAGTCTATGAGTTCAAGGAGGGAAAAATACACGGCATTGAGTTTTTCAAATCTTGCATGAACGCCTTACAAATGGATGACCACCATTTTCATATCATGTTCATGCCTTGTAGCGATGAGTTCAAATATATCCAGCGATTCAAGCGTTTGAACTGGTATGTCTGTACCCATTGTCCGGATCTGACATCAGGATTATACGATGTTGATGTGTTCGAGCCTCGTGAATGTTTGCATGAAGCCAAAGGTTATGAGAATCGAATACTTGAACGGAATTACCGAATCACAGGAGATATAAAAGGGAAAGATGTTATTATTGTTGACGATGTACTGACTACCGGGCAAAGTATGACCGACTACAAGGAGGAGATAGAACGGTGCGGTGGCAAGGTGGTGGCTGCCATTTTCTATGGCAAGACTATCACTTTGCCGCATCCGCTGATTGTCAAATTGGAGGTGTGGGGTGACGATATTACCCGCTTTTCCAAATCAAATTAGTCTCTTTCTTTGCGGTTGGATTGTTGTAGCTATATAGTCAGTCAATATCATAGCCTATCACGTATTCATCGTTGATAAGCAGATAGTAATAGCCGTTGCCACAATTCCGGTATTCTTTGCTGAAGCCTGCCGACATATCGCCATTGTCCCGTGGCTCACACCAAAGCGTTCCGTCATAACCGCAAAAATCAAAGCGACAAGTGGAAAAACTCTCTTTGTTCTTCATCGCCTCTCTGAAACGCTGCATAGATGCCATACCACAATATTTTTCGATAGTGGCAAGCCCTATACACTTGCCGTCAATGCGTGTTCCGGTCGTGATGTGGTTCTCGTAAAGGGATTTATCCAAATCCGCATTTGCGATGTCACGAAGCCAAGCGTTTGTATGTGTGGCAAGTCGGGCAAGTTTCTGATATTTCAGAATGAGTTTCCTGTCCGTATTCGCCTCCTGTTCTTGCGAGGGATAGTATATCTGCTCGATGCTTGACCAATCTGTGAAAACATAACCTTTTGTCCTTTTGCCGGGCGCGATAATGCCAATAATACCCCTGTCCCGATTGATGAACAAGCGTCTGCGTTTTCCTGCAATCCTCACATATAGAGACGAAGGATTGGTTTCGTTGCGAAGATAGCTCTCCGCAGGATGAATAGTTGTCGTTTCCATATCCGTACCTATTTTTCAATATTTATTTTACCCGTCCTTACCTGTACTCCGTTACGGTAGAGTGTGATTTCTCCGGGCTTGAAGCCCATTTCTCCGAAGGCTATGTATCTGATATAATCCCGGTACTTCTCGCCTGAAAAGTTTTTGCCGCACAAGTTGTTGAAAAACATGGGTATTGAAAACCCGTCCTCTCCCGACAACACTGTTTTGCCGTTTTGTCTGATTTCGTCTAACATACCAAATTCCAATTTTCATCATCAATCGTAAGTTTGTTCATTTCCCAATCATACTCCACTTCCGGTGCATTGGTATAGGGGAAATTGATGGTGTAGCCGATTTGTCCGTAGGAACAATGGAGCGGTGTTACACAAATTTCCCTGCCAAAATAAAGGCTCGGTGTGCAGTATTTTCGCCAGTTAAAGCGGTCTGCAAGGATGTTCCTGCAAAGTCTTCTGTAATATGATTTGTCCGATAAAGTCATAGTTGTAGCCATTAGATAAATTCAACTTCAAGTGCTTGCAGCAACTCGTATATCTGTTCTTCGGTTTCTTCCATATCCGACACAATATCCTTGATATGATAAGGTGCGCCATTTCTGCCGTGTCCGTCATCGCCAATCCATAAATAGGCTTCATAATCCGGGTCAAAGTCCTCGTAATATCGCTTCATACCGGCAATAAGCGTGTCGATGTCTTCATCCTGCATATCGGCATTGAAATTGAAATCCTGCCCGTATTTGGTGTAGCGTTGAAACTCAAATTGTATGCTTGTCTTGTTTTCGTCTTCAACGTTTATGCTCCAGCCTTTTTCTTGGGCAATGTCCGTTACTTTCCGTATCTGTTCTTGGGTAGTCATACTCTTTGTTTTTGTGAGGAGACCTCTCCAATCTCCCCACTGGTTGATTTAATCCGTTATCTCAAAATAATATTCCTGTTCCTCGTCCGACCATTCAGCGGTCATTGCATCCGCTTCCCTCCACAGTTTGTCATAGAGAATGGCTCTTTGATTGTCTCTCTCGTGCCACTGCCATATCTTGTGATTGAGGACAAGGCAAAGTTCCGTCCAATACTTGTAGTTGTCTTTCCATTCAGACTTGGCTCGCCTGTATGTGTCGGCTATGGCTTTGTCTCCGAATTTATCGGCAATGGAGAAATCCTGCCAAAAGGTGGTTATCGGCTCGTAACCGTTCAACTCTGTTATGTTCCATCTTGGGATGGCGATTTGAATTGCTTGCATACTCATTATTGTTTATGGTTTTCGTAATACTCTTCGGGCAAATGATAGAGGTCGTTCTCTGCCAAATGGTCTATGGCTTCCGCTGCCAGACGGCACGCCCATTCGTTACGCTGGTCATATCTTCCCTTGTGCCAGTTCTCCGCCAACTGCTCCATAAAGTAGAACATCAGTTTGGCTTTCTCGTTTACCAAATAGCGGTGGTCGTCCGCCAATGCCTTGCCCACTTTTCGGGGTGAAGCCATTTTCCCGTTCACATAGTTTGAGAACTCGTCCGCAAAGCGTTTGTCATTCTCCGATAGTTGATTGTTGTACTCCATTTCTAAAGAATTTTGATGTTAAACATTTTTTCTTTTCCCTTTGCTTGAAGCTGTCAAACTTCGCCACCAGGATATGTTTTATGTGCGTTAAAGACTATGGTGTAAGGGAGATAAGACAAGTAAACAAACAGGGAGTTAATGAAATACCACTAATGGCACATTCGTGGAAAGCTGTCGTTAAGTCCACTGAATTGTTAGCGTAGGCGGTACTTGGCATTCTACCTCCATAGTACCTTTGCACGATAAAACAATGCCGTGTGGCGTGATGGCCGGCTCTAAGGAGAATCCTCCGATGACTATAATGGGAGATTATCCTATAAAGGTTTTAGGATATAAATTCGGCAATAGTTTTTATTTGTTGCCGACATTATACAAAAGGATATATATGCAGTACATTATAAAAGCGCATTTAAGTCCTATATAACAGAAATCGCTACGGTAATCAGCAAGTTACCGTAGCCACGCATAAAGCCACCTGCTACAATGTGTGTCGTAACAAGTGGCTGACGAAAAGAAAGAACAGAACAGATTAAGCGGTCATTCGCTTACGGATTTGCCGGGCGTTCTTCTGAACAAGCCGGATAATTCGGTCGTGGTATTCCGTAGCCTTATTGCAAAGCCCTCTTGACTGCAATACCTTGAATGTTTCAAGGCTCAATTCAATGGTTTCAACACGCTGGTTGTCAATCCGTGCAGAAAATACCAACGACTGCGGTTTGAGATAATATTCGCATTGTCCGACACAATGATGCAGGGCGTTTCCCTCCTTGTAATAATCATCCACGCTCTCCAACACACTGACTACAATCAGTCCGTCCGTGAATGACAATCCGAAGAATTTGCTTTTCAATTCTCTGAAACGCTCCTCGTTCTCCTTTGCCTTTTTCCTTTGTTCCTCACGCTCCTCCCGTTCTTGGATAATCCTTGCCCGTTCCTGATAGCGGTCGTGTTCGGCTTTCAAGTCTAATGGGCAGACATAGTGGGCATTGTGAATGTCCTTGCCACACCTTTCAAGTAAGCGGATGTAATCTATCCAAAGAGAAATATCTGCTATATGATAGCCATTGCGTAAGACTATCTTGTAAGTGTTCCAATACAAATCAAAGTACATTGAATGTTGCAGGAAGTAGTTCAAATCAGTTTTCCTGCCTGCCTTGAACATCGTTTCGGCTCTGCTGTCTGTCAACAAGGCTTCGATAAGCCGTGTCAGTTCGATGTCAGCCAATGAGCCTTGCAATCCGTTGCGTCTTAACTTTGGAGTGGCAGAATAATATGGATAGACCTTGCAATCGGCAATCCGTCTGTACACATAGTTGTCTCTCCGTAACTCCAGACAGCCGTCCAAAACAAAAGTATCTGCGTAATGTCCGAGTGTGCGTTTCAATGCCGTTATCTCCGTCTTGCCGTTATCATCCACCCAATAGCGTGCAATCTCCATAGAATAATACTCCGCTTTCTTGCCTTTACGGAAGTTTGCGTTCATAAGAAATACACGCTGTACCTGTAAACCGTCCTGTGTGGCAAGTGTGGAATAATACGCTTTGTCCTTGAATGTCCTGCACTTGGTGTCCAGTATCTCCAGTCTTGCACCGCAATGTGGGCAACGGCACACCTTTTCGTTGCTCTCGTTCCATTGATAACCGCAATCCATACAGGTCGTTCCTCCGTTTTTGGTGCGGTATGCGTAATGGCTGATACATTGACGGAATGCCCATAACTCCTGCTTCTTTGTCTGTGGCAGTAACCGTCCGTTGGCGGTTACTACCTTATGCTGTAATCTCGTTTTCGCTCTCATAGTCCTAAATCAAATAATGTCGGTTGTTCGGGTTCTTGTCTGACCGCTTTCGGGGTCGGCTTCGGTTTGCTGTTTCGCTGTTGGATTTTACGCAGTTCCTCGTTTTGGTAGGCTTTGAGTGCATTCTCCCTCGCTTCGGCTTGTTCTTCGGGAGATAGTTCTACTCTATGGTTGACTATCACTCCGCAGTTGACCGCCTTTCCCACTTCTATATCATCTTCATCATAGTAATGTACTCCAAGCGAATAAACCTCGTCATCGGTCATACCGCAACCGCCCTCTTTACAGATTGCCATTGCCTGGTTGAGTATGAATGTCACGCAATCGTCCAAATTCTTGTTCTCTTTGGCATACGACACAGCAAAGAGTTCATCGGTCTTGGCTCTTTCGTCCAGATATGCCTTAATTGCCTGCTTAAAATGTTCTGTTCCTTTCATAATGTCTGTTATTTTGCTTGATAATAGATACTTGGTTCACTTGAAACATTGTATATGTACGCTCCGCACCTTACCAAAAGTGCTTGGTTTCCGTAGTACATCCGTTTCATTCCTTTAATACTGCCTGTGTGGTGGAAATTGGGAAATCGGCTGATATTGCACCGCTTTCCTTGTTCCTTTGTCATTCGTCTTGTCCTCATAGCGTTTAGAAATGATAGTCAATAACTCCACCGATGTAAAGTAGTTTTCCCGGCTCGAACTGGCTGACCGTCTGTAAAAACGAGTACGATTGTTCGGCATAGCCATTAACGCCATGCTCGTCCATATAGAACTGATAACCGAGGTCAAGCGGATTTTTGAGAAATTTTTCAAGTTGGTACACCGCCCCAATCCACATCATGCAGTTTTCAACGGTAACGGCTTGTGCCTTTTCTTGGATGGCTGTAACAAATTCCTTTTTCCACTTGTCCGCACCGCCATTGTATCGGATTGTGTTTTCTCCCACAAGAGTGAACATCCCTTTTGGCAATGCCTTTTCTATCAGATTGGCAATATGGAATTTGCGTTCTTCCTCGTCTATCTCCGAACAATAGTCGTAATAGTGTCCGTCCCCTTGTTCAAGGGTGTCCTCGTTCAAGTAGTTGTCCCTGTCAACTCTTGTTTCCGTGATTTGAAAAATCTTGCTGTGCATAATCAGTCTGTTTTAATCGTTGAACTTTTGTCTTTTTCTTTTCCCTTATTTTGAAGCCTTTATCGGCTTTCTTGTCGGGATCTGAATTTTACGTGCTATCAAGAGACTGAGGAAACAGAGGGATAAGACAAGTAAATGGCAGAGGAGTTGATGAAATACCCAATTTACGCTTGACGGAAATTGCGGAAAGTTGTTGTCAAGTCCACCAAGCCATTAGCGAGCAGACCTGCATAGCGGTACTTGGCGTTCCCTCACCGCAGTACCTTTGCAAAGGAAAATAGAGCCGGCAAGATGAGCCGGAGGAGTTCATGATTTGTAAAGCACAGCCTTTGTATAAGGGGCGATAAATTTGTACTATATCAAAAACAAGAGAGCCGATCCATCACGGACAGGCTCTCCCTTCAAAAGAATTGACATTTAACTAATCAATTTGAACAAAAAGAATCTTACACTTTACTATTTCATATATAGCATGACTTTGGTATGTCTGTTAGCTTCAGTGGGTACATAATTGGAAATACCTCCTTGACTGACCTTTGTTATATTTTCAACGGCCACTCCGCGCCTGCGCAACTCCGTGGCAATATAATCGGCTCTCGATGCGCTCAACTTATTGTTTATATCGGCAGTTCCAGTGGCAGCGTCAGCCGCACCTGCAACAGTCACGGATAATCCGTATTTCTTTGTCACACGCGCCAGTTCATCCAGATTGATCAACTGGGATTTATCGGTCAGTTGAACCGTGCCGAGTTCAAAGAAGAAATAGACAGGTGAACCGATGCACTCGTTACCGGAACCTATAAAGGAGAGATAATCCGAATGGCTATAAATGGAAATGCTGTCATTATTCATATCCGGAGACAGCAGGGAATCGGCACCTGTGACATAGAAGCCGTTTACAACGCTACCGTCATTATTGGGTATGGCATTGACAAATTCAGACTTACTGAACAAACTGTCATTGGACAATGGAGACTTGCCATCCCAATGCCTGTTTTTCAATCTTGCCCGGAGCGAGTTCAGTCCGCTGTAATCGTTTCTCGGATAGACATTGCCCAAACTCTCCCGGTCATCAAACATCCTGCTATATTTATCAAGCAAACCCTCAATTTCCAAAATCTTCTTCAATTCGTTTATCGTTCTCATCGCCCTGTCATGTTGCCCGGTGTATCTGCGATTACTCTCCGATAGCTGTGTGGCGTAACCAATCAGCCACTCGTTCTGCCGGATGTAAGGACTCGCATCAACGGCACGTTTCCAGCCGGCCTTTCCAATAGTAAACGACAAGCCGACTGACACGGAGAGTATATTATCTCCGAAACGATTGGATTTGCCATAGCCGTCAAAGTCCTGGGATGTGGAAATATTGCCAATTTCCAACAATGCAGACAGCCGTTTACAGATACGGTATTGCCCCTGTATTCCATATGAAACGGCAAACGGATTATGTCCGTTCTGCGGATTGTGCAATAGTCCCAATCCTATGAATGGAATGATTCCCCAACGAGGATTCTCCACCTTGCCATACCGATATCCAAGCACATTCCACATCAAGTCAGCATGAAAGTGATGGTAGTCATTTGTGGCCAGTCCGCAATCTTTGAACTGCCAACCTCCATAACTGATTCTTGCCCCGATCTGCGGAGTGAACCACTTGCCGAGCGATGCGGAAATAGTAGGTTTTATCCTGTCAAATAAGTCGGCACAACCAACAGGTTTGCCAATGAACGCACTTGCACCACCTTGAAGACTGACAAACCAGTTGCCGTTCCAAGGCGATGTCACGAATACACCCTTATGGTAAGTCGGCTCCAAAGGCCGGAGCATCTGTTCGATATCAGTGTACGACTCCAGCTGTACAGTGTCCTTTGTCACAGGTGGTACAGCCGCTTTCATTTGCAGTGAACAGCCAATACCTGCCACTGCCAGAATTAAAAATATTTTCTTTGTCATATTCAACGCATTATTTTGTTTTGTTATCCATTGCAGAAAAACATATTCTGCCGATTACCTCTTTTGCTTCTTGCCGGAAGCCGGTCGCATCATTCTGCTTGCCATCATCATGCAACGCCTTGCCCACGCACGGTTATCCTCGTCATCATCCTTTCCCCATTTAAGGTTGCTTTTACTTCCTCCACCGCCATGCGTTTCGGCAAATGTAGTGGCATCGTTGACCATACCAAGGAAGAGGAGCGTGGCGCAGTGCATCACTTCCGCCCCTTGCTCGGTCAGGCTCTGCAACAAAGAACCGTCAAAGACGGATTGCTCCGCAGCTCCCATTTCAGCCACTCTTGCCGAATGCTCTCCAACCAATGTTTCCAGCATTACATCTTTGAGCAGCACATCCACGTTGGAATGGATTTCACGACTGTACTTATAGGCTTCGCCTTTCAGTTCCTCCGTGCGCTCGCCAATGGCATCCATGTCCCTTTTAAGGGTTTCAAGCTGTTGGTCAGCCGTCCGTAGCTTATCCTGCTTGTCTTCCAGTTTCGTTTGGATAGAAGCCAGTTCTTTTTCCAACCGTTCCCTCTCGGCTATAATGGCAGTTGTATCTCCCTGATGGGATTGAAAGGTGCGTTCCAATGCCGATAGTTGGGATTCCTTTTCCGCTTTCGCTTTTCGGAGGTTGTCCACCATTGAGGTCAAGCCTTTCACCCTGCGCTCCGCCAGACTTATTTCCACTTTAAGGTCGGACAGTGCTTTTTTGTGTTGGACAACCTGTTCCTCTATATTGGTACATTCTTCCGATAGGTGTCGGCGGTATTCCTCCGTGCTTCGATGTCTTGCCCCGGTTTCGGAAACATTACGTCCCCGTTCCAGTTGCCATTTTTCGTTCACTTGCGAGAGTTCATCGTGTAACATTTTCATTCTTGCAGAAAACTCATATTTGTCCTTTCCTGCAAACATCTTTTTGAACGCAAACTTACCGTTTTGGATTGGCAATAAGGTAAGGTGCATATGTGGGGTCGTTTCATCAAGATGTACATAACACCCGACAATATTCTCCTCACCGAATCTTTCACTCATGAACCGGTACATATCCTTTGCCCATTCTTCTATTTCCGGCTTTCGTTGAAGCGAAGCATTGGCGGTATTGTTACCGGAACCATACACGACCGTTTGCTCCCCAAATGCAAGTTGCCGCATTTGAAACTTCGATCCTCCCAGTATAAAATCCACAACTGTGCGAAATTTCGGTTCTGCCAAATCCGAATTGGGATCTTTTATCCCACGCCCGGCAAGGTTTTCAGCCATGCGTTCAGGAATAGACTTGTCCTTGTTTACAGGTCGCACCTTACCGCCCTTTACAATCTCGAAATTCAACCGTTCCCTCTGGCGGTCATAAGTACCCTTGTCTATGGCGTGTTTCCAGCCGCTTTCCGTCCAGTTACGCTGGTGTTCGTTGCTTTGCGCGGCGGTTATGCCTTTCATCACGTTCATGTGCATCACCTGCCATGATTTTTCAGCCATATCATCCGTTTTTATCGGACAACCGATTTGCCCCAGCTTGCTGCTTGTCCGGCAACCACTCCCACCGACCGTAGTCGTGTGGGGTATTGAGTTACCCATGCTTCCCTTTGTTTGGTCAACGTGCAAGCACCGCTGCACGCTTAAAATGGCAAGCCTACAAATGTAGGGCATCACGGCTCGTCCGTGGTTATACAATAGTTTTTTGACTTACAACACCGGTTGTGGAGTCTATAAAAGGGTTGAATCACGCTCCTGGTACTTTGCCCACAACGCCCTGAACGGCTGTCGGAGCGTGGCGAGCATATCCGTTTCGCTCGAACTATTGGCCGCACCGTCATTTCCAGCGTCCAGAATCATCTTAGCGATTATCTTGGATGCCTCCAAAAGTGAAGTCCAGTCACCTTCCAGTTCCTTGTGAAAGAACTCCAGGAAATCGGTCGGGTCATCGAAGCGCGAATTTCGTATGACACGTTTCAGTCCGGCTACGGCTACACGCTCGACAATCTCTTGGGCAAACTCCGTTTCTGCACCTGCCTTTATTGCCGGCTTGTCGCCCGAATGATCTTTGC
>ERZ1673736.313-NODE-313-length-80006-cov-26.508561_pt1 | contig 80006 bp, 75 predicted proteins | sample MGYA00580212_ERZ1673736 | MGnify/ENA primary metagenome ERZ1673736 (study PRJEB41218, sample SAMN15661752) | gut metagenome | host: Homo sapiens | place: Canada: London | collected 2015-08-20/2019-03-30 | study: EMG produced TPA metagenomics assembly of...
ATACACCTCATACATATAACTAGACCAAAGCTTGACTCTTACTTTATCAGATTCGGTAACCAATGTCAATACAATATGAGTAATGAGGTTTATTGAGGCTAAAGAAGCTAAATATTTGGATATAAAAAAAGCTGATGCCGGAACATCAGCCTTCTTTTCTGTATCATCCGCCCGGCTTGCTCAAGGCTGTGCGGATTTTCTTTCTTCACTTTGGGAAAGCAGCCTTCCGTCGTCATAAAAGATTTCTTCGGCATGATCGGAAAACATTCCCATGAACTTCATTATACCGCGCCAGAACCAATAGGCCAGGACAGTAATTACGGCAATGATAAAAAATGCTTTCATAAAATTTCAAGTTTTGTTTTGGAAAAAGACATAAAACAACTCAAAATTCCGGAGAGAAGCATAAAGCCGAAACCGATAAAAAACGGTGCGGCACAAACCCATAAAAATACTTCTTTCATATTTTTCAATTTTAAAGATTAATAAATAATTTCGCTATGTTTATAAACTATCACCCTGTCAGATAACAGTCAATGAGAGAATTGGCAGAATATGGTTTTTTAATATTCCGCTTCCGTTTGATTTTGTTCGCGCAGATTTTGTTCAATCTCGTTATACAGATATAAACCGCCGCTCAAAACATAAATATTGTCAAAACCGCGGTTATTGAGAAGAGCTGCCGCAACATAGGCGCGAATGCTGCGGTTGCAGTAAAGGACAACCGGCTTGTCCTGCGGAATGGATGACAGATTGTTTCTGATTGCGGTTTGAGGAATGTTGATGGCATGGGGAAGGTGCCCTTTTTCAAACATTTCCGGCGGACGGACGTCAATAATCATTGCTTCCGCAGCCATCTGCTCCCATTCGCCGCTGAAAGGTGAGACAAACTTAACCCGGCCGTTTAAAACATTTTCTGCCATTGTACCCAGTGTGTTGACGGCATCGCTGGCGTTTCCGTAAGGCGGCGCATAACAGAGGGCCAGATCTTCCAGTTCGTTGGCCGGAACACCGGTCATGATTGCGGTTGCCGTGACGTCGGTTTTGCGGACGGCTTCTCGGTTGCCCAGGGCCTGAATCCCAAGCAGGCGGCCTTTCCGGTCAAACAGGAGTTTGTAAAGGTTTAATCGGTTGTCCGGCAGATAACCGGCATGCGAATAAGCATAAAGATGAATTTTTTCATATTCTGTACCGGCAGCTTTCAGCTTGGTTTCAGTGGCGCCGGAAGCCGCTGCGGTCAGTCCGAAAATTTGAGCTGCCGACGTATTCAGAGCGTATTTGAATTTGTGTGAAATCCCCGCCAGATGTTCGGCAATGACGCGGGATTCTTTAACCGCCAGTCCGGCTTGAGACAGCCGCACCGGCTTTCGGGTAATCATGTGGAGTACTTCGACATCATCTCCGGCAGCGTAAATGTCCTTGTCTGACGTTTGCATGTATTCGTTGACAACCAGTCCGCCGGTTTCGCCGACCTCCAGATCCGAGAGAATGGAGAGTTTTAAGTCCGGCTTCACTCCGGTTGCAATAATAGCCATGTCATAATCAAGTTTTTGTCCGTTGCTGAGAGAGACGCTTTTGTCGCCGAAAGCCTCAACTTTAGTGTTAAGATAAATTTTAATGCCTTTTCTCCGCAGCAAATTTTGAATTCCTGCCGCTATGTCATTGTCAAAGTCGCCGGATAAAATATGATCTGCCGCTTCAACAATGGCGGTGTCTATTTTCAGCTTGTGCAAAACCTCGGCGGTTTCAACGCCGATATAGCCGCCGCCGACAATAATGGCCCGCGCCGGTTCAAAATCTTTAATATAGTTTTTTATTCGCTCGATTGAGGCTAAATCGCGAATAGTAAAAACCTGTTCGGCCAAAACACCGTCAATGTCCGGCCGCAGCTGGTAGGCGCCGATGGTGAAGACCAGTTTGTCATAATATTCTTTGCCTTTGTCTTTGATGGTAACGGTTTTTTCTTGGCGGTTGATAAATTCAACCTCTGCATTCAGGCGGGCGTCAATATTATATTGGCGTTTTAATTTTTCCGGCGTTGTATTAATCAGCTCATCCCGCTCTCTGACTTCGCCGCCGAGATAGTAAAGCAGCCCGCAGTTGGAAACCGACAAAGCGTCGCCTTGTTCCAAAATGATGATTTCCGCATTCTCGTCCAAACGCCGTAAACGTGTCGCCGCCGTAACACCGGCCGCTCCGCCGCCGATAATCAATACTCTCATAATGCTCTCCTCGGGTTATATCCCGAACAAATATTCATTGCCGGAAGTATATCAAGCCGGAAAATGATGTTTTTTGTATTAATTAGCCTTGACTCGTTGTGAAAAGTTGTATATAAACCACCTAAATCTATATGATTTTTTCATATTGAGACGAGTTTAATTAATAACACGCCAAGGCGTGCCGCCAGTCAGCGAGGGTTCGCACACTGGCGTGCAATAGTATGTAGGTACTGCGCCGGAGCAATGTTTGCAGGCAGCAACGCGGTTTCGGAGCAGATGGTCGATGCGGCGGAAAACCGCTCAGGCCGCGCCTGTTTGCAATAGTATGTAGGCACTGATTTAGGTAAGGATTAAAGCCATTTTTGATGCGCTGAGTGAAAAATTAAGTTCCGCTTTTTCAAAAATCACCTCCCGCGGGGTGTTAAATGAAAAAGACATTGACGAAGCTATGCGGGAGATCCGCGTCGCTTTGTTGGAAGCTGACGTTTCTTTGCCGGTGGTTAAGTCTTTTATTGCTCAGGTCAAAGAGCAGGCCTTGGGCGAAAAGGTTGTCAAATCGGTTCAGCCCGGACAAATGGTTGTTAAAATTGTCCATGATGAATTGGTTAAGCTTCTGGGGGCGGAAAATGCCGAACTTAATCTGAATGCTGTGCCGCCGGTTTGCATTTTAATGGTCGGCTTGCAGGGGTCGGGTAAAACGACCACCTCAGCCAAAATTGCCAATAAGCTTAAAGCGCGCAAGAAAGTAATGTTGGCGTCGTTGGACATTTATCGTCCGGCTGCACAGGAGCAGTTGGCTCAATTGGCCGGGCAGATAGGGGTTTATGCCTTGCCGGTAATTAAGGGCGAAAAACCGGCGGAAACGACTAAACGCGCCGTCAGTGAAGCCAAAAAAGGCGGTTATGATGTCATTATTCTGGACTCTGCCGGTCGGCTGCATATTGACGAAGACCTGATGAATGAAGTCATCGAGGTTAAGAAAATTGCCAATCCGTCTGAGACTTTGCTGGTGGCAGACGCAATGATCGGGCAGGATTCCTGTACCGTAGCCAAAGAATTTAATGAAAAAGTCGGCGTAACCGGGATTGTTTTGACCCGTATTGACGGCTCGGCCCGTGCCGGTGCGGCACTTTCCATGAAAATGGTTGCCGGCGTGCCGATTAAGTTTCTGGGAACCGGTGAAAAAATCGCCGAGTTCGAAGAGTTTCACCCGGACAGACTGGCCGGCCGTATTTTAGGGCAGGGCGATGTTGTTTCTCTGGTGGAAAAGGCCATTGAAAACGTCGATAAGGACGAAGCCGAAAAAATGGCCAAAAAAATGATGAAAGGTAAATTCGATTTGGAGGATATGCTCTCACAGTTAAGACAAGTTCAAAAACTGGGAAGCATGGGGTCTCTGATCGGGATGATACCGGGGCTTTCCAAGTTTAAGGCTCAGATTGAACAAGCCAATATCGGCGACAGTCTGGTCAAAAAACAGGAGGCGATTATTCTTTCGATGACCAAATCCGAGAGAAGAAATCCCGACATCATCAAGGCATCGCGCAAAAAGAGAATTGCAGCCGGTGCCGGGGTGGAAGTTCATGAAGTCAACAAGCTGCTCAAATCATACGAGCAGATGTCGACGATGATGAAAAGAATGGGCAAAATGGGCGGTCTGTCGGCAATGATGGGCGGCGCAATGCCTAAAATGCAAGGTAATCCGCTGAGCAAAATGCTGGGCGGCATGGGTAACAGATTTCCGTTTTAGCCATAAGGCGGAAGTTTTAATTTCTAACTTTTAAGGAGAATATAAATGGCAGTACGTATCAGACTATCCCGCGGTGGTTCTAAAAAGCGTCCGTTTTACAAAATCGTTGTCGCTGACCAGAGAGCTCCCCGTGACGGTCGTTTCATTGAAAGACTGGGTTCTTACAATCCCTTGTTGCCGAAAGACCACGCTGACCGTCTGGTCTTGAATCAGGACAAAGTTAAAGAATGGCTGGGCAAAGGCGCACAGCCGACCGAAAGACTGCAGAAACTGTTTGCCAATCTCGGTCTCTGCGCTGCTCCGGTAATTCGCGAACAGCCGAAAAAATCTGCTCCGAAAGCCAAGGCTCAGGAACGTATGAAAGAGAAAGAAGAAAAAGCCAAAGCCGCTGCCGAAGCTGCCGCTGCTGAGTCTTCTGCTGAATAATTCAGTGTTTTTATAAGTGCTGTTAATATAATTATGAGGACGCTTTAAGCATGACGAAGAAAAACCGCATTTGTCTGGGCGCCGTTGCCGGTGTTCACGGAATTAAAGGCGAGGTAAAGGTTAAGAGCTTTACCGAGGTCGATTCTGATTTGGATAAATACGGTTTGGTCGAAAACGAAGCGGGTGACCGCCGGTTTGAGCTTAAAGTCGTCGGACATTCCAAGGAATTGCTGCGGGTCAAAATCAAGGGGGTTGACGACCGAAACGAAGCCGAAAAACTTATCGGCACCGCTTTTTTCGTTGACCGCTCGGTTCTGCCGGAACTTTCGGAAGAGGACGAATATTACGAGGCCGATTTAATCGGTCTGGATGTCAAAACGCCTCAGAACTCCGAAACGGCGGGAACGGTTGCCGGACTTTATAATTTCGGTGCGGGAGAAATCCTCGAAATCAAGGTTAAAGCAACCGGAAAACTGGAAATGATACCGTTTAACCGGCAGTATGTTCCCGAAGTGAATGTCAAAGACGGTTATATTATTGTTGAATCTGTTCTGCTCAACTTCATGGAAGACGAGGAAGACGGAGAAGGTGATGAAGGTTAAGGTTTTTACCATATTTCCCGAAATATTTCCGGGATTTCTGGGATATTCCCTGACCGGAAAAGCCCTGGATGAGGGAAAATGGTCGCTCGAAACGGTCAATATTCGGGATTATGCCACCGACAAGCATGGCTCGGTTGATGACACGCCCTGCGGCGGCGGAGCCGGTATGGTCATGCGGCCTGATATTCTCGGCAGCGCCCTGCGTGCCAATTATCAGGGCGGACGGCTGATCTATATGAGCCCCCGCGGCAAGCCTCTCACACAGTCTTTGGTTCATGAACTGGCGGCGGAAGATAATCTGTCGGTGATTTGCGGACGTTTTGAGGGTATTGACCAGCGTGTGCTGGATGCCTATAACGTTGAGGAAATCAGTATCGGCGATTACGTGCTGACCGGCGGCGAACAGGCCGCGCAGATTATGTTGGACGCGGTTGTCCGTCTTTTGCCCGGCGTTTTGGGCAATGCGGATTCCACGGTAGATGAAAGCTTTGAAAACGGTTTGCTGGAACATCCCCAATATACCAGACCCATTGAGTGGGAGGGCCGATCTGTTCCTGACATTCTTCTCAGCGGTCATCATCAAAACATCGCCAAATGGCGCAAACAACAGGCACTTGAAGTCACGAAACAAAAACGGCCGGACCTCTTGCAGAAATATCTTGATTCTCAAAAGGTTTAGGTATATAAACTAAAAAAAATCTATAAAGGGTAAAACTGATGAACATTATTGAAAATATTGAAAAAGAGCAGATGGAAAAGCTCACCGCCGGCAAAAACCTGCCGAACTTTAAACCGGGTGACACTTTGAAAGTTCATACCAAAGTTAAAGAAGGCGACCGTGAACGTATCCAGATTTATGAAGGCGTTTGCATTGCCCGCAAGAACGACGGTTTGAATTCTTCTTTCACCGTTCGCAAAATTTCTTTCGGTGAAGGCGTTGAACGTGTATTCCCGCTGTATTCTCCGAATGTTGCCAAAATCGAAGTAGCCCGTATCGGTAAAGTTCGCCGTGCGAAAATGTACTTCCTGCGTGCTCTGCGCGGCCGTTCGGCTCGTATTGCCGACGATCTGGCTGCCGCAGCCAAGGCTCGTGAAGAAGCTGCTTCCAAATAGGAACAGTTTTGTCAAAGCATGGCTTTGATGCCTGAATGTTATCCTCGGAAAGATAAGCGAATGTGAGACCCGGGGATGCTGAAGGAACAAACTGATAACAGGAACCGCCTCGCCAGGGGCGGTTTTTTGTTGTGTTGCGGAAAATGTAAATTTATTGGAAAAATTATTATATTATAAAGAATTTTTGATGTAATATAGGCCTAAATTTAAGAATAAGCAAAGGATAAAAAAATGAGTAAAATTGCGGTTGTAGGCGTTCAGGAAAATGTCGGACGTGAGATTTTAAGCTTTTTGGAGGAAAACGGTTACAAAGCGGCAGACGTGGTGGCTCTTGAACCGGGCTCGCCTTTGGGCAATATGGTTTCTTACGGCGAAGAAGAGGATCTGGACGTATTGAATCTTAACGATTTTGATTTTTCCAAGGTCGAGATTGCTCTGTTTGCCGTTACTGAAGCCGTAGCCAAACAATATATTCCCAAAGCTCTGTCCAAGGGCTGCAAGGTCATTGACTGCTCTTCGGCCTATGTCAGCGATGAAGATGTTCCGTTGGTGATTGCCGGCTATAATGACCATAAGCTGGCTCAAGCCAAACGCGGTCTGGTCGCCGTGCCGTCTGCCGCCGTTATCCAGATGCTGGTTCCGCTGCAGAAAGTGCATGAAGAATATGCCGTCAGCCGTATTATCGTTTCCACTTATATTTCAACTTCCATTTACGGCAAGGAAGCCATGGACGAACTGTTTTCTCAGATTCGTAAAATCTATATGAACGATTCGCTGGTTGATGATCAGAAAGTTTTCAATAAACAGATTGCCTTTAACGTCATTCCTCAGGCCGGAGAATTTATCGGCGAAGAAACGCACTGTGAGTGGGCGATGAATGCCGAAACCAAAAAGGTTTTCGGTGGCGGTATTAAAGTTCACGCCAATTGCGCCGTCATTCCGGCGTTTATCGGCTGCGGTCAGTTTATCAACGTTGAATGCGAACATGAAGTTGACGTTGATGAGGTTCGTAAGCTGATGAAAAAAACACCGGGCGTTATCCTGTTTGATAAGAACGTGGACGGAGGATACGTAACCCTTACAGACATTCAGGGCGAAAATGACATCTATGTCAGCCGTTTGCGGCAGGATGCTTCCGTAGAAAACGGTTTCAGCTTCTGGTGTGTTGCCGATAACCTGCGTGCGGGTGTGGCCAAAAACGCTTTTGAAATCATGAAAAAGATGCTTAATCCCGAGTTTCAGCACTAGGAGCGGACAATGAACAAAATCATACGGGTTTTAACTTTTGCACTGTTGGCTGCCGGTCTGTCTGCCGGCAGTTCCGAGGCAAAAACGGCCAAGCTTGAAATCGATGCCGAAACCAAGGTCGTGGACAGCCTCAGCAATGCCGAGGTAAATTTCGGCGTTATCGGCAAACAGCTGACGACAATGGAAAATCAGCTTAAAAACGGTAATTCCTCTTCCGATTCTCTTTCGGAAAACGTAAGATTTTTAAGCGAAACCCGTACCCGCATAAGCAATGCCAAAAAACTCTATGAACGGGAACTTGAATTTGTTCAAAAACGTATTGAAGCGCTGGGCCCCGAACCGACGGACGGCAGTCAGGAAATTGAAGCCATCGCCCGCAAGCGCAAAGAGTTCAACGAAGAAGCGTCTTATCAAAAGGGGCAGGTGGCCGAAGCGGATCTTCTTCTGGCCCGGATTGATGAATTGGACACGCTGATTGTCAATGTTCGCAATCATGAATTGCTGGGCAATCTGCTGACAACTCAGAAGCCGCTGATTTATCCGGCTAACCTGTTTCGCGCAACCACGCTCTTTGTCGAATTTACGCTTGATATTCTGGAATCTCCCGTCAAATGGTACCAGGGATTGACGGAAGACCAGAAAATTTATGTAAAATCAAACATTATCCCTGTTTCATTGGTCGCTTTGCTTTCATTGTGGCTGGGTATTTACCTTCGTCTGTTTATTATGCGCCATTTCGGCTATAATAAAGAAGTTGAACATCCCCGTTACGGTCGTAAGTTTTTCGCCGCGATTTTTGTGGCGATAGCCTACGGCGTGATTCCCGCCACAATCATTGCCGGCTTTATGATTTGGATGTATTCCACTAAAATTATGAACAGCGGCTTTTTCGGCATCGTAATTAACAGTTTTCTGTTTTATACGCTGCTGGTGATTTTAGCTCGGGCGGTTTCCCGCGTCAGCTTTGCTCCTTATAATGAAAAATGGCGGCTGATTAATGTGGATACCGACAAGGCCAAACGGATGACTTCAGCCCTTTATCTGACGGTTTTTCTGCTGGGCGTTTGCTCTTTTCTGTCGCATGTGGCTGCCAGTGCCAATTATTCCGTTGAGCTGATTTCGTTCATCAGTATGATTTCCAGCGCCGTCAAAGGTTTGTGCATCATTCTGATTGTTAAACGCTACCTGTGGGACAGCATTGCAGATAAAGATATTGACGACGATGATGCCGAAGCATCCGCACCGTCTCCGGCCGAAGCGGCGGAAGAAGATGCCAGAGTCAATTCTGTTTTCAAAATTACCTTTTTGACGGTTGTTTTTGTTGCGGTAACTTTCGGCATATCGCTCTTTGGATATATTCGTTTGTCAGCGTTCATCTTTAACCGTTTTCTGCTGTCTGTCGTGGCCATCGGCATTTTGCTGGTTATCCGCAAAGCTTTGAGCGAGTTTCTGCACCGTGTGCTGCTGATGCGTTTTTGGGTCAAGACCTTTAAGCTCCGCCGCAAAATCGTTTCCAAAATAGACTTTTGGTCCAATTTGGTAATTGACCCGATGTTTGTTTTAATCGGCATCTTTACGATTTTGGGGATTTGGGGAGTTTCAACCGATATTATGCTGCAAAGCAGCAAAAAGTTTTTCCTTGGTTTCAAGGTAGGGGAAGTTGAAATTTCACCTTTGGCGATTTTGATGGGAATCATCAGTTTCTTCATTGCGCTGGCAGTGGTCAAGGCGTTGAAAATCCGTCTGGTCAACAATGTTTTGGCCAAGATGGACATAGATGACGGTATCCGCCATTCTCTGGCGTCCGGTTTCGGTTTCATCGGTTTTATCATTGCCGCGATAATTGCCATAACCATGATGGGCGGCAATCTTTCCAATTTGGCATTGATTGCTTCCGCTCTCTCCGTCGGTATCGGTTTCGGTTTGCAGAATATTATCAATAACTTTGTTTCCGGCATCATTATCCTGTTCGAGCGTCCGATTAAAGTCGGCGACTGGGTGATCATTTCGGGAGAAGAAGGTCAGGTTAAACAAATTAATATCCGCTCGACCGAAATTGAAACATTCAAAAAATCGAGCATTATTATTCCGAATGCAACTCTGCTGTCCAGCTCGGTTACCAACCTCACGCATACCAATAACTGGTCGCGCCAGTCGATTACGATAGGCGTGGCTTATGGTTCGGATATCAAAAAAGTGACCGAAATCCTGCTTGATATAGCTGCCAAGAATAAATATGTCTTGAAAAATCCGGCGCCTTATGTGCTGTTTAAGGATTTCGGCAGCAACAGCCTGGATTTTGAGCTCCGCTGCTATACCAATAATATCTGGAACGGCTGGCGTATCCCCAGCGATATCCGTTATGAGATAAACGAACGCTTTATTGAAGAGGGAATTGAAATTCCGTTCCCGCAGGTGGTTGTTCACTCCGGCGAAAAAGTTGCCGAAGACAATCAGTTCTATGCGAAAAGACGCGCTGCCAGAAAGGCTGCCGCAGCCGGAGGAGAAACGCCGCAAGGCTGAAGAAAAACAATTTATGCAGAAAATGATAAATTATGCTTGCAATTTTAAAAGCAAATATGTAATTTATCAGCAATGCCGCTTTAGCTCAGTTGGTAGAGCAACGCATTCGTAATGCGTGGGTCGGGTGTTCAAGTCACCCAAGCGGCACCATTTAAAAATCCCGCCTTGATGACGGGTTTTTTTGTATCTGTAAATCAAATGGGCGTAGAGCGTATGACAGAAAATAATTTGGCCGGTTTATTGCTGGCATGGTATGAGCAGCATGGGCGGGAACTTCCCTGGCGGGTTAAGGGCGGAGCCCATCCGGATCCTTATGTGATATTGGTTTCGGAGTTGATGCTTCAGCAGACAACCGTCAAAACCGTGATACCTTATTTTCACCGTTTTATGAAACGTTTTCCCACCGTTAAGGATTTGGCCGAAGCCACGCAGGAAGAAGTTTATTTTTATTGGCAGGGGCTCGGCTATTATACCCGGGCGCGTTCACTGCATTCAACCGCCCGTCTGGTGATGGAAAAGTTTAACGGACGTTTCCCCGAGAGGCGGGAAGATGTTCTGAAATTAAAAGGTATCGGTCCTTATACCGTCGCCAGCTTTTTGGCTCTGGCTTTTAATCAGCCGGAAACCGTCGTTGACGGCAATGTTATCCGCGTCATCAGCCGTCTGTTCCGCCTGACCGAGCCGGTTTCCGAAATTTTGCCGCAGATAAGGGAAAAGGCTGCCGGACTGACCGACCGCACCCGCCCGGCGGATTATGCTTCGGCAATTATGGATTTGGGTGCCATGATTTGTACGCCTAAAAATCCGCAATGTCTGCTCTGTCCCTGGCAGGAACACTGCCTTTCCAAAACGGATCCGGGGTTGGAGGAAATTCCCCGGCGCGGTAAACCGGCCAAGAAGGTCAAAAACGGCTATGTCTATTTGCTGAGCAATCGTAACGGAGAGATTTTTATCCGCAAACGTACCGAAAAAGGGCTGCTCTCCGGGCTGTATGAATTTCCCTGGAGTGACGGGGCGCAGCTTTTTCCGGCCGCTAAAGATACCGGGTGTGAGGTTTCGCATACCTTTACCCATTTCAAACTTATTTTGAAAATCTGTCTGTTGCAGCAGGAAAACTGTCCGGAAGCGGGAATGTTCATCCGTCCGGAAAATCTGTCGGCCTATCCGGTGTCAACCTTAATGAAAAAGGTGTATCAGGCTGCGCTTAAAAATGTTTTTTAAGCCGCTTTTTTTCTTCCTGATATTTGGCAATTCCCAGTTTTGCTCCGATATTGACCGCAAATTTATGAGCTTTGAAACGAATTGTCTTCAGCAGATATTTGAATTTGACGCCATATTTGAGGTCATAAGGACGGAGGATTTTTTTGAAAACGGCCGGATCGCCCTGCCATTCATACTTAATCGGCGAATAGGCCTCAATTCTGACCAGGTTGGAATTCAGCCGGCGTTCAAGATACGGATGCGGTTCGTTAAACAGCGAAACCTCAAGCATATCGACGTTTTTGTCGGGATAAAGAGCCTTCAGCCGCTGGAATTGTTCTTCCACCACTTCGTCGCTGGTGACGGTTTTGTGGTAAATGATATTTTCGATTGAATAATCGCTTTTCGGGCGAATGGTACACACTCTCAGGAAGAGAATGTCTTTTGCCTGGCCGATTTCGTTGAACAAGCGTTCAATTCGCCGGTTATATTTCTTTTTTATGGCGTCGAAGCTCTTTTCAATCGGTACGTTGTGCGGAAAATCATGCCAGAAACCGATACCGGTTGCCCGGTCAAAATAAATGTCGGTCTGTTCGGATTCTTTACATTTATATTCCATATTCTCAAGTTTGAGAAAATCGGCAAAATGAGTTTCCAGGGCTGTATAAATCATATCCAGATCGGCCACGAAAATCCAGTCAAAGGGGAGGGATTCATTCTGTTTTTTCAAGTCCCGCAGATTTTGCGAAGTCTTGCAAACCGACCCGATGGGAATGATGATGTCATATTTTGTCATACTGGCCCCTTTCAAAAAACGAAATGACTTTAGCAAACCTCTGCACACCTGTCAAACGGATTTATACACAACAAATCAAAGTAGGAATAATATCCTTGACAACTCATCCGGCGTATGATAAAACCGCAAATGCCACTGGGGCTTATTGTGCCCGCACGGCTTGACTGCCTCCGGATTTCCGGGGGCTTTTTTTATTTTAAAATTCAAGGAGAAGATGATGCCCACACAAGTTGAAACCGGCAATATAAAGCCGCGTATCCAGTTTACCGCCGACGGCGAGCAGAAAGAATTTCAGTTCTTTTTCACTATTTATGAACCGGAGAATGTCAAAGTTTATATTGAAGATGTTTTGCAGATTGGCGGCTATTCTTTGAGCTTAAACGAGGAGGTTCCCGGCGGAATTGTTGTTTTTGCCGAGCCGCCGGCCGCGGGAAAACTGATTACCGTTTACCGCGATTTGGAACTCAAACGCACCACGGATTTTAAGGAGGGCGGTCCGTTCCGCAGTTCCAAAGTCAATGCGGAATTCGATTATCAGCTTTCCTGTTTGGAGCAGCTGGAAGATTCAATCGGGCGTACCGTCACTTTTCCTCAGTATGCTCCCACCAATTTAAATATTAATCTGCCGATGCCCGATGCCGGAAAATCCATTATCTGGAGTGCCGACGAAAACAGCCTGGTCAATTCGGAATATCAGTTTGATACCGTTATAGACCAAAGCCGTGATTATTGTTCCCAAAGCGGTGAAAATCTGGCAGTCGTTCGACAGTTGGCCGCTCAGGTCGAAGCCGGACGGCAAAGCGTGGCGGAAATGCAAAGCGCCGTCGCCGCATTGCAGGAAAATGCCGCGGACAGTGCCGGCCGGGCGGCAGCCTCAGCCGCGGAAGCGGCGGCCAATGCTGTCAACAGCCTTTATAACCAGAGTAAAACGGCGGAAAACTTTGCCGTTGTTTTGCAGGACGGCGTAACTGTTTACCGGACGCCGCCGATCAGTTCCGCCGCGGCGATTACGTTTGATTTTTCAAGGCTGAGCCGCCCCGCCGATATGGTAACCTTTGAATTGTATCTTTGCTTTACCGCATTTGCGACGGTAACGTTCGAAGGCATAACGCTGGACTGGCTCAACGGCAAAGAGCCAAATTTGACACAGAACAATACGCTGACCAAAATTTTGACTTTCCGCAATAAAAATCCGGGAGATTTCTCCCGTTGGATAGCCTCAATGGAAGGGGGATACTGATGACGCTGAAATGCAAATTTTCGCCTTTGGGAAAGCCTGACGTGGATCCGTATGCGCCCGGTACGGTTGTTTATGAAAACCGGCCGGCCAACAACACGATGACAAATGTCAGCCAGCCGGTCAGCCGCGGCGTATATGAACTGATGTGCTGTTCCGGCGGTGGCGGCGAATGGTGTTATATCGGCTGCAACCAAGGGGCGGCCGGTTCTTTTTTTAAAGGGGAAGTTTATTTTGACGATGACAAAACGCTGGAAATCCAGGTCGGCGGCGGCACCGGCGGCTATTCTCATAACGGATACGACACCTATATTGTCGGATGTATCCTTTGTCCCGGCGGCCGTTCGGCTAATGCCAGCTGTCCCGGAAGCACCGCTGCGCCGACCCTTATGGACGGTATGCAGATTGTTTCGGCGGAAATCAATGCCGGCGGTGTCTGCGGCGGCGGTTCGCTTTTCCCCGGAACCGACTACGGGGCTAAAAAAGCAGCCGGATATATGAAACTGACTTATTTACGGATTGAACCTTAAAGGAGAGGAAAATGAATAAATATGCGAAACTGGTGAACGGAGTGCTGTTTTACGCACCTTCCGGCATGAATAACATTCTCGGCTATAATCTTGACAGTAACCGGGAGCGGCTGCTGGCTGACGGCTACAAGCCGGTGCGAACTCTGCCGAACAAAGACCGCTTTGTCGATTGCGAGGGGTATTACAGCTTTGAATATACGGAAACCGAAACGGCCGTTGAAGAACGTGCGGTCTATCATCCTTACGGCTATGAACGGCTTCGTCAGAAGGCTTATCCGGATCCGGCCATGCTTTATGATGCGCTGGTTAAAATCAATTCGGGTAACGATACGCTGGCAGCGGAAGGAAAAGAACAGCTTTCGGCTTATGTGCAGACTTGTTTGCGGGTCAAGGCTGAATATCCCAAACCGGCGTAATATATATAAGGGGAAAACGCGGCAAACGTTTTCCCCTTTTTATGCGTATGGAGAAGAGAAGATGATTCGCTATGTCATAGTTTCGGCCATGTTTCTGACAACGGGACTGTTGATTTATAACCTCGGGCAGAAACAATGCCGGACAGAAATGTTAACCGCCAGACAGGAATTAAAAGAAAATGTTCAGGTTGAAAAATCTCGTATTTATGCCCGTCCTAATGCCGGCCGTTCTGCTTTGCTTAAGCTCATGCGCAGCGGAACCCTCTGAACCGGTATGCAGCTGCCCGGTTTACCCGGTTGCCGGACCGGAAGTCGCCCGTGAGCTGGAGCAGGCTGATTATGCCTCTTATCCCCACACCTGGGAGTGGATCGGGCGCATTAACAAGCTGCGCCAGGAATTAGAGCTTTGTTCTAGGTCGAAATCCGCTGCCCGGTGATTATCTGGAAAAGAGAGCCACTTCAGAGGAGAACCGACATGAGACGAGTTAAAAACAAAAAATCTTTAGGCCACAAAATTTATTTCACGCTTTTGCTGCTGATTTTTCTTTTCGGCTGCGCAACGCCGGAAAAATATGATGCCGAACTGGCCGGCTGGGTAGGCAAAAGCGAAAACAAACTGATTGCCGAATGGGGCAAGCCGAGCGCCCGTAAAATCAATGCCGACGGCTCGCAGGTTTTGACCTATACCAAAGCGGACAATGTTTATGTTCCTTCCGAGTTCTATTTGTACAATCCTTATTCTTTGCAGGGAGACGTTTCCGTATATGCCCCGTTTGACGGCGACTACGCTTTTACGCCTTACGGCGAAAATCTGGGCTACAATCCCGAATATACCTGCCAGACGTCGTTTCTGGTACAGAACAACGTCATCACCGGCTGGAAATGGGTCGGCAATGACTGCGTTGCCAGATAATTTGCCGCAGGTCTGAAATAATCCCGTCGGGTAACTAATTCTTAACTTAAATATGGTGCAATTCTTTCAGCGTAGCCCGCCTGTCCGGAGTCTGGATTGTATCATCAAGTTTGGGAATGGTTGTGTCGATGGGATTATTTTTGGATCTGCAGAATAAATTTAAAAATTCGCTCTGGCTGATAGTTGTTTTTCTGGTCTTTATCTATTTCAGTTTTTATACCGTGAACGGCGAGCGCGGTCTTTTGCGTTATATGTACCTCAGCAAAGAAATCAAATATGCCCGTCAGGTGGCCGAACAGTATAACGCCGAAAAGCGTGAACTCGAGCAGAAAGTCCGCCTGCTTTCTTCAAACAGCCTTGACCTTGATTTGTTGGAAGAACGTGCGCGCATTGTTCTTAATTTTGCAGCAGATGACGAATTTGTCATTTTGGACAGCTATGAAAAATAAATAAAAATCAATAAGATAGTCTCGCTTTGGGATAAAATCGCAAAAAAAACTGTATTTTAAATATTTTTTTTGCTATAAGATAAAAACAATTTTTGTTTTAACCGAGAGTTACATAATTTTGATTATGTAATGTGAGTGCATGATAAAATCAAACTCTATAAGACCTGACGTTCCCAATAAATTTTATAACGAGAAAAAACCGCTCTTTTCCAGTAAAGAGATAATTTTTCGTTCGCAGGGCTGCGCCAAGGTGTTTCACATCTCTTCCCGGGCTCAGGTTGTTTTCCTGGCCGCGGTTCTCTGCGTGGCCTGCTGGAGTTTCTATTCTTATCACATGTATCACAAGTCTGATGTGCTGATTCATTCCCAGAATCTGGAGCTGGTCGAAACCAGAGATGCCTATGTCGATTTGATGACGGATTTTATGACGTTGCACAAAAACATCGGCGCCATGCTGAATTCGATCGATTCCGAAAAGCAAAGAGACAAGAAAAGTTTGGAAAAATATCGTCGGCAGGCACAGATTGTCGAAGAAAAAATCAAACAGATAACCAGCAAAAAAGATTGGGTCAGCGACAAAAAAGTCAACGAAAAAACCTCTATCCGCGAAGCGCTGCTGCAGCGGGATATTGCCGCCTCCGAACGTGATGAGCTTAAAAAGCAGATGGAGCAGATGGAAGCGACGATTGACGAGCTTAAAACCGCCGAACTTGAAGTTTTGGATAAAATTAAAACCCTGTCCAATAAGGAGCTTGACAAGATTAAGGGGATTTTCTCTTCGGTCAATGTGGCGCTTAAGCGTAAAAACATGTACTTTAACGCGATGGCCAATTCCAAGCGCAAAGACAGCAAAGGCGGCCCTTACGTTCCTCTGAAAATAAAACTGGATGACCCGCGGATTGAAGATAAGGTTTCTGCCATTTTCAAGAGTGTGGATGACATCGAATATTATCGCGAAGTGATGCTCTCTGTTCCTCTGGGCAAACCGGTGTGGAGCTACTGGGTCACTTCCCGTTACGGTACCCGCTCCGACCCGTTTAAGAAAACCAAAGCCCGCCATAAGGGGGTTGATTTGGCCAGCCGTACCGGAAACAAGGTTAATGTTAAGGGGCAGGGCAAGGTTATCCGTGCCGAATATGCCGGGGCTTACGGTAATCTGGTTGTCGTTGATCACGGCAACGGTTTCCAGACCAAATACGCCCATTTAAACAAGATTTATGTTAAAAAAGGCGACCGTTTGGAAATTAACGATACGGTCGGAGAGGTCGGAAGCACCGGACGTTCAACCGGGCCGCACCTCCATTATGAGGTGCTCTACAAGGGTGTCAACGTTGATCCGCTGCCCTTCCTCAAAGCTAAAATTTAGGAGTTGAATGAAAATGACGAAATTAAAAAAAATGTTGTTTTTGAAATTTGCCCGCAAATTTAACAAAAATGCGGAAGCCGTACCGGTTCCTTCAATTATCAGCGAAAATACCAAAATTGCCGGAGACATCATCAGCAAAGGCATTGTTCATGTGGACGGGCGCGTTGAGGGCGACATAACCTGTGAAGAGCTGGTTATCGGCCTGAAAGGGGCGGTTGTCGGAACCGTGACCGCCAATAACCTGCATCTGTACGGCATTTTGCAGGGGAAAGCCGTGGTTGACAGCCTGTTTATTGCCAAAACGGCCAAGCTTTTGGGCGATGCCGCACATAATTCAATCGCCATTGAACCGGGCGCGTATATCGACGGACACTGCATCCGCGCCGGGGCGCCGATTCCTGCGGAACAGGGCAAGCCTGATCTGTTGATAACAGATGCTTCCAAAAAGAATAAAAACAAAGAATAGTTAAGGGAAAGTTCAGTTATGGCCAAAAAGGCGGCAAAATCTGATTTTATCAGCACCGGCAGCGTTGCGCAAAACCGCCGGGCGCATTTTGATTATGAAATCACCGAAAAATTTACCGCCGGCCTGGAATTGACGGGAACCGAAGTCAAGTCGCTGCGCCTCGGGCATGCCAATATTAACGATGCCTATGGTATAGAGAAGGACGGTGAACTGTATATTTCTAATATGTTTATTGCCGAATATGCCAATAAGGGCTATGAAAGCCATGTTGAAAAACGGGACCGCAAACTGTTGCTGAAACGCAAAGAAATCAACACGATTATCAGTGAATTGTCCCGCAAAGGAGCAACCTTGGTTGCCGTTAGTCTGTTTTTTAATGCCAAGGGGCTGGCCAAATTGGAAGTGGGTCTCGGCCGCGGCAAAAAACTTTACGACAAACGTGAAACACAGAAAGAGCGCGATTGGAACCGCGATAAGCAGCGGATTATGGTCGGAAACCGATAGCTTTGCTCTTTCGCTGTTTTACGCCGTGGCCTGATATGTTATCTTACGGTTAAATTGCCGGCAAACACCGCTCCTGCGGTGTTTTTTTATTTTAAATTGTCTGTATTTAAAATTTGGCACGTTCTTTGCATATATATCCTCAAGAGCAATTTCTGTAAGGAATTTTGATGATGGATATTAAAGACGTAAATAACGGACTGTTGAATCTTTTGCAGGCCAATCGTGCCAATTTGCAGGGAACGGCGGTTAATACCACCGGCTTCGGCGATCTTTTGGCGGGTTTGGAAAGCGAAAAAACGCCGTCTGTCGAAGTAAAGGCTGATTTTCGCGAGGCAAAGAATGCCGCGTCTTCAAATCTGTCAAAACCTCGTGCCGAAGATAAAAGCGTTGCCGGCAGAGAGCAGAAGACTAAAAATAAATCCGCCTCTGACCGCAGAGAAGACAAGGTGAAAGAGCACCCGGAAGCCGAAAAAGCGGAAAAGCCGCAAAATGAAAAAACAGATAATTCATCCGCAGAAAAGCCGGAAAAAGCTGAAAATGGCGGCAACGAACGTCCCTCAGCCGAAAAGCCGACTGAAAAGGAAGCCGCCGGTGATGTTTCCGGTGCTGAACGGGCTGACGAAATTGCTGCCGCGGAAGATGCTCCGGCCGTATCGGACGAAGCGGCGCCGGAAAGCGGTATGGCCGAGGGAACGGAAATTTCGTTGGATGCTTTGGCTTTAATGGGGACGGTTACCGTTGTTAATCCGGCTACCGGTGAAACTTTTCAGACGACCGGTGCCGAATTGGCCGCTCAGTTGGCCGATGCCGGTGTTCAGTCTGTTTCGGTTCTGCCCGGTGAAGAAGGGCAGCCGCTGGTTGCACCCGTCGTTGAGAATGCGCCGGAAGCCGACGCTTTCCAAAATATAGTGGCGGCAATGAAAAAGACACAGGCGGAGAATGCGCCCGTTGTTGATGCAGATGCTGTTGCCGCCGATGCCGCTTCGGATCAGGATATCTTGGCGCAGCAGGCCGCCAAATTGGGAGAAGCCGTCGGCGAAGATCGTAAAGTTAAAGTCGAGGTTAGCGTCAAAGAGGAAAAAATTGCCGATGCCGTTGACGGTGGATTGGTCAAAAATGCCAAATTGTCCGATGAAACGCTGTCAGCCGTGGTTGAAAGCAAAGATGCCGTCAAAGGCAATCCTCTGACTGAAGTCAAAACGCCGGCGCAGCAGGCTGCGGCCCAAAATCAAATTCGTGAAATGCCGCTGATGATGACGGCCGGAGCCGTTTCCAATGCCGCAGCTGCGGCAGCTGATGATACGGCCGCGGTTGCCGTTTCGACGGAGACCGGTTCTGTCACGCTCGCCCATGCCGGAGCCGTAGGCGGCGAAATGCTTGCTAACGCCAAAGCTTCAGCGGCCAATGACAGCTCTTCAACTTCTTTCCGCGATGTCTATAAAGGCATGGGTAAGGAAGTTGTTGATCAGATTAAGGTCAACATTACCAAGTCTGCGGTTAAAGGCGTGGATAAAATCGAAATCCAGCTTAAGCCGGAAGACTTGGGACATATTGAAGTTAAAATGCAAATCGGCAAAGACGGCAAACTTCAGGCGCATATTGTCGCCAGCCGTCCGGAAACCGCCGAAATTTTGCAAAAGGAAATCGGAAACTTGCAGAAGGCATTTAACGAAGCCGGTTTCCAGACTGATGAGGGCAGCCTGAGTTTCAGCTTCCGTGATGACGGTCAGGCTGGTCAAAATCAGGAACGGAACAACTTGCGCAATTTCATCGGCGATGTGCTGGAGCAGGAAACTGCAATGGATGCCGCCGTCGGAGACCTCTTTGCCGGAACCGCGTGGGACGGCAAGAACGGTCTGAACATTCGCGTGTAAGCCGGGAGAACTATCATGACAGACATTAATGCGTTAAACGGTTATACTCAGTCGGGAACCAACAGCTCTTCGCAGCAGGCCAGTAACCAGCTTTCCGCTGATATGAACACTTTCCTGACTTTGTTGACCACTCAGTTAAAATATCAGGATCCGCTTGACCCGATGGATACGGCGGAATTCACCAACCAGCTGGTACAGTATTCCAGCGTTGAGCAGGCCATTCAGACCAACTCTAAATTGGAAACCCTGCTTAATCTTAACATGTCCAACTTGGGAGCGCAGGCCGTTTCTTATATCGGTAAAATTGCTCAGGTTTTGGGTGATGTAATGCCGTTGGAAGACGGACATGCCAAAGCAACCTACACGCTGGATAAAAACGTTGAAAGCGCTGTTATTATGGTGAAAGACCTGGATGGCAACGTCGTCTATTCCGAACAGGGCAAAATCGTTGCCGGAACCCATGATTTTGAATGGGACGGAAAGGATTCCAACGGAAACCAGCTTCCTGACGGCGCTTATCAGATTGTCGTTTCGACCAAGGTCGGCAGCGGCGAAACTTCCGCTACCGTTACCACCACGATTTTCGGTAAGGTAACCGGTGTGGCCAGCGACAGCAACGGCGTCTATATCGGTCTGGGCGATGCAGTAACCGCAGGCCTCGGCGATATTCTGACCATCCGTGACGATAACTATTTTGATAAAGATGAAGGTACCGGAGATGAAACCACGCCTCCCGAAGGAGGAGACGGCGGTACCGAAGAGGGGGACGGCACCGGTGAAGCCGGAGACGGAACCGGCGGAGAAAACGGTGACGGAGCCGTCGAACAGGCTTCCCGTATTCTGAAAAATGTGGCAGAAGCCGCAGTAAGTGCAGCAACCCTCGGATTATTATAATTTTGAACTTTAGGAGACAAAACAATGAGTATTTTCGGTGCATTACAATCCGGTATTTCAGGTTTGGCCGCTCAGTCCAGTGCAATGGGCGCCATCTCTGACAATATCGCCAACGTAAACACGATCGGTTACAAGGTGACGAATACCCGATTCTCCACCCTGGTAACCAAACAAACGACGTCAACTCTTTATTCGCCGGGCGGCGTACAGTCTCGTCCGCGTCAGGAAATCAGCGCTCAGGGCCTGCTGTCGTCAACTTCGGTTTCGACGGATATGGCCATCAGCGGCAACGGTTTCTTTGTTGTCAATCAGGCGGCTAATCCGGGAGAAGGCGACATGTGGGCTTATACCCGTGCCGGCAGTTTCGGGCTGGATGACAACGGCTATTTGGTCAATACCGGCGGTTTCTATGCGCAGGGCTGGTCTCTGCTGCCTTGGGACGGCAATCCGAATGCCAGCGTCGTTAACGTTAACGGTATCAATTATATGAAAGCTTATTATGATACCGACGGTAAAACCGTTTACATCAATGACAACATTATTGATAACCGCAACCTGCGTCCGGTTAACCTGTCCACCATCGGCGGTACGGCTACTCCGACCCAGCAAATCAGTCTCGGAGCCAACCTGCCTTCCAGTGCGCCGATTTTTGACCCGTCCAATGCCTCGGCCGGCGGTAAGGAAAAAATTTCCGCGCTGATTTATGACAGTCTGGGCAATGCCAGCAACCTGAGCCTGGAATATACCAAAACCAGTGCCAACGGCTGGGCTATGAGCAGCAGTATTCCGAGCGGTGCGGCCAGCCTGGTCATGACCGGCAATACCGAAAACGGCAAAGACCTTACCTCTGATGTTTACTATGCGGCCGGACAATTGGAATTCTCTTCCATTCCGCAGAATGGTTCAACCATCAGCATCACCGATGCCGGCACCGGTAAGACCTATACCTTTGAATTTGTCAAAGATGCCGCTCATTATACCGGAGCCAATATCCCGGTTGAAATCAGCAATCAGGTTGTTTCGGTTGACGATTTCGTTAAAAACTTTGAGACCGCATTGAAAGAAAATATGCCTTCGGCCGAGCGCTTTACCGCCGACGGCAACAAAATCAGCATTGTGCAGTCCACCATGGGCTCGGCGCTGACCATTGATGCCAGCAAAACCCTGTCCTGTCTGCAAAGTGCGGTCAATCCGCGTGCGGATACGGGTATTCCGACCGGTGTTTTTGATATTCCGCAGATTGACGATGATATCAAAAACGGTGCCCGCATTGACTTTAACTCCACCAAAGCGGCTGACTATGAAGGCAAAACCCTTACCATCAACGGCAAGACTTATACTTTCACCTCAACGCCGGATCCGGATGATCCGCTGGATGTTGACATTTCTGAAGCCATCAGCGGCGCAGACATTGACCCGACAAAAATTGTCCAGTCTTTGGTAACTGCGCTGAACAACACGGCGGATGAACCGAACCGTTTTGTTGCCAGCGGTATGACTTTGGAAATTCTGCCTTCTTCTTCCGGCGGCGACATCACTCTTGATACAACCGGTCTCGGAACGGCCATCGACGGCGTTATCCGTAACAAAGACGGCGATTGGGGAACCATTCAGAACAAAAATAATTTGGTTTTGGGCAATACCTTTAAGACCAATACCACCGAAGACCAGCAGGGTTCGATTGTTCCGGCCGTTCGCTTTAACTCTGACGGTACCCCGAAAGAATTCTGGGTCAACTCAATGGAAATTGAATGGGCCAACGGCGCCGAAAATATGACCGGCGAAAGCGGCCACGGAACTCCGATTACCCTGAATATGGGCAATGTCGGCACCAATGACGGTTTAACCAACCTTTCCGGCAACTTTACCACCAACTACATTAAGCAGGACGGTGCAAAGTTCGGCAGCTATGCCGGTGTCAGTGTCGATGAAAACGGTGTTGTAACCGCTTTGTTCGATAACGGCGAAACCCGTCCGATTGCCATTCTGCCTTTGGCAACCTTTGCCAACCCTGAGGGAATGGAGTCTCTGACCGGTAACGCCTGGTTGGAAACCGATGCTTCCGGACAGGCCCTGTTGAAGATGGCCGGAACCAACGGTGCCGGTGAAATCACTTCCGGGGCGTTGGAAACCTCTAAAACCGACCTGGCAACCGAGTTTTCCAACATGATTGTAACCCAGCGTGCATATTCGGCCGCTACCAAGATTATTACCACGGCCGATGAAATGCTTGATGAATTGACTCGGATGACATAGAGCTGATTCTTAAAGATTTGCACAAACAAAATTAACCTCCTAAAGGACGCCCCGCCAATGCCGGCGGGGCTTTTAGGGGTTTAAAATTTTGCCGCTGCTGTGAATATTTAAAATTATCGTTCCCTTAAACGCTTTTTTACGCTAATCATAAGGGTAATTGGAAGTGTAATTGATAGAAATGGGTCTTACGGTGAATAATTTTTGGCAAAGCATTAAAAACCTGTCGCCCGGGCGTTTGGCGTCTTTGGCGGCAATTATCATATTTCTGGTCAGCTTTTTGGGGTATATGGTTGCCCGCATGAGCTCAACCGAATATGCCGTTTTATATACGGATCTTGAACTGGAAGATGCCAAACAGATTATCTCCCGCCTTGAAACTGACAATGTAAAGTATAAGTTAACCAAAAACGGAACTGAAGTTATGGTTCCGGTTGATTTGGTTAACAAACTGCGGGTTGATACCGCGGAAATTGCCATGGCTTCCGGCGGAGCCAATGTCGGTTATGAGATTTTTGACCACAGCGATGCCCTCGGTTCAACCAATTTTGTGCAGAATGTTAATTTGATTCGGGCTCTGGAAGGAGAACTCGGCCGCACGATTCGGACTGTCGATAACATTAAAAACGCGCGTGTCCATTTGGTTCTGCCCAAGCGGGAAATGTTCTCCCGTGAAGAGCAGCCGCCATCAGCCTCGGTTGTGATAAAAACCGTCAAAGGGCCGCTGAGTCCGCAGAGCATTCAGGCGATACAAAAGCTGATTGCCGCCTCGGTGCCCAAGCTGGATGTCAAAAATGTGGCAATTGTCGATAACGCCGGCAATTTGCTGACTAAAAACTACGAAGACCCGGAAGCGATGACGGCAGCCAATAATGAAATTCTGCGGCTGGAACAGGAACGTAAAATGGGTCAGCAGGTTCAAAGCCTGTTGGAACGAACCATCGGTGAAGGAAAAGTTCGGGCCCAGGTCAATCTGGAAATGGATTTTGACCAGGTTGTCACCAAGGAGGAAATTTTTGATCCGGATACGCAGGTCGTCCGTTCGCAGGCAACCGTAACCGAAGAGGGGATTAACAACACCCGTGAAAATCCGGTGACCGTTGCCCAGAATATTCCCAACGGCGATGTCGTAACCACCGGAAACGGAACGACCTCGCAGTCTTCCCGTACCGAAGAAACAATTAATTACGAGATTTCCAAGGTCGTTCGCAACAAGGTCAAAAATACCGGTTCGATTAAGCGTCTGACTGTTGCGGTTATGGTTGACGGCATTTATGAAAAAGGGGCGGACGGCAAAATGGCCTACCGCAGCCGAACCCCCGAAGAAATGGAGCAGATTACGTCTCTGGTCAAATCGGCGGTGGGGTATGATGCCAACCGCGGCGATGTCGTCGAAGTGGAAAATATGCGTTTTGTAAATATGATGCCGGAGGTTGAAGAAGTGCAGGAAATTTTGATTATGGGCTTTACCAAAGACGAGCTGATCCGTATTGCCGAGGGTATCGGCGTCGCAATCGTGGCGATTTTGGTTATCCTGCTGGTTATTCGTCCTTTGGTTAATAATGCATTTGACGTATCTAACAATAATAATGACGGGCGTCTGCTCGGAAGTAATCCCGAAGACGACAACCTTTTGCTGTCAAACTTCCTCAGCGAAGACGACAGCAGTATGGAGGAATTGATTAATCTGAATAAAATTGACGGCCGGGTGAAAGTATCTTCGCTTAAAAAAGTCAATGACATTGTGGAAAAGAACCCCGATGCGGCAGTTAACGTCATTCGCACGTGGCTCTATTCAAATGACAATAATTAGGCGGGTATGAGAACATGGCAATAAAACAAAACGTAATTGATGATTTTAATATTCTTTCCGGCCAGCAAAAGGCGGCAATTTTGATGCTGTCCCTTGATGAAGAACGTTCGGCCTCGATTTTTGCCCTGATGGACGACGAGGAGATTAAGGAGCTGTCGGTTATCATGGCCAGCCTCGGCAAAGTCAATTCCAATGTCGTTGAACAGCTTTTTTCCGAATTTGTGGAAAAGGTTTCATCCACCGGCTCGCTGGTCGGCACTTATGAAAGCACCGAGCGTCTGCTTTCCAAAGCCTTGGATAAAGACCGCGTTTCCAACATTATGGAAGAAATTCGCGGCCCCGCCGGACGAACCATGTGGGACAAGCTCGGCAATGTCAACGAGCATGTTCTGGCTAACTACCTCAAAAACGAATATCCGCAGACCATTGCCGTTATTCTTTCCAAAATTAAAGCCGAGCATGCGGCAAAAGTGATTGCCCTGCTGCCGGAAAATTTCGCCATGGAAATCGTTATGCGTATGATCCGTATGGATTCGGTACAAAAAGAAGTGCTGGACGGTTTGGAGAAAACCCTGCGCAAAGAGTTTATGAGCAACCTTTCCAAATCTACCCGCCGCGATTCGCATGAGCTTATTGCCGATATCTTTAATTCTTTGGACCGCAATACCGAAAGCCGCTTTATGGAGGCTTTGGAAGAACGCAATCGCGAATCTGCCGAGCGCGTCAAATCTCTTATGTTTACGTTTGAAGACCTTATCCGTGTCGATGCCCAGGGTATTCAGATTTTGCTGCGCAATATTGACAAAGACAAACTGGCTGTTGCCCTGAAAGGTGCTTCCGAAACGATTAAAGACCTCTTCTTTAACAATATGTCTTCCCGTGCCGGAAAAATTCTCAAAGAAGATATGGAGGCGATGGGGCCGGTTCGCCTGCGTGATGTTGAAGAAGCTCAGCAGTATATCGTTACCGCGGCCAAGGAATTGTCTAACAATGGTGAAATTGTCATCAGCGAAGGCAAAGACAGTGACGAGCTGATTTACTGAGGTAAGGCTTGATGGCTCAGTTGAAAAAATTTATGTTTGATAACTTCGTAATCGAGACCAGGCCGGAAGCTGACGAGCCTGAACCGTCGGTTGATGAAGAAACCGCCGCTGAGCCGGTTTCCCCGACGGAGCAGGAAGAAAATATTTCGGCCGAAAGTCCGGCAGAAACGGCAGCCGAACCGGAACTCGAGGCTGAACCTGAGCCGGAAGTCGAACCTGAACTGGAGGAGGAAGAATTTATTCCCGAGCCGTTGCCCCCGGCAGAAAAAAGCTATACCCAAAGCGAAGTTGACGAAATGGTCAATACGGCCCGGCAGGAGGGCTACGAGCAGGGATTCCGCAGTTCTCAGAACGGCGTAGATGCCGAAGCCAACACGCTGCTGATGGATATTAACCAAAAATTGGCCGCTCTGTTGTCAGAAACCGCCGATATCCGAACCGAAGTTGAAAATCAGGCGCTGGAAATGGTTAAGGTTGCCGTGCTCAAACTGGTGCCGACCCTGATGGCCGATGAAGCCGCTGAACTGGTCAGCAAGTTTATTGCCGATAATTTCAACAATTTTAAAGATGAAGCAAAATTGTCTTTCTATATTCATCCGGATATTATATCATATGCGCAGCAGAAGATTGCCGCGCTGGCCAACAGTTATGACTTTGAAGGAAAAATTGCCTTGCATAAAGACGCGTCTTTGGCTAAAAGTGATTGCCGGATTGAGTGGGAAAACGGCGGCGTGGAATTGAAAGGGGCTGACCAGCTGGCCAAAGTGGCCGATTTGCTCGATGCCCAAAAGATGTAAAACCGGAGATGAAACATGACAGATAATTTAGAATTAGATGAATTGAGCGAAAGCGCCGTGCTTGATGACGAGCCGATTCTTAAAAAAGATGTCGGTATGGATGATTTCGATATCCCCAGTTCTGCCAGCGACTTGGAAGCCGTTTATGATATTCCGGTTAAGGTTTCGGCCATTCTCGGCAAAAGCAAGATGAAGGTCAGCCAGCTGCTGAAGCTGAACAAAGGGGCGATTATCGAACTCGACAGCAAAGTCGGCGAGGCGATAGACATTTATGTCAACAACAATCTGGTTGCCCGCGGCGAGGTGGTTGTCGTTGATGACAAGCTGGGCATCACCATGACGGAAATTGTTAAAAATCCCTCCAAATAAGGACAAGTTATGGAACTGTTGATTGTCGGAACATTGGAAGGCCAAATCGGGGCGGCGAGCAAAATTGCCATCCAGCAGGGCGGTCATGTCTCGATAGCCGATAATGAGGAAGCCGGTTTGGATGTTTTGCGCTCCGGCAAAGCAATCGAACTGGTGATGATTGACGTTAAGCTTGACGTTTATAAATTTATTTCTTCGCTGGAACAGGAACGGATTAATGTTCTGGTTGTTGCCTGCGGCGTAGCCAATGATCCGTCTCTGGCGGTTAAGGCAATTAAGGCCGGCGCCAAAGAATATATTCCGCTGCCGCCGGATCCCGAAATGATCGGGGCGGTGCTGGCCGCGGCCACGCGGGAAAATCACGCGTTGATTTACGGCGATAAAAAGACCGAGGCCGTGTTGAAACTGGCCAAACAGGTTGCTCCGTCGGAAGCCAATATTCTGTTGACCGGGCAGTCCGGAACCGGTAAAGAAGTTTTTTCCCGTTTTATTCACGACAATTCCAAACGTGCCAATAAAAAATTTGTTGCCGTCAACTGTGCCGCTATTCCCGAAACTCTTTTGGAATCTGAACTTTTCGGCTATGAAAAGGGCGCGTTTACCGGCGCGGTTGCCCGCCGTATCGGCAAATTTGAAGAAGCCTCCGGCGGCACGCTGCTGCTTGATGAAATTTCCGAAACGGATGTGAAAATTCAGGCCAAGCTGCTGCGCGCCATTCAGGAAAAGGAAATCGACCGCATCGGCGGCAAAGCCCCGATTAAGGTGGATACGCGCATTATCGCCACGTCTAACCGTAATCTTGACGAATGTGTTAAAAACGGCACTTTCCGTCAGGATTTGTATTATCGTCTGAATGTGGTCAATATCAATATTCCGCCGTTGAAAGACCGTCCGGATGATATTATCGTGCTGGCCAAGCATTTTGCCAAAAAATATTCCGAGTTAAACGATATTCCGCTGAAAGAAATGACCCCGGCCGCCGAGCAGAAGCTGTTGAACTACCTTTGGCCGGGCAACGTCCGCGAGCTGGAAAATACCGTCCACCGAGCAGTGCTGCTGAGTACCGGCGATAAAATCGATGAGGATGCAATTTTGTTGGACGATATTGATGCCGTCATTAATCCCGCTGCCGGAACAGAAATGTCCGGTGCCGAATTTGTCGGCAGCACGGTTGCCAGCATGGAGCGCAACCTGATTATTGATACCCTGAAACACACCATGGGCAACCGCACCACGGCGGCCAACATTCTCGGTATCTCCATCCGCACGCTGCGGAACAAACTGAAACAATACCAAGACGAGGGCTTTGAAGTTCCCGGGCTTTAGGAATTAAAACCAAACGATGGCTAAAAAGATTGCAAATAATGCTGCTATGTTCGGCGGCAAATCTTTCAAAGATTTACTGATTGCCTCTACCAAACGCGGCGACATCTTTTTTGCTCTGGCCATTATCCTGATGCTGGTTATCCTGATTATGCCGATGCCGGCCTGGCTGCTGGATATTGCCTTGGCTTTTTCGATTACAATCTCCTGTTTGGTTTTGATGACGGCGATTTTTATCGAGCGGCCGAACGAGTTTAATGCTTTCCCGCTGGTTTTGCTGATTACCACCATGTATCGGCTGTCGCTGAACCTGGCTTCCACCCGTCTGATTCTTTCCAAAGGCTACCAGGGGCCTGATGCCGCCGGCGAGGTTATTGCCGCTTTCGGCGGTTTCATCATGGGCAACAACTTTGTTATCGGCGTTATTGTTTTTGCCATTCTGGTTATCGTCAACTTTGTGGTTATTACCAAAGGTTCCGGCCGTATCGCCGAAGTCGCCGCCCGCTTTGCCTTGGACGCCATGCCCGGTAAGCAAATGGCCATCGACGCCGATTTGTCTTCGGGGCTGATTACCGAAGATCAGGCGCGCGCCCGCCGCGAAGAACTCTCCAAAGAAAGCTCTTTTTACGGAGCCATGGACGGTGCGTCCAAATTCGTCCGCGGTGACGCGATTGCCGGTTTGATTATCACATTCATCAATATTGTTGCCGGTATCATTATCGGTATGGTGCAAAACAATATGAGTTTTGCCGATGCCGGCGAAACTTATACCCGTCTGACTGTCGGCGACGGGTTGGTGTCGCAGGTTCCGGCGCTGATTATCTCCGTTGCTGCCGGTATTCTGGTTTCTAAAGCCGGTATGACCGACGCCACCGACAAGGTGCTGTTTGAGCAGGTTGCCAATTATCCGAAGGCTCTGGGTATGAGTGCGTTTATGGCTGTTGCGCTGGGAATGCTTCCGGGCACGCCGGCTTTGCCGTTTATGTTGCTCGGTTCCCTGACCGGAATAACCGCTTATTATCTGGACAAACAGCAAAAGATTGCCCAGCAGCGGGCGGCGGAAGTGCTTGAACAGGAGCAAAAACAGGGAGCTATCGCCAAAGCTGCCGACGAGCCGATTGCCAATGCCCTGCGCATCGACCTGATTCGCCTCGAAATCGGCTATGGGCTGTTGCCGCTGATTAATGAGGAAACCAATCGTAAACTGACTGACCAGATTAAGGCGTTGCGCCGGGCGCTGGCCAGTGAGCTGGGATTTGTCATGCCGTCAATCCGTATTCAGGATAATATGCAGCTTGAGGCGAATGAGTATAACATTTACATCAAGGAAGTCCGGGCCGGCAAGGGCGAACTGCGCCCGACCCAGCTGCTGGTGATGGATCCGCGCGGCGAGCCGATTACGCTGCCCGGCGAAAATACCACCGAGCCGACCTTCGGTCTGCGGGCCATGTGGGTTGACCAGTCCTATCGGGAAGAGGCAATGTTCCGCGGCTATACCGTGGTTGATCCCGCAACGGTTGTCACCACGCATATTACCGAACTGGTTAAAGACAATATGCCCGAGCTGCTCTCTTACGCCGAAACTCAGAAACTGCTTGACGAGCTTGACAAAGAGCACCAAAAACTCATCAAAGAGCTTATTCCGGGCAAGGTCAGCCTCGGCGCGGTTCAGCGAATTCTGCAAAATCTGTTGCAGGAACGTGTTTCCATTCGCGATCTGCCGACAATTTTGGAAGGGATTTCCGAAGCTGTGGCTTCAACCCACAGCCTGATGGCGATTACCGAGCATGTCCGTTCCCGTTTGGCCCGCCAGCTTTCCAATGCCAATGCCAATGAACTGGGCATAATCCCGCTGGTTACCCTGTCGCCGGAATGGGAACACGCCTTTGCCGAAGCAATTGTCGGCGAAGGGGACGACCGCCAGCTGGCAATGGCGCCGACTGCTCTCCAGGCCTTTATCACCAAGGTTCGCCAGGTAATGGAAGATTTGGCGATTAAAGGCGAAACCGCGGTTCTGCTCACCAGTCCGGGCATTCGTCCTTTTGTTCGTTCCATTATTGAACGTTTCCGCCCTTTAACGGTGGTCATGTCGCAAAATGAAATCCACCCCAAGGCTAAAATTAAAACCGTCGGCCAGATTTAGGAGCTAGGGAATGCGCTTAAAAAATTACCTTGCCGCCTCAATGACCGAAGCAATGAATCAGGTTAAAGAAGAATTAGGGCCGGATGCAATCATCATTTCCGCCGAAACGGTTGACGGGCAATTCAAAGTCGTTGCCGCGCTGGAAGAACGCGAAGACATTGATTTTAATGCCGCCGATGAACTGAAAATTACGCCCAGCCGTTTTCGCTTTGATGACAGCCATTTGCGCGATTGCCTTGACTATCACGGAGTAATCGACACCGTGGCCGAACGCATCTTGGCCTACTGCCGCAATTTAAGCCTTGAGCGCGGTATCAGCGACGAACACCGTCTGTTGTCCGCCTGCTTTGCCGAGATGTTTGCTTTCGGCTCGTTGCTGGATCTGAACTGTCCGGTCAAAATGTTTATGGGCGTTCCCGGTTCCGGCAAATCGACCATCATCGCCAAAGTGGCCACTCAGGCGCGTTTTAATAAAATCCGCTGCTGCATTATCAGCACGGATAATGTCCGCGCCGGCGCCAACCACCAGCTTGAAGCCTTTGCCAAAATTCTTGAAACCGACTTTTTCTTTTGCAAAGGCGGCCGCAGCCTTTTTGACGCAGTGCGTTCCGCCCGCCAAAATTATCAACTGGTCTTAATCGACACGCCGGGAGTAAATCCCTTTATCGCGGCTGAAATCGAGCGTTTGCGCAGCTTGGCCGAAGTTGTTAAATGTGAAATGGTCATGACGGTTGATGCCGGCAAAAACTCTTTTGAAGCGGTGGAAATTGCCGAGATTTTTAATCAGTTCGGCATTAAATACCTGCTGCCCACCCGGCTTGATTTAACCCGCCGTATCGGTTCGTTGATTTCGATTGCCGGCTGCTGCCGCATCGGCTTTTGCGCAGCCAGTGTCAGTTCAGGCATTGCTCAGGGACTGGCATCGGTTAACCACAAGTCTTTGGCCAAACTTATTTTGTCTTGATTGAGAAAGAGGAAACCATGGAAAACAAACAGGATGAACTCAAAATTATGCCCCGGGGCGCCGCGCCGCGCAGTGTCCGCCGCGGCAAAAATATGATTGCGGTCGCGTCCGGCAAAGGCGGCGTGGGCAAAACCTGGTTTTCGATTACTCTGGCACATGCCTTGAGCGGCTACAAGCAGAAAACGCTGCTTTTTGACGGCGATTTGGGGCTGGCCAACGTTGACATTCAGCTTGGCTTAATGGTTAAGGACGACTTGGGCAGCGTGATTGCCGGCAGCAAAACCCTCAATCAGGTTATTCATCATTGCGACAAAACCCGTTTTGATATTATTGCCGGGCGTTCCGGCTCGGCCGGGCTGGCTTCCATGCCTATCGGACGATTGCAGATTTTGGGCGAGGACCTTTCCCTGCTGGCCTCGTCTTATAACAAAGTGATTCTGGATATGGGAGCCGGTGTGGAAAAACCGGTGCGCATTCTCTCCAGCATGGCCGAAAAGATTATCGTTCTCTGCACCGACGAGCCGACTTCCCTGACGGATGCTTACGCTTTTATCAAAATTATGGCTATGCAGTACCCGAAATCGGATTTGAATGTGGTCATCAACCAGGCCAATTCGATTCGCGAGGGGCAGCGCACTTATGACACTTTGTTAAAAGCCTGCACCAACTTCTTGAAAATTAATCCGCCGCTCTTAGGTATAATCCGCAGGGATACGCGGGTGCGTGATGCCATCCGCAATCAAACCCCGTTGATTAACCGCTTTCCCACTTCCGAAGCCGCTGAAGACGTGATAGCCATTGCCCGCAAACTGATAACCGAATGAGGCCAGCATGGAAACGATTGTCCCACCCGTAACAACGCCCGGTTTAACACCGGGAACTGATAACGGCGGTGTCGGCGGCAGTCTGGATGTTTCCGGCAGCGGCCTGGAGGGGCTGAAACCGGGAATCTCCGTCAATGTGTCGGTTCAGGGCGGCTTGGACGGACTGGCTGCATCGCTGAAACTGAATGTAAACAACCGCTTGTTCCAAATTCCGGTCAAGCTGAATCTGACAGCCAATACTCAAACCTTACGGCTGCCGGAAAATCGTCCGTATCCCGCCGAAATTAAAATAACGGCATCCCGTCCGGAAAGTTTGTCTTTCAAATTTGTAACCATTGACGGCCAGCCGCCGGAGAAATTTGTTCAAACGCTTCGTTTGCCGCAGCAGATGCCGGCGGCGGAAAAAATGCCGTTGATTAATCATACCGGCAGCGAACTGAAGCCCGAAGTACAGTTGCATAATCTCAATTTTAAGAGCATTGCCGAGAATCTCTCGGCCCTCGCCGGTGATAAACTTTCGCCCGAAACGGCTGCAAAGCTGCAGGGAGGAGAAGTCTCCGCCGGCTTCCGCCGGGTATCGGCTGCGCCGCAGCTCCCGGCACCGGAAATCCGGGAGGTTCTGCAAAATTTGAAAACCGCGTTGCAGCAGGGGGATTTTAAAACCTTTGCTGCGGAAATAAGTAAACTTTCCGGCCGGCCGCTGCCCGCCGCAACCGTTGTCCGCCCCGAAATCGGTCTGACCAGTTTTAAAACCCCTTTGGGCGAATTTGTCAGCGCCACGCCGCTGCGGCTGGATAATCAGCTTCCGGTAGAACTTGTTATCAAAACGGTAACCCTGCCGCCGGCATTTCAGGACGGCAAAACGGAGACGGCCGATCCGTTGGCTGCCAGTGCGCGTCTGATTGAGGATTTGGCGGCAATGCCTTCCCTTCCCAAAACCCCGGGTAATGCCGCTTCGGTTACGGTAACCAAGCTGCTTGACCTCCTCAAACCGTTAAATCTGCCCTCTGAAACCATGGCCGCCGTTGTAGCCAAGCTTCCCGCCGGCGATGCGCGGATGCTGGCCAATCTGGTTAATTATGTCAAGGCTTCCGTTCATGGGGATATCAGGCAATGGTTGGGGCCGGAACTGGTTGAACAGCTTTCCCTTTCCGGTCCGGAAGGGCGGGAGGCTTTGCAGCAGCTGACAACGGTTTTCACCGCGTCTGCGCGTGAAACGCCGCTGTGGCGGATTGTCGAAATCCCGTTTTATACCGGAGAAAACCTGGAAAAAATCCGCTTAGCCGTCAAAAAAACGGAAGACGAAGAAGAAGACGCCGCTGAGCGTCCGAACCGTCGCAGCGGTACCCGTTTTGTGGTTGACACTAATTTTACGCGCCTCGGCCGCTTTCAGTTTGACGGCTATTCGCTCGCCCGCGAAAAGCGTTTTGATCTGATTATCCGTACCGAACGTTTTGTAGGCAATGATTTGTGCGCTAATATCATGCGGATTTTCAAAAATACGCTGCATGAAGTCGATTATGTCGGAACGATTAAGGTCAATGTTAAGGAAAATTTTATCAAAATCGGCGAAGATATGCCTGAGGAGACTTTAGCGACGGGAATATTTATATGAGCACTTATTCAAATGATCCGCTGGGCTACTATGCAATTTTGGGTCTGCCGTGCAACGCCGGCGACGAAGAGATAAAACGCAGCTACCGCGAGCAGGCCAAACGCTGGCATCCTGACCATAATACCGATCCGGCGGCGGTGGAAACTTTTCAGAAAATATCGGTCGCTTATGACGTTATCAGCGATGACGAACAACGCCTGATTTATGATTTGCTGGCCCAGATTTATCTGCCCGAAAAATTTCCCGATATGAAAGCGCTGAAAGTTTATACCAACCGCAAAGGTCAGGAAGATGTCAACCTTCGAGCACTCAAGCTGCGTCAGGTTATCGGCCGTCTGGTCTCTTTCAGTGACCGGGAAACCTCTGAAATCTGCAATTTTAACGAAGCCAAAAGCGTTGTGCTGCATAATTCCTTTTTGAACTGGACACTCGGTTGGTGGAATATTCCCGGTTTGGCGCACAATATTCACGCCATTGCCGCCAACTATAAAAATGTCGGAGCCAACCGCCGGGAGAATTTAACTCTGCTGGTTCACAATATGCTGGCTTACGCTCAGGAAAACAAACCTCTCCAGGCCAGCCAGTCAGGAAAACTGGCATTGGCTTATGCCGATTCCCAGCAGCAAAACCTGATTAACCGTTTTTTGCGCCGTCTGCCGCAGCAGCAGGTGCCGCCGCTGCCGGCCTGGAATTTCAGCCAGCTGAAAAATCTGCAATTGCTGATTCCCGGAATTTTGGTTCTAATTCTGCTGATGGGCGTTTCTACCCGGGTGATGAACTGGCGGGAATTTAACAAATATTTTGCCAAACATGACAATGTCACTTATTACCAGGAAGTCCGATTCAACAGCGGGCGCAGTGTCGATGACGTTGTTGTTTCCAAAGTCGTGGATATTCCGGTTGACACTGAAGACTTGAACCGCCTTTACCATACGATTGAAGCGGTGAACGTCATGTACGGCCCGGATGAAAATTTTGACCGGCTGACTGAAATCAAAGGACAAACAACCGTGCGCCTTACCGGCTATACGCCCAATCAGGTCTGGGCACGGATTATGGTGGACAACGGCGAAATGGGCTTCGTTAAAATGGACAAGCTCAAAAAGGGCATCGGCCGCAAAATTCCCGATGACAGCAAGATCTACACCGGCCTGCGGTAAATTGCAAATTTCAGTTTTTTAGATTTGGCGCCCGGCTATCCGAAACGTCTATGCTGGGTGGAAAAAAGAAAAAACACTGCCGATACGGTATTGACTCATAATAGGTAATATGCTAAGTTAAGAACAGACAAGGTTCAGTTATAACGAGGTGTATTATGAGAAAGGCTGTTGCGATAGGATTATCGGGGCTTGTTATCTACAGCTATTCCGGAGTAGGTCATTCTTCTCTGAAACCGCTTGCATCGGCAGTTTCTCATCAATACACGCACCTCATAGACAATAATCAAAGCCTACCATTGAACCGGTTGTCTCAGTCCGTTCTGATTGCAGAGCGGACTGTCTCTCTTTCCAAGTTTACTCAAATCGCCAGTGTGACTTTTATTACCGGCGGCAGCCGGCTGGATTTTGGCAATGTTGAATTTGAAGATGCATCCGTTCAGGCCTGTCAAAAACGCGGATATAACCTGACAGCCTGCGACGGAGGCTATTGGCAATATGATTTCTGCCCGTATAATAATGAATATTTCAGACAATGCTGTGCTGATAAGTATAAATATACGTCGGACAGTTGTTCATATCCGAATGAGTTAAGTTCAGACGGCTGCGGCGGCAAATATCGCTGTATCTGCAACCGTACGCTTTATCCGGTTGAGAGCTGTGCGTCGCCGCAGGTCGTTTCTGATGATAGCTGTATAGAAGGCAATAAGAAATATTATTCCGAATGTTTGTGCCCGAGTAACTATAACCAAATCTGTGACGGTAAAAATCAGGAGGGAAACGGGGAAGGCTGCACTTATCAGGGTACAACTCAATATACCGGTTGCCGCTGCAAAAACGGCTATAACATGACTTGCGGTGACTTGGGGCCGGTTACGCCGAGTGATTATTGTTTAATGAACGGTATAAAATACTACAACAATTGTAAAACCTGTGAAAATAAATGTTCATTAACCGCCTGTCCGACCGGGGTTGTCTGTGAAAAGGAAAACTGTTCGGGAAAATATTGTCCTGTCGGCTGTGCTGTTAACTATAAGGATTTGGATAATTATTGGTGCGCTGGTGCTTTGCGGTGCTGGTTTAAATAAAAGGAGAAAGAAAATGAAAAAAAATATGCTATTGATTGCAGGAGCAACACTGCTGATTTCAGCTTTCTCAGCTGGATTAATCCGGGCGCAGACATGCATACAGCCGCCAACCTGTGAAGAACTGGGATATATCTATTCCGCTGATGAATGTGTTAACGGAAACAATATTCTAAAATGTCCCACGGATCTCAGCAAGATGGCTTGCAGTTTTGATGCCATTGGCAATGACGGAGACATACTTTATGCCGACCATTCGATATCTTCTGAAGTTATTAATGCTAAAACACCGATAGCCGTCATATTTGATGCCGGTAATCGTTTGGCTGTTTCTTTGGAAGCAAAAATATATCAAAAAGGAGACAGCGTTATCTGGGGAGCGGAAGGCGATATTCCCGGATTGGCTAATTGTTCAGACACTGATTGTGAAGATAGCAGTATTACAAATACAAATATGATTATGTCGTACGGCGAAGCTAATAATAAATCATATCCGATGGTAGAGAGCGTGCGCTCTTACTCACCGGCCGGATGCAAACAGGCTTGGTGCGGAGCCGGAAAATGGTCAATGTTAAGTATGGGAGATTTTAAGAAAATTTATGCCGCTCAGAAAACAATAACTGCAACATTTAAAAAATTGGGAAAATCTTTAAGTTCAAATAACTGGAATGTTTTTTTTACATCTTCTCCGTATGACAAAACGAGTTATAATGCATATTCATTTTTTGTCGGTGTGGATGCAAACCTGTTCCCGCCTAAATCGGGAGAGGGATTCGATGCAATATGGGATTTGGCGTTGCCCAACGGAGCATCTTGGCAGTTTATGCTGTTTCGGGTAATCCGTTATTAAAAACAATAAAACCCTCTGAAATGAGGGTTTTATTGTTTATGCTTCTTTTTCAGACATTTTAATTTGTTCAATATGAGTAGCTTTGCCGCTTTTGTCGTCAATGTCAATTAACACGCCGAACAGGGTCCCCGGGCCTTTGGCCGGAGTCAGCCGTCCGCCGGTATATTTGCGCAGCAAACGGTTGAGCGGCTCGGTCTTGTCAAAGCCGATGACAGAGTTATAGTCGCCGCACATGCCGACATCGGTCTGATAGGCGGTCCCGCCGTCTCTGATACAGTAGTCTGACGTCGGAATATGCGTATGCGAACCGATAACGGCCGAAACGCGCCCGTCAAGGTAATGTCCGATTTCAATTTTTTCCGCCGTTGCCTCGGCATGAATGTCAACAAAAATGGCGTTGATGTTTTTACCCAGCGTATAATTTTTCAGCAGCTTGTCAATTGCCTGTGCCGGACAATCGACCGCTTCCATAAACAGGCGTCCCAGCAGCTGTGCAATCAGGATTTTTTTGCCGTTTGGCAGTTCGATTTCAATCGCGCCTTTGCCCGGCAGACCTTCCGGATAGTTCAACGGACGGACGATACGTTTGCATTCGTCCAGAAAAGGGATTAAATCGCGTTGCTGCCAAACATGATTTCCGGTAACCAGAGCGTCCACTCCGGCATCCAGAAACTGGCGGCAGATGGAAGGACTGGCGCCGAACCCGTGGGCGGCGTTCTCAATATTGACGATAACCGCGTCCGGCTTATAGCGTTCGCGGAGTTTAGATAAATTGTTAAGCACGGCGTCTCTGCCGGCGCGGGCAACCACATCCCCGCAGTAAATAATTCTCACTGTCTGAACTTTCTTCTCTGTTTTTGACGTCTCGTAACACAAAAAAACTCCGGTAAAACGGAGTTGTAAAATAGTTTCTGTGGAGGGGCCGTCTCGCCGTATCAGTTACATTCTTATCGAACCGCTTCTCAATAAAGTGGGCGCCATTTGAAAAGACCTCGGTCAGATCAGGGACAGCTCCCTATAAAATAATGTTGGCTCGGAAGATCTGCGGAAACACGCACCAGACAGCTCGCCTCCTATGCCGTTAGCTTACAATGATTCGATTTTTTTTGCAACAGAATTTATTTCTTCGGTCAGATTTTGCAGCTTTTCCGCCAGTTCTTTATCCAAACCGGGGAGTCGCGAGTTATCCACAGCTTCCCCTCCGGCAACCGCCTGCGGCACGCCTTTTTTCAGTTCGGTAAGCTCATCGGCCAGCAACAGTCCCACCATTGCCAGCAGCATATTTTCATTAACTTGCAGACTGCCGCCCGTAATCATCCGCGCTTTCTCGTCCAAAAGGCGGGAAAGCTGCATAATCCGGACTTCCTGACCGTCTTCGCAGGCAACGGCATACTCTCGGGAGTTAATTGTTATCGTTACTTGTGCCATCGTTTTCCAATACTTTATCTAAACGGGTCATGACGGTGTTGATGTTGTCAATGATTTTGCGGGAAGATGCTTTCAAAAGCTCCAACCGGGCTTCGCTGTCCTTCAGTTCGGCACCGTACCTCTTTTCTTTGCGCGCCAGCTCGTCTTTCTTGCTGCCTATCGCGCTGTTTAAGCGGGCCAGCGCATCGCTCAGGCCGGCAATGGCGGCGCTTGTCTGCGGCAGTTCGGCATTTTTTTCGGTCATGATAAAATTTCACTTCCTTTTAAGGGATTATTCTCGTATATTGAACAGCATAATACTTTTTCTTAAACATTAATTCAAGCGGCAAAGAAATCTTATGCAAAAGTTTATTGTAAAAATCACTTCGGAAAACATCTCGTTAATCGACGATTCCCGGGTGGAATGTTTTCTGCTCGATTCGGCGGCGGATACGGCTTTTAACCGCCGTTTTGCCGAAGCGGCACGCAAAGCCGGAAAACTGCTCCTTTCCTGCGGAGACAAAGCGCCTGAACTGTGCAGGGAACTGGGACTGGACGGCGTTGTGGTCGATTTGAGCAAAAATGAAAAGCCGAAAGCCGAATTCCAGTTCTTGCGTAATTTTCTCGGCAAAGACGCCGTTATCGGCGCCATCACCCGCAACCGCCGCCACGAGGCGATGGTTATCAGCGAGTTCGAACCGGACTTTCTTGTCTTTCAGGCTTGGAATGACGGAATTGAACAGGTGCGCGAGCTGGTTTCCTGGTATAACGGGCTCTTTTTAATTCAGTCGGCCATTCTCTGCCGGGACGAAAATCTCGATTATGCGGGCTTTGATTGCGATATTGTTATTTTATCTGACCGCGAATATACGATTTTTGTTGCTAAAAAACAAAGTTTAGATTAAGTTCTTGATTAAAATTTCGAAGAGTCTCGAAATCATTTCAACATTTAAACATTGTAAATATGGAGATAAAATATGAAACAACTCGCAGGTTCTATCCGCATCGGCTGGGTAATTGAATACAAAGGCAAACCCTGGACCATTACCAAAGCCATGCATATCAAGCCGGGCAAGGGTGGTGCTTTTATGCAGGTCGAAATGAAAGCAGTTGAAGAAGGCACCAAAACCAACGAGCGCTTCCGTACCGAAGACACCGTTGAAAAATTAATGGTTGAAGAAAAAGACTGCCAGTTCCTCTTTGAAGACGGCACCGGATTGACTTTTATGGACAGCGAGACTTTTGACCAGTTCTCCATGCCTGCCGATATCCTCGGTGACAGCCGTCCTTTCATGACCGACGGTATGCAGGTTATCATCAGTTTCATCGATGGCAAGCCGATTTCGGTCGAACTGCCGCAGCAGGTTGTCTGTGAAGTTGTTGAAACCGAGCCCGTGGTAAAAGGACAGACGGCCGCTTCTTCTTACAAACCGGCCATTCTGGATAACGGCGTGCGCACCACGGTTCCTCCGTTCATCGGCGTCGGCGACAAAATTGTTGTCGGCACGGCTGAAGCCAATTATGTTGAAAGAGCAAAATAATGTCATATCTCTCACCCAGTTTGACGCTGTTGATTAATGCGGTTAAAAAGGCCTCGGGGTCGCTTAACCGCGACTTCAGCGAAATCGAACAGCTGCAGTCTTCGGTTAAAGGCTACAAGGAATTTGTCGTCGCTTCTTATACCAAAGTTTCCAAAGCGCTGCAGGTCGAATTAGGCAAAATTCACCCTGATTACGCATTGGTTTCCGAGGCGGAAAAGCTGGGTGCGCGCAATTGTTATATCGTTTCGCCGATAGACGGTCTGAGCAACTTTGCTCACGGTATTCCGCATTTTGCCGTCAGTGTAGCCGTTTATGAAAATAATACGGTTACGGCGTCCGTCGTTTATAATCCGGCCACCGACTGCCTCTATTTTGCCGAAAAGGGCAAAGGCGCCTATAAGGAAGGTTTCCGCAACCATGAGCGTTTGCGCGTATCTTCCCGTCGTGATTTGAAAGAGGCTTTGGTTGCGACATTGGTTAATTATAACGAAAATGTCAGCGAATATGACGTTATTCAAAAGCGTTTGGTCGCCGCCACCGACAATCTGCGCATTTCCGGTTCCTGTGCGCTGGATCTGGCTTATGTCGCATCCGGAAAATATGACGCGGCTGTCAGCCGCGGCAATAAATTGTCCGATTTTGCGGCCGGGCTGCTTCTTGTCAAAGAAGCCGGCGGCTATATCTATGATATTGACCAAAAAGACAAACGGACCGAGAATTTGAGTCTCGTTCTGAATTCCGGCAATATTTTTGCCGTTAACAACGAACTGGGCAAAAAACTCGGTGAATTATTTTCTGAATAGTTAAAAGGGGGAGGGACTTCCATGCAGTTTAAGCGTCTGGTAATGGTTTCGGTTTGTGCTCTGGCTTTACAGGGAGCCGCGTTTGCGCAGGCTGCCGACGATGTCTATGTTGACTTGTCGGTGTTGAACAATTTGCAGCCGGGCGATTCGCTGTTCGTGGAAACCCAGCCCCTGTTTCCGGTGGTTAAAAAAGCCCCGGTAAAGAAAACGGTCCGAAAGAAAAAAACGCCGAAGAAAACGGTTGCTCCGGCCAAGCCGGTTGCTGAAAAAACACCGGCTCCGAAAAAAGAAGAAAAAGCAATAGCGATTTTGCCGCAGGCGCCGGAAATTCCTCAGCCCCTGGCTGAGGCCAAACCGGAACCGGTTAAACCCGCCAATCCGATAACCGTTGCCGATGACCGGGAACCGGTTCGGGAGACGGTTGCCGATGTTGATGTTGTCCGCCCGGCGGAAACCGATAACGGAAAAGCTTTGTCCGAACCAAAATCCGAAGAAGTCTCAAAACCTGCCGCTGCGCTGATTGAACCCGCAGCCAAGGTTGAACCGGCTAAAACGGAAGTCTCGGTTCCTGCCGCCGAAGAAACGGCCAAAGCGCCGGAAAAAGCTGCCGCCGTACAAGAGGCTGAAAACGTTCCCGCTGCCGAAACTGCACCGGCGGCCGAACCTGAAGAAAAAAAAGAAATCAAGCCTTTGCTTCCGGTAGGGGACAAGACGCCGGCCGCGGCGGAAGCCGGACGGCAGATTTTCTTTGCCGATGATTCTTTTGAAATCAGCCCGGAAAATGCGGATAAGATTATTTCTTTGATTGAAACGTTTGAAGACCCCCGCAAACATAAAATTGCCATTTATGCCTATAACTATGACAACGGCGAAAATACCTTTAAAAAGAAAAAGCTGAGCCTTGACCGCGCCACAGAAATCCGCTCGCTGCTTTTGAACAAAGGGTATAAGAATTTCAGCATTAAGGTAATCAATATTACCGATAATCCTGAAAAGCGCAATTTAGTGGAAATTGAAGAAATTAAATAAAAATTTTAAAAAAATGTAAATTAATGCTTGCCTTATTCAAGAGTCTAATGTATAAGAGCACTAAATTTACATGTCTGGAAATTAAAGTTTTGGAGAAAATAGATGAAAAAAGGTATTCATCCGGATTATCATGAAATCACTTATGTGATGACTGACGGTACTGAAGTTAAAACGAAAACCACCTGGGGCAAAGCCGGTGATAAAATGACTTTGGAAATTGACCCGAAATCTCACCCGGCGTGGACAGGTGTTCACCGTATGGTAGATACCGGCGGTCAGGTTTCCAAATTTAACTCTAAATTCGGTGCTTTCGGCCTGAAACAGGATACTTCCGTTTCCGGCAGCAAATAAGCCCGAGCGTTTAGTCTTTATTAACCTGCATTATGTAATATTAATGCAGGTTTTTTTTATGCTTTACTGAGTGGCTGATATGGTAAAAATAATACATTTTGAGGTTTATGCCGACCGCGGCGACGGCTGGAAACTGGTTGACCAGTTTTCCAGCGATCAGCGTCAGGAGGCAGTCAATCTGGCTAAGGAACTTGAAGAAGACAACCGGGTTGCCGTCAAAATTATCCGCGAAATTTTTGACGTTCAGGACAATACTTATCAGGAAAGCGTCGAATATATCAGCGGCCTTGGCCGTAAAAAGCGCCACCAGCGGAGTTCCGAAAAGTTTTCCACCAGCTATGGCGGGGAATATAATGTCGAATATGAAAAGCCCGAAGATGACAAACCGGCGGCCAATACGATGGTCGGGGCTTTGATTAAGCTGGTTGCAATTATTTTTCTTTGTCTGGCAATGGCCAATTTGCTGGTGAGCCTGTTGGAACCGGTTATTGAAACCTTTATTCCCGAAGATCGCCGCAAAACCGTCCTTTTCTTTGTTTTCTTCATCATCTTTATGATTATCACAATCCCGCTGATTTTGAAGAAAGTTCCCTGGTCGGCCTTTTATGCCCATACCGAGCGCAAAAAGGTGATTAACGAAAGCCGCTTTTTTAACAAGGCGGAAGCGATTATCCGCCGTTATAATCTCAATGATGAATATGAAGAGGCGATAGCTCCGATTTATCCGGAAGCCCCGCTGGAACACAAGCGTTACATCATTGAGTTTTTGACCCAGATTTTGGGCAGCCTGGATGCCAACACCTCTTTGCATGACAGTTTCACCCGTCTGGGGATTAAACTTGTGGTTTACGGCGGCTGTCTGGAGCTGTCGCGCTACTGCGGCCTGATTATCTCCGAAGCTAACTCGCTGCTCTATGAATCATTTAAAATTCTTGACGGAGACAATCCCGATTTGCAGGCCTTTTATGAAGCTAAAAGGAGCTATAAAGACAACAAGGTAGCCATCTTTTTAACCGGGGTCGGCGCTTATTTGATGGCTCAGGTTATTAAAGATGAGAAAATGGATGCTTATATCCTGAAGGCGACGGTCAAAAAATGGCTGGAGCTGAACAAACAGCCGGAACCGCTTCCCGACACGCCGGAAGAGGAAAAACCGGTTTTACAGGAGAAGGATGTCATGTTTAAATGTATTGCAAGCATTCGCACGTCAATTAATTTTTATGACGATGAAAAAGAAGTTTCCGCCGAAAACACCAGCGTCGTGCACGGTGAAATACGCAATATCATTGCCAATCTTGTCGCCAAACTGGAAGGGGAAAATGTAATTGAGAGCGGAGAAATCACTTCAATCCAGTTTAAAAAGCTCAATAATGCGGTTAAATTTGTGATTGATTTTCTTACCGATGTCGAAAATTACAAGGAGCAGTCCAGCGAAGAAGGGCTTATTCTCGACAACAAATGCTGTGTTTTGGATATGCCGACAGAAGATGAACCGAACCTGAATCCTTTTCTGGCAGATGTTTTTGAACAGACTTACAATAACGAAATTATTGTCAATGACATTATTAAAGATGAATTGACCGACAGCAAATATGAGTTCGATTTTCTCGGAGAAAAGAAGCTCAGCCGCACCGGAAAAACGGCGGCGCTCTATAAATTAGTATATTAATAGAATAAAGATATATGTTGCCTCCTCAACGCATTTATGCTATGATAATAAACAGTTGATTTAAGGAGATTTGTGATGGTAAGCTCTATCTCAAGCACGACAAACAAAGACGAAAACGGCATCAGCAGCTGGGAAAAAACGGTTCAGGATGTCAACGATATCGATGAAAAGTTTTCCACGGCCCGAGACATGGGATACACCCGTTTGAACTATGCGCGGGTAACCACCATTGGGTCGCTTGCCGAATATGATTCCGTGGATTATTACAAAATTCAGGTGCAGTCCAACGGCAAATTGTCAATTTCGCTGCGGGGAACCCAAGGCGACGAAGAAGAAAAAGTGCTTGACCTCTCCGAATATGAAGAAAAATTGAACGAGCTGAAAAAACTGACCGATCCCGAGGGCTGGGCAAAAGAACAGGAAGAGAAAAAAGCCGCCGAGGCTAATCAGAAACTGCTGGAACTGACGGCGAAAGGTTTTCAGCTTCAGGTTTATACCGTTAAAAACGGCAAAGAAGTTCTGGTCGGCGACAGCGAGGCTGAAAAAGGCAGCAAAACCTATGAGGCGATGAAGGAAATTCTTTCCGGCGATTACCGCGCCAAAAAAGGCACCTATTACATCAAGGTTTCCCGTGACGATACCGTTGACAGCAAAGAGGAGATGCCTTATGCGCTGCAGATTATGCAGGGCGACAGCTACAAACATGACTATGTTATGAAAGAGCAGGTATCAGAAGATACCACCAACAAGAAAAACACCAATGTTCCGACCTCTTCGACCGATGGGGCGCTCTCCGGCGCCAATGCCATGATGATTCAGGCGGCACGTTATCAGACAACGGCGCAAATGCTTGAAGTCGGCTACCAGAATTTGGCCAGCATCTACAGCAGCGGTTCAACCACAACGGTTGGTGCGCTGAGTGTCAGCAAATTATCATAAATACTAAAAAAGTTCTTGTATATTGTGTAAAGAAAAACTATCCTAGGGATAGTTTTTCTGTGTTATGGATAAAAAAGTAGATATTTAAGAAAGGATTTTACAATGACCGCTCCTTTAATGCCGAGAGCTACGGCTGTCTGGCTGGTTGAAAACACGACCCTGACCTTCAAACAGATTGCCGATTTTTGCGAATTGCACGAACTTGAAGTTCAGGCAATTGCCGACGGTGATGTTTCTTTTAACATTATCGGCATTAACCCGTTGGAAACCAATCAGCTGACCGCTGAAGAAATCAAACGCTGCGAAGCCGACAAAAGAGCTTCTCTCCAGGCCAACGAACTGGAATTGAACGTCCGTTTGAAAAACGCCAAAGCCAAAAAGCTTTTGTCTCCGTCTCAGCGCAGCGACAAACCCTGCGCCGTTCTCTGGATTATTAAAAATTGTCCGGAAATTATTGATTCTCAGATTTGTAAGTTGGTCGGAACCACAAAGCCGACGATTGCTTCCATCCGCAACGGAACGCACCATGACATGGCTAACATCCGGGCTAAAAATCCGGTTGCCATCGGTTTGTGTACCGAAAAAGAATTGGAAACCTCTTTAGCTTTCTGCAAAGCCCGTGCCGAGCGTGCGGCAGCGCCTAAGAAAGCCAAAGCTTCCAAAAGCAAAAAAACGGCTGCCAAAAAGGCCAAAACATCAGCTAAAAAGAAGGCATAAACAGCCGATCTTTATCAACCGCCCTTCGGGGCGGTTTTTTTGTTTGCAGAAGATAATGGCAGGTTTGTGATTTATCAACAGAATTTAAGCTTTAAAAGATTGGAACTTTTATTATATTACAACTATGGTTATAACATATTATGCCAAAACGGAATATAAATGCCAAAAAGGGAGACACCCGTGACCGACGTAATACAACTGGCTCAGAAATTAGTTCGTTTTCAATCGTTCGGAGAGCAGATAGAATCTGTCTTTGACTATCTGCATGCCGCTTTGTCCGGGCATGGCTTTAACGTCCGCCTGCTGGATTGTACCGAAGCCGGTCCTTCTCCCGTCCTTTATGCCGCCGCCGGCGAAGGAAAAGGCGGTCTGCTGTTTGCCGGACATCTTGACGTTGCTTCTCCCGGCACCGAAGCCGATTGGAAAAACGGGGCCTTTGCCGGAGAAATAAAAAACGGTTCCCTTTGTGCCCGCGGAATTTGCGAAATGAAAGGAGCCGTTGCGGCTTTTGTCGGTGCCTGCGAACAATTGCTTTCTGCCGGAGAGTTGCGTGGCCGGGTCGGAATTCTGCTTTCCGGCGACGAAGAAAGTTCCGTTCCCCGCGGACTGGAATGCGGAGCGAAATATTTGCTGCAAAAAGGGGAAAGCTATGATTGCTGTTTGTACGGAAGTCCGACGAACCCCAAAAAACTGGGCGAAGAAATCAAGATAGGTTCCCGCGGAGAGATTGTCTTCGAAATAACTTCTTTCGGTGCCTCGGGGCATCCCGGCAGCCATTCCGCTCAGGGAAATTCTCTGCATAATTTACTCGATTTGCTCTGTAAAATAAAAGCCGACGCCTTGGATACCGGCAATGAAAAGTTCGGCCCCTCAACGGTGCAGGTCATTTCCGTGGAAACCGAAAATCGGGAAGACGGAGTTATTCCTTCCCGGGCATCGGCCAAGGTGAATATTTGCTTTAATACCAATCACCGTATGGAAGATGTTGTGTCCTGGGTACAGAAAAACGTCATTTTTTCCAGCGGGCAGTTTGAATTGAAATATGATTTGCGCCACCCGGGATATTATAATTATCCCGAACGGGAAATAAAACTTTTGCAGCAGGCGGTTGAACATTCAACCGGCATGCTTCCGCATTGCGGAACGGCCGGAGCGGCGTCTTCTGCTTCCGCCCTTGTTCAGCTGTGCCCGGTCATTGAATTCGGCTTGGTCAATGCATTAATGCACCGGGTCAACGAGAGTGCCAAAGTCGAAGATATTTATTTGCTTGAAATCATTTATAAAGACTTTATCCGCGCTTGTCTGAATTCTAACGGACAAAATTAGGGCCGTAACTGGTGGCGACCGAACTGCTGCCGTGCGATCTGCTGCGGTGATATCCGCTGTTGCGGGAAGAATGGGATTTCTTTTCCTGCGGCTCTTCCGGTTGCGGCTGAGGCTCCGTCTCCTCGGGAGATTCCGCCGGTTCTTCCGTTGTCTCCGGCAGCGGAAGCGGCTCAAGTTCCGGTACGGTATCCTCCGGTTCCGCTTGTTTGGAAACGTCCGCCGGTTCGGCATCACCTCCGGCAAAAGGGTTCAAACCGCCGAAGTGGGCAGCCACTTCGGGAGACAGCGGAACTTCTTCCGCCGGCTGTATCGCCGGCAGTTCGGCTCTGTCAGCAAAGGGATTGTCCGGTGCGTTGTCTTGAGCGGATAGTTCTTCTTGCTGCGGCGGCCGGCGGATAATTTCTACCTTGTCCAGAATCTGAGCCGTTGATTTTTTTGCGGCCTTTGGTACAGAGGCATCCCTGACCGGTGCTTCTGCCATCGGATTAATCAGCTGCGCCTGGCTGAACGGATTTAAAATCTTCCCCTCGGCGTCAACTTCAAGCCGTTGCTCGCTGCCCATCTGCGCCAAATCGTCTTCCAATTCCTGATTGGGCAGGGCTTGTCCGCTCTGTTCAATCGCCTGTAAATCTTTTACATAGGCGGCATATTCCTGCTGATATTTTGGAGTGGCTGCCTGAGGCTCTGCCTTTTCCTGCGGAACCTCGGGAAGCGTAATGTCAAGATTGGGGTTAAATTCGTCGGGAACGCTTTCTTCTTTGTTATCGGAAATCACTTCCGGCTGAAATGCCGGCTCGCTGTACTGAACTTTTTCGACGGTTGTCTGAACTTTGACTTCGGCCGGTTGGGGCGGCAGATTGAACGGCGGCAGTTTTTCCTGATATTGGATATCTTTTTGCGGAACGAAAAAAGCCGGCTGCGGCAATGCTTTACGGACATATTGTCCGGGCTGCTGTGCTGCGGCGGGCAGGTTGCCTGAAATCAAAAGGCTGAGTATTCCGCCGAAGATTAATTTGTTCATTGCTCTTTTCTCCGCAGGTCTAAGACAAAATTAACAAATACCTTATATCATATATATAACATGAAAAAACTTTTTTTTGTATTAATATTCTGCGGACTTATGATAACGGGACAGGCACTGCCCGCCCGGGGAGAGACCTCTGCCGCCCGCCGGGAATGTGAAAGCATGACCGTGGAACCGCAGATTAATTTTACCACTTCTTACGGCAAACTGGTTTATGATTTTTCACTTTCCAAAAATGAATTGAGCCGCATTGCCCGCCAGGCCGGAATTTTTGAAAAAGGGGTTTTTGCCGCCGGACTGGCTCTGGTCAATATTAATTCGGAATATGAATTAAGTACGGAAACCCGCGCCACACAGTCAAACGAGCGCTGTATCGTTCCGGTCGGCCTGAATGTTTATATCGGTTTTTCCCGTCCGATAATTTACCTTGCCAAAGAACTGCAGCCCGGAACCTGCAGCTATAATCTGGTTTTGCGTCATGAACAGGTGCATCAGCAAATTAACGTTCAGGCTTTGCAGTATTTTATCCCGATGATTCGCCGTGAACTGAACGCCGCTGCGGCAAAAATTCCGGCTGTTTATGTCGGGCCGCTGGAAACGGAAGACAAAGCGCTGGAACAGCTTAACCGCCGCTATGCCGAAATCATTACGCCGCAGGTCAACCGTCTGCGCAGCCAAATTTTAGCTGAACAACGCAAACTGGATAACAGCCGCAACTATAAAATGGAAGGCGACGTCTGCCGAAAATTTAACCGCAAATCTCGCTAGGCCGCTCCAGGCAGGCATCAAGAAAGCCGTTGATCCCTTTGTAGGCATAGTCAATGTAGGTTTTGTCTTTGGCCGAATTTTCATTATAGTAAATGCGAACCGTCGTCATGCCGATTTCTTTGGGAAATTCAAGGTTTGAATAGCTGTCGTCAACAAAAATGCAGTCTTTCGGGTCAACCTTGATACGCCGGCAAAGCTGTTTGTAAACTTCGGAGCTTTCGTTCTTTTTATAGGAATCAAAATCTTCAACCGAATAAAAACGGCCTTTGAAAAAATCATATAAGCCGATGTGTTTGAGAATCTTTTCGCAAATCTCCCTCGTGCTGGTGGAAAAGATATACTGCTCGCAGGGCAGGGCTTCCAGTTTTTCCAACAGGTTGTCATAAGGAACAATCGGCTCCACAGGTTTGCGTTTATGATAGGCCAGAAAAATGTCTCTCGGGTCAATGCCGTACTCTTTGACGAAGATTTCTCCGCCGTCGCGGTAAATGCGGTATGATTCTTTAACTTTGGCCTTTGCCGTTTCAAAATCAAGCGGCACGCCCAGATCTTCAATTGCGGCAATTGCCGTCGCTTCGTCCAATATATCTGCAAATTCCGGGGTAATGCGATACAAGGTGTTATCCAAATCCCAGATTATATTTTTTTTGCAAAATATCACTTCTGTACTCCATCATTAAATTCATCAAACCCGACAATTTTAACAGATAAAGAAATTTCGTCAACATTGATTATTGATAAAATCGGTTTCGTTGAAAATACCGATGCCCGTCTTATATCTAAAAGGTAAGATAATTTAGAAAGGGGAATAAAAGCATGAAAAATTTAGTTTTGGCCGTCGGCGTTTCGGTTTTGGCTCTGGCCGGATGCGACAATAACGCCAACGCTCAGGCTCAGCAGGTATCGGCCGATGTCGGTTCGCCGCAGGGAAACAACACTCTGATTATTGAAGAGGGCTATACCGTGGTTGATCCGGTACAGCCGGTTCAGCCCTCCGGCGCCGTCGATGTCAATAATCAGATGCAGCCGCTGCCGGGGGACCCGGGAGTGGATGTTGCCCCGCTGCCGGAAGGAAATCAGCCTGCCGCATCGCCGAATGCGGGAGATGCCGTTTTAATTCAGGAAACCATCTCATCCACCACCACTCAGCCGATGCAGTAAACCTCATATTTCGGTTTCACCGTTTTTTGAGACTGAAAAGCCCCTCGTTTGAGGGGCTTCTTTGTTGTATAAATTAAAGAGTATTGATCTTGAGGCGCCTGATTTCTTCTTGCAGTGCTGCTTGGCGGCCGGCGCCGGTAACACGGGCGCGGTCCTCCTGAGCCGGCTCCTGACCGTTCTGCCGTGCCAGTCTGATTCGTCCGCGTGCGGTTAAGGCTGCATTACGCTCATCGTGGCGGGCAATGATTTCCAGCTGTTCAGGTGTCGGATTAGGCGACATAACAGCGGCCCGATAAGCATATTCGGCTTCTTTTCGTTTAGCCTCCAGCTGTTCTTTGCGGATGCCGTAATTGTAATCGGAAACGATTTTTTGTGCTTCCTCCGGCATAAAGCCTAAAGTTTCGGACTGGAACATTCCCTGACTGTCTTTATTGACTTCTTCCATGCCGACAACTTTAGCCCCGGCAGCAGTGTAAGCCGCGTAAAGCAGGGCGGCAGATTTCGGGTCTTTGGCCTTGCTGGTGCGCAAGTCAAATTCTTTGGTGGGATTTTTTGCCATATCGGCAACGGCATGAGCCTTAGCGGCTTCATACAGTTTGCCTACCGTTTCGGCATTATGTCCTTTCAGCTGTTTGCGGGCGCTTTCCGGCAGATTGCGGATTTTACTCTTGTTCAGTGAATAAAAAGGATTTGCTTTCTGCGGTTCAATGCCGGCCTCTTTATAAGCGGCAAACCAGGCTGCCTGTTCCGCCGGATCCTGATGCCGGCTGATGTCGGCTTCTTTCGTGCCGTGGGCGGCATAGTCTTTGGTAATCGCCAGCTTTTTCTCATAATCGGTCAGATACGGTTTCTCACCCTGATTATATTTTTCAATATTGGCTTTCTGTTCCGGCGTCAGCTGGTCGGCAAATTCGCTGACGTCAATGTTTTCCGGCTGGCCTTTCATTTTCAGGCCGTATTTGACACAGGCGGCTGCCAGTTTGTTGGCAAATTCCGGCGTCATGCCGTCTTCGAAAATAATTCCCGGCTGACCGTCCAAAGCGGCCTTGCGGACCAGTGCATCCAAAAATTCATAATCCGGGCCTTTGTCGTCGGTGCTCTCGACTTCAACGTTTTTAGCGTCGTGATACAATGCGCGTGCAGCCGGTTTGCCTGCCGTTTTGTCTTCCTCGGTCTTATAATATTTCATACCGTAAGCCGGGGATTGCTCATTGGTATTTTCATAGACATAAGGCGGCTGGTGCTCCTGTTCGCACCAGTTTTTGTAATAGGTGTCAAGGTCTTCGTTTACCGGTTCGTTTCCGCTCAGCGGTTTTTGGGAAAAATGGGCAAAGTCATCTTCTTCCCGGCGGTTCTTTTCTTCAAAGCGGCGAATTAAGTCATCCAGACGGCTGGTGTCGTCATTGTTGATTTCGTCCTGCAAAACCTTGTCGTCAAAGCCGATATTGCGTAACCAGTCTCTGAATTCCGGATTCTGCATGTAATCTGTATTTTCCATTGTTTTTCCCCGTTAGTTTCCTTGTATTATCATTACTATAACTTATTTTTGCCTAAAATTCAACTCTTTTTGTCTAAAAGTTTGACTTTTTCCCGCTTGGCCTTAAAAAAATCTTTCAGAATTTGCCCGCACTCCCGCTCCATAATGCCGCCCTGAACTTCCGGCCGATGATGACAAGTCGGGCTGTCATAGAATTTGACGCCGGAAACGACGGCGCCGCCTTTGGCATCAATCGCGCCGAAATAAAGGTTTTGGATGCGGGCAAAAGAAATTGCCGCCGCACACATGGTGCAGGGCTCCAGCGTTACATATAAATCCATGCCGCGCAGGCGGTTGCATTTCAGCTTTTCGCAAGCCTTGCGGATGGCCAGAATTTCCGCATGGGCCGAGGCATCGGCAACATGCTCGCTGAGGTTATAGGCCTCGCTGACAATTTCGCCGTTTTCCGGGTTCACCACCACGGCTCCGATGGGCACTTCGTCCTGTTCGGCGGCATAAGCGGCCAGCGCCAGCGCCCGTTCCATAAATTTTATTTCCAACTTTAATATCCTTTAGTTGATTAATAATTGATTGTATGCTAACAAAAAAGAAAAAAGGAAAAGTTAATATGAGCGAAAGAATAGCAAAATTTATGGCTCGTTCCGGCGTTTGTTCCCGCCGCGAAGCGGAAGAACTGATCAGACAGAAACGGGTGACCGTCAACGGGGAAATCGTAGCCTCTCCCGCCCTCAACGTGGACGGAAGCGAAAAGATTCTGCTTGACGGCGAAAAGCTGCCTGCCGTTGAGGCAACCCGCCTGTGGCTTTATTACAAGCCGGTCGGTCTGCTGACCACGCATAAGGATACGGACAGCCGTCCGACCGTTTTTGACAATCTTCCGGCCGGAATGCCGCGGGTCATTTCCGTCGGCCGTCTGGACCTTAATTCCGAAGGGCTGCTTTTGCTGACCAACAACGGCGAACTGAGCCGCAAGCTTGAGCTTCCTCAAAACGGCTGGAGCCGCCGTTATAAAGTTAAAGTACACGGCTTTGTTGACCTTAAAAAACTGGCCAAACTGGCTGACGGCGTCACTGTGGACGGTGTCAGTTACGGCCCGGTCAAGGCGGAACTTGAAAGCGAGCAGGGCACCAATGCCTGGCTGACGGTAACCCTCAGCGAAGGCAAAAACCGAGAGATTCGTAAACTGATGAAATTTATCGGTCTTGATGTCGCCAGGCTGATTCGCCTGTCTTACGGTCCGTTTCAGCTCGGCAGCCTGAAAAAAGGCGAGGTAAGGGAGGTTCCCGGAAAAGTGCTGAAAGAGCAGCTTGGGAGCAAGTTCCGGCTATGAGGATTATTGCCGGAAATTATCGTGGCAAGAAGCTGTTCTCACCGGAGTCGGACAAAGTTCGTCCGACGGCAGACCGTGCCCGGGAAGCACTCTTCAATATCTTGCATTCATCCCTTGAAAAGGACTGGAGCGCTTATAAATTGCTGGATGTTTTTGCCGGCACCGGCGCTTTTGCGCTTGAGGCTCTGTCTCGCGGTGCGGCCGCCGTTGCACTAATCGACAAAGATACCCGCAGCCTGGAAAAAAATGTTGCCTTGTTTCCCAAAGAAAAAGAGCGGATCAGCGTTTTCCGGCAGAATGTCCTGTCTTTGCCGCCGTCCGCCGGCAGATATGATCTGCTGTTTATGGATGCGCCCTATAATCAGGGGCTGAGCGAACCGGCGCTGCGGGAACTGGCCGCCAAAGGCTGGCTGAAACCGGGAGCCTTATGCCTGGTTGAGGTTGAAAAAAATGAACAACTGCATATTCCCGCTTGCTATGAATGGCAAGAAGAGCGTATATATGGTTTGGCCAAGGTGATATTTTTAAAATATGTCTCCGGGCCGCAGCAATAAGGAGAAAGTGAAACGATGTCTGAACAGAAAGATGCCGAATTGCAAAAGAGCATAAATGAAATTGATGCCCGGATGTATGAGCTGCTGATGCAGCGGACGGAGCTGGTCAAACAGCAGTCGGAAGCCAATGTCGTTGCTAATTCTCTGGGACGGGAAGCCGCTTCGATTAAACGCCTGTTGCGGGCGCATAAAGGAGATTTTCCCGAATATGTCATTGCCAAAATCTGGCGCGAGATTCTGACAGCCAGCGCTTTCCTGAATGCCAAACTGAAAATTTCCTTGTTTGGCGGGCAGGAGCATGACGGCTGTCTTGTGAATATTGTTCAGGAACATTTCGGCAGCAATGTCGAATGCGAGACTTTCAGTTCTTTCGGCCAGGTTATGAATGCCCTGACTTCGGGAGAGGCTCAGTTGGCCGTTATTCCCTGCGATAACCATGATATCAATCAAAAACCGTGGTGGAGCGCTTTTTCCGCATCTTCCGGCAAACACCTGCAAATTATTGCCAAACTGCCGTTTATCCGCCGCAAAGAGGTAAAAGACCCGGAAGAAGTTTATGTCATTTCCCGTTCGGCGCCGGATAAAAGCGGCTGCGATATTTCGCTCCTGTCGGTTGAAGTCGAGAATGAAGTCAGCTCGTCAACCGTGGTTGAACTGTTGGAAGAAAAAGGTTTTAAAGATGTTAAAGTGCTGCTGATGGTTCCCTTTGACAGCGAAGGAAAATCCTGCCTGGTGGAAGTCAACGGCTATATTCAGGCAGACGATTCCCGGCTTTCCGGCTTCGAAGAATGCATTAAAAACATTTCCGTTGCCGGGGCTTATGCCTGTCCGGTCAGTCTTTAAAAAAATTATCTGTTTGTTTGATTTTCCGGGGTTCCGCTGTCTGCTGACGACGGAACTTTTTCTTGGCCCCGAACAGACCCGTCCAGCGTTTTGACCGGGATATTTTCAATCAGAATTTGTTTGTCGTTGATTTTCAGCGGCGTTGTCACCGTAAAATATTTGTCGCTTTGATTCTTTTTGAAAGATTTGTTATTCAGCAGAATACGGGCGACAAAAACGCCTTTGTCTTCCAGCCAGCCGTTGGCGTTCATCTTGTCCAGCGTATCGACCAGAGCCAGCGACGATGTGTTCAGCGTCAGGTTCGGTGCCAGATTTTCGTTAAAATACAGGTCGCCTTTGGCCACCATTACCAGCGGCTGCCAGTTGAGAATCATTTTCTTGACCTCAATATGTCCGTCTTTTTCAATCCAGTCGTACAGAGATTCGCTGAAAATCGGCTGCCGTTCGATAGTGCCGATAACATTGCCGTTAAGATAAAAATATTCCACTTCTTTGTTCATCGGCCAGCCGGTGTAATCGGCAATGGTCAAATCGTGAACATCCAGATGCGTTTCGATAAAGGGGCCGTTGGCATTTACCTGTTTGGGAGCCATCCGCTGGGCGGCAAAATTAATCTGCCGTATCGTTAAAAGCTTTTTGACGGTCAGATCGGCAATCCGCAAATTGAAATCCTGAAAACGGTTTTCGGGAGAAATCGTCATTTCCGCAAACGCCTGCGGAACTTCCATCTCCCATGTCTGAGTTCCTTTTTGAATTGTCTGGTTGCGGCTGAAATGAAAGCGGATTTTGCGAATGTCAAAAACATCGGCGCTGACGGCAAATTCGTCACACTTCCATTCTTTATAATCGGCACCGTCCAGTGAATAGATTTTAAGGTCCTTGATACGCATAACCTGCCAGGGCGAAAAGTGATTAAAGCCGAGTTCTTCGTAGGCGACGTCGTATCCGGCAGCCAAGAGAGAATTTTCAATGTCGAGCAGTTCCTGTTTGATGGCGGCGATGAGCTGTGCGCGCTCCAAACTTATCCAAATGACGGTTATGCCGATAACGGCTGTCAGCAATCCGGTGGAAAGCATAAGTGCATAACGGCGTAAAAAAGAAATCAGATAAGCTTGCAGACGTTTCACGGCTATTTTTCCTTTACCAGCAGGTTGGCGATATGGGGATAGTTTTTAACGCTTTCGGCGTTCAGTTCGGCGCATTTGTTTTCAATGCGCTTCTGCAATTCGTCCATAAAATCTTTTTTATCCAGATTGTCGGGCATCGGCTCCATAAATTCGATGATCACTTTCCCCGGATGCCGCAGAAAAGAGTTTTTCTGCCAGAATAACCCGGTGTTTAAGGCCACCGGAACAACGGGAACTTTAAGGTTTTGGGCAATAAACAGCAAACCCGGTTTATAGCCGCTGACCGTGCCCGGTTTAACGCGGGTGCCTTCCGGAAAAATCATAATCGGGCGCTTGGCCGCCAATCGGATTTTGGCTTCTTTCAGCAGGTTTTTCATGGCGGCGCCGCCGGCCGAACGGTCCACCGGAATCATGCCGTAAAAATATTGCGCCCAGCCGAACAGCGGAATATAAGTCAGTTCTTTTTTCAAAACAAAAACCAGCTTGGTCAGAAAGGCGGACATAAAATAAGTCTCCAATGCCGATTCGTGCTTGGAGGCATAAAGAACGTTTTCCTGGCGCATATATTCCCGGCCGCGGATTTCGATTTCAATACCCGCCACATGTTTCAAATTCCAGAGAATAAACGGAATAAAGCCCTTGTTCCACATCGGAATGGTAATCTTCCGGTCAAACAGGCCGACAACGGAGGTAACCAGACAGCCGAAAGCCAGAGTTCCGTAGCAGATGAGATTAAATAAAAAAGAGCGCAAATATAACATAGTCACCTCTGTCAGTTAAGTGTTTTCCAGCCCAGCCTGCTTCTTATCCAGACCACCAGAAATTTGTTGTATTCCGAAGCCACCAGGGCAAAGCTGCCGAGATTCTTCCACCATTGCGGCGAAACGTTCTCCGAATAAACCGGATGGAGAATGATTTTCAAATCGTTTTTCTGCGCCCGAAATTCCTGCTCGCTGCGCAGAATATGATAGTTGGATGTTACCAGTCTGATTGATTTGATTTTGTTTTGCCGTATCCATTCCGCCGCCTCAATGGCATTTTCAACCGTGTTGGTCGAACGTTTGTCCAAAGTGATTTCCCGCTTGCTTTGAATGGACAGGTCTCCCCTCCGGCTCAGGTCGTCCAGCGACGTTTCCTTTGCCACACCGGAAATAAACAGCTTGTCGCCCAAGCCGTCGTTTAACAGTTTAACCGCTTCGCTGATGCGGTTTTTCCCGCCGGTCAGAACAATAATCGCATCGGTCTTGGTGCCGTCGTCGGGGCGAAAATGGTTAATGCGGTAAGTAAACGCCAAAAAACCGAGAAGCCAGGCCGCCGTAAACAAAATAAATATGATTAATAGTCTTCGCATTTTCATCATAAAAGTCAGTTTACATAAATTTCTCTAAAGTTTTCTTAACCGTATAATAGGCGGTGGACATGGCAATAAGCATCGAAAACAGGGGCAGGCTTAAAATTGCCGTCCAGTCGGCCGAATTCAGCCGGGCATCGCTGATAATGCCGCCTTCAATCTGCCGTGCCAGATTGGCAATCACAAAAATGGTCGGAATGGCCAGAACCAAGCCGTACAATCCGCCGAGAAAGCCCAGCCAGGCCGTCCGTTTGGCATATTGCTGCGCGACATAAGTATCTTTGGCTCCCATCAGGTGCAGAATTTCAATAATGTATTTGTGCAGCCCCAGACTGGTTTGCGTGCAGTAGAAAATGGCGCCCGAAGTAATCAGAACCACCAGCGTCAAAACCGCCAGAGCCAGAACTTTAAGGCCGTCGGCAAATTTGATCAGTTTGTTCAGCCAGAGTTTGTGATTGTCCAGCGAAGCCTGCGGTGCCGTTTCCGCCAGCTCCTCCGACCAGCGCAGAAAATCGACTTCGGCGCCCGGTTTCAGTTTAACGTCAATCAGCCGCGGAATAGGCAGGTCGCTGACGGCCACGCCGTCACCCAGCCAGGGTTGAATCAGTTTTTGCAGTTGTGCATTGTTCAGCGGGGTCACCTTTTCAACCTCGGGCTTGCTTTTCAGCAGTTCGACGGCTTTTTCCTGCTGGGCCAGCGTTTCGGCGGTTGCCTGTTCCTGATTGACGTCGTTTATCGGCATAATCTGCACGGTCAGCGAACCGAGAATGCTCTCGTTCCAGGCTGCCAGCATGGAATTAATGGAAAGGACGCCGGCCAGGGTAACTCCGAACAAAAAGACGGCGATGGAAATCATAATCTGTAAAAACAGGTTGGAGCTGTCATCTTGCAATGGCAGTTCTTTTTTGCGGGCAATCATATTTTTGTTCGGGCTAGACATGAGCGCCTCCCATCGTTACGACATCTATCGGGCGGTAAACGCGCAAATTTTTGTTTTGCAGATGCAGGCGCGGATAGGCAAAATCGGAAATCAGCTTTTCGCTGTGGGTGGCAATCACCACCGTTGTGCCGAGCTTGTTAAGTTCGACGAACAGTTTCATCAGTTTGGCTGCAATGTCATTGTCCACGTTTCCGGTCGGTTCGTCCGCCAACAGCAGTTCCGGCCGGTTAATAACGGCCCGGGCAATGGCCACGCGCTGCTTCTCGCCGCCGGAGAGCGTAGATGCCGGCGCTTTCAGGTGCTTGTCCAGTTCAACCCATTGCAGCAGTTCGGTTACCCGTTTTTTTACTTCTTTTTCATCCATGCCGCAAACCCGCAGCGGCAGGGCTACGTTGTCAAAGGCTGACAGATGGTCAAGCAGGCGGAAATCCTGAAAAACGACCCCGATTTTGCGCCGCAGCATGGCTAAGGAGTCCCTGTTGGTGAAATTAACGTTCTTGCCGAAGACGCTGACGATTCCCCGGCTCGGTTTCTGAGCCAGATACATCATGCTCAGCAGCGAAGTTTTGCCTGCGCCGCTGCGTCCAGTCAGAAAATGAAACGAACCGCGTTTCAACGAGAGTTTGATGTCGCTTAAAACTTCAGCTCCCTGGCCGTAACGGATGCCGACATTCTGCATTTCGATAATGGCGTCAGGGTAATTACCGCTTTTCAACAATGTGTGCTCCTTATTAAAATTTGTATCTAAGATATAGCAATATTATATTTAATAAAACGTTTTTTTTACTTTGATTATATGGTTTTTGTGCCTATAGTGATTTTCAGAGGTTAAAGAATGCTTTTATATTGTCCGAAATGCAAGACTGGCTATGCCGTAGAGCCTGAATTGATTCCCGAAAACGGGAAAAAGATGCGCTGTGCCAAATGTGGGGAAATCTGGTTTTGCACCCGGGACGATTTGGTCGAACCGCAGCCTGAACCGCCTGTAAACAAGGCCGAAGCAACAGACGTACCAGCCGAAACGGAAGTTTCGGCCGTTCCGGCGGAAGGCAGCCCGGCAGAGCCTGAGGACGAAACCGTCCCCGAACCGGCTCCCGAAACTGCGGTAATGAATGATATTTTTGCCCGCCTCTCGACCCAGACTCAGGATCTGTTCCGGCAGGAACAAACCCGTCCGGCCGCCAGCCGCCTGTTCAGCCGCCTGAAACATATGCTTGGTCTGGATCATCCCGGTACGTTGAAATATTATCTGTTGCTGCTTTTGTTTCTGGCGGCGTTGGGACTTTTTGCCGCCCGATTCGAAATTGTCCGCGCTTTTCCCCGGGCGGAAGCGTTTTATGCGGCGTTGGGCATAGAGGCTAAAATTGTCGGCGAGGGGCTGGAGTTCCAAAATGTCGTGCGCCGCGAATATGAGGAAGATTATGTCCGCAAACTTGAAATAAAAGGATATATCGCCAATACCAATCCTTTTGAAGTTGAAATGCCGCTTATTCGGGTCGAAGTCCTTGATAAAAACACCAACCTTCTTCAGGCTCTGAATGATAAGACGCCGCTGGCCGTTCTTGAGGCTGAGGGGCGGATGGCCTTTCGCATTGTTCTCAACCGGCCGTCTCCGCTGGCAAAATATGTCGTCCTGACTTTTGTGAAAAAGCAGCCTGCCGATTAAGTTGGATTATTGCCGGAACTTTGCTGAAGTAACAGCTTTGCCGGAAACTTCTGACAAAAAATAAAAAGAACCTCTGCCGCGGCAGAGGTTCTTTTTATTTTATTCGGCTGCGGTTTCAACCGGTGCATCTGTATTTTCCCAACAACCCCAGTGAATTTTTTCCGGTTTGTAACGGCCTTCCGGCTGTTTGGGCGTTTCTGCCGGATACCCCATTGTCACAATTGCAAAGGGGCGGATGTTTTCCGGCAGGTTCAGATGTTCTTTTAAGGAATCAACCACTTTCTGCATCGGTGCGGCGCCGCAGTAACAGGTTCCGATTCCTTTGGACCAGGCTGCCAACAGCAGGCTTTGGGTGGCAATGGCGCAGTCAACGTCAATAAAACTCCAGCTCTCGTCTTCTTTACTGCGGCTGAATGATTTTTCGGTGTCGCCGCAGACAATAATCACACAGTCGGCATCTTTGGCAAAGGATGTCCAGCGCTGGATGTGGCGCAGGTTGGTTAAAAATTCCCGGTCGTCAATCACCAGAAATTCCCATGGCTGCTTGTTATGAGCGGTCGGCGAATACTGCGCGGCTTTAATGATTTCACGAATAGTTTCTTTGGAAATTTTTTTGCTCGTGTCGTATTTGCGAACCGAGCGGCGGGTCAAAAGCCCTTCCATAAAGTCCATAGTCTTGTCCTTATTTTGTTAATGCACCACCCTTTGCAGGGATTCGATTCTGGGCAGAACTGAATTTTCGATAATAAAGGCAATGGTCTTTTCCACCATCGTGTCAGTATAGGCCAGATGTTTAGAAATCTCGGTTATATTTTCGGCTTTGTCAAGCTTTTTAGCTAACGTATTGTAAACGCCTGACATTTCTGTGAGAGAATCAATCAGCTGAGCCAGGTAAGAAGGCAGTTTGAGGTCTTCTTTTCCGCCCCAGAAACCTTCGACAAAACCCGGTTCAACCTCGGCAAAGCGCACGGCACAGAGCTTGGCGATGCCTTCTTTGGATGAAAGCAGATTCCCTGCCGGCGACAGATGAACCTTATTGGCTTTAACCTGTTGAAACATTTCGTCCCACAGTCCCATGAAAAATTTGAAAAACAAATCGGCTTCGTCTTTGGTTTCCAGCCGGGGAGATTTGCCGGGCTCCCAGAAAGAGGAGATGACGTCGGTCGGCCGCAGTTCCAGATTCGGCGAGCAGATAGAACCGGCAAACCGCAGCTTGATAATTTCCAGCGGGGTCGGACAGCTGTAATGCTCTAGGAATTTTTTGAATTTATCATCACCAAGATATTTATTTTGACTTTCCATTTTAATCTTCTTCATGTATATATGTTAGCAATCTGGTTTCAATGTAATGGAGTTTTAAAAATTGTCTAGGGTAAAATTGCTGAATATGCTGATGCTGGCCTGCCTGATCGGCGGCTGTTCCCAGTTAGACCCGTTTATTGACCGACGCCGCAACGCCGGCGAAAAAGACATGACCAAACTCTATGTCGGCCGTTCCACTCCGGAAAATCCGGCGGTCTGCTATAATATTCTGACCACCAGCTATGCCGAGGTCAAAAAACTGGCGGACGAGGAGTGCGTGAAGCACAAAACCGGCACTCATGCCGTTCCGGTGCGTCAGACCCAGTTTACCTGCCGCCTGTTTCTGCCGACCCATATTTACTTTAAATGCGAAAAATAACTTTTGACTGTGATGGAATAACATAAAATGACTTTGTCTCTTGAAAAAACAATCAATGCCAAACTGGCCGCCGTCTTTAACGAATTAAACCTCAATCCGCAGTTTGCGGCGGTAAAAGTTTCCGATCGTCCCGATTTGAGCGATTTTCAATGCAACGGCGCATTGGCTCTGGCCAAAGCCGAAAAGAAAAATCCCCGCGAGATTGCTTCGGCAATTGCCGCCAAACTGGAACAGGATGCCGATTTTGCCAAAGTGTCGGTGGACGGACCGGGATTCTTAAACTTAAAGATTAATGACAGCCTGATAGCCCGCGTGCTTGACGGCATGGCTGCCGACGGGCGCTTTGGCTGCGAGAAAGTGGCTGAACCGCATAAAATCGTGCTTGATTCAGGCGGCCCGAATGTTGCCAAGGCACTCCATGTCGGACATTTGCGTTCAGCGGTTGTCGGCGAGGCTATCCGCCGGATTGAGCAATTTGTCGGCAATGAGGTAATTGCCGATGTCCATTTCGGCGACTGGGGAACCCCGATGGGAATGATTTTGGCAGAGATTATCGAACAGGACGGCAATTTGTCCAAGACGGAAACTTATGATATCGGGGCCATTTCCGCTTTTTATAAAAAGGCCAATATCCGCTGCAAAGAAGATGAAAACGCCAAAGAAACGGCCCGCCGCATAACCGCCGAACTGCAGAACGGCAACCCTGAATACCGTAAGGCCTGGCAGCACCTGCGCAAGGTTTCGGTTGAGGCGGTTAAGCAAAATTATGACGAATTGCAGACGCATTTTGATTTGTGGCTGGGCGAAAGTGATGCGCACGAAACCTGTGCCGAAATTGTTGAAATCGCGGCGCAGAAAGGAGTGTCCGAGGTTGATGACGGCGCAACCATTATCCGCCTGGAAGAAAGCAATAAGCCCAAACCGCCGGTTATTCTGGTCAAAAGCGACGGCGGCTACGCTTATCAGGTAACCGATATTGCCACCATAAAAATGCGCGTGGATGATTTGAAAGCCGACGAGATTATCTATGTGGTCGATAAACGCCAGTCACTGCACTTTGAGCAGGTTTTTGAAGTGGCTGAAAAACTGGGCATTGCCCCCGGCGTCAAATTGCAGCACATCGGTTTCGGCACGGTTAACGGCCCTGACGGCAAACCGTTCAAAACCCGTGACGGCGGCGTGATGAATCTGGAAGATATGATTAAAATTTCCAAGGATAAAGTCCGCGAGTCAATGCCGGAACCTTCCGCCGAATATGATGCCGCTTATATTGAAAAGCTGGTCGGGCAGATTGCCGTCGGCGCAATGAAGTTTCAGGATCTGAAAAACAACATTGCCTCCGGTTATGTTTTTGAAATTGATGATTTTGCCAAATTTGAAGGTAAAACCGGGCCTTACATTCAATATGCCATTGCCCGCATCAATTCGATTCTGCGTAAAGCCGGCGAAATCAAACCCGGCAAAATCGTGATAACCAATCCGGAAGAACGCGATTTGGCGCTGAAACTGATGCAGCTGAATAACATTGTCCTGCGCACCCACGAGGCGAAGGAACCGAGTATTATTTCCGACTATGCCTATACGCTGGCGCAGGCGTTCAGCTCATTCTACAACACGTCGCCGATTATGTCGGCAGCCACGCCGGAACAGGCTGCCTCACGTCTGCAGATTGCCAAAATCGTCCGCGATGTTTTGACTCTCCTGCTTAACCTGCTGGGAATAGAAGCCCCGGAAGTTATGCTCAAAAAAGCAGAGTGATAAAAGCTTTATAGATAAGAAAAAGGGCACCGTTTTGATGCCCTTTTTCATTTTAATAATTATAAGAAATCAGTTGAGAAAGTTTCCCTCCGCGTCACATTCTTTGTATGTGTCAAAGAACTCGCCGCGTGCGATACCGTAGATGTCGCTGAGGTCAGAAACGTTAACGAAACCGCCTTTGGCAATAAACTGCTCTTCATCCCAGGAACAGATGAATTTTGTATCCTCATCAAGTTCAAGGAATTTTTGAACACCGCCGGTCGGCTTGAACCAACCATCGCCGATTTCCGGAGCAGCTTCGTATTTTTTCGGGAATTTGGCAGCGGGAACAATATACTTTTCGCCGCCGGGGTTGGTCACAATCCAGTCGCCGGCATTGGCCGTATTGGATGTTTCCTTCGTGCCGTCAGCCAAAATCGTTTCGATAACTTCGCCGCCGACTGCTTCAATTGCCTGAATTCTTGCAAATTTTGCATAGTTCTTAACAACTGCGCCGTTAGCGATTAAAGACTCAACTGCTGTTCTCATTTCATTTTTGCTTAAAGTTTTCATAAGATAATTTTTTTTAGTTTATTAATTAATTTTTTTTGCAATCAAAAAGACCGAAATTACCACTAACGAATAAACATAAAAAAGAAACTATTGAGAAAACTCAATTTTTTCAGCTTATGAAAACGTACATGATAATAAACAAATCCTTATAATTATGTTTATAATATATCATATTTTTCATAGCTGGTCAATACATTATAGGCATAAAATGGACGAAAAATATTTTTTTGTCTCGAAGTGCTTGATATTCACAATTTCAAAAATAACTTGAAAAAAATCCATTAAGTGATACATTAGGCGCGAATTAAATAACTAAGAAAGTGCAGAATTCTCTGTGCTGACACTTTTAACAAAGGAAGGATAATAATATGACAATTCGCGTCGGTATTAACGGATTTGGCCGTATCGGCCGCTTGGTTTTCCGTGCTGCTCAGGAAAGAAACGATATTGAAATCGTCGGCATCAATGACCTGATTGATGTTGAATACATGGCTTATATGCTGCGTTATGATACCATGCACGGCCAGTTCAAAGGTTCCGTTGAAGTTAAAGACGGCAAGCTGGTCGTTAACGGCAAATCTATCCGCGTTACCGCAGAAAAAGATCCGGCTAACCTGAAATGGAATGAAGTCGGCGCTGATTATGTTGTTGAATCGACCGGTCTGTTCCTGACCAAGGAAAAAGCTCAGGGCCATATTGCCGCCGGAGCCAAATATGTTGTTATGTCTGCACCGTCTAAAGATGATACGCCGATGTTTGTCTGCGGTGTCAACACCGATTCTTATGTTAAGGGAACCCAGTTTGTTTCCAACGCTTCCTGCACCACGAACTGCCTGGCCCCGATTGCCAAGGTTCTGAATGACGTTTTCGGTATCGAAGACGGTTTGATGACCACCGTACACTCCACCACGGCTACCCAGAAAACCGTTGACGGCCCGTCTGTTAAAGACTGGAGAGGCGGCCGTGCTGCTTCCGGCAACATCATTCCGTCTTCAACCGGTGCAGCCAAGGCTGTCGGCAAAGTTATTCCGTCTTTGAACGGCAAACTGACCGGTATGTCTTTCCGCGTTCCGACTTTGGACGTTTCTGTCGTTGACCTGACCGTCAACCTCAAAAAAGCCGCTTCTTATGAAGAAATTTGCGCTGCGATGAAAAAGGCTTCCGAAGGTGAACTGAAAGGAATTCTGGGTTACACTGAAGATGATGTTGTTTCTTCCGACTTCCTGGGCGATTCCCGTACATCTATCTTTGATGCCAAAGCCGGTATTCAGCTGACTCCGACTTTTGTTAAAGTTGTAAGCTGGTACGACAATGAATGGGGTTATTCCAACAAGGTTCTTGACCTCGTTGCCCACATGGCTAAAGTAAACGGCTAATTTTTTGTTTCCCCGTGGTTATCCGCGGCAGGTCTCTGCCGTCCTGACCGCGGGGATTCTCATTTTATCAGACAAAGGAATTATCAATGACTGCATATAAAACCATTAAAGATTTAGGCGATTTGAACGGCAAAGTCGTTATGCTGCGCGCAGACCTGAACGTGCCGATGGATGAAAACTTTCACGTAACCAACACCGCGCGCATTGACCGTACGGTTCCGACCATCAAAACCCTAATGGAAAAGGGAGCCAAGGTCGTCGTTATTTCTCACTTCGGCCGTCCGGAAGGCAAAGGCGATATGAAAAATTCCCTCAGCCACGTTGCCCCCGAATTGGAAAAAGCTCTCGGCCATAAAGTCGTTTTCGTTGATGACTGCATCGGCTCCAAAGTTGAAGCCGCGGTTAAAGCGATGAAAGGCGATGAAGTTCTGCTGCTTGAAAATCTGCGTTTCTATAACGAGGAGAAAAAAGGCGATGAAAAATTTGCCGAAGACTTGGTTAAACCGGCAGACGTTTATGTTTCCGATGCTTTTTCGACGGCGCACCGCGCCCATGCTTCCATGGTCGCTGCCGTTAAGCTGCGTCCTTCCGCAATGGGCTTGCTGATGGAAGAAGAAGTCAATGCTCTGACGACCGGTCTGAACGATCCGAAACGCCCGTTGATGGCGATTGTCGGCGGTTCCAAGGTTTCCACCAAGCTTGACCTGCTGAATAATCTGGTTAAAAAGGTCGATATGCTGGTTATTTCCGGCGGTATGGCGCACACCTTTATGAAAGCCAGCGGCATTGATACCGTCAACGAAGCCAATTCTCTGGTTCAGATGGATATGATTGAGACCGCCAAAGAAATTATGAAAACCGCCAAGGCGAACAACTGCGAAATCATTCTGCCGAAAGACGTTGTCGTTTCTAAGGAATTCAAAGCCAATGCCGAGCACAAAACCGTTGATTTGGAACATATTCCGGCTGAAGGCTGGAGCCTTATGGATGTCGGCGACAAAACCATTGAAGCCATCAACAAGAAAATGGAAGAATGCAAAACGCTGGTATGGAATGGCCCGCTCGGTGTTTTTGAACTGGTTCCGTTTGACAATGCCACCAATAAAGTTGCTCAGCGTGCAGCGGTTCTGACCGGCGAAGGCCGCCTGACCACTGTTGCCGGCGGCGGGGATACCGTTTCCGCTTTGGAAAATGCCGGTGTTGCCAATAAATTTTCTTATATTTCAACCGCCGGCGGCGCTTTCCTGGAATGGATGGAAGGCAAGGAGCTTCCGGGCGTCGTTGTTCTGAAAAAATAGCCGGCTGTTCCGGTCATGGTAAAACCCCGCTTTCGGCGGGGTTTTATTTGTCTAAATGAGAGCTTGATAAAATAAATCCATCAGAAAACCAAAGGATTTGTTAATAAAATTTTTGTCAAAAAAAGATTGCCTTTTCATCAGGATATGTTACTATAAAGTAAGTAAAATTCTGTTCAAGGAACCTGAAGATGGCTGATAGAAGTATTTTATTTAGCAATTTTAACAGTCCGGAAGCTGAAAATCCCGGAGATTTTGAAAGCTCTTATAATGTCAATGCAATTTCCAAGGCATTGGAACGCCAGCAGCGGGATATTCAGCGCAAATATAGATCAGGCGCGTGAAAAATTTGAAGAGGCGAAAAACGAACAGGCCGGCCGTTTCGAACAAAACAAAGAATTAACCGAGCTGCTTTCCATTGATCCGACGCAGTATTTTTCTGCCATTTCGGCTGATCTCAAGAAAAATGACAAGGATGAGTTCGACCGTCTTGACGATTTGCTTAAAAATAATCTTGAAGAATTTGTCAAACAAGCTACGGCCAGATTAAACAAAGAAAAAGCTGAAATTAAAAAAGCGCTGATTGAAAATCAAAAAGACAATCAGCTGACGATGAAAGCCTTAGGCAACAGCCGTGATGCGGTGCAGAAACAGCAGGACTATCTGGGCGAAAAGCCGGAACTCTACAGCAAGCTGTATTCGATTCAACAGGCTTCCAAGGCGCATGAAATAGACCGGAGCAAACCGGAGAAGAAAGGCCAGTATGAAATTTCCAGCGTCATAATCCAATCGGACAAAGGCGAACTCGGTCTGGCAGTCCAGATGCAGCTGATGGAAGGTTCGCCGCTGTTTTTTGCGATTCGCGACGGCAAAATCACTTTTCCAGACAAGCCGATCAGCGAAGAGCAGATGAGGGCGCTGCTTGACTTTCTCTATGTCCATGGAATCAAGAACTTCGAACTGCCGCCGACCCTGGAACCGGGAATAAAGGAAAAATTTGAGAAAGCTCAGGCAGCCCGTGAAGAAGAAGCAGATAAAAAAGCTAAAGAAAACGATGAAAAAGTTCCCTATGAACAGCAAAAAGAAGAACCGGCAGACAACAATGTCGTCTCTTCCGAACCGGAACTGCCTGAAATTCAGAATGATCCCGGCAATGAGCAGTGGCTTGACAATGCCGATGAACTGAAACCCGAAAAGGCCAAGGATAAAGAAAAGAAGAAAGAAGGCTATGCCAAAGCGCTGGATGAAATGGAAACCTGGTTGCAGAAATCCCTTGGCAAGGAAAAGAACTTAAGCTATTTCCGCCGCGAGCGTAATGACAGACTTCGTGACTTTGTCAGTCTGAAAGGTTGGACTGTTTACAGTGTTTATCCCAGCCGAAATCCCGATAACTATAAACTGGACGGCAAACGGAAAGACGGCGTGCCGAATGAAACCTACTCATTCCGCATTATGATTAAGCCGAACGGCAAAGGCGGCATTGATGTCGGCTATGCTATGCCGAAAGGCGGTAAAGTAACCGACCAGGTGGCAGATAAAGTGGTTGCGCTGCAAAAGAGCCAGGGCAATAAATATATCCGTTTCCCCAAAGGTCTGAGTGATGATGATACCGGCGTTTTCCGTATGGCTTGTGCCCGCGCCGGCGTTATTCCCCGGGGCATCGGCATTAACGAACATCATGCCAAAAAGATGATTGATGCAGCCAGCGGAACTCTGAGCGAAAAAGATTTGGAAATCTTTAAATATCGTTTGGCCCTGCAGATGGAGGCCAATATGGGGGCTGATACCAACGGCCGCCAGGCCAATAAGGTAGCCGAGCTTAAAGGCGAATACTTCTTCTCACCCTTCAAAGACCGCTTTGATGACACACTCAAACCGGCTCTGCAGGATGCGATTAACGGCAAAGAGGCGGATAAGGTTATCGGCGCTTCCCGCGCAATTCAGGAAATTTACGGTCTCTATGAAAAGGCCAGCGAAGCTCAGGTGGGCGACTTGGTTAATTTAATGCAGCCCGAAGATCAAAAAGCTTTTCTTGACAGTATGACCAAAGCCGGCATAACAATGGATCCGGAAATGGACGTCCGCGCCATGCCGAAAGAATATATGTCCAAAATGTTTGCTGTCTTGAGCGAGAAACATGCCAAAAATGCGGCTAAAGAAATGGAAAGCGAATTTGCCCGCCGCCGTGAAACCGACCCGGATGCTAAAAGCTACGACGTTACTAAGGAAATGGTTGCCGACGAAACGGCTAATCTGCGCCAGATGGGCGATAATCTGGAAAAAGACCACCATGTTCCGGGCTTGCGTGTTCCTTATCTGGGGTCGCCGCGTCATGACTATCCCAATGACAACAGTTATCAGAAAAAGAACACGAAAAACAATTTCAAAGCTCCCAGAAAGGAAGGCCATACTTATTAAATTAAAATCCCCTCAAAAGAGGGGATTTTTTTTATGCTTCAATAACCGACGGCAAACCAGCTGACATAACCTGTGCGCATTCCTGTTGTATCTGTATCAAAATATCTTATTTTGAACGATGATGTTCCGATACTGCTTGTTGCCACTCCATAGTTTACGTCATTTGAAGCATTATTTGGTCTGTTATACGGTGTAACCACAACGGTCATCGGTGTTGTGCTGAATGATTTGGGATAATAAACCGTCTGTCCGTCCTGAGAGGTTGTCGTAACGTTTACTTTTCCGCCCTGAAAGATTAAGCCGGTACCTTTGTCTTTGTACCACCAGTTACTGCTGTTTTTGGAATATTCGGAAAGATTGGACTGGGTTATGCAGTTATATTTGTTTTCAAACGGGCATTTGACGGCCGTTCCCAAACAGCCCGACGTTGAAGACAGGTTATATCCGAGAGAGGAGCACGATGGCTGAGCGCCGCAGGTCTGGGCATAAGCGTTGCCGACAATCGCCGAGGTTAAAATGCTCCCCGCCAGTAAAATTGATAGTTTCATCTTCTTTCTCCTTAGTGTTAAATTTCTGTTCTTATCGTCATTATTCCCCGACGTTCTCCTCTTTTGGTCATTACCCGACTTGATCGGGTAATCCCTCCGCCGTCGCCAATCCCCAGGATGCCCCGGTCAAGCCGGAGCATGACTGGGTAGAATGACAATTACTCAACTTTCCCTTCCTTATCGTCATTGCCTGACATTTTCCTCTCCCTGCCATTATCCCCGACATTCTCTTCTTTTGGTCATTACCCGACTTGATCGGGTAATCCCATTACTGCCGCCGCCAATCTTCCGGATGCCCCGGTCAAGCCGGAGCATGACTGGGTAGAATGACAATTATTCAACTTTCCCTTTCTTACCGTCATATCCGACTTTCCTCTCCTCGACATCTTCCTCTCTTCCTGCCATTATCCCCGACATTCTCCTCTTTCTGTCATTACCCGACTTGATCGGGTAATCCCTCTGCTGTCGCTGTCAATCTTCCGGATGCCCCGGTCAAGCCGGAGCATGACCGGGCGGAATGACCATTTATGTCCCGCTCGGCCGTTCCGGAGCGACGGAACAGGGCATCCAGTATTTGTACCAGCTGCAGGAGGCATCGGAGATGTCGGTGTAACCGGAAGCGCATTTGCCGGTCGGGAAATATTTCCCCGAGCATTGTTCAAACGAGCATTCGATACCGGTCGGACAGCTGGTCAGATAACCGTAATCCCCGCAGGTCTTGCAGCTTTTGTAATATTTGATGCCGTTCTGACAAAAGTCGCCCGGATTGGTCGGCCCGAATTCCTCACAGACATATTTGTATCCCGACTTGCAGTCGCAGGCGGCATAGACGGTTTCGCCGACGCCCGGACAGGCCTCGCCGACCCCGACAAGGTTCTTGGAGGCGTCACAGGGTTTGTAATAAGAGGGGCATTTGCATTCGGCATAATGCGCGCCGGAAGCATCGACGCATTTGTCGGAAAGCTCCTTGGGAGCGGGACAATTGGCGGAAGTATAAGGATAAAGGGCGGTGTCGCAGTAACATTTGTATTTGCCGCCGCAGGAAGTCGAACTGATAGTGTTGGGATAAGAACATTCGCCCTTGGTGTATTTATAGTCGTTGTCACAGCAGCGGTCATAATAGGCGTCGTCATAAGGACAGAGCCTTGCCTTAAACTGATTAGCGGCACAGGCGGCAGTTTGGGCAAAGCCTAAATCTTTGCAGCGCTGCGCATTGTTATGGTCAAAAGACTGTTCGATGTCATCGAAACCGATTTTGTCGGCAGTATCGACAACAAAATGAACCTTGGCCAGCTTAAAGGGCTGGAAAGGAGAAACAGTCCGCTCCGGATTGGGAACGGACCGAGGCGAATGAATTAAGGCTAGGTCTTGATTCATATCTATGAGGCTGGTGTCAGAGGCGACCGCCGTATCTGCATGAAAGAATGCGCCGACAGGCAGCAGAGCCGCGGCGAGAGCAACAGAGCAAGGAAGACGTCTCATGATACACCTCTATAACTAATTCAAAGCCTGTTCTCAGATTAGCATAGATAACATATAATGTCAATATAATATGAACAATGAGGTTTATTGAGGCTAAAAAAGCTAAATATTTGGATATAAAAAAAGCCCCTCATTTGAGGGGCTGCTTGAACAAAAATACGGATTAAACCGGTTTAACGTGCCAAATGCGGTCGGCATATTCCAGAACCGCACGGTCGCTGGAGAAGTTGCCGATTCTGGCGACGTTGTTAATGGCTTTCTTTGCCCAGACGTCTTTGTCCAGATAATCTTTTTCCGCATCATGAATGGCCTTGGTGAAAGCTTCCAAATCTGCCAGAATGAAGTAATAGTCGCGATTCAGCAGTTCTTCGTAAATCACTTTGAACAGCAGAACATAGTCTTTCTCGCAGAACATATTGGAATTAATGGCATTCAAAATCCGTTTAATGTAATCTGAATCTTCATAATACTTGCGCGGATTATAAGAATTTGTCCGGCGCATTTCCTGAATTTGTTCTTCTCTCAGGCCGAACAGATAGAAGTTGTCGGCGCCGACGGCTTCGCGGATTTCAATATTGGCACCGTCATAAGTGCCGACGGTGAGGGCGCCGTTCAGGGCAAATTTCATATTACCGGTGCCTGAAGCCTCAAAACCCGCCGTCGATGACTGAATGCTGACATTGGCGGCCGGAATAAGAACTTCGGCCAGAGAGACTTTATAGTCCGGCATAAAGACGACTTTCAACAGGCTGTTTGCCCGCGGATCGGCATTGATGACGCTGGCCACGTTGTTAATCAGCTTAATGATTAATTTGGCAAAATTGTAAGACGGAGCAGCTTTGCCCGCAAAAATATAAGTCCGCGGAGCCGCCGGTTTGACGCCGTCTTTGATAATTGCCAGATATTCGCCGATGACATGCAGAATAGTCATCAGCTGGCGTTTATATTCATGAATGCGTTTGGCATGAACGATGAACATGCTGTTCGGGTCAACGATAATGCCGTTGGTTTCAAAAATTTTCTGAGCCAGACGAACTTTGTTGGTTTGTTTGACTTCATTGAATTTTTTGATGAAGTTTTTGTCATCGGCAAAATCGGCAATTTCTTCCAGCAAATCGAGATTGGTAATCCAGTCGTCGCCGATTTTAGACGAGATAAGGTCAGACAACGCCGTATTGGCATGCAGCAGCCAACGCCGCGGCGTAATGCCGTTGGTCACGTTGGTGAATTTTTCCGGCCACAGTTCATAGAATTCCGGAACCAGTGATTTTTTGAGCAGTTCGGAATGCAGCTTGGCCACGCCGTTAACCGAGAAAGACCCGACGATTGACAAATTGGCCATACGGATAATCTGATTGTCGCCGTCGCCCGAAACAATCGTTACTTTCGACAATTTGCCGGCATCATCGCCGAATTTGCTCTTGGCAAAATTAATAAAGCGGCGGTTGATTTCATAAATAATCTGCAAATGCCGCGGCAGCAGTTTGCCCAAAATGCGGGACGGCCATGTTTCCAGAGCTTCCGGCAGCAGGGTGTGGTTGGTGTAGGCAAAGATTTTTGTCGTGATGTCCCAGGCGGCATCCCAATCCTGGCCGTGAACATCCATCAGCAGGCGCATCATTTCCGGAATGGCCAGCGAGGGGTGGGTATCGTTCAGCTGAATGCAAACCTGATTCGGCATTTCGCTGAAATCGTTGCTTTTCTCCATAAAGCGGCGGATAATATCCTGAATGGCGCATGAAACGAAGAAATACTGTTGTTTCAGGCGCAGCTCCTTGCCGGATTCAACCGCATCGGACGGGTACAAAACTTTGGAAACGGTTTCGGTTTCGATTTTGTCACGCACCGCTTCGATATAGCCGCCTTCATTAAAAATATTAATATCCAGCTCGTCGTCGGTTTTGGCCGAGAACAGCCGCAGATAGTTGACCGATTTGCCGTCATAGCCGACGATCGGAAAATCAAACGGCACGCCGTACATGGTTTTGGTATTCATCCAGATATAGCTTTCCTGGCCGCTGGCGTTTTTAAAAGTTTCAACGTCGCCGTACATCGGAATGGCAACCTTCCGGTCCAAACGGGCAAACTGCCAGGGAGAGTCTTCGCCCTGCCAGGTGTCGGCCTGCTCAACCTGATAGCCGTTGTCAAATTTTTGTTTGAACAAACCGAACTGATAGTTGATGCCGTAGCCGAAACCGGGAATGCCGAGTGAAGCCATGGAGTCCAGATAGCAGGCAGCCAGGCGGCCCAGACCGCCGTTGCCCAGCGCCGGATCGTATTCGGCGTCAAAAATTTCTTCTAATGAAATGTCTTCGGGAAAACCGTCAATCTTAATGTTTTTAAGAATATTAAACAGGCCGAGGTTGTGCAGGTTGTTTTCCAGCGACCGGCCGATAAGATATTCAATGGAAAGATAATAAACGCGCTTGGTGTTGACTTTATTGTACCGGGCAATCGTTTCATACATCTTGTCCATGGCAAATTCGCGAACAGCCAGAGCAATGGCGTCCAGGGCTTCGTCTTTGTTGATTTCGCGGGTGCGTTTGCCGATAAAATACTTGATGTAATGCTCGATTGATAATTTTAAGCGGGCTTTGTCAATTTCATTGATGATTGCGGAATCTTTCTTGCTCAACTCTTTATCCCCTCTGTTATGATAACATACTAATTTATCCTCACACTTACGATAAATTGTTTGAAATATGGTTAATATATAGGTAATTTTTGAAATAAATGTAGCGGTTATGACTTTTTTAAGAAATAAAGTTGCAAAATACCATAAAATAATAGTATGTTCAATTAACGACAATTAACTAAGGTGAATTCGATGAAAAAGACTTTTTGGTCTTCTCTGCTGCTGGCGACGGCTCTTTCGACGACGGCCAATGCCCAGTCTATTTTTGAGGCTCTGAGCAGCGCTTATGAAACCAATCCGACCCTGCAGGCGCAGCGGGCTTATTTGCGCTCGATTGATGAAAATGTTGCCATAGCCAAATCGGGATACCGTCCCAGTCTGGCTTTGACCGGAAGTTATACCGACGCAAGCGTTGACAGCAACGTGGAACCCAAAAATCAGGATAATGACAAGACGATTTTGGCCGCGACCATCAGCCAGCCCTTGTTCAGCGGTTTTTCTACCGTCAACAGCGTTAAGTCGGCAGACAGCACGGTTCGCGCCCAGCAAAACAATCTTTACAATGTGGAACAGACGGTCTTTCTTGACGCTTCAACCGCTTATCTTGACGTGTTGCAGAACACGGCGATTGTTGACCTGCAGAAAAACAACGAAAAACTTTTGAAAAAACGTCTTGATGAAACGGTTGAGCGTTTTAATGTCGGTGAGGTAACCCGGACAGACGTTTCGCAGGCCCGGGCGCGCTACTCGCAGGCCCGTTCCGACCGGATTGCCGCCGAAGGCGATTTGGAGGCCTCCAAGTCGACTTATACCAAAATTATCGGCGCCGCGCCTGATAAACTGAAAAGTCCGGAAATCGGAGCTTTCCTGCCGAAAACTTTTGAAGAAGCGCTGGATTATGCCAAAATGAACAACTACGGCGTCAAATATGCCAAAGATATTCTTAACTCCAAAACCTACGACGTAGCTACCAATACCGGTGCATTGCTGCCGCAGGTTACTTTGGACGGAAGCATTTCCAACACCAAAACCAGCGGCGACATGTATGACCGCGACCCTGATGTTGACAGTGCTGAAATCGGCATCAATATGACCATTCCGCTCTATAATTCCGGCGAAAGCCGTGCCAAAATCCGCCAGAGCAAATATTTGAAATGGCAGGCGCAGGAGCAGGTTCTTGAAGCCGAACGCAAAGCCGTGGCCGATGTAACCTCGGCGTGGGAATATATGGTTGCCAACCGGGCCAAAATCAAATCGATTAAAGATCAGGTCAAGGCCAATGAAATTGCTCTTGACGGCGTTCAAAAGGAAGAAGCGCTCGGCAACCGGACGATTCTGGATGTGTTGGATGCTTATCAGGAACTGCTTAACTCAAATGTTGAGGAAGTTAAAGCCCGCCGCAACTATTATGTTTCCGGCATGAACGTGCTGATGGCCATGGGCAAATTAACTGCCGAAGATTTGAAACTAAACGTTGACATCTATAATCCTAAAAAATATTATAAAGAAACACGTGATAAATGGTTATCTTTGTCAGTTGAAAAATAATTATATAATTTTTGGTGGTAAATTATGGCTGAAGAACCTAATGAAGACCTGTCTATGGATGATATCCTGTCCTCAATCCGCAATATTTTGATGGAGGATAATGCCGCTCAACAGTCTGTACCGCAGCCCGCCCCGCAAACCGAAAAAAAGGCGGAACCCGTTTCTGCCCCGGCGGCGGAACTGCCCCCGGCCATAAATACCGCTGATGAATTAAATACCGCTGACCAAGATGACGAACTTTCCGCCGAGGCTTTGCTCGGTCTGGGTGATAATGCTCAGGCGTCGGACGCTCCGGAAGATGATGTGTTCAACCTTTCCCCGTCAATGATTGTTGATGAAGCGCTGGACGAACCTGTTCTCAGCAACCCCGCAGACAACGAACCGGAAATCTCGGAAGACGATATTCTTGATTTGAGCCGTCTGGCGGCTCCTTCGGCAGATGAACTGACCGGAGAAACCGCACCGGCAGCCATGCCTGTTGCCGAACCCGAACCTCAAACTCCGTCGATGCAGGCGCCGCTGGCTTCTCAGGTTCTGGCGGAGGAAGATGCGTTTACCGCAGAACCGCCAGTCTCAGAAGAACCGGAAGTTACCGTTGACGATGTAATGAATTTAAGCAGCCTGGTTGAAAAGCCGGTTTTGCCGTCCGAACCGGAATATGGTTCGTCTGACAGTGTTTATCCGCATACGGAGGCCGAACCTGTTGCCGCCGTGCCGGAGTTTGGTTTGCCGGATGATTTGCCGCAGGAAACGGCCGACTTCTCGATTCGTGATGAAGAATTGAGTGCGGAGACGGCTCCCGCCTCGGAAGAATTCCGCGAGGAGGGCGAGGGAAGTGTTGCCGTGCCGCCGCTGGATTTTGAAATGCCGCAAATTGATGTTGACGCCGAACCGATTTATGAACCCGAACACTCGGCCGCACCCGAAATCGACCCCAGCCGCGTTATGGCGAGCATGCCGCAGAGCGAAGAGCTGCCGGCTGAACCTGAAGAGGAAAGCGTTATTGACGATGCAACGCTGAACGAGATTTTGGATTTCCATGCTCAGGTTGAAGAAACCAAACCGACGGAACCGGAATATAACGAAAGTCCTTCTTCCGAACCTGAAGCGGTTGAACCGACGGACAATATTCAGGATGTTCCGTCCGAACCGGTTATTGAAACCGTTGAAGCCGAGAGAGAAACCGAAACGCCTGTCGAAGCACCTGCCGCCCCAAGCGAAGATGCGGCTGATGTTTCAGCAAATATTATCAGCAATTTTGCCAAGCTTTTTGCCGAGAAAAAAGCGGCTGAAATGCCGCAAACGGCTGATGTTTCGGAAACGGAATCCCGTCCGGAACCGGTTAAGTCGGCATCTCCGAGCATTTCCGAACTGGTGCGTGAAGCTGTTGTCCGCCAGGTGACCCAGCAGATGGATGTTAATTTTGAAAGCTATGCGCGCGAAGCCGTGGCCGCCCAAACCCAGGCCTGGCTGGATGCAAACCTGCCGGCAATTGTTGAAGCCGTTGTTTCCAAAGAAATTGAACGAGTGATGGCAAAGGTCGGTTCATAACGGCTGTTCCGGAACCGGTCTCATCACATTTGTGCTCTCAAATTGATTTTTGAGAGCATTTTGCGGTTTACAGAAACGAATTTTAATGTTAAGAAACAACCAATTATAAACTGAATATAAAGTTTAAGGATAAAAAATGTTAGAGAAAAACTATACCCCTAAAGATTTTGAGGAAAAAATTTACGCCGATTGGGAAAACAGCGGTGATTTTCAGCCCGATATGCGCTCTTCTTCCGAGGCTTTTTCGATTGTCATTCCGCCGCCGAACGTTACCGGTGTTCTGCACCTCGGCCATGCGCTTGACGATACGTTGCAGGATATTTTAGTGCGCTATAACCGTATGCAGGGCAAAAAAGTTCTCTGGCAGCCGGGAACTGACCACGCCGGTATCGCAACCCAGATGGTGGTTGAGCGCAATCTGGCCAAAGAAGGTGTTTCCCGCCATGATTTGGGACGTGAAAAATTTATTGAAACCGTTTGGAAATGGAAAGAACAGTCCGGCGGAACAATTTGCAAACAGCTGCGCCGTTTGGGTGCGTCTTGCGATTGGTCGCGCGAACGTTTTACCATGGATGAAGGCTTAAGCCGCGCGGTTCGCAAAATCTTTGTCAATATGTATAAAGACGGCCTGATTTACAAAGCCAAAAAACTGGTCAACTGGGATTCCAAATTTATGACTGCCGTTTCCGATTTGGAAGTTGTTCAGAAAGAAACCGTCGGCAAAATGTATTACTACAAATATCCGATTGAAAACGAACCGGGCGAATTCATACACATTGCCACCACCCGTCCCGAAACCATGTTCGGCGATACCGCGGTAGCCGTTTCCAAAGACAATGAAAAACTGAAACATCTGATTGGTAAAAATGCGATTTTGCCGATTGTCAATCGTCCGATACCGATTGTCGCCGATGACCATGCCGATCCTGAAAAGGGAACCGGTGCGGTTAAGATTACTCCGGCGCATGACTTTAACGACTTTGAAGTCGGCAAGCGCCACAACCTGCCGATGATTAATATTTTGAACGAGGATGCCACCCTCAATGAAAATACGCCTTTCCCGGGGATGGATACGCAGACGGCGCGCCGGAAAACCATTGAAAAGCTGGAAGAACTCGGCCTGATGGAAAAGATTGAAGACCACCCGATGGTTATTCCTTACGGTGATCGTTCCGGCGTGGTTATTGAGCCTCTGATGACCGACCAATGGTTTGTTGACGCACCGAAACTGGCGGTTAAAGCGATTGAAGCGGTTGAAAACGGCGATATGGAATTTGTGCCGAAGTCATACGAAAAAACCTATTTTGAATGGATGCGCAATATCCAGCCTTGGTGCATTTCCCGTCAGCTGTGGTGGGGACACCAGATGCCGATTTGGTACGGCCCGGACGGCGAAATCTTCTGTGAAGAAAATGTTGAAGAAGCTCAGGCTGCCGCAGACAAACATTATGGCAAACACGTTGAGCTGACCCGTGAAACTGATGTTCTTGATACCTGGTTTTCTTCCGGGCTGTGGGCCTTTTCAACTCTCGGCTGGCCGGATAAAAGCGACTATCTGGATACGTTCTATCCGACATCTGTGCTGGTAACCGGCTTTGACATCATTTTCTTTTGGGTTGCCCGTATGATGATGATGAGCATGTACATGATGAAGAAGGTACCGTTCCGCAAATGCTACATTCATGGTCTGGTCCGTGACGAAAAAGGCCAGAAAATGTCCAAGTCCAAAGGCAACACCATTGATCCGATGATTCTGGTTGAGCAATACGGTGCCGATGCGCTGCGTTTCTTCATGGCCGCCATGGAAACTCAGGGGCGCGATATCAATATGTCGGAAGCCCGCATTGCCGGTTATCGCAATTTTGCTACCAAATTATGGAATGCCGCCCGCTTCGGTGAAATGAACGAATGCAGACTGCGCTCGGATTTTGATGAAACTAAGGCAGAGCTGGCGGTCAACCGTTGGATTATTGCCAAAGCCAAACAGGCGACCAAAGAGGTAACCGATAATCTGAACGCTTTCCGCTTTTCGGAAGCGGCCAATGCCGTTTACCAGTTTACCTGGGGCTCTTTCTGCGACTGGTATATTGAGATGATTAAGCCGATTTTGTACGGCGAAGACGAAAGGGCCAAAGCCGAAACCCGTGCTGCTTTTGCCTGGGTTCTTGACCGGATTCTGGTTATTCTGCATCCGTTTATGCCGTTTATTACCACCGAACTGTGGAATAACACCTGCGATGAACGTAAATGCAAACTGATTAATTTTGCCTGGCCGAAAGATGCGGCTTTTGATACCGCGGCCATGGACGAGGTTGACTGGTCGATTGAGCTCATCAGCGCCATTCGTTCACTGCGGGCGGAAATGAATATTCCCGCCGGTGCCAAATTGACGGTTTATCTGAAAGACGGCAGCGCGCAGTCCTGTGCTAATCTGCAAAGCTTTAATCAGATTATCTGCTCTCTGGCGCGTTTGGACAAGCTGGAATGTTTTGCCGCCGGACAGGAAATCAGCAAAGATATGGTTTCAGGCGTTTTCCGCGAAGGCATCATCTTGCTGCCGTTGAAAGGCGTGGTTGATTTTGCCGCCGAAAAAGAACGTTTGAAAAAGGAATTGGACAATCTCAACAAATATTTGGAAGGCTATGCCCGCAAACTGAGCAACCCGAGCTTTGTCGAGCGCGCTCCTGCCAAAGTGGTCGAAGAAGAAAAACGCCGACAGGCCGAAGCAATGGAAAACAAAGCCAAAATCGAAGAAGCCCTGCAGCGTATTGCCAACTTCTGATACAAAAATCCCCTGAAATTATTTTCAGGGGATTTTGTTTCGGAAAAACGTTTCTGACAGCAAAACTTGCTAAGGGATGGTTTTTCTGTTAGAATTAAAACTGATTTATTATTGTTTCCGGGGAGAAGGCTGATGCAGGAGAATGACGAAAATACGGTTAATCAGGAAGATGAAATGCCGTTGCAAGATGCTGCACACGAATATCCTGATCAGGAAGGGGCATCTGTGCCGGCGGAAAATGACGGAAATGAAAGCCGCTCCCGCCCCAATCGGGGAAAACAGATTTTAAGGGCAGTGACCGAAGTGGCAGGCGTAGAGGATGTCTATGAAACCGTTGCCGTTATTGTAAAAAAAGATGAAAACGTTACGCCGAAAGAGAAAAGAAAAAAAGTTTTGGATGCGGTGCTGAAAGTTACCGGCGTGCAGGGCGCATATAATGATGTCAAAGAGGTGTTCAAGCGCAGAAACAAGGAGAAAAACGCCGAAGAAACTCCTGAAAAGCCGGATAAAAAGACAAAGCGCAAAAATGTTTTTAAGAGGATTGTTCAGGCCGTCAAACTGGCTTGCAAAGCCGGAATATTTGTTTGCAAATGTCTGATGAAAGTTGTCGGTCCCGGTGTTTATGTTATTGAAAAGATACTGGAAAAAACTTTAGTCGTGGCCAAAACAACATATAAGGCTATCAAAGCCGATGATAAAAAAGAAAGGAGAGAAATCCTGATTAACGGCGCCGTTGAACTGATTGGCTGGGATGGTAAAACCGGAAAACTGCAAAAAAAATTACAAAATGCCGCTAAAACGGTTCATACCGTTTCCGGCGCTGTCGGCAGTATAGCCAAAGAGCCCAATGTGGACGGATTGATTGGTGCTGCGGTAATTATCGGCAAAGATGCCGTCAGTGATACCAAGGTCGGACGGATTGCCGATGATGTAAATAAATACGGTGAAAGGCTGAATAACGAATTGCGACAGAATGAAACGGAAAATAAGCAGTCTGTTTCACCGGTAACCAACGCTGCCGATAATAGGGAAACAGCAGCTCCGGCAGTGACGGAAGAAAATATCGTCGCAGCAGCGGAAATAAATATGGAAAATATCACCGAAACAACGGTACGGCCCGAAACACAGACGGAAAATACGAATACGCAAGCCGATACTGTATTGCCGGAAACGGTTGCGGAGGAGTTCAAAAATAATATGATATCCGGGCACCAACGCCTGCAGGAAATCAGAGCAAAAATAGCAGCCCGAAAAAACAGTACGGAAGACAATCCCCGAACGGCGGCAGATGATATTGCCTTGATACGAAGTTTGCGAACCCGTCCTGCCCGGCAGACGGTTATCCGCCGGCCACAGAATTTCAGCGCCGAAAGAATGATGTTGCTGCAAGCGATGCAACGCTGTTAGTTTAATCAGCAGTATTCTATCTGAAACAGAACGGTCATCAAACCGTTCTGTTTTATTATATACTTTAGCCAAAAATAAAGCCCCTCTGTATTATTTATTGACATTGTTTCTCTCTTGTGGCATTCTATAAGAGGTATGGTTTCAGTTATAGAGAGGTGTATGAT
>ERZ1673736.316-NODE-316-length-79590-cov-19.801094_pt1 | contig 79590 bp, 70 predicted proteins | sample MGYA00580212_ERZ1673736 | MGnify/ENA primary metagenome ERZ1673736 (study PRJEB41218, sample SAMN15661752) | gut metagenome | host: Homo sapiens | place: Canada: London | collected 2015-08-20/2019-03-30 | study: EMG produced TPA metagenomics assembly of...
GGATAGCAAGTAATATGTAATGAACTAGGTCTTAACGAAGAGGAGAAATAGATAATTTCCAGTTTGCCGAAATATCTTTCTAACTTTCCATATTTTACAGGCTTTCCAGCCCATTCATTAGTGAAATGATATGTATTTTCCCTTATTTTTGCCCTTATGAGATAATCGTAAGGGAAATAAGGGAAAGTTTTATTTAGTCGTTGCCTGCCACTTTATCAAGTAGCCTTGCAGATTCTAATGTTGCAAAAAGTTCCGTTAGCAAGTGGGCTAATGAATACAGGGAAGAATGCCTTTATACCACCGATACAACATCCGAGTCTAATGACGCAAAGGAAATACGAAGATTAAATCAGCTTCTTAACGAAAAAGATAAGGAAATTTCTTTCCTAAAAAAAGCAGCGGCATTCTTTGCAAAGGAAATCGATTAGTGGTATATCGATTCATTGACGATAACAAAAATATATTTGGTTTAAGATGGTTATGTAAGAAGTTTGGTATTAGCCCTAATTGTTATTATAACTACAAAAAAGATACCAAGCGTGAATATCACAAACGTTTGGAACACATTTTTGAACTTATAAAATATGTATACTATAATAATAATCGTGTTATAGGCTATAGGGCTATGCGTATTTTCATCAAACGTTATGGCTATGAATTAAGCAATACCACTATGCACAAATACATGAATAAAGAATTAAATTTATGTGCCGTAATCATGCATTCTAAACTGAGATACAAGACTGGAAAAAAGAAAACTACCCTAAAGTGATTCTACACTCAGATCAGGGAGTACAGTTTACCTCATGGGATTTTGTGAATTTCTGTAAAGATAATAATGTAACCCAGAGCATGAGTAAGGCCGGTTGTCCTTATGATAATGCTCCAATGGAAAGATTTTATAACACTTTTAAAAGCAATTTTTATAATGTAACCTCATTTTCAAGTGTGGAGATGATGGATGAACTTACCATGAATTATATCAATTGGTATAATTATGTTCGTCCTCATTCATACAATGATTATTTAACACCAATGGAAGCTCGTTACAGATAGGTATTTATCGAACAAAGTGTTACAAAAATGCTTGACCAGTACACATTTTCTACTGCGTGCGCTGCTGTGCTGCTTGTAGCACCGCCGAAAGGAATAAACGCACCGGCCATGATGCCGAGCAGAATCATTTTTCCAAGTGGAAGACGGGTTTTGTTCTCGCAGGCCTTGATACTCAGATCAATGACTTCTGCGGGAGTGTTAAAATGATTGTCCATGATATAACTCCTTATTCTTTTATAATTCGGCAGCTCTCTTGCTTTAAATGGTAACACAGTAAGAGAACTGCCGTTGTTATATTGCTATTCGTCAAGAATTTAACGAGAATATTTTATACTAGAAAATATTGGATTTCAAGAGTGGAAAGGTATGTTTATATATAGATACAATAACAGGTATTACTGTTCACAAGCTCCTTATAAAAAGTAACGCAGTTTATCTGAAAAAAGCATTTTCGGAGCAGAAGAACGGCACAATCTCTTAGTTTTATCTTATGGGAGCATATCACACAGTGATCTCTCTTTTTTAATTTGGTGAATGAATATTTCCAATCAGGTTTAACCGAGTTCCAACACATACAGAAACTGTGCAGGCAATAGGAACATCATCTTCAGATATAAAGTTTGTTACAAGAAGTAAAGTGTCTTCTTCAGATAATTGTAAAAGCTCAGTTAAGGTTTGCTTTGTAATTAAAGATAAAGAATCAAGAGCATCATTTTCATAAATTCGTATGAAAAAAGACTGTACTAAGGTTGGTGGGATTTCTTTCATCTGAAACAAACCAGGGTAAATGGTATTATATTCAGTTTTTATTGCATCACAAGAAAAAGCGATGATTGTTTCATCAACACTTTCTAGAAAAGACGAAATAGTAATATTATAATCATTTGTTATACATAAAAAATTATGAATAATATTGCTCATAATTGTTGGTAAGAAATTTTGAGCTTCAGCTTTATAAGAATGGTCTTTTAACAGACTATCTGCTTCGGGAAAACTGAAATAACACAATGTCCGATTTATTTTTTTGGGACAAACAAAATAACCTTTTCCACGATGACTATAGATAATTCCCTTGTCGATCAGTTTCTGCAAACCATTACGAAGTGTAATTCGGTTTACATTTAACGATGTGGAAAGTTCTCTTTCAGTTGGAAGTTTGTCATGTGGTTTTAATTGATGTTCATTTATATATTGTAAAACAAATTCTTCAATTTCATCTGTTAGAAGCTGATAAATCTTAGGCATAATTGTTGTAAATCCTCTCTAAAAAATTATATAACAAACTGTGCATTTACTTGATAAATACCGTTTTTGAAAATGCCATCCGTATAATATTTGCTGAATTCAGGCCGTACAATAACTTCCGTATATTCGACAACCTGGTTATCAATCAGCGAGGATGTAACATCAACGTAAATAACAGAAGTATCATTTTCCAAATTAAGAAAACGTGCGTCCGTGTTATGAACTTTTGTTGTAGAAAAAACATGGCTAATATCATAAATCTTTATATTATTGGTTCGAAAAAGATCATACAAAGAGTAAATCTGAAAATCAATATTTTCAATATCAGGGATACTGTCATGTAAAATATAAGTATTTTCAATAGCTATAGGCTGTTCATTTCCGAGACGAAGTCGAAGCACCTGAAAAATCTCCGTATCTTCTGATACATCGAAAATCTTTGAAAATTTGTAACCGGCTTTTCGAGTCATTGTATTTAAAATTTTACTAGAAGGGTCATAGCCGGCTTTCTTTAGCAACTCACTCATACCTTTAAAATGCTTGGAAGAAAAATCAATATCTTTTAGCATAAAGTAAGTTCCCTTTCCATGATATTTTTTTAAAATGCCTTCAGTACACAGCTGTTCAATTGCTGAGCGAACTAAGGAACGGCGTACATTAAAAGATTTTGCTAATTCACGCTCAGAAGGAAGAGCAAGACCAAAAACATATTCATTGCTGTTGATTTTTTCTCGTATAATTTTTGCAAGTTGTTGGTATGAAAGATCCATAGTTATATCTCCTAAAATAACAGAATTACTAGACACGGTGTAGCGCAAAAAGTAACAAATAAGGTTTTCTGAGCTTATTATACCAAACAAAAATAGAAAAAGAAACCTAAAAGCGAAATTTGTATAATAAAAAATAAAAGTGGTTGACATTACAAAAATAGCGTGGTATATTAAAAACGCGAAGTGGTTACAACACTAAGCTATGCGCATAAAGTTAAAATTTAAAATTATTAATTATTATTTTGATTATGGAGGAACCAGAATATGTACGGATATGAAGACAAAACTTACAATGAAGTATTAACTCAGGCAGTAAACAATATTGAAGAAATCAATCAGGCAGTAGATGCTATTTGTGAGAAGGGATATAAGAACCTTTATCTTGTGGGAACTGGTGGAACTTATGCGATGGCAAGCCCATTATCTTATCTCATTAAGACAAATTCAACAATTCCGTGGTATTATGAAATTGCAGCAGAACTAGTTACAGCCAAACCAAAACAACTCACAAAAGATTCTGTTGTAATTACAGCATCTCTTTCAGGAACAACAGTAGAGACAATCAATGCAGCAAAATATGCAAAAGAAGTTGGTGCAACAGTAATCGTTCTTGTAGGTGAAAAGGAATGCCCACTTACTGAGTATGCAGATTATGTGTTTGAAAACAGAACAGCATCCAATGATAATCTTGTTGAAGAAATTTATATTCAGTATTTTGCACTGGGTGCAAGATTCATGAAAAACAACGGAGAATTTCCAGAGTATGAAAAGTTTATTGATGCTCTGAAACAGATGCCGGAAGTACTTCAGAAAGTAAGAGAAGATAATGACGAGCGTGCTCTTGCATTTGCAGAGAAACATAAAGATACAAAATTCCATATGTGTGTAGGAGCTGGAAACACATGGGGAGAAACATATTGCTTCGCAATGTGCGTACTTGAAGAGATGCAGTGGATCGCAACAAAATCTATCCATGCAGCAGAGTTCTTCCATGGAACAGTGGAAATGACTGAAAAAGATATGAGCTTTATGCTTTTCAAAGGTGAAGATGAGACAAGACCATTACTTGATCGTGTTGAAAAATTTGTAAGAAAATATTCAGATGTAGTTCAGGTATGGGATACAAAGGATTATGAACTTAAAGGAGTTGATCCAAGCGTAAGAGGACTTGTTTCACCACTCGTTATGGCTGCACAGCTTGAAAGAGTTAGCGCACATTTTGAGCATGTAAGAAATCATAGTCTGGAAATCAGAAGATATTACAGAACAGTAGAGTACTAAAATTAAGATGAAATAAGGAAGTGGAATAGTATGAGGAAATTATTAGTAGCAACTCATGAAAGATTTGCATCAGGGATTATGAAGACATTCAAATTAATCATGGGTGAAAATGAAAATATTTCAGAAATCAGTGCATATGTTGAACCAGGGTTTGATATGCATAAAGAAGCAGAAAAGAAGATTCATGAATTGGATGAAGAAGATGAACTGATTATTGTTGCAGATATTATGGGTGGAAGCATCGCTAATGCGTTTTCCTCATACATTCAATCTGAGAAGGTACATATTATAACAGGGTTGAATCTTCCTTTACTGATTGGTTTGGCACAGGATTTGGATTCAGATGTTTCAACAGATGAATTGATAGAAAATGCAATTCAGATGGGAAGAGAAGGAATTGTAGATCTGAAAAAAATGATTGAAGAAAATAGCAATATAGAGGAGGATTTCTAATGATTAAATTATTAAGAGTAGATGAGAGATTGATACATGGACAGGTTGCTTTTGCATGGACAAATTCATTGAAAGCAGATTGTATTCTGATAGTAAATGATGCAGTGGCAGCAGATAAACTCCGTAGCAATTCATTGAAAATGGCTGCTCCGGCGGGCGTGAAGTTTGTTGTAAAAACACTGAAAGATGCGATTCCGTTGTTGAATGGAACAAAGACGAATAAATATAAGCTGTTTCTGATTGTTGATAATACATCAGATGCGTTAGAACTAGTGAAAAATGTAAAAGATGTTGATCACGTTAATCTTGGTAATATGAAACTGACAAGTGAAAGAACAATGATTACTCCGTCTCTTGCAGTATCTGAAAAAGAGAAAGAACAGATTCATGAGATGGTTGCGGCAGGTGCAGAAGTTGAATGCAGAGCTGTTCCTACAGATAAAAAAGTCATGGCAGAAAGTTTAATCTAAACCGTTATAGTAGTAAGAAAGAAGGAGGAAATATTATGTTAATACCGGCAATTCTTGTGTCTATTGTCGCTCTTCTTGCAGCAATGGATGAGCAGTTGTTTGGAGCATCTATGATGGCTAGACCGTTGTTTACAGGTCCAATTATAGGTCTGATTATGGGAGATCTTCAAACAGGTGTAATTATTGGAGCAACATTGGAATCAATGTTCATGGGATCTATTATGGTTGGAAGTGCTGTTCCACCGGAAGTATATGCTTCTAGTATTTTAAGTATTGCAATTGCAATTCAGACAGGAGCAGGAGCAGGAACAGCTGTAGCACTTGCATTACCACTGTCTGTATTCCTGCAGCTGTGGAGAAACTTCTGTTACGCGATTCCTGGAAGTTGGGCAGGAAAACAGATTGAAAGAGCACTTGATGAGAGAAATCTGAAAAAAGCAAACCTGTTACATTTAACAGTAGTGCCACTGTCAATTGGAATCCCTTCAGCACTTTTGGTTTTCATCGCATTATTCTTCGGTTCTGATGGAATTAATAGTGTACTGAATATGATTCCTGAGGTGGTACTGAATGGATTTAATGTTGCAGCAGGAGTACTTTCTTGTGTAGGACTTGCGCTTTTGATTAAAATTATGTCTAACAACAAAATACTTCCATACCTTTTCCTCGGATTTGTAGCAGTTATGTACCTTGGAATGGATGTGATTGGTGTTGCAGTTGTAGGATTATGTATCGCATTTCTTGTAGTAAATAATATGCAATTTGAAGAGGAGGATGATTTCTGATGGAAGAAAATAAAAGAACAGAATTAGACAAAATAAATGAAAAAAAGGAAATCATGACTCCTAAGGATTATAGAAGTATTTTCTGGAGATCATTTACGATTCAGGGATCATGGTCTTTTGATAAAATGATGGCGTATGGATATATGTATGCAATTGAAAAGCCATTGCGTAAAATATATCCAAATGATGATGATTTTTATGCAGCGTTGAAAAGACATACAGAAACATTCAATGTAACTCCACATGTTTCTCCATTCCTTATGACACTTGGTGTGGCAATGGAAGAAGAAAATGCAAAATCAGATACTTTTGATACATCTTCTATTAATAATGTAAAGGTTGGTCTGATGGGACCTATGTCTGGAATAGGAGATTCCTTCTTTTGGGGAACATTTAGAGTAATTGCTGCAGGAATTGGAATTGGACTTGCAAAAAGCGGAAACATTCTTGGCGCAGTGATTTACTTCCTATTATATACAGCAATTCATTTTATTACGAAAATTCTTGGTGGAAAGTATGGATATAAGATGGGAACAAAATTCCTTGAGAATTCAGAAGAAAATCATTTGATGGACAAGCTTTCCATGGGGGCATCCATTCTTGGTATGACAGTAATAGGTGCAATGATAGGAACGATGGTCTCGTTACAAACAACCCTAAGTTTTACATTGGCAGGAACTGAAACAACATTACAATCAATTTTCGATCAGATTTTCCCGGGAATTCTTCCGTTAGGAGCTACATTCCTTTGTGTAGCCCTGTTTAATAAAAATGTTAAGACAATTTATATTATACTTGGCATATTTGTCTTATGCATTTTAGGATGTGCAATTGGAATCTTCTAAAGTAATTGTTATCTTTGATGTAGATGGCACAATCAATCAGACAGAAGTATATGCAGTAAAGGCATATAGAAAAGCCTTGGAAGAAGTAGGAAAAACTGGGTTTTCGGATAAAGAATTTATAGAACGGATCGGGGCTCCATTTGAGCAGGATGTAAGATATTTCTTTGGAGAGAATCAATCTGAACAAGTGGAGATATTCAAAACATTAATTCAGAAATATTGGATTGATGGAATGAAAGAGTCAGCAAAAACATTTGAAGGAATCCATCAAATGTTAGAAGGGTTAAAAGAAAAAGGATATAAGTTGGCAATCTGTTCTAATGCATCAAAATGGGAGTTAGATGTTATTTTAAGAAAATTAGAAGTAAATGATTATTTTGATGTGATCCAGGGGGTTACAGAAAAAAATAACAAAAAGTATAGTCTGGAAGAACTATTACTGAGAGAAAAGCCAGAACTTGCAGTTATGGTAGGTGATCGAAGTTATGATAAAGAGGCTGCCAGATATAATCAGATTCCATTTGTTGGTTGTAAGTATGGATACGGAAAACCAGAAGAATTAAGTGATTGTAAATATAGTGTCGAGACGGCATTAGAGCTGTCGAGAATAATTGATGAAATTATTTCAGCAAGGGGAGGAGCGGATTAGTCCGAACCTCCTTTTTTAAATGGTAAAATGTGAAGAAGAAACCTTATAAAGTGTTGCAGAGGAGACAAATATGAGTGAATTTATAGAAAGTATACAGATGTGGATAAATAATTTGTCTGTGAACTCGATAATTATTTTCATAATGATGATCTTTATGCTTATCGGAGCAGTTGATAGAATCCAGGGAAACCGATGGGGATATGGGCAACAATTCGAGGAAGGATTTCATGCAATAGGACCGATGATGCTGGCAATGGCAGGGGTAATTGCGGCGGCACCAGTCTTAGCAATAGTGCTAAAACCAATTGTTGTACCTATATATCAGCTGATAGGAGCTGATGCATCTATGTTTGCTGGAACCTTACTTGCAAGTGATACAGGGGGATATCCTTTGGCAATGGAACTTGCAGGGAATAATGCGGTAGGAAACTTCTCAGGGTTATTAGTAGCAAATATGTTAGGGGCAACGTTAGTTTTTACTTTGCCAGTAGGAATGTCCTTGATGAAAGAAAAAGATTATCCTTATCTTGGTGCAGGTGTTTTGGCAGGAATAATAACAATACCTATCGGATGTTTGGTCGGAGGAATTGTAATGAATTTTACGTCTTATAAGATGAGTCTTTTATCGATCATTAGGAATATGCTTCCAGTAATTTTGATGGCAGCGCTGATTGTAATTGGTCTTTGGGTCTGGCCAGAAAAAATGCTGAAAGGATTTCAAAAATTTGGAACAGGTTTGAAGATATTAATTACAATTTTTATAGCAATTGCAGTGTTTGAATATCAAACAGGAATTCATTTTCCTCTGTTTCGGGTTATGGTAGAAGAAGATTCTAATGGTACAATCCCACTTGAAAATTCTTTTTTAATTTGTGGACAGATCGGAACTATTTTAATAGGTGCTTTTCCAATGGTGAAATGGATGACAAAAACATTTGGAAGTATTTTATCAAAAGTAGGAAAAACATTTGGAATGAATGAAGTAGGCTCAGCAGGGTTAATAGCAACTTTGGCAAACAATATAGCAATGTTTAATATGATTGGTGATATGAATGAAAAGTCAAAAATCATAAATATTGCATTTGCTGTTTCGGCATCATTTACGTTTGGAGATCACCTTGCTTTTACAGCAGGAGTTAATCCAAAGATGATTGTCCCTGTGATCGTTGGAAAACTTACAGCAGGATGTACCGCTTTTTTATTAGCTTCGGCTTTGACATCTAAGTTACTTGTAAAAATTCAAATAAAAAAGTGAAAAAAGAAGTGCTAGTTATGATTATGGAAAATTATTCTATTTTTTTGCATTTTGAACTTGATTTATGCATAAATATACAATAATTATTTTGTGATATATATCAAAATATAACTCAAAACTGTTGTTTCTTATTTACTCTGCGCTCCTGGAGTGTTATAACAGCTGTTAAGACTGCCGGGAGGCATCTGTTTGAAGATTCTGATAATAGAAAAAGATAGAAGAATTATTTGAAGGAGTAAATGGTATTGAACTGACAACAATTCGTGAGTTATTTAAGAACAGAGAAGCATATCTGGACAAAGAGGTAACAGTTGGGGGGCTGGATTCGAAGCATTCGAGATTCTAAGACATTCGGATTTATCGTATTGAATGATGGATCTTATTTTGATACATTACAGATTGTATATCACGACAAGATGGAGAACTTCGATTCGTTTGGGTCTTTGTCAAAAGACAGAGATTAATAGAATTATAATAATGAAATAATTCAAACTAAAACAAAATGGATGTCTCCTGTAATTGCAGAGAAACATCCATTTGTTTTTTAGTTCATAAATATGTATCCAAAATTTTAGAAACATATTAGCTGTTTAATTATATCGTGACATTTTATTTGTTAGAATTTATCTATATACCACCAAACAGGTCCTGTTGGCGGATAACTCATTGGTACATCAGTTCTATATGGTGTATATTTACTTTCAAGTAATTTCTGGGATACTTGTTTACCTTTATTTTGACAATAGGAGCGCTGCATAGTATCTGTATGTTCGTGGTCTTCTTTTTTATAGAAAGTATCGTAAGTATCCCATGCCCATGCCCAGCCTGAACCAGGTAGACCTAACACATTACAAATATAAAACATATGTATGTCCCAATCATCATGCTTTGTAGGACCGTAGAAATATTTGCCACATTCACCACAGTACATTGCATAGTTATCGCCCATTGGTACATATCTTTCATAAACATTAGGGTAATAGTCATATTCTATATCGGTGAAAGTGTCATCAAATTTTCCGCCATTATGAATACATTTGTAAGTTGCTTTGTCATTATTATTTCTGCCGCAGCCGAGGTAAAAGTCAAGAGCTTCCTTGTAAGATGAAAGTTTAATGCCATACTTTGTCTTTTGATATATTTTTTCTAGTCAATTAAAAAGTTTTAGTTTAGACTAAGAACAATTTATTATAGCACAGAGATTTGCTCTGCGATATGTTTTGTGTAATAGTGTCAAGGTGAGAATACTGTGATAAAATAACCAAAATGATAAATGGATGTATCAAAATACATTGAAAGAAGAGGGGGTAAAGTATATATATGATTAGATGAATTAATAAAAATTTATACCAAACCTATTTTAACATTTAATACACTATATAGATGAAAACAAAAAGTGCACATTTGTTTATCACGGAGGTAGATAGTGAATAAGATAGATGCAGACAAATTAATAGTTGAATACCAGCAGAAGATATTTGGATTTGCGATGTCTAAAATGAGAAACATTGCGGATGCTGAAGAACTTGCTTCGAATATTATGCTTGAGATATATAAATCATTTCTTAAGACAGATAATATTGTAAATATAGAAGGATATGTATATAGAATAGCGAGCAATGTATATGCAAGATTTGTTGATAATGAAATTTCAAATAAACACATAGACATTCTAAAAATAGAATATCCGGTAACTGAGAGTGGCTTTGATAATATTGAAAATGGAGAAACATACAAAAAACTGAGAAAAGAAATTGGGATGTTATCCAACAGACAAAGAGTAATTACATATATGAAATACTATAAGGAAATGTCAGTAATGGATATTGCAAAGAAACTTAATATTTCTGTTGGAACCGTAAAATGGCATTTATCTGACATCAGAAGTGGATTAAAGGAGAAAATTGATATGGTTAAAAACAGTAATTTAAGTGTAAATCCTATATATTTTATTAATATGGGACATAGTGGAAGCCCGGGGAAAAACGGTGATACAAAGGATATGTTTGATTCAAGGCTTAAACAGAATATTGCATGGAGTTGTTATTATCAGGCAAAGACAATAACTGATATTTCAAAAGAGTTGGAAGTGCCTATTGCCTATATTGAAGGAGAATTACGAAAACTTGTGGAATGGGGATATATTAATCAGGTTGACAGCTCAAAAAATCCTAAATACCTGACAAATATGTACATAACAGATAGCAGAGAAGATTTTTCAGAAGAGGCAAATATTAAAAAAGAAGTTGCAAAATTTTTATGTGAAAAATTCTTCAAGGACCTATTTGAAAAATTTGATAAAGCAGAGGACAATTGGGGAATGATATGCCCTAATAATGACAAAAATTATCTGAAATACAATTTGGTAATGATGGCGCTAAGCTCTTTCGGAAACGTTTGGGAAAATTGGGAAGAACTTGCAGTAAAAAGACCGGACGGAGGGAATTTTATTGCGTATGCAACTGTAACAGATGATTGTGTTAGGCAGAAGGCAGATGATAAATATGCAGGTTGTGGTTATATGTATGATCAGGTATGGAGAGATAATAAACAGGTGCTTCAAAGTAAGCAGTATAATTGTATATATAGCGATAGAAAAATAGACTGGAGGAGTAATACACAGGAAGATTGGGAAGACTTGTATTCATATTTATCAAATGGTTGTGATAAAGAAAAAATAAGTGTAAGTAGTTTTTCCAATCTATCAGCAAAGGGATATGTTGTTGATGGAGAAAATCAGGTTACAGTAATAAATGTAAAAGATGGAAATTTAGTAACTGTCATAAACAATTTTGTAGCAAATCATATACAGATTCCGAAATTTATATTTGAAGAAGGGAAAAAAGTGGATGAAAGACTTTATGAGGTAAATAAGTCAAAGTATCCGGAGCATTTGGAAAAATTAGTTAGATACAATAACAGTAACGCATTTACATGGGGAGAATTTATTCCTTATATAGTTGAAATAATGCTTGAAGTGGGAATGTTAAAACCATTGACACAAAAGCAGAAAAAAGCAGTATTTACTGTGGTAGCAATAGATTGCTGATAAATCGTAATTTTACAATATGTAAAATACTTTTGGCATAGCAAAATTGTGGGATGTCAATGATTTTTGATAGAGAAAATATAACTTTTGGATTAGTATGAACATACAAGGGAGGTATAAGATGATTCAATATTGGGTCGGAATAAAGATGGATAAGAGAGTTATGCGTAGTAAATATATTTGATGATAATAGCAAAAAATCCTTTATGGATACAGTTTTTGTAAAACTTGTATTTCATAAAGGATTTTTTGTTAATCATTCTTTTAAAATTATATTTATTAAATATATAATTAGGGCGTTAAAGCACCAAAAGTTTGACTAATTGTTTGAGTGTCTTTTATTGTATAGTCTTTATTTGACCGTTACTCTACAGATAACTTTCTTATTACCTGAAATTACTGTAATATTAGCTTTACCTTTTTTCAGAGCTTTGATTCTGCCATTTCTGTAGACTTTGACAACTTTTTTGTTTGAAGTTACGTAAGTAATTTTGTCACGACTGTTTATCGGTGTTAAAGTAACCTTTAATTTAAAACTCTTGCCTCTTTTCAAAGTCAGTTTTCTGCGGTTTAGTTTAATCTTTTTAGTGGTATACTGATTTGTCTGTGTATTCTGTTCTGAATTTGTCGTATTTTTTATATTTGCATTAGAAGAATCGGTTTTTGCCAATGTCACAGAATATACTTTTCCACATACGCTACAGGTTTTAGATTTCAGTCCTTTTTCTGTGGATGTCGGCTCTTTTACAACCACATATTCTCCATAACTATGTCCTGCTGCTTTTATGCTTCTTGTTTTTGTTTTGCCACATACACTACAGGTAAAAGTTGTTATGCCGTTTATTGTACAGGTAGGTTCGGTTGTAGTCTTTCCGTCATCCCAAGAATGGTTGCCGGTTTTTTTAATGGTTTGACCATATGCCAGTCTCTTTCCACAATCAGTACAATATGTATTTCCTGTATAACCATCTTCGCCACAGGTTGCGTCTTTTTTCTTGCGGATTTCAGTATGCTGATGTCCTGTTGCTGCAATGCTCGCAGTTTTGGTTTTGGCACATATACTACAAGTAAATGTTCGAACACCTTTCGCTGTACAGGTAGGTTCTGTTGTGACATTTCCGTCATCCCAAGTATGAGTAGTTAATTTTGCAATGGTCTTACCGGATGAAATTTTTGTTCCACAATCAGTACAATATGTATCTCCTGTATAACCGGTTTCACCACAGGTAGCAGCTTTTTTATTACGAATTTTAGTATGAAGATGTTCTGTTGTTTTTGCAATGTTTTCAGTTCTTGTTTTATTACAAATTCCACAAGTATAAGTTTTTACGCCTGTCTCTGCACATGTAGGTTCTTTAGTGATTACTCCGTTATTCCAACTATGATTTTCTGTTTTTGCAATAGTATTGCCTGATGAAAGTTTAGTTCCACAGTCAGGGCAATATTTATCACCGGAATATCCTTCCTCTTTGCAGGAAGCTTCCTTTTGATTTCGAATTTCAGAGTGGAGGTGATTTGTTGCATCTATGCCAATTTTTTCAATTTTTGTATTATTACAAATAGCACAGGTATAAGTTCTTTCGCCTTCCACTATACAGGTTGAAGCTTTTGTAATTACTCCACCATCCCAATGATTATCACAGTCATGTACAATTATTGTTGCCGAAGTTGTTGATGGCAATCCGTACAGTGATGTGGTTAACGTGGTGGTACCTTCTTTAAGCCCTATAATCTTTCCATCACTATAGGTGGCAATAGAAGGGTCGTTAATGGAAACGGTTGGAGTATCTAACACGGTTCCGACTGATCCAAATTGATTTATAAGAGCAATTATAGGTGTAATATTTGGAGTTACTGTTTCTCCTAATCTAAGAACATATGAATCTTGGTCAAAATATGTCTTATAATTTGTAATCCAACTTTTAGTTACTGAAACAGTAACAGTTTGTTCACTGTCATTTGCCGGTGTTTCTGTTGTATTAATGGAAGGTCTGGAGGCAAATTCTTCCACCCAGTAGTCATAGCCATTGTAAGTAACATGACCAACTCCAACGCAGGTAAATTTATAATCTAACATATTTCTACGGTGTCCCTGACCGGCATAAGGTTCGTTATCTTCACGCCATCCGTCATTTACTGCTTCTGCCTTAGAATAAACATTAGGACTTGCTACTGCAATATTCTCACCTGTATCCAGTCTGGTTATATTTTCTTCCGTATAAATAGTAAAAGGATTTTGACCATTTGGGCGGGTGTGTTCGTAGGATAGCGCAATTTCTGCTGCACGTTTCATTGCAAGTCGCTCTAAATCATAGTCATAGACAAGTTCTTTTAAACCAGGATATGCAACTTGTTTGGTATCAGTTTTATCCCAAGCCCATGCGTCAGTAGGACTGGTTCTCAGTTCATTAATCATATCTAAGATTCTTCGGGCTTCTGTCTGGCCATATTTTACAGATATATTGACCGGAATGATTTCTTCTGCATTTACATTTGTAGGAATTATCATAATAAAACTCATACAAAAGCTAAATAGCAGTAATTTTAAAGATGTTTTTTTCATATATTCACCGTTCCTTTCCATAAATAAAATATTGTTGAAGGAAAAAAGACTTTCCTCTGTATAAAATTCATCGTTTCACGTTTGGCTTATATAAATATATTTTATTACAAATTTGTCCGGCTGTATATGATATTTTGCACATTATATAAGCTTTGTAAAAACAATTTATATAATTTAAGGAGGTACTATAAAATGCAGAAAGTAGTAGAATTTTTACAGAAAAACCCGGTTCAGTATTTAGCAACAGTTGGAAGAGATGGAAAGGCAAAATGTCGTCCATTTATGTTTTGTTTCGAGCAGGATGGAAAGCTTTGCTCCTCCGGCATTGCCGCTTTATACCGAACTTTATGATATTGTGAAAAGCAAGGAGTATTTTGTACTGACTATCAATGTGGACCATCAGTTTTATAAAGCAGGGTTTGATGAAAACAGAATATTTGCAACACAGGGAGATTATGGTAAAATACAATGCCAGAGAGGATGTCATCCAAAGACATATGATGCGGAAGAACTGTTTAGAAAGATGGATGAAGCAGTCGTACCGGAAAGTTTCGGAAAGCGCGCAATCGGTATCGGCGGTGATATGGCAAAGGCAATTACAGATATAAGGGGACAGGTATTATGAACCAGAATGAGCGAAGAGAATATTTGATTAAGTATCTATTGAAAGAAGAAATAAGGTTTGGTAGACAGAGTATTCCCGCGGATAAGCAGGGACAGGAGAATCTGTTGCGCTCACTTATGAATGTTAGACCACCAAGACCAATAAGTCATGAATTTTTGGAAATACAGGATGAGTATCTTACTGAAAGAAATATAGAGCGTGGTATCACAGATGTTGCAACTCTTACACCTGTGAAATCCGATTCAAGATTATATATCTGGCAGGGAGATATTACTACTTTGAAATGTGACGCAATCGTAAATGCTTGCAACTCACAGATGCTTGGATGCTTTTCACCTATGCATGCCTGTATTGATAATTTTATTCATACTTATGCAGGAGTAGAGCTTCGTTTGAAAATGTATGAGATTATGGCAAAGCAGGGGCATGAAGAGGAAACTGGAAAAGCAAAGATTACATCAGGATACAACCTTCCGGCAAAATATGTTCTTCACACAGTGGGACCTATTATACAATGGAAAGTTACCCAAGAAGATGAAAATTTGCTTGCAAGTTGTTATAAAGAATGTTTAAAACTTGCTGCTGATACAGGTGTGGAATCAATAGCATTTTGTTGCTTGTCCACAGGAGTCTTTAGATTCCCACAGCAGAGGGCTGCTGAAATTGCTACGGAAACAGTAATGCAATTTTTGAAAAAAGATGACAGAATCAAAAAGGTAATATTTAATGTATTTAAGAACGAAGATTTAGAAATATACAGTCACTTGTTATAGGTATCTGTTGGAATGCCGGTTTATATAGTGCCATTTTTATAAATTATGCAGACATTAATAATAAAATCGGCAAAATAAGCTAGATTACATTGGCAATGAAGGATAGAAAAATATTGAATTCGGCAGTTAAGAAATTTATAGAATATTTAAAAGAAATTAATAAAGGATGGTGAAAAAAATGTTATTTATATGTTATCCAAAATGTTCAACTTGCAAAAAGGCTAAAAAGTGGTTGGACGAACATAATGTGGAATACACAGAGCGTCATATAGTGGAAAACAATCCAACATATGATGAATTAAAAGAATGGTTTAATAAAAGTGGTTTGCCAATTAAAAGATTTTTTAATACTAGCGGATTACTATATAAAGAGATGAAACTTAAAGATAAGTTGCCTACAATGAGTGAAGATAAGCAGTTACAATTATTAGCAACTAATGGCATGTTTGTGAAGCGTCCGCTTATAGTTGGAGAAAATACAGTGTTAACAGGTTTTAAGGAAAGTGAATGGAACGAGGCAATTAAATAGGAATATGTGATTATGTATTATTCTAAAAAATAGAATATACCTTCTAAAAAAAGGAATGCTATATATAAGGATTTTATGTCCTAATAATTGAATTATCTCCTAAAATGCAATGTAATTTAGGAGATGAATAACAAATTAGGAGATGGATTATGAGAAAATTTGATTATTCATCGTTGAAAGAAAAAAATGGGATAGTGAAATAATTTCACTTGTTGCACAGATTCATGAATATAAGGGAAGACAGGAAATATATCTTAAGCAGAAACCGGAAGAGTTAGATAAACTTATTGAAATAGCAAAGCGACAGAGTACAGAGGCATCGAATGCAATTGAAGGAATACGGACTACAAGTACAAGATTAAGGCAGTTATGTGAGGAAAAGACAACTCCGAAAAATCGTGATGAGGAAGAAATTCTTGGATATAGAGATGTCTTGAACACGATTCATGAGAATTATGAGTACATTCCAATAAGAGCAAATTATATTTTGCAGTTACATCGTGATTTATATAAATATACGGAAAAAAATCAGTAGAGTTAGCTTTAAAACAATTAGTAGAAGAAGGGGTTCTTATAAAAAAAGGAAACGGAAGAGCTACATTTTATGTACGCAGTGACTCTGAATAACAATCAAAAACGCACGAAAAATCAAACGTATTTTTTTACGTTTGATTTTTTGTGCGTTTTTACATATAATAAATAAAAATGGAAAGGATACAAGTAGTATGCATGAAACAAAAAAATTAGAATTTAAAGAAACAATTACAAATACATTTTTAAAAACTGTTAGTGCCTTTTCAAATTATGATGGAGGCGAGATTTTTTTCGGGATAGACGATAACGGTAATGTTAAGGGGATGCCTAATGTAAGGCAATCTTGTTTGGACATAGAAAATAAAATTAATGATAGCATTTCGCCTCAACCAGACTATACACTTGAAATACAAAGCGATAATACAATAAAGCTTACGGTAAAAGGTGGAGTACAAAAGCCGTATTTATATAAATCGAAAGCATATAAAAGAAATGATACTGCAACTATAGAAGTAGATACATTAGAGTTTTCAAGACTTATTTTAGAAGGAAAAAATATAAGATTTGAAGAATTGCCGTGCAAAGAGCAAATGTTAACGTTTGAAATTCTAAATCAAAAGCTAAAAGAAAACATTCAAATTAATAATTTTAACAAGGATACATTAAAAACATTGAATCTATATGATGATAATAATGGGTATAATAATGCAGCGGGACTCTTGGCAGATAACAACCATTTTCCGGGAATTGATATTGTTAAGTTCGGTCAAAATATAAGTATTATTCAAAAAAGAGCAACGTTTGATAATATATCTGTTTTAGATGTGTATGATAAGACACTGGATGTATTCAGAGATTATTATAGATATGAAGTAATACAAGGGGCAGAACGAAAAAACATAGAAAAAATTCCGGAAGCAGCTTTTAGAGAAGCAATTGCAAATGCACTAATTCATAGAGTATGGGATGTGGAGTCACAAATCAGAGTATTGATGTTTGATGATAGAATAGAGATTATTTCTCCGGGAGGATTACCATCAGGGATAACGGAAGAAGAATATTTGTCAGGTAAACTTTCTGTTCTAAGAAATAGAAATCTTGCAAATGTATTTTATAGACTTGGATTTGTTGAGATTTTTGGAACCGGAATTACAAGAATAAAGCAATTATATGAAGCTGGACTAAGAAAGCCGGATTTTGAAGTGTCAGAAAATACAATTAAGATTATGCTTCCTGTTTTTGAAGAAAATATGAATTTGACGGAAGATGAAAGAACAGTATATAAAATTTTAAGCAAGACAGTTCTTAAACCGATTAGCGAAATTACTCCGTATGTTTCATTTGGCAAATCAAAGACAATACAGATATTGAAAGATTTGAGTCAAAAGGGAATTGTAACGGTCGAAGGTAAAGGAAGAGGTACGAAATATATAATTAAGTAACAAAAATTATTGTAGTTTTTTGAAATAGAAATAGAGCGTATGTGTGGAAAAGAAATTCAGGAAAAATAAATTTCGATTAAATGCATACTAGCATAGTAATTATGCCGAATTAAATTTGTTCATAAAGTGTTTAGAAAATACCTTCTATATGTTTATTTGTATTTAATAGCAAATACAGTAAGCGGATAGGAGGTATTTTTAATTGTGTAATAAAAGGATATGGCTGCTTAAAAAAATATAAAAATCTTGAAGAAACGTGCAAAATATAGAAAATAAATCTTGAAGAAATGTATAAAAACAGGAAAATATTACGGGAAAAATAGAAAGATACAATATATTTCATGCATTGCTGTTGATAAGATGGTAAAATTATGGAAAGATGTATTTATATGATATTATAGACATAAAGAATTATGAAATTATGATAACCGTATTTTAATAAATGTAATAAAGCATAAGGAATAGGAGCACTAAAATGAGAACAGAACAGGTAACTATTGATTGCCAAGTTTAACAGGCATAAGAGAAGTTTTGCCTGATATAACAAATGGAGATGATGTATATGACTATTGTACCGAAGTATAAAATTTGTCCAAGATGCAAAAGGAGATACGCATGGAATCCTGACATAGGACGAATGTGGTGTCCGTATTGCGGACCGGGAAGTACTTTAGGGGCAGGGGATATTCCATGGGTAAGAAAAATATTTAACAGGAAGGAAAAGTAAATTTTGCTAATTATTATAATTAAGAAAAATCCTAAAATATAATATATTTATAGTTTCAAGAGGTGCAAATCAGTTATTGGTTTGCACTTTTTTTTGATTAAGACAACATAAAACTCCCATCAACAATAAAAACGATTTTAGTAAAAATATCTATAAAAATCATTAAAAAACAGTAAAATTTTGATAATTTATCTAAAAATATTCTATTTTTTTCAAAGACTATAAAATTTATAATAAATTTAGTCAATGAGACAGGGAAAAAAACAACAATATTAACAAATAGGAGGAATATTTAATGAGAAAGTCAAAATTATTAACAGTTTTAGTAGCCGCAGTGCTCGGAGTATCAATGGTAGGTTGTGGAACATCTGGCGGAGGCTCAAGCAGCTCAGGTTCAGCAAGTTCAGTGGCAAATAAGGATAAACCATTATGCTGGTTTAACCGTCAGCCATCAAACAGTTCAACAGGCGAACTTGACACAACAGCACTTAATTTCAACAAAGATACATATTATGTAGGATTTGATGCTAACCAGGGTGCAGAACTTCAGGGACAGATGGTACTTGATTACATTAAGAAGAACATTGATACAATTGATAGAAACGGAGATGGAGTAATCGGTTATGTTCTTGCAATCGGAGATATCGGACATAACGATTCAATCGCTCGTACATGTGGTGTTCGTTCAGCACTTGGAACTGCAATTGAAAAAGATGGAAGCGTTGATTCATCACCAGCAGGAACAAATGTTGATGGAACATCAAAGGCTGTAAAGGATGCAACTTTAGAGGTTAACGGAAAGACATACACAATCAGAGAATTAGCATCACAGGAAATGAAGAACTCAGCAGGAGCAACATGGGATGCAGCAACAGCAGGAAATGCAATTGGAACATGGACAGCTTCATTCGGAAAGCAGATTGATGTAGTTGTTTCAAATAACGATGGTATGGGAATGTCAATGTTTAATGCATGGGCTAAAGATAACAAGGTTCCAACATTTGGATACGATGCAAATAGTGATGCAGTAGCAGCTATAGCAGAAGGATACGGCGGAACAATTTCACAGCATGCAGACGTTCAGGCATATCTTACACTTAGAGTTCTTCGTAACGCACTTGATGGTGTAGATATTGATACAGGTATAGGAACACCTGATGATGCAGGTAACTGCCTCACAAAGGATGAAGATTACAGATACAGTGAAGAAGAAAGATCATATTACGCATTAAACGTTGCTGTAACAGCAGATAACTATAAAGACTTTACAGATTCAACAAAGATTTATGACAAAGTTTCAAATCAGCTTGATTCAGGCAAGAGCGCAGAAAAGAAAGTATGGCTTAACATTTACAATGCATCAGATAACTTCCTTAGTTCAACATATCAGCCATTACTTGAAAAATACGATGATCTTCTTAACCTTAAAGTAGATTACATCGGTGGTGACGGACAGACAGAATCAAATATTACTAACCGTTTAGGTAACCCAAGCGAATATGACGCATTTGCAATTAACATGGTTAAAACAGATAATGCAGCTTCATATACATCAATTCTTTCAAAATAGAATTGTAAGTTTGGATAATTTAATAAGAAGGGTGGCAGATAAAGCCTCCCTTCTTTAAAAAAGAAAGAGGAAGTGTAGATATGGTGGAAGATAAGAATGAATACATCTTGTCGATTAATGGCATGAGTAAATCATTCGGCCGAAATAAGGTTCTGAAACATATTAATTTAAATGTTAAACCGGGATCAATAATGGGCCTTATGGGTGAAAATGGAGCAGGCAAATCGACAATGATGAAGTGTCTCTTCGGAACTTACCAAAAGGACGAAGGAACTATAATATTAGATGGCAGGGAAGTTAATTTTTCCGGACCTAAAGACGCACTTGAAAATGGAGTTGCTATGGTTCATCAGGAACTTAATCAGTGTCTCGAAAGAAGCGTTGTTGACAACCTGTTTTTAGGCAGATATCCTAAGAACTCATTAGGCGTGGTTGACGAAGGTAGAATGAAAAAAGAAGCTTCCGATTTATTTAGAAAATTAGGAATTACAGTTAATATGACACAGCCAATGAAGAAAATGTCTGTATCACAGAGACAGATGTGTGAAATTGCAAAGGCTATATCATATAACTCGAAAGTAATAGTACTTGACGAACCAACATCATCATTAACAGCACCTGAAGTAGAAAAGCTGTTTAAAATGATGAGACAGTTAAAGAGTCAGGGAATTTCATTAATATATATTTCACATAAGATGGATGAAATATTTGAAATATGTGATCAAATTTCAGTTTTACGAGATGGAAGTCTGGTAATGACAAAGGACAGTAAAGATACAAACATGAATGAACTTATATCAGCAATGGTTGGTCGTTCTCTTGATAACAGATTCCCACCTGTAGATAATGAACCGGGAGAAGTAATTTTCTCAGTTGAAAACTTGTCTACTAAGTATGCACCGAAACTTCAAAATATTTCATTTGACATAAGAAAAGGTGAAATATTTGGATTTTATGGATTAGTAGGAGCCGGTCGAACAGAACTCCTTGAAACTATATTTGGTATGAGAACAAGAGCAGCCGGTAATGTAATTTATGATGGAAAGATAATGAATTTTTCATCGCCTAAAGATGCCATGGATCATGGATTTGCTTTGATAACAGAAGAAAGAAAAGCGAATGGTCTTTTCCTTAAGGGTGACATTACATTTAATACAACGATTGCAAATATGAACCATTACAAGAGAGGCATTGCATTGTCAAAGGATGATATGGTTCGTGCAACTGCAGAAGAAATAAAGGTAATGCATACTAAATGTATGGGACCTGATGATATGATTTCAAATCTTTCAGGAGGAAATCAGCAGAAAGCCATATTTGGTAAATGGCTTGAACGTTCACCAAATGTATTTATGATGGATGACCCTACAAGAGGTATTGATGTTGGTGCAAAATACGAAATCTATGAACTGATAATTAACATGGCAAAGCAGGGAAAAACAATAATAGTTGTTTCATCTGAAATGCCTGAGATTTTAGGAATTACAAATCGTATTGGTGTTATGTCTAACGGACATCTTGCAGGAATAGTTAATACAAAAGAAACAAATCAGGAAGAATTATTAAGACTTAGTGCTAAATATTTGTAGAAGAGAGGAGTATTTGATATGGCAGAAAAAGGCGTTATTCTTTCAGCTGAGGAAGAAGAAAAACTTCTTAAGCCGATAGATGAATATGTAGGTAAAATACAAAGTCAGATTGACGAATTACGCGCAGATGGTTCTGATAAAGTCAGAAGTTTAAAGAATCATATTGCTATCGTAAAAGAAAATAAAAATTTAACTAAAGAAGAAAAAGCAAAAATTATTGAAAGTGATAAGAAGGCTTTAGAACAGGCAAAAGCAGTTGAAAATTCAAATAAAGATAAGGTATCAAAACTTATTGCCCAGGCTGAAGATTATCTTTCAAAGAATTACAACAGCCAATATTACAATAGAGTAGTAGCTAGTTGTGAAAGCGAAAAAATTGATGAAAAAAACAAGTATGAAAAGACTTGCGCTGAATTGAAGACAGAACATGAAAATGCTTTAAGTAAATTGTCTGATTCAGATGAAATTAAAGATGAAAAATATGTATATAAAAATAAATTGTATGATGCAAAAATGACTCACGAGTCAAAGTGTCAGGAAATTAAAGATAGAAAACATGATGCATTTATGCATAAGTATCATTTAATTGATTTATTGCGTACATCAAAATATACATTTGCTCAGAAAACAGAGCAGCGAATTGAAAATTATAAATATACTTTCAACTTGTCACAGTTCCTATATAAAAATGGTTTGTATATTGTTATCATTTTGATATTTATTGGGTTATGCGCAATTACTCCGGTTGTTAAAAATACCCAACTCCTTACATACACAAATATACTTAACATTTTACAGCAGGCATCACCTAGAATGTTCCTTGCCCTCGGTGTTGCAGGCTTAATCCTCTTGACAGGAACTGACCTCTCGGTTGGTCGTATGGTTGGTATGGGTATGGTTGCATCAACAATCATAATGCATAACGGCATAAACACAGGTGGCGTATTTGGACATATATTTGATTTTTCAAATATGGCTCCGGGCGCAAGAGCAATTTTAGCTTTAGTTGTTTGTATAATCCTTACAACATGTTTTGCAATGATAGCCGGATTCTTTATGGCTAAGTTCAAAATGCATCCGTTCATATCAACTATGGCCAACATGCTTATTATATTTGGTCTTGTAACTTACGCAACAAAGGGTGTTTCATTTGGTGCAATCGATGCAGCAATTCCAAATATATTTATTCCTCAGATTGGAGGATTCCCAACAATTATTTTATGGGCAATAGTTGCAATAGCAGTTGTTTGGTTCATTTGGAATAAGACAACTTTTGGAAAGAATTTATTCGCAGTAGGTGGAAACCCGGAAGCAGCAGCAGTTTCAGGTATTTCAGTATTCAAAGTAACAATGGGAGCTTTCATTCTTGCAGGTATCCTTTATGGATTTGGTTCATGGCTTGAATGTAACAGAATGGTTGGTTCAGGTAGTGCAGCTTATGGACAAGGATGGGACATGGATGCTATCGCAGCCTGCGTAGTAGGTGGTGTTTCATTTACAGGTGGTATTGGTAAGATTTCAGGTGTTGTAACAGGTGTTCTTATATTTACATCTCTTACATACTCACTTACAATCCTTGGTATTGATACAAACCTTCAGTTCATTTTCGAAGGTATCATCATTCTTGCAGCAGTTACTCTTGACTGTCTCAAGTATGTACAGAAGAAATAAAATAATGAAAAATATGTCATACGGATTGTTTCTCATAATACAAACTCCCACAATCCTGACATGTTAATAAATATTTTAATCATACGTTCAAAAAGTCGTTCTGATTATCTATAGGATAATGGGAACGGCTTTTGTCGTAACAAAAATGTTGACTTTTATATAAAATATTTTATTAGAATAGATTATTTGTTATAATAAATTGACAAAAGATAAACGGAAAAAATAAAATTAAAAGAGGTCGATTTTCTATTAAATATATGAAGATTGCCTGAGAAAAATATTGCATTAAATTTAGAGTGAGATAAGGAAAGTATTATGGATAAATATAAAGTTATCCTGGTTGACGATGAGGCAGAAGTTATTGATGTTATTGAACAAAAAATAGCGTGGAATGAGTTAGGCTTTGAAGTTGTCGGAAGTGCAACAAATGGAGTAAAGGCATTAGAACTTGTCGAAAAAACTCAACCGGATGTTGTTATTACAGATATTAAAATGCCATATATGGATGGACTTGAGTTGTCCAAAAGGCTTAATGATGATTATAGAAATATTCACATAATTATATTTACCGGATTTGACGAATTTGAATATGCAAAAGAGGCAGTTCATCTTGAAGTTGAAGAATATATGTTAAAACCGATAAATTCTGACGAATTAACTGAATGTTTAAAGAGAGTAAAAAACTCACTAGATTTGGAAAGAGAAGAAAAATTAAATGTTCAAAAACTTGAAAATTATTTTAATGATGTACTCCCAATTCTTCAGACAAATTTGTTTGTTTCGTTGATTGAAGGAAGAGTTGATGAAGAAGAATATGTAAAATTTGTCGATTCCTATAAAATAGATTTAAAGGGCCCGTTCTATTGTTGTGTGGTTTTCCATACATCTACACATCATGTTCCTGAAAATATGGAACCCTTGCTATTATCAATGTCTGTAGAAAGAGAAATAAAGGAAAGAATTGCGAAAAAATTTAATTGCAAAGAATTTATTTATTTGGGGAATACAGTACTAATTGTTGAATTAAGCTCTAAAGAAAAAATGGTAGAGTTTACGGATATTTGTGATAAATTCTGCAAATGGGTTAATAGAGTTATTGGTGCTGTTGTTACAGCAGGTATAGGAAGAGTATGTGATAACATATTAAACATAAACAATTCTTATGAAGGAGCAAGAGAAGCAGTATCATACAGAGTTTTATATGGAACAAACAGGGCAATTAATATTGAAGAAATTGCACCTAATGAGCAGAATATGACTTTGCAGTCAGAAGATTCTAAAATGCATGATTTGTTTAAAGCGATATATTTAGGAGACGACAAATCAATAGAAGATGCGGTTAGTAAAGAAATTGAAAAATTACATAAAAATGCAAATACTGTAAGTCAGTATAATTTAGTGATTATGGAAATGGTAGGGGCATTTTATAGATTTTGTGCCAATAATTTTATAGATTTTAATGACTTTTTAGGAGATATAAATAATCCTTACGAAAGGGTGCCTCAGATGGACGAAAGCACTTTGAAAAACTGGCTTATTAAATGTTCATTAGGAGTAAGTGAAAAATTAAAAAGTGTTCGAAACAGTAAATCCAGAAGTTTGGTTAATGATGCACAAAATATAGTAACAGACAGGTATATGGAACCTGATTTATCACTGGATAAAGTATGCTCTATAATGGGAGTATCAAATTCTTACTTTTCATCTGTATTTAAGAAAGAAGTAGGTAAATCATTTGTTACATATCTTACAGATTACAGAATGGATATCGCAGCCGGATTGATACTTGATACAAATGAAAAAAGCTATAAAATAGCTGAGCAGGTAGGATATTTAGATGCAAATTATTTTAGCTATGTGTTTAAGAAGAAATTCGGAGTATCTCCATCAAAGTACAGAAATGAGAGATTAAATAAATAATATAAAACAACGTGTAGCATGAAACAATCCGTAGTCATCAAAATCGGGGCTTTTGCCCCAAACATCATAATATATACAGGGAATATGGGAAGATTGAATAAAGTTAAAAAAAAAGAAAGCAAAAATGTAAAAATAAAAAGATTTCGAAGCTGGTTTCACCGTGGCGAATTTATTAGATTAGACATTCAATCTATTATCATGGCGGTCTTTACAACGTTAACAATAGTGACAACTATTGTTATGGGAATGCTTATTTATAATAGATTTAAAATTTCAAATAAAGAAACTTTAATATCAAGTACACAGGGAATTATAGACAGTATAGTAGATAAAATGGACTCTGACTTATTAAATATAAGACAGATTTCAAATGCTGCAAATTACAATATAGTTCAGCAATATGATGTTTCGAGTCAGGAGTTTAACAGACAGTTTAGTTTATTGTATGAAATTAATTCAGATAAGATTCAAAGTATGGCACTATATGACAATTCCGGAAATCTGATAGCATCAGAGCCTATAGCATCTGAAAAAGATAATGTTGATGTTAAAAGTCAGAGTTGGTTTAGTATGGCTAAAAGTGAAATTGAAAATATTCATTTTTCTATTCCTCATATACAGAATCTGTTTGAAGATGGTGCTTATAAATATTATCGGGTTGTGTCGCTGAGCCGTTCGGTGGATGTAAATGATGGGGAAAAGCCGGTAAGTGGAGTACTACTGGTGGATATGAAATATTCAATCATTGAAGAAACTTTAGATAGAATCAATAAAGATTCAAATGGAATTTATTATTATTTATGCGATTCAGATGGACAAATTATCTATCATCCTAGAATAACTGAGATAGACAGGGGTATTTTTAAGGAAAATAATAATAAAATGGCAAAATGTGAAGAAGGAATACATGAATTAGAGTTTAATGGACATAAAAATAATTATATAATAAGCAGTATTTCATACACAGGATGGAAGGTAGTAGGTGTAATTCCGGACAAGGTACAGACAGTGAGTATAAAGCAATTCAGGTATTATATAATTACGACTGTAATTATTTTAGTGATGATGCTTCTTGAGGTAAACAGAATTATATCAAGAAAAATATCAAGACCAATACTTAACCTGAATGAATCTGTTAAGGCGTATGAAGCAGGTGGAAAAAATGATATTTATATAGGTGGTTCATCGGAAATAAGACATTTAGGATATTCAGTGCGAAAATCATATGAACAGATAGAAGAGTTAATGCAGGAAATAATCAGGCAGCAGACTGAACTAAGAAAAAGCGAAATGGATGCATTGCAAAGTCAGATTAATCCGCATTTCTTATACAATACGCTCGAATCAATTACATGGATGGTTGAGGCAAATAAAAATAAAGAAGCTGTGTTTATGATATCAGAACTTGCTAAGTTATTGCGTATAAGTTTGTCTAAAGGAAGAACAATCATAAAAATATCTGATGAAATACAACACAGCAGAAGCTATATGAATATACAGATGGCAAGATATAAAGAACGATTCAAAATCAGATTTGAAATAGATGATGAAATTAATGACTATTGTATTGTGAAACTTGTTATTCAGCCATTGTTAGAGAATGCTATATATTATGGTGTAGGAAATATGGATATAGATGATGACGGTGAAATAATTGTCAGAGGTAAAAAGATAGATAATGAAATCTTTATAACCGTTGAAGACAATGGAATGGGAATGAGAGAAGAAGAGGTTGAAAATATTCTTAAGGATAATAATAAAACACCTAAACATGGTTCAGGAGTTGGTGTCATAAACGTTCATTCAAGAATTAAGCTAATGTTTGGCAATGAATATGGATTAAGTGTAGAAAGTGAAGCTGACGAAGGAACAAAGGTTACAATTCATATACCTGCAATTCCATATAATGAAAGTAATCTCACAAATTTAGAAAAACAAAATGTAGAAAGGAAGGTTGAAAATGAAAAAAAATAAAATAGCCTTTCTTATTGCAGAAATATTACTTTGTGTTATGGCAATATTTTTTATTACTAAAATATTTGACCAGAATACTCCTGAAAAAAAAGTGGCAGTAATTATACCAAATTCAGGAGATAAAAATTGGGAGGCACTTATTAAAGGACTAAAAGATTCAGCTAAGGCAAATGAAATACATTTAATAATATGTAACACAGATGATATTGAGGAAGTAGAAGATGAAATCGAATTAATAAATGAGCAGAAGCAAAATAATATAGATGGGTTTATTATTTGCCCTGCACCAGGAAGCGATACGAGAACACAATTAAAAAACGTATGTGGCAAAATACCATTTATGTTAATTACAGAAGATGTTTTTGTGAGTGGGAATGGTGGTGAATCAGGCTATCCGGTAATAAAACCTAATCACTACAATATCGGATATGAGATAGGAAAAAGACTGATAGCAGATTCAGGCGAAAAAGAAAATAAGAAAGCAGGCATTGTTTTTGCCCAGTATGCGAAAGAAGAAACCATTGACAAATATAAAGGATTTTGTGATGCCATAGAAGGGACTAACATAGATATAGGTTGGACATATAATGGTAAAACGGAGCAGGATATTTGTGATGTTGTAAATGGCAAGGATAAAGTAGATTATTTAGTTATTATGGATAATTATTCTTTAGATGACTTAGGCGAAAAAAGCGATAATGGAATATATAACGGAGCGCAGATATATGGTATTGGAAATAGTACGAAATCATTAAATTTGCTTCAGCATGGCAATGTAAAATGTCTTATTATTCCTGATGGATATGAGATTGGATACAATAGTGTAAAAGAAATAAGTAAGAAAATTAATAATTCATTTTACACCATGAAAGGCTATGATGTTGATTCAAAAGAACTTTATCAAAATGATTTATTTTCTAATGAAATAGAAAGGTTTTTGTATTCTTATGAATAAAAGAATTGTTAGTTTAATAATGGCATTTGTATTGATTTACAATTTTACAGGATGTCAGAAAAAAGAAAAAAATTTTAATGAAACACTTAGGGTAGGTGTTGTAACATACACGCAGGATGATCCATTCATAAATGCAATGACACAGGAACTTAAAGATAATCTAAAGTCAATGGAAAATGATAATTTTAGAATAATAGTGTCTGAAAAAAATGGAGATGATAGTCAGCGTGATCAGGATGAAGTTGTTGAGGAAATGATTGATGCAGGTTGCGATATAATGTGTGTTAATTTAGTTGACAGAACAGCTCCGGGTAAAATTATTAAACTGGCAAGACAGAATAATATTCCAATTATTTTCTTTAACAGAGAACCGGTAAAAGAGGATTTGATGCAATGGAACAAATTATATTATGTTGGGTGTGATGCAGAACAGTCAGGAGTAATGCAGGGACAGATTGCAGCAGATTATATAAAAGCGAATAAAAATGTAGATAAAAATAATGATGGAAAAATACAATATGTTTTGCTAGAGGGTGAGGCCGGGCATCAGGATGCAATAAGCAGAACAGACTGTTCAGTAAAAACAATTATTAATAATGGAATTAATTTAGAAAAACTTAGTTACCAATTTGCTGATTGGAACAGAGGACAGGCAGAAAATAGAACGACACAGCTAATAGATCAGTATGGCAACAATATAGAAATGATTATTTCAAATAATGATGAGATGGCGATTGGTGCAGTGGAAGCTTATAAAAAATCAGGGTATGGCGAGGATGAATGGCCTATTATATGTGGAATAGATGGACTTAATGATGCATTAATTGCAGTAAAAGAAGGTCAAATGCAGGGGACTGTGTACAACGATAAGGAAGACCAGTCTATGGAAATAGCAAAATTAGTTGTGGATATTTTTAAAGGAAATGATTTGAAAAAACACAACTTGGATAGTGGAAAATATTATGTATCCCAATATAAAAAAGTTGATATTAATAATGTAGATGATTTTATAAGCAGATAATAAATATGGAGAAAAACGGAAATATGCAGAATACATGGATAGAAGAATTTTATAATGAAACAAATGCAGACAACAGACTTAGAATATTAAATGATAATAAAGATAATAGTGAACTTGATTCATTTAGAGAAAAATTATGGATTGCAAGATATGGAAAAAGGAAACCTAAAAAAGATAAATTTGTTGGATACCTCATGGAAATGAAATATTTATCTGAGGGTAATTCTGTAGATATTAGTGGAAGCAAAAGAAAGCAGTTGTATGAAATAATTAATGGCTTATGTTTATTGAATTCAGATGAAATACAGGATGAAAAGTGTGAAATTTTGTTTTTGGAACTTAAAAATGTATTTTTTAAATTTATAGAAGTAAGTAAAAATGGAAGAGGATTTACGTCAGCAGTTTTTGGAATGGGACAGTTATCAGATGAAGGAATAGCAAAAAAAATCGCTGAACAAATAAGTGCGATTGCATTTTCCACTCCACATGCATTTAATTTAGATAAAGAATTTTCTATTTTGCAAAAAGCCGCATTGGTAGCGTACAGAGAAAAGTATCCTAACAGAGAACATTTTCTTACGAAATAATTTTGAAAGTGTGGAATAATATAAAATTTTATAGTGTTAAATAGCAAATAAAAATGAAGCTACAAGAAAAAAAGGGTTTAAGATTAATCATAAAGAGGAAAAAGATATTGAGAACAAGACAGGAAGCAGTAGAATTTGGTTTGACATTTAAAGATACATATGTAGAAACACCATTTAGAGATACTAATTGGCAGCTTGTAAGAGTAAAGAAAAGCAAGAAGGCATTTTTATGGATATATGAAAGAGATGGATTTATCAACTTAAATATAAAAGTTAACCCTGAATGGAGAGATTTTTGGAGAGAAACCTATAAATCTGTAATTCCCGGATATCATCAAAATAAAGAACATTGGAGTACAATAATTCTTGATGGAACTGTTCCCGAAAAAGAAATAAAGAGAATGATATCTGAAAGTTATGATATTATCACAGACAGCCCGACAAAAAGAATTTATGAGGCGGTTAAGAAAATCCCAAAAGGTCATGTGGCAACTTACGGAAGAATTGCAGAAATGGCAGGCGAACCTAAAATGGCAAGAGCAGTTGGAAATGCACTTCATAAAAATCCGGACCCGGATAATATTCCATGTTTTCGTGTAGTTAATTCTAAAGGAGAATTGGCAGGAGAGTTTGCTTTTGGTGGAAAAGGAGCTCAGGCAAAATTACTTGAAGCCGATGGGGTTGAAGTAGTAAATGGAAAAGTTGATTTAAAGAAGTATGGAATATAGGGTATTTAAAGTAGTATAGGTATATGGGCATTTATAAAAGTATGGAAAATGGAGATTAAAAAAAGTATTGAATATAAGGGACAAAAGAGTATGGAATATTTTTATCTTCATACTTTCTGCAAAGGCGGTCGGGGCACCGTATTCGTCCCATAGGTTCAGTATAATTATAAGTCAAATCAAGATAAATAAATAATCTTCAGAAATTGAAAGTGTATAAAAATCTTCAGCAAAAAAATCAAAGAATTAGATATAAAAATTTCTTATTTAAAATTTAAAGATATTACATCTTATCATGAAGAATTGCAGAAGATTAATGAGAAACTTAAAAGTGCAGAAAAAGAAAGTCAGGCAAAGACAGACTTCTTATCAAATATGTCTTATGAAATAAGAACTCCTATGAATGGAATTATAGGTATGTTAAGTCTTGCGAAAGCTCATAAAGTTAATCCAAATCTTGTTGATGAATATTTGAATAAGGCAGAAAATTTATCAAAGTTTTTATTAAGAAAGTATCTATTGCCACTGTAAAAAAAGTAGTAGTTTATATTTATTTTATTACATTAATAATTCTATATTAAGTCTTACAACAATATTATTTAAAAAAAGTAACATAATTTTAATAAATTCTTTACGATATTAACTAAAAAAATTGGTAAAATATTGTTATAAAATAATATCGAGGTTAAAAGCACGACTTTGATGCCTAAAGATTGTTTTGTGTTACAAACGCTTACAATCCGTCAAAAGTCATTCGCCCACTTATGAATAGATATATGTGGGCTTAGATTTTTAGAACATGGCATTATAATCTAGGAGCGTATATGAAGGATAAAGAATTTAGAAAAAATAAAGAACATCGTGAACGTGTGCAAACTAACAGATACATGGCTGACGTTAATAATGGATTAAACAGACAACAGGTTGAAGAATATACTAGAAATGGCTGGACAAATGAACCGGTTGATCCGCCATCAAAATCTGTACAGGAAATAATACAAAGTAATGTATTTACGTATTTTAACTTAGTATTTGCGGTACTTGCTGTATTATTAATTGTGGCAGGTTCTTTTAGAAATCTTACATTTTTACCGGTTATCATTGCTAATACATGCATTGGTATTTTTCAGGAAATAAGAGCAAAAAATACTTTGGACAAGCTTTCGGTATTAAATGCACCAAAGGCAGTAGTTGTTCGTGACGGACAAAAATGGGAGATTCCTGCAGAAGAACTTGTTCTTGATGATATTGTACTTTTTAAGGCAGGCAATCAGATATGTGCTGATGCCATCGTAGTTGAAGGTGAGGTCTCAGCAAATGAATCATTACTTACAGGTGAATCTGATGAAATAACAAAGAAACCGGGGGATCTATTAATGTCAGGAAGCTTTGTTGTTTCAGGAGAGTGTTATGCAAGACTTGATAGAGTAGGCGAAGATTCCTATATATCAAAACTTACATTAGAAGCAAAGGCAATGAACCACGAAGAACAGTCAGAAATGATTCGTGTTTTAGACAAATTAGTAGGAGTTGTAGGTATTATAATTATACCGATTGGAGTATTGCTTTTTGGACAGCAGTTTATATTTGCGAAAGCATCATTTAGCAAGAGCATTACTTCTATGGTAGCTGCAGTTATAGGAATGATTCCGGAAGGTTTGTATTTGCTTGCAAGCGTGGCATTAGTTGTAAGTGTAATGCGACTTGCATCGAAAAAAGTTCTTGTGCATGATATGAAGTGCATTGAAACTTTAGCAAGGGTAAATGTTTTGTGTGTAGATAAGACAGGAACTATAACTGAAAATACAATGGAAGTTAACGGTACAGTTCCAATGGACGGATATGATAAAGAAAATATGCCATCTATTAAAGAAATGCTTAGTGATTTTGCGGCAGGAATGTCAAGTGATAATATAACTATGGAAGCAATTAAGAATTATTTTAATTCTCCATCAGGAAAAAAGGCAGTATCAATAAGTTCATTTTCGTCAGAATTTAAATATTCAGGTGCAGCATTTGATGATGCAAATTATGTTTTAGGCGCACCGGAATTTGTCCTTAGAGATGACTATGAAAAATATAAAGAAGAAATAGAAAATTACAGTAGTGAAGGATATAGAGTACTTGTATTTGGAAAATATGATGGCGAAATAAATGGAAAAGAACTGACAGAAAAGGTTGTACCTATTGCTCTTGTATTTTTGTCAAATCCAATAAGAGAAGAGGCACCTGAAACATTTAATTATTTTGCGAATCAGGGTGTTGAAATAAAAGTAATTTCCGGTGATAATCCTATTACAGTGTCGCAGGTAGCACAACAGGCAGGAATTGAAAATGCTGAAAAATATATAGACGCAACAACGCTTGAGAGTGAAGAAGACATTCAGGAAGCAGTGCTTAGATATACAGTATTTGGACGAGTTACACCAAACCAGAAAAGACAGTTCGTGCAGGCACTAAAGAAAGCAGGAAGAACTGTTGCAATGACAGGGGATGGTGTAAACGATGTGCTTGCATTAAAAGATGCGGATTGCTCTGTGGCTATGGCATCAGGTAGTGATGCGGCAGCACAGGCATCTCAATTAGTATTGCTTGATTCAAATTTTGCATCAATGCCTTCAGTTGTATTAGAAGGAAGAAGAGTTGTAAACAATATAGAGCGTTCAGCAAGTTTATTTTTAGTAAAGAATATATTTTCATTTTTGCTATCACTGTTTTCAGTGTGCTTTATGATAAATTATCCGTTAGAGCCATCCCAGGTATCGCTTATCAGTATGTTTACAATAGGAATTCCGGCATTCTTCTTAGCATTGCAACCGAATAAAAACATTATACAGGGTAGTTTCCTGACGAATGTCTTAATAAAGGCACTTCCGGCGGGAATTACAGATGTGTTGGTGGTTGGAGCACTGGTTGTATTTGGACAGGTATTTGAAGTAAACGAGACGGATATATCTACAGCATGCACTATGCTTTTATCGATAGTTGGATTTATGATTTTATACAATATAAGTAAACCTATGAACACACTTCGCTGGTGCGTATGGGGAGGAAGCATAATCGGACTATTATTGTGCAGCATATATTTAGGTGATTTATTTGCAATTAGAGGAATGTCAACAAAATGCATTATGCTGTTTGTTGTATTTGCAATTGTTACTGAACCAATGATGAGATATGGAACAATGATAATTGAAAAGATTGGAAAAAGAATAACAAGAAGAATAGAAAAAAGAAAAAAAGAAAAAATGCTATAAAACTAAAGGTACGAATACTGAGCTGCTTAATGTTAGCTCAGTATTATTTTTATGTGTAAACTATAATAACCTATATAAAATAAGAGGTAAAATACTGTATTTATTAGATATGAGGGTATATAATAAACAAAAATGTTAGTATATGGTTAGGAGTAAAATATGGATATATTTGATATTGCTGGACCGATAATGGTGTGTCATTCCGGTTTTCATACAGCAGGTGCGGTTACTGAATCGGCAAAGAATTATTTAAAATAAATAAGGGGTAAAAATGTCAAAGAAAAAAATATTAATTATAGAAGACGAAAAAACTATTTGCCGGGAGCTAACAGAGCTTCTGACAAATGAAGGTTATGAAGCAGAGTATTTAGAGCAATTTGATAATGCGAAGAATGATATATTAGAGAAAAATTCAGACTTATTATTGCTAGATATAAATATTCCGGGAATAAATGGAGAAATGCTGCTTCGTGAAATAAGAAAAACATCGGATGTTCCAATTATTATGGTTACAAGTAGGACAGGTGAAACAGATGAAGTCCTGTCTATGAGTTATGGAGCAGATGATTACATAACAAAGCCATACAACCCAACAATTTTGTTGTTAAGAATTGCAGCCATATTAAAGAGAGCGGACAGTGGAAAAAATATTGCAAATTACAAAGATGCTCAGGTAAATTTTAGTAAAGGAACAATAAGCAGAAATGGGCAGGAGCTGGTTCTTACAAAGAATGAAATGATTATTTTCCAGATGCTTCTTAATAATAGAAATCGTATTGTATCTAGAGATGAGTTAATGACTGACTTGTGGGATAACAATGAATTTGTAAACGATAATGCACTTACCGTAAACATAAGCAGATTAAGGGGAAAACTAACAGAGATAGGATACAAAGATGCAATAGAAACAAGAAAAAAACAGGGGTATTGTTTAACATGAAGTTTGGCAAATATATAAAAGACAATAAAATAGTAGTGATAATATGGATAATGTTTTTTGTAATTACATTTTCCATATTTTCTGTATTTAGAATAAAATTTGAAGCCATAGTGATGTACGCAGCATTATGGCTATTTGCATTTATATTCTCTATACTTTGGGATTTTTTCAGAAAAAAGAATTACTATGATGAACTTATAAATAATACAGATGGGCTTGATAAAAAATATTTTGTAAGTGAAACAATGAAGGAACCATCATTTTATGAGGGGCAAATTCATTATCAGGTTTTACAGGATATAAATAAATCAATGATTGAAAATGTTAAAGTTTATGAAAACAGTGTTAATGATTTTAAGGACTACGTGGAAATGTGGGTTCATGAGGTCAAGCTCCCGATAGCAAGTCTTAGACTTATGTGTCATAATGATAAAATGAATAAAAAATATGTAGAACAGATTAAGAGAATTGATGACTATACAGAACAGGTTCTTTATTTTGTCAGGTCAGAAAATGCAAAGGAAGATTATAAATTTACAAAAGTTTCTCTGCAGTCTTTGATAAAAAATGTGGCAATGAAAAATAAAGATATGATTCTTGAAAATGGAATTAATTTTTCTGTCAACGATGTCGAAACCGAAGTAGTTACAGATAACAAATGGATGGAATTTATAATCAATCAGATAATGAGTAATTCATTTAAATACATGAAAGACCATGGCGAAAAAGAATTAAAAATATATAGTGAAAAGAGTGAAGAGGGAGTTGTACTGCATATCCTAGACAATGGAATTGGAATACCAAAAAGAGATTTATCACGTGTATTTAACAAGTCATTTACAGGAGAAAATGGAAGAAAATATGCAAAATCAACAGGAATGGGTCTCTATATTGCGAAAGGACTGTGCGAGCAGCTTGGACATAAAATAGATATTGAATCGGAGGAAGGAAAATACACTGAAGTCAGAGTAACATTTGGAAAGAATGATTATTTTGACACGGTGGTTTAGGAAAATAATTTAAAATGGTAACATTACAAAATTGTAATGTTATGTAATATTAAAAAAACGACTAATATGTGTTTTTCATATAAAATTATGTCAGTATAAAAAATGTGAAAGGAGATTTAAATATGGAAAGCATATTAAGAATCGAACAAATAGAAAAATATTACGGAAACAAATTAAATCTTACAAAAGCAATAGACAATATTTCATTTGACGTGGATGAAGGAGAATTTGTTGCCATAATGGGAGCTTCAGGAAGTGGAAAAACAACTTTACTTAACTGTATTTCTACAATTGATAAGGTGACAAGCGGACATATATTTGTAGGCGGTGAAGACATAACAAACTTAAAAGGCAACAAGTTAAATAAATTTAGAAGAGAAAAGTTAGGATTTATTTTTCAGGACTTTAATTTACTTGATACATTAACAGCTTATGAAAATATTGCTTTGTCATTATCAATCCAGAATGTACCCGCAACAAAGATTGACGAAGCAGTAAAAAAAGTTGCAACACAACTTGGAATAGAAGAAGTTTTAAATAAGTACCCATACCAGATGTCAGGAGGTCAGAAACAAAGAGTAGCTTCAGCAAGAGCACTTGTTACAAATCCTGAATTAATATTAGCTGATGAACCAACAGGAGCATTAGACTCAAAGTCAGCAAAGATGTTACTTGAAAGATTTTCGCACTTAAATAAATATTATAAAGCTACAATTTTAATGGTAACTCATGATTCATTTACAGCAAGTTATGCATCAAGAGTAATATTTATAAAAGATGGAAAAATCTTCAATGAATTAAATAGAGGTGATGATACAAGAAAGGAATTTTTCGATAAGATTATCGATGTAGTTACTTTGTTAGGAGGTGACTTAAGCGATGCTCTATAAATTATCATTTCAAAACATTAAAAAAAGTATGAAAGACTATGCAATCTATTTTTTTACTTTGATATTAGGTGTTGCAATATTTTATATATTTAATGCAATAGAAACACAGTCGGCAATGTTAAAAATTTCAAATGACACAAGGGAAATAGTCAAATTATTAACACAGATTATGTCATGGGTTAGTGTGTTCATTGCATGTGTATTAGGATTTCTTGTAATTTACGCAAGCAGATTTTTAATGAAGAGGCGTAATAAAGAGTTTGGCCTTTATCTGGTATTAGGAATGGGAAAGAGAAAAGTTTCGTTGATTCTATTCTTTGAAACATTAATTATCGGAATTATTTCATTAGTAGTCGGAATAATTATTGGAATAGGAGCTTCTCAGTTTACAAGTTTTCTGGTAGCAAGTATGTTCCAGGCTGACATGTCAAAATATCAATTTGTATTTTCAAGTCATGCTTGTATAAAGACCATTTTAAATTTTGTATTGATATATGTAATTGTAATTATATTTAATACTTTTAGTATTAATAAATGCAAATTAATTGATTTATTTCAGGGTAATAGAAAGACTGAGAAAATTAAATTAAAAAATCCTATTATCTGTGGAATTATTTTCGCCATTTCTATTGTAATGCTTATAATAGCATATTATAACGTTACTGCAGGATACAGTAAAATAACAAGCGGAAAACAGTTAGCAATTTATATTGTAATGGGGTGTGTTGGTACATTTCTATTTTTTTGGTCAGTTTCAGGATTATTACTTAAAGCTGTTTCATCAATGAAAGGAATTTATTATAAAGGATTAAATACATTTACTTTCAGACAAATGAGCAGCAGGGTAAATACGAATGTATTTTCAATGACAATAATAAGTTTAATGTTATTTATTACAATTTGTGTACTCTCAAGTGGGTTATCTATTAGGAATTCATTAAATGATAGTTTAAAGCAGGGAGTACCGGCTGATATTAACTTTAATAAAGTTGTAAATTTAAGCAAAGAAGACGGATATGGTAAGAAGGAAGTTGAAAGTTCTAATAAGAGTATTTTTCAGTTTTTTGAGGAAAACGGTTATAATATTGAACCATATTTAAAGGAATATGTAGATTTATATATTTATCAGTCAGAAAATGTTACATTGAATGACACATTAGGAAACAATGATGAAAAGGATGATTCTCCGACAATGCTTGAGGTACCGGAGAACATTGTAAAAGTTAGCGATTATAACAGACTTGCAAGATTTTACGGAAAAGATACTATTGAATTAAATGATGATGAGTATATTGTTTTATGTGACTATAGTCCAATGATAAAATTAAGAAATAAATCGTTAAAGGCAGGAGTGAAAATTAATGTATTTGGTAATGAATTAATACCAAAATACAAGGAATGCCAAGAAGGTTTTATAGAAATGTCAGGAAATCCTTCAAATACAGGAATAATAATTGTTCCTGATGGCATAGTTGATGAAAATCATAAAATAAGAGAATTTATTGCAGCTAACTATTCTATGGATGATAAGAAAGAAGTAGAAAAATTTGAACAGAAAGTAGAAAAGATTTATGATGAGACTAGATGGAATTATATGGTACCAATGGTTAATACTAAAAATAATATTATAGACAGTGCAGTTGGTATTGGAGCAATAGGTGCATTTATAGGTCTTTACATTGGAGTTATTCTTCTGATATCAGGTGCAGCAATTCTGGCTTTGAAAGAATTATCAGAAAGTGCAGATAATGTGGAAAGATTTAGAATGATTAGAAAACTTGGTGCAGATGAGAAACAGATTAATAAGGCATTGTTCAGACAGACAGCTTTGTTTTTCATATTCCCATTAGCACTTGCAATTGTTCATTCGATATTTGGAATGATGTTTTCAAAACAAATACTTGATTTTATTGGAACGAAAATGATTGGACCATCAATTGGTATGACAGCAATAATTTTACTTGTAATATATGGTGGATATTTCTTAATATCATATTTCTGCAGTAAAAATATAATAAAGGAATAATTGGTGTTTGTTTAATATATAAATATTATTTCATACACATATTTGATATTTTGTTTTTATAAAATAAAGGAGGACGTCGCTAAAACAACGCCCTCCTATTATTATTTATAAAAGAGTTATGACTTTTGAATATATTTTTTTTAATAATGTATCGCTGAAATAATGTTAATTATAAAAAAGGGGATAGTGCTTTATATTGACTTGTATAAATAATTCTTCTAAAATGGTGGCAGAATAAAAATAGAAAAAGATTTAAAAGTCTTGAACATAGATTTGGAAAGGAATGAGCAATATGGAAAGAAAAAATGCATGGAAGACATATGATGAAGCACAGATGAAAGAATTACAGCAGTTAAATGCAGATTACATTAATTTTTTGTCAGAGTGTAAAACTGAGAGAGAATGTGTAAAAGACACAGTAAGAAGAGTAGAAGAAAAAGGATATATAAGTATTGAAAAGGCGATGGAAGAAAATAAAACTTTACAGCCGGGCGATAAAATTTATGCTGTATGCATGAATAAGACAGTTGCTTTATTTAACATAGGAAATAAGCCACTTGAAAAAGGAATGAATATTTTAGGTGCTCATGTGGATTCTCCAAGAATGGACATAAAGCAGAATCCTTTATATGAAAAAGAAGGAATGGCATATTTAGATACTCACTATTATGGTGGAATTAAAAAATATCAGTGGGTTACACTTCCTTTAGCAATACATGGTGTTATTGTAAAAAAAGATGGAACAACAATTGATGTAAATATAGGAGAAAAACCGGAAGACCCTGTATTTTGTGTAACAGATTTACTTATTCATCTTGCATCTGCCCAGATGGAAAAGAAAGCTGCTAAGGTAGTTGAAGGTGAAAATCTTGATATATTAATTGGAACAATTCCTTTAAATGATGAAGAGAAGGAAGCAACAAAGAAAGGCGTTTTAAAGATTTTAGAAGAACAGTATGAAATGGAAGAAGAAGATTTCATGTCAGCTGAACTTGAAGTAGTGCCTGCAGGCAGAGCAAGAGAAATGGGATTTGACAGAAGTATGATTATGTCATACGGTCAGGATGATAGAGTTTGTGCATTTACATCTTTAATTGCAATGCTTGACATGGAAAGCGTAGATAAAACATCATGCTGCCTTTTAGTAGATAAAGAAGAAATCGGAAGTGTTGGTGCAACAGGTATGCAGTCAAGATTCTTTGAAAACACAGTAGCTGAACTTCTTAATTTAACACGAGAATATAGTGAAATTAAACTTAAAAGATGCCTTGCAAACAGCAGAATGTTATCATCTGATGTAAATGCTGCATTTGATCCTTTATACGCAGACGTATTCCAGAAAAACAGCTCATCATTTATGGGCAAAGGTGTTGTATTTAACAAATTCACAGGACGAGGCGGAAAATCAGGTTCTAATGATGCAAATGCAGAATATTTAGCTGATTTGCGAAAGATTATGGATGATAATGGTGTTAATTTCCAGATGGCGGAACTTGGAAAAGTTGATGCAGGCGGTGGCGGAACAATCGCTTATATTATGGCATTATATGGAATGGAAGTTATTGACAGTGGTGTGGCAGTATTAAGTATGCATGCCCCATGGGAAGTAACAAACAAGGCAGATGTATATGAAGCGTATAGATGCTATAAATCATTTTTAAAGGATGCATAGAAATAAAGTTGTTTATATTTAAAGATGTTAGGAGCAAAAACCTCTTACTTTGATGAAATTTATTTGAAAATTCAAATACAGGTTTTTATATAACAATTACCAATTTTATAGTACAATAATAAGCTGTGGTTTTATGATTTGGACATATAAGACCGCAGCTTATTATTCGTTGACAAAAATATTATGCAATTTTATAATAATCCTATTATAACAGTAGGAAAACGGCTTCCGATTGATTAAATTAGAAAACACAGTAGAAAGATAGAGAGAAAAATTATGTTAAATCAGTTTTCAAGAACAGAACTTTTATTTGGAAAAGAAGCAATGGAAACACTGGCAAATAAAAGAGTGGCTATATTTGGTATAGGTGGTGTCGGTGGCTATGTATGTGAAGCACTTGTACGTAGTGGAGTAATGCATTTTGACCTTATAGATGATGATAAAGTATGCCTTACTAATTTAAACAGGCAGATCATTGCTACGAGAAAGACTGTAGGCAAATATAAAACTGAAGTTATGAAGGAAAGAATTTTAGAGATTAATCCTGACGCAGAAGTAGAAATCCATAACTGTTTCTTTCTTCCTGAAAATGCAGATGAATTTCCATTTGACAAATATGATTATATTGTAGATGCGGTCGATACGGTCACGGCAAAGATTTCTTTGGTAATGAAGGCTAAAGAATTAAATATACCTATTATAAGTTCAATGGGAGCGGGAAATAAATTGGACCCTACAATGTTTAGGGTTGCAGACATTTATAAAACGAAAGTCTGTCCTTTAGCTAAAGTTATGCGTCGTGAATTAAAGAAGCGCGGGGTTAAGAAATTAAAGGTAGTTTATTCAGAAGAAATGCCAAAGAGACCAATTGAAGATATGGCAACAAGCTGTAGAACTCACTGTATTTGCCCACCGGGTGCTAAGCACAAATGCACTGAAAGAAGAGATATTCCGGGAAGTGTGGCATTTGTTCCTTCAGTTGTGGGACTGATTATTGCAGGAGAAGTTTTGAAAGACTTAGGAAATATAAAAAGATAAATCATGGCTAAAATATATGCCTGATTTGGATAAAATTTTTCAGATATAAGGCTTATGTTAGTAAGTTATAATTGATAGATTAAATGTAAAACAATAGAGAAAATCTTAATATAGGAGATTATATATGAGTGTTTCAATAGAACAGTTAAAATCCATGAACGCTGATGAATATCAGTTAATAGATATGAGAAATGAATCAGAGATTGCACACGGAGAAATTCCGGGAGCAATAACTATTCAGGCAGAAGAAATAGAAAACAGTGAATTGATTGATAAAACAAAAAGATTAATTATTTGCTGCAGCAGAGGACAGAATAGTATTGAAGTAGCACAAAATCTTGTGGAAAAGGGATATGATGCTGAAAGCCTTGAAGGTGGGTATGTTGCATGGCTTTTAGATATGATGAAACAGCAGGAAGCAGAGGATATAAGCAAAGATGTTGAGCAAAGCCTTCGTAAGAAGTTTAAGAAAAAAATCTGGTGCAAATTTACAAAAGCAATTAATCAGTATGAACTTGTAAAAGAGGGAGACAGAATAGCGGTATGTATTTCAGGTGGAAAAGACTCAATGCTTATGGCTAAGCTTTTTCAGGAATTAAAACTTCATAATAAATTTGAATTTGATGTTAAATTTTTAGTTATGGATCCGGGATACAGCCCGGCTAACAGAAAAGTCATAGAGGAGAATGCAAGAAAGTTAAACATACCTATTCATATATTTGAATCAGATATATTTGAGTCAGTTTTTAATGTGGAAAAATCACCATGTTATTTGTGTGCAAGAATGAGAAGAGGACATTTATATCATTTTGCTCAGGAATTAGGCTGTAATAAGATTGCTTTAGGACATCATTATGACGATGTAATAGAAACAATTCTTATGGGAATGCTTTATGGCTCACAGATTCAGACAATGATGCCAAAACTTCATAGTACAAATTTTGAGGGAATGGAATTAATCAGACCATTATATCTTGTAAGAGAAGATGATATTAAGGCGTGGAGAGATTATAATAATTTAAGATTCATCCAGTGTGCATGCAAATTTACCGATACATGTACTACCTGCAATAATGAAGAAAACAGATCTAAGAGAGTTGAAATTAAAGAACTTATAAAAACATTAAAGCAGACAAATCCATATGTAGAAGGAAATATTTTTAAGAGTATAGAAAATGTAAATTTAGATACGGTTGTTGCATATAAAAAAGATGGTGTTAAACATCATTTCTTAGATACATATGATCTCCCGAAAAACAACGGAGAAAAAAAGGATGAATAAGAAGGAAATAGAAACAGCCTTCATAAAATCAATTCCAATAATGTGCAGTTACTTATTTGTAGGAACGGCATTTTATATGATCTTGATTTTGAAATGTATCCGGAGGAGCATTGCATAAAAGAACAGGAGATAATGAGAGAGCGTGGAGCAGATATGCTTGGTTGGACATTGGATGATTTGATAACACAGACAATAGAAGCATTAAAAACATTCAGACCATAAATAGTAAAAATGCTTGGTTGGAAATATTTCAAAACTGTTTATTAAAATTACTATTTATGCTACAAAACAGTAGAACCTTATAAACTTTTCTGCTAAAATATATTAGTTGAGATTATAATCTTGCCTGTAAAATGCAGACGGAGATAAACAAAAGTAAAATATATTATAGAATACGAGGTAGTAAATAATGGGTGGATTTTTTGGAGTAGCATCTAAAGAAGATAGCGTTTTTGACTTATTTTTTGGAATTGATTATCATTCACATTTAGGAACAAGACGTGGTGGAATGGCAGTTTATGGAGAAGATGGATTTAACCGTTCAATTCATAATATTGAAAATTCTCCTTTCCGTACAAAATTTGATAAAGACATACAGACGATGAAAGGAAAATACGGAATCGGCTGTATTTCAGATTATGAACCACAGCCATTAATTGTACGTTCACATCATGGTACATATGCACTTACAACAGTTAGTAAGATTAACAATATGGATGAACTTACAAAGATGTTATTTGACAAAGGTCATTCACATTTTCAGGAGATGAGTGGTGGAGAAATTAATGCTACAGAGCTTGTTGCCGCACTTATAAATCAAAAAGATAACCTTATTGAAGGAATGAATTATGCACTTGAAAAAATAGACGGTTCATTGTCAATCTTACTTATGAACCATGCAGGAATTTATGCTGCAAGAGATAAATATGGAAGAACACCAATTGTAATTGGAAGAAAAAAAGGTGCATTTTGTGCATCATTTGAAAATTATGCTTATAAAAATTTAGGATATACAGATTATAAGGAATTAGGTCCCGGAGAAATTGTAGTTATGACAGAAGACAATTGCATAACTCTTCAAAAGCCGGGTGATGATATGAAAATCTGTACATTTTTATGGGTATACTATGGTTATCCGGCAAGTTCATATGAAGGTGTAAGTGTAGAACAGATGAGATATAACTGTGGAATGAAGATGGCACAGAGAGATAATGTTAAGCCTGACATTGTAGCAGGTGTACCAGATTCAGGTATTGCACATGCTGTTGGTTATGCAAATGAATCAGGAATCCCATTTTCAAGACCATTTATCAAATACACACCAACATGGCCTCGATCATTCATGCCAACAATTCAGAGTAAGAGAAATTTAATTGCAAAAATGAAATTGTTAGCAGTAGAAGAATTAATTAAAGATAAAAGCCTTTTATTAATTGATGACTCAATTGTAAGAGGAACACAGCTTAGAGAAACAACAGAATTTTTATATGAGAGTGGTGCTAAGGAAGTTCATATAAGACCTGCATGCCCACCATTATTATATGGCTGTAAATATTTGAATTTCTCACGTTCATCATCAGAAATGGAATTAATTACAAGAAGAGTTATAGAGAGACTTGAAAATGGAAATGTAACAGATGAAGTTTTAGAAGAATATGCTAATCCAGATTCTGAAAAATATGAATGTATGGTTGAAGAAATTAGAAAAGAACTTAACTTCACATCATTAAAATTTAACAGATTAGATGATATGTTAGATTCAGTAGGAATAGATAAATGTAAATTATGTACATATTGCTGGGATGGAAAAGAATAATATTAATAATTTTTATGCAAATGCAAATAATAAGCAGTAGCATAAATAAGAGGTAAATTATATGGAACAGTTAATTAAAAATATTAATAAAGCAGAGGTTTTAACTTTAAAAGAACAGGTATCCTATCAGGATGGACAGGTAGTCAGCAAGACTCTTGCACAGAATGATGCTGTAAGTGTTACATTATTTTCTTTTGACAAAGGTGAAGAAATTAGTACTCATGAATCAGGCGGAGATGCATTTGTAACATGCCTTGATGGAGTTGGAGAAATAACAATTGATGGAAAAAAATATGAACTTCATGAAGGTGAATCAATTGTAATGCCTGCAAAACATCCACATGCAGTTTATGGTAAGGAACAGTTTAAGATGCTTTTAGTAGTTATTTTTTAGTTTAAGACATTAGATTGATATTTCTACTTTTAGGAGAAAAATGAAAGATACACAGAGAAACTCTTTAATAGATATAATGAAGGGAATAGGAATGTCGCAGTCAAAATATATGAATTTAGGAGATATTCTTACAATTATGATAAAAGGTTTTGGCTTTGCGAGTCCGGGGATGTTTTTATTGGCATTTTGGTTTTATATAGTAACGTTTTCAGGAATATATGATTCTTGGAATTTCAAAACTACTTAACAAATCAAAAATAGTTACTTCTGTTTTTTCATATATAGGAAAGAACAGTTTACATATAATGGCAATGCCTTTGGGAATACATTGGTTATATGAAAATGCAGTGAGTATAATAAAAAAACAAACAAAAAATATAAAACAGATAAGTAATTTGCAGTGATTAAAAGTAATTGATAAAATAAACGGCTCTAAACTTTTCATAATATAAAGTTTAGAGCCGTTTACTTTGAAATCATATCAGATTTCTTTTTTTATTAAAATCTATTTACTCACGTAACTCTTGTATAAAAATTAATTATTCACGTAACTAATGTATAAAAAATATGTAATATAAGTAATATCATTGTTATAGGTACTTAAGAAAAAATTAAAAAATTTCATAACAATATATGCACCATTACAATAATATAATGTGATTAGAAATAAAAAGAAGCATTGAGACTTTAGAGTTTTTACCGCGTTATCTAAAATTCAGATTACAAAAAAGGAGTAAATCATGGAAAAGAAAAAATGGATTGCAGTATGGTGTATTTTAACTGTACTGGTAGTAGGAATGGGAGCAAGTATTACATTAAGTGCTGTAATGTTTAATAAAGTCAGTGGATTAAAGACAAGTGTTGACAGTACCCTTGCAAAAGATGAAGATGTGGCACAGGAAGATGATGTTGTTATTGCTGACGAATACACAATTAAATCAACAAAAAATATCTCTGATGCATATAAAGAAGGAAAAGAAGATTCTTTAAATAAAGAAGATAAAGATACTCTTGATATGGCTAAGAAAGTTCTTGATGAAATAATAACAGATGGAATGTCAGATTATGAAAAAGAACTTGCTGTGTACAATTGGATGGTAAAAAATATAAAAAATGATTCAGGAATGATGTCTGTTATTCCAACATCAGGTCAGAACGCAGCAACTCCAAATGGTGTTTTAAAATCTAAAACAGCGGTTTGTGTAGGATATGCAACAACTTTCAGATTATTTATGCAGATGATGGATATTGAATGTAAGATAGTACATACAACTGACAGAATCCATTCATGGGATGAAGTAAAACTTGATGGTGAATGGTATCATACAGATATTTATTCAGATGCAGGAAGTCCAAATTATTCACATTTTAATATGAATGATAAAGAATGTAGTGACAATTATGAATGGAATACAGATTTTTTCCCGGCAGCAATGGGAACAAAATATAACTATGCAGTAATGAATAATGAAAAATTAGATGATGTATATAAACTTCCAAAGAAAATAAAAAAAGCAATCGAAGATAAGAAATATTTTCTCGCTTATAATTTAGGACAGGATGTAGATGATGAAAAAGTCAGCATAATAAATGCAATTGTACAGTCGATTTCAAATTATGTTACAGATAGTTATAATTTATCAGCTAAGTTAATTGATGCAGATAATGGTGATAAGGTAATGGCTGTGTATATATCTTCTTACAATGACACATCAGCTATGGATAATTTATCAGATAAGATTACTGAAAAGATTAACAAAGCTGTAGATAAAGCTTTTAGTGATTTTGCAGAAATGACCGGAATGGAAGATGGAGATTTAGGAGACATAACAAGTAGTTCAAGAACAATTGGTTCATCAGATGAAGCAATAGAGAATGAAAGCTTAAATGAAGGAGCAGCTGATGAAAGCGAATCAGTAGCAGCTGAATAAGAAAACTTATGTGAACTTAGGTCTTTTGATTCTGGCAACATAAAAGATTTTAATGAGAGGAGTCCAAGGTGCTGTAATGGCACCTTGGAAATATTAATATGAAAAATAAGTTTATTAAAAAAATATTTAACATTGCATTAGTGTGTGTATTTGCAATTCAGTTGGTTGGATGTGGAAATAACAATAATAAAATAGATATGACTAAACTTGAAAAAACAATGATGGCAGCAGACACAGATATGCCAACAATGTTAGCAGTAAATTCTGATTCAGATAATACAAAAGATTTATTTGCGTATCTTTCGGATATGGATTACAGTAAGGTTGACAAATATTTTTTAGATTATGCACAGGAAGGAACGGCTGAAGAGGTTGCTGTTATCAGAGTTAAAAACAGCAAAGACGTAGATGAAGCAAAAAAGAGCCTTGAAAAACATATTAAGGACAGAATTGCATTTTACAAAAGTTATGACCCAACACAGGTAGACAGAGCAAATGATGCACAGATATTTGTTAAAGATGATTATGCTGTTTTAATTGTAAGTGATAATGCAAGTGAAATAAAGAAAGCATTTGAAGATAGCTTTAAATAAAAAAGGAAAAATATATGGTATTTAGCAGCGGAGTTTTTTTGTTTTTATTTTTGCCTATCGTATTGGCAGTATATTATATATGCCCTGGAAAGCTAAGAAATACAGTACTATTTGTATTCAGCCTTATTTTTTATGCATGGGGTGAACCGATATATGTTGGAATAATGATTTTTTCAACGGCATTTGACTATTGTAATGGAATGTTGATAGAAACATTTAGAAAAAAGCATAATGAAAAAATCTGTAAAATTGTAATTATAATGTCAGTAGTTGTAAATTTGGGAATACTGGCATTTTTCAAATATACGGATTTTGTAATTACAAATATAAATAATTTATTTGGTGCATCTGTATCATTATTGCAGATAGCCCTTCCGATAGGTATATCATTTTATACATTTCAAACATTATCTTATACAATAGATGTTTATCTTGGAAAAGTTAAAGTTCAGCACAATATAATAAATTTTGGAATGTATGTGAGCATGTTCCCGCAATTGATAGCAGGACCGATTGTAAGATATAGTGATGTTGAAAATCAGATAGCCAGACGAAATGAAAATATAGATGATATTGCAAATGGTTTTAGAAGATTTATTGTTGGACTTTCTAAGAAAATACTCGTAGCAAATCAGGTCGGAAATTTATGGGACGAAATATCGGCAATGTCTTCAATCACTACATCAATGGCATGGGTAGGAGCTATCGCATATACTTTTCAAATTTATTTTGATTTTTCAGGGTATTCGGATATGGCAATTGGCTTAGGGCAAATGTTTGGATTTAAATTTCCTGAAAATTTCAACTATCCATATGAGTCAAAAAGCATTACTGAGTTTTGGCGCAGGTGGCATATGACTCTTGGAACATGGTTTAGAGAATATTTGTACATACCACTTGGTGGAAATAAAAAAGGAGTTCCAAGACAGATATTTAACTTATTTATAGTTTGGTTCTTAACAGGATTATGGCATGGTGCAGGTTGGAATTTTGTCTGTTGGGGATTATATTTCTTTATAATTTTAGTTTTGGAAAAATTTGTGTTAAAAAAAGTGTTAAATAAATGCCCAAATATTTTAAAACATATCTATTCATTGATTTTAATAGTATGTGGCTGGGTTATATTTGCATGTACTGACATGTCAGAAATGGGTACATTCTTTAAGGCAATGTTTGGAATTAAAACTCCGTTTCTTGGAGAAATGTCTTTATATTATATAGGATCATACGCAGTTATTTTAATAATTGCAGCTATAGCAAGCACAAAATTACCAAAATATATTGTAGGTCAGGTTGCAATTAAAATGAATGTTTCAAATAATGTTAAATTAATTGTAAGTAATGTGGCATGTTTAATTCTGTTCTTTATATGTGTTGCATTTTTAGTAGGAGATTCATATAACCCGTTTTTATATTTTAGATTTTAAAGGAAAGGGTAAGTATATTTTTAATAGAGATATGTGTTTATACTATAAGAAAAAATTAGTATTAATATGTAAGTCTTGTTAGAAGAACATTAAAAGGTGAAAATATGAGAAAAATAAATTGTATATTTGTCATTGTGATGGTACTTATTCTTGCCGGAACGGGAATAGAGATTTTTGCCACAAAGGATAGAAGCTTTTCGGAGAATGAAAACAGATATTTAGAGGAAAGACCCCAAATTAGTTTAAGCAATATAGAAAATACTGATTTTCAAAAGTCATTAGAAAATTTTATTAGTGACCAGATTCCTGAAAGAGAAAAATTGATTACTTTAAGGAGCGTGGCTAAAGAGTTAACGGGAATTAAGGATATAGAAGGAGCTTACATTGGAAAAGATGGTTATTATCTTGAAAAAATAACGAATGAAGATGTGAGTGAAGAACAGCTGAAAAATAATATAAGATACATAAATACATTTTTTAATAAAAATAAAGAACTTAAAAGTTATGTAATGTTAATTCCTGGTTCCGGAAATATATTAACTGATAAATTACCAAAACATGCAGATGTTTACGACTATAATTATTATGAAAAAATAGCAGAAAAGGAATTTACAAACAATGCAGACAATAATACTCAAATCGTAAATACATATGATGCATTGAAGAAATTATCGAAAGATTATATTTATTATAAGACAGACCACCATTGGACAACTAAAGGTGCATTTATTGCTTATAATGAATTTTGTAAAGTGGAGGGAATTGAAAGTGAACCTTATGAAAATTTGAAAATGAAAAATGTGACAGATAAATTTTATGGAACATTATATTCAAAGGTTCTTGATAAAAAGAAAAAAGGCGATTCGATAGAAATAGCGGAAAATATTCCCCAATGTAATGTGATGATTAATGGTAAAAAATCAGAAATTTACCATATAGATAAATTAAAAGAAAAAGATAAATACCAGGTATTCTTTGGTGGAAATTATGGTGTAGTTAGTATTGAAAACAATGAGGCAAATAACGATAAAAATTTGTTAATAATAAAAGATTCATATGCAAATAGTTTTACACCATTTTTATTAAAAGATTATAAGACAATTACAATTGTGGATTACAGATATTTTAGTGGAAATCTTCAAAGTATTGTACAATCTAATAATATAACAGATGTGCTTGTTTTATATGAAATGAGCAATTTTATGAAAGATAAGAATTTGGTAAAGATGATGTTTTAGTTTGAAATATACTTAAAGCCCGGAGTGTGGACAACGCCCCGGGCTTTAGTATAAAAGTGTTTATCATATATATAAATCACAGATATTTTAAGAATTAATTTATTCACTTCTCAACGCTGCAACAGGGTCTTTCTTTGCTGCTTTTTTAGCAGGAATAAATCCGCCAATCAACGTTAAAATAACACTTAAAACAATTAATATAATTCCACTTTGAACAGGTAAAAATGCATTTACATTAGTTGAGTCTGTAACTGCATGAATAATTGCATTTATAGGAAGCAGTAGAAGACAGGTTATTCCTATACCTATCATTCCGGAGAATAGTCCTATAATAAATGTTTCAGCATTAAATACCTGAGAAATATTTTTCTTTGATGCACCAATTGCACGAAGAATACCAATCTCTTTTGTTCTTTCAAGTACAGATATATAAGTTATAATACCAATCATAATAGATGAAACTATAAGAGAAACTGCAACGAAAGCAATTAATACATAAGTTATTACATTAATAATTGTAGTGATACTTGACATAAGTAAAGCAACGTAATCAGTATATGTTATTTTATCCTTATCGTCCTTTACATCTTTATTATACTTGTCAATACAATCAGATATTGAATCCTTATCTTCAAATGTATCAGCATAAATGCTAATTGATGAAGGAGCGCCAAGGCTTACGTATCCAAAATTTTTCATATTATCATCATAGCTTCCAACATCTATATAGTTATCATATATAGAAAGCATTTCTTCATCTTTAGGATTCTCTAAATATGAATCAAGCATGGCAGCTAACTGGGTTTCAGTCATTGAATCAAGCATTTGAATCTGCTCAGGAGAATCAGCATATGCAGTCATTGCCATGGATTTCCACATATTTGCTTTGTCTGATGTAGAAAGGTTTGACAAATAAGTTTTGGCATCATCAATTTTTATACTGTCATTGTCCGGATTAAAATGTAAACCGTTTAATACATTTACGTCAGGACTATTTTTTTGAGCTTTAACAATATCACTTTTATTTCCATAATTAATTAAATAATTAGTAAGAGCCTTAGTGTAGCCAACACTTCCTGATATTTGAATATTAGATGAGTCATCTGAAGTCTGTCGGATGATACCTGAAACTTTCAAAGTAATACCTGATTTTAGTAATTCCTCAACTTTATTATTGTCATTGCCAACATATTTAAATAAATCAGATTTATTTTTCTGATAAAGGTCGCTATCCGCAATTAAATAAAAGTTGTGATTACATATGTCTTCATATGATATCTTGGAAGTTTCCGGATTGACTTCTTCCCCTTTATTAATTTGCTTTAAAATATCTTTATAATCTTTTGATGGTAAAAGCCCAAGATAATAAAGAGTAGTAAGTGATACTTCATTATTTTTATCTAAAACAAGAACAACTTCATCATAAGCTTTAGGCCAGTCACCATATACAACTTTATAATTATCTTTTATGACATTACTTACGAGTTCATCATTTTTGCCGGATAACATTTCAGCAAATGGACTGCTATTTATATTTCCTGTCATCATATCGGTGCTCATAGAAGTACTCATATCCGCATTCATTGAGACTGACATACTGCCATTTATCTGGGCAATTGAACTTGTATTAGAATTAGAATTTGAAAATGTGCTTCCATTAGTATTTACAAGAGTATTGTCTGAATCATAAGAAAATACAGAAAATGGAACATCATAAGAATAGACTATTCCGTTTTCACCAACATAATTGTTGATTTCACTGTCCTTATTATCAAGATATTTTTTAAATTCAGTCAAATTATTTTCGCTAATACTTGTTGCCATTTTACTTGTCATCATAATATCTGTTCCATTTGAAAAAACAGCATTTAATTTATGATTAACTTTCTTTTTAGAAGCCTGTTCGCCGGCATTCATCATGCTGGAAAGGTCAAAGGTTTTTTGCTCTATGGTTATTGGATATGAAGTCATGGTATCCTTTTGAATATCAGTGATGTATTGATTGACACCTGTTGAAAGCGATAATATTAATGCAATTCCAATAATTCCTATTGAGCCTGCAAATGCAGTTAAAAAAGTTCTCCCTTTCTTGGTTTTTAAATTATTAAAACTAAGGGCAAGAGAAGTCAAGAACGACATTGACGATTTACCCATATTTTTATGCTCGGGCGGAGCTATTTTTTTGTCATTAAGTTCAAATGGATTAGAATCATCTAATATATGACCGTCTTTTACTCTGACAATTCTGTTTGCATAGAGATTTGCAAGTTCAGGGTTATGAGTAACCATAATGACAAGTTTGTCTTTAGCAACTTCCTTTAAAAGTTCCATAACCTGAACACTTGTGTCACTGTCTAATGCTCCCGTAGGCTCATCAGCAAGTAAAATATCAGGATTATTAACTAAAGCTCTGGCGATTGCAACACGTTGCATCTGACCACCTGAAAGCTGATTTGGACGTTTGTGAATCTGTTCACCAAGCCCCACATCCGTAAGAGCCTGCTTAGCTCTTTCCTTGCGTTCTTTTTTTGAAATTCCTGAAATTGTAAGCGCCAATTCAACATTTGATAAAATGGATTGATGAGGTATAAGATTGTAACTTTGAAATACAAATCCTATAGTATGATTTCGGTAAGAATCCCAGTCTTTATCTTTGTATTTTTTTGTGGAAATTCCATTTATAATCAAATCTCCGGTATCATATCGGTCAAGACCTCCAACGATATTAAGTAATGTAGTTTTACCGGAACCGCTAGGCCCTAAGATTGCAACGAATTCATTGTCACGAAAATTCAAACTCACATTATTGAGGGCAGTTTGCACAAAATCACCGGTTGTATATTTTTTTGAAATATTTTTAATTTGCAGCATAAATCCTCCTAAGAATTTTAAGTAGATGTATGGGTAATTTATATATATCAATTATAAAAAAGACAAAGCTAAAATCCTATAAATATGTTATGTCTATATAAGAGTATTCTTTAAAATTTATGCCCGCCAAAAAATAATAAATTTTCTTATACAAAACCCAATAATATCATAACTATAGTTTATAAATAAAATAACAATATTTTGTTAACAAATTTTTGTTAACAAATAATTATTTAGGAGTATAATTAAAGAAAAGAGGAAACAAAATGAATGAAGTTCATTTTAATAAGTGTTTACGCTAAACAGCCACTGACAAAAGGGAGGGGCATTATATATTAAAGGATAGGTGCGGATATGAAAAAAAGATATATTGAGTTGCATCTTCATTTAGATGGAGCAATTACGCCTGATATAGCAAAAGATTTGGCAGCATTGCAGAAAATAAAACTTCCATATAAAGACGAACGTGAATTAGAAAAAGCTCTTATGGTTTCTAAAGATTGTAGAAGTTTAAATGAGTTTTTGGAATGCTTTAAATTACCTTGTAGTTTATTGCAGACAAAAGAAGGAATAGCGAGAGCTGTTTATCTGGTTCAGGAAAATATAAAAAGACAAGATGTAGTATACGCGGAAATAAGATTTGCACCACAACTTCATATGGATAAAGGTTTGACTATGAGGGAAGTTATTGAAAGTGCTTTGGATGGATTAAAGAAGTCTGATTTGAAATGTAATCTTATTTTATGTTGCATGAGAATGGCTGATAATAGAGAACAGAATTTGGAAACAGTTAAACTTGCAAAAGAGTATTTGATAAATGAAGAAAGCAATAAAGATTACGGAGTAGTTGCACTGGATTTAGCAGGAGCTGAGGCATTATATAAGACAGAACAATTTATTGATGTTTTTAAACTTGCAAATGAATTAAATGTACCATTTACTATACATGCAGGGGAGGCCGATGGCGCAGAAAGTGTAAAAAAAGCAGTTGAATTTGGCGCAAAAAGAATAGGACATGGAGTAAGAAGTGTAGAGAATTTGGCACTTATGAAAGCACTTTCAGAGAAAAAAATATGTTTGGAAATGTGTCCTACAAGTAATTTGCAGACAAAAGCAATTGAAAAGATTGAAGATTTTCCGATAAGAGAGTTTATGAAATTAGGAATTCCTGTTACAATTAATACAGATGATATGGCAATATGTGGAACGGACATGGGGCATGAGATGAACTTAATAAGAAATAAATTTGACATTACGGATAATGAAGAAAGTGAAATTTATGCAAATGCAGTAAGATATTCATTTGCTAAAAATAAGATTAAAAAACAACTAATGGAGGTACAATAATGGCAGAAAAAGTAGAATTTTCCAGCAAGCAGATGTTGGATTGGATGGGATATATTGCAGATATGTTGCAGATAAGTCCGGAAAAAATTAAGTTGTTAAATACATGCAGCAAAAGAAGAAATGTATTGGCAACAATAGCAACTCATAAGAGAGTTTTGATTTTTGCTGATGAAACAAATGAAAATATGCTTTATAAATTATGGGAAGCAGGATACGGCGATTATGAAATGTATTACGGACAAGGATATGAGCCGGGTGAAATGAAACACTGTAAAGTATTTGAACTCATGGATGTAAATATAAGTGGACCTACAGTTATTTTTGTAGTAAATGAAAATACACGTGAGTCTATGATATTTGGAATGAAAAATGAAAACTTTTCAACAGGTAGTGTAAAATATGTTGGACACGAAATCCGCTCCGTAATTATGAATAAGTTAGAAATGGATGTAAGGGATACAGTGCTTATTGCCAGTGGTGAAAGTATTGTAATAGAAGCATCAATGGTTGCATATGAAGGTGTGGTAATTGCTGTTGAAAGAGATAAAGGTTCACTTGCATCAATGGAAGAAAATGCAGCAAAATTTGGAGTACATAATGTAGAAATAGTATCGGATTTAACAGAAGAAGCATTAAAGGATAAGCCGGTTCCAAGACTTGCTTTTCTAGTTGCACAAAAGGATACAATTGAGCAGGATATTGTAACACTTAAAAAGATAAATCCGGATATGAAAATTATAATATATACTTTAGAGCTTGATATACTTTCAGATATTCCATATTTATTCAAGAAACATGGAGTTAATTTGTCTGAAGTAATGCAGATATCTGTTTCAAAGACAGATAAGGACAGTGTATTTGTTGCACAGCCTGCACCATGGATAATTTCAGGTGAATAAATGGGCACGCCAAAGGTCTTTCACACACTTATGAGTAAATTCATGTGAGCTTATACCTTTTGGCCTTAGTAATATATATAATATTTAATATAAGATGCTGTTTCGATAGCAAATTTAATTTACTATCGGAATGGCATCTTTTTTTATGAAGTAACAGATCTGTTTATAGTATTAAATATGTATCGCTCGACTAAGAAAATCCATAAACAACTAAAAAATTGTGGAAAATGTATAAAAATAAATTCTAAAAGAGAAAAAAATAGGTGATTTTTTATTGTATATAATTGGCAAAAATTGTATGGATTTGTTTTTTGTAAAAAATAGACACCTGTATAAAAAAAACACACTCTTCTTTAAAAATACAAAATGATAAACTTGTGAAGAAAATGTGAAAGTTGAATTTTACTATGTAAATGGATAACAAATAGGAGACAAAAATGTATTGAGGAGGTAAGAAAATGAGTCTTTACTATTTCACAAAGAGAAACTCGTTATTTGGCAGAGTTTGCAGTTACGTGTTAACATTTGTTTTAGTACTTTCAATGGCTTTGGGGTGTGTAGTTTTACCACAGAGAGTAAGTACAAGTGTTAAGGCAGCAACAACTGCTAAGTATCGTAACGTAATGTATTACGGTGACTGGTCAATTTATTCAGGACAGAAAAACTTTACACCTGACAAGATTGACGGAAGTTTAATAACACATTTGAATTTTGCATTTATGGATGCAGATGCAAATGGAGACTTAATCACAACAGACACATGGGCAGATTATCAGAATCCAAACGTTGGATACTCAGTTGGAAGTGATAATAAATATGCAGGTGTGTTGGGAGCAATGGTACTCTTGAGACAGAAATATCCAAACATGAAAATAGGTATTTCAGTTGGAGGATGGACAAGATCAGGAGATTTTCCAAAACTTGCAGCATCAGACAAGACAAGAAAGAATTTCGCAAACAATGTGGCAAAGTTTGTTCACTGCTATGGATATGACTTTGTAGACATCGACTGGGAATACCCAACAGCAGACAGAGATCCGGATCCTGAAGGAAACGGAGTGGCAATAGACAAGGGATGCAAAGGGTCAGCAGCAGACACAAAGAATTTCACATTATTGTTACAGGAAATCAGAAATTCATTGGACAGCTATGGAAAGACAGATGGAAAGCACTATGAATTATCAGTGGCAATGTCAGCATCACCAACAATGATGTCAGCAATCGAATACGACAAGGTGTTAAACATAGTTGATTTTGCAAACATGATGACATATGACTTAAATGGTGCATGGGGTGGATTCACGGCTCATCAGACAGCACTTTATACAAACCCTGCATATGACGGAGGGGATGCAGCACTTTCTGTAGATTCATGTATTAAATATTTGGAAAATAAATATGGAGATGGCATTGATTATTCAAAGATTGTAGTTGGTGTTGCACCATATACAAGAGGCTGGAAGGAAGTAAAGAAGGACACAGGAAGAGATTCAAAGAATCCGGGATTATATGCAGATGCAACAGGAGAAAACGGAGTAACATATGCATATGGAGACATAGATTCATTAATAAATCAGTATCAGTTAAAGAAATACTGGGATGATGTTGCAAAGGCAAACTACTTCTACAGTGAATCAACAGGAATGTTCTTCACATGTGACACGGAAGAATCAGTAGCAGAAAAAGGAAAATATGTAAGAGAGAAACATTTGGGCGGACTCATTTCATGGATGGCATCACTTGACAGCACAAACTCAATCACAAAGACAATGAAGGAATCACTTTATGGATCAGAAGCATTACCAAAGCAGAACATAATAATTCCTGGAAATGACGGTGTTGAAACAACAGTAACAGCATCAGGAGATACATACACAATAACAGTAAAAAATACAAATCCAAAGATTACAATGCCTGGAGGAGCAAAGGACATATCAGTAATGCCATGGGCAGAATACTTTGGAAAGACATTAAGTTATCCGTCAATAGCGATAGAGACACAAAATGGAGAGACATTATCAGGAGACTGGAGTGCAGGCGGAACAATTACAAGTGAAGACGGAAAGACAGTAGTGACACCACCGGAATGGAGCTCAAAGACATTAGAACCGGGAGCATCATTAACATTTACATTAAAATCAGGAAAAGGAACAGCAAGTACAGGAAACATTAAAGGAATAGTATTAAGGCAGAGAGCTGTTTCAGGAGGAGAAATCCTTTCTACTAATTTAGTATATGGAAATGGTGGTTCAGAAGGAACAACAGTTCAGAATACAACAAAAGAACAGGATGTAACTACAACAAAGAAACAGGAGACAACAAAAGCTTCGGAAACAACAACTAAGAAACCGGAAACAACAAAGGCACCTGAGACAACAACTAAAGTAGCAGAGACAACAACAAAGGTACCGGAAACAACTTCATCTCATAAACCAATACAGGGATTGAATTCAAGATTATTAATAGGTTATTATCATACATGGGATAATTCAGGAAATCCTTTCATTAAGTTAAGAGATGTAGATAAGAACTGGGATGTAATAAATATATCATTTGCAGAACCTGTAAGTGCAGGAAGCACAGATGGAAAAATGAAATTCAATATTTCAGGACTTACAGCAGACTATACAAAGGCAGATTTCAAAAATGATGTGAAAGCATTACAGGCACAGGGTAAAAAGATTGTACTTTCAATAGGTGGATATGAGGGATATTTCTCATTGACATCACAGAGTGCAGTTAACCAGTTTGTAAGTGATATCAAATCAATTGTAGATGAATACGGATTTGATGGAATAGACATTGACCTTGAACAGTCATCAGTTCAGTTTGAAAGTGGAAAAGATACAGACATTAACAATCCAACATCACCAAAGATTGTTAACATGATTAATGCAATAAGAACAATTGTAAACAGTTATGGAGATGACTTCATTCTCTCATGGGCACCTGAAACATTCTACGTACAGTTAGGATATCAGTTCTATGGTGGAATAAATCAGTACTGTGATGCAAGAGCAGGTGTATATCTTCCAATGATAAATGCACTTAGAAATGAAACAACATATGTACATGTACAGCTTTACAATTCATCACCAATGATTGCAACAGATAATCAGTCATACAACATGGGAACAAAAGAAGGAATTGTTGCAATGTGCAACATGTTATTAAACGGTTTCTATGTAAATAACTATTATACAAAGTCACAGACAGCAGAAAAGTATTTTGCACCACTTAGACCTGATCAGGTAGTAATAGGTGTGCCTTCATCAGCAAGTGCTGCAGGAAGCGGACAGGTTTCAAATGAAATATTACAGAGTGCATTCACAGAATTAAACAATGCACATCCTGGATTAAGAGGAATTATGACATGGTCAATTAACTGGGATTCATCACAGAATAAGAACTCATTTGCACAGAGCAATGGTAGATTCCTTGATAGTCTTTCAGGAGAAGAAACAACAAAGACACCAGAGACAACAAAGACACCTGAAACAACAAAGGTGGCAGAGATAACAACAAAGGCACCAGAAACAACAACAAAGGCACCAGAAACAACAACTAAAACACCAGAAACAACAATTGATTCAGAATATCCACAGTGGAATAAAGATACAATTTACACAGGTGGAAACAGGGTTATATATAATGGAAAAGTATATCAGGCAAAATGGTGGACACTTGGAGATAATCCGGAAACATGTGGCCAGTGGGGTGTTTGGAAATATGTTGGTGATGCAACAGTAACACAGCCAACAACAAAGGCGCCAGAGACAACAACAAAGACAGTTGAGACAACAACTAAACAGGAAATAGTTTTAGATAAACCATTTGGATTAGTAGTAACTTCAACAGCAAATAACTCAATTACAGTTGTATGGGGCAGAGGCACAATTGATTTATATAATGTTTACATTGATGGAAAATTAGTATCAAATGCAGTAGCATGTGGCTCATACACATATACAGGTTATACAGCTGGAAGACATACAGTTGCGGTAACAACAACTTATAATGGAAAAGAGTCAGAAAAGACAGAAACTGTAGTAGATGTAAAAGGTCAGACAGAGACAACAACAAAGACAGTAGAGACAACAAAAGCACCTGAGACAGAAGCAACAACAGCTAAAAGTGAAGAAACAACTAAGGCTGCTTCAGGCTATCCTGAATGGGTAAATGGAAAAGTTTATGTAAAAGGTGATAAAGTGTCTTATAACGGAAATGTTTATGAAGCTCAGTGGTGGACAAATGGTGATAACCCTGAAACATGTGGCCAGTGGGGCGTTTGGAGATTGACAGACGGAACAACAACAAAACCGGCGGCAACAACAAAGCCTGTGGAAACAACAAAGACACCTGAAGTAACAACAAAAGCTCAGGAAGTAACAACATCAAAAGAAGAAGAAACAACTCAGGATAATAACTATACAGTTAACAAGAGTTTACCTGAACATATTGTTACAGGATATTGGCATAACTTTACAAATGGAGCTGCAAACTTAAAGTTAAGTGAAGTACCATCATACTATGATTTAATTTGTGTTTCATTTGCAGATTCAACATCAACACCTGGAGAAGTAACTTTTAGTGTAAATGGAGACTTAAGCAAGGCAGTTGGTGGATATACAGATGCACAGTTCATTCAGGATATTAAGACATTAAAGGAAAGAAATCAGCATGTAATTCTTTCTATTGGTGGTGCTGAAGGTACAATTTATATTACAAGTCAGGCAGCAGCAGATAATTTTGCAAACAGTTTAATTAAAGTAATTGAACAGTTTGGATTTGAAGGTGTAGACATTGACCTTGAAGGTGGAGCAGTAGCAGGAACGGAATATATTGCAGGAGCACTTAGAAAGGTTCATAACCATTTCGGCGACGAATTTATTATTACAATGGCACCTGAAACATATTATATGCAGAGTCCAACATCTAATTACTTTAAGTTAGCATTAGATATTAAAGATATTTTAACAGTAGTTAATATGCAGTATTACAATTCAGGTAGCATGGTTGGATACGGTGGAGGAGTTTATAGCTGTGGTTCAGTTGATTTCCTTACATCACTTGCAACATTGCTTATTGAAAACGGATTAAGACCAGATCAGGTCGGAATTGGTGTTCCATCATCAGCACCGGCTGCAGGAAGTGGTCTTGTATCTACAAATACATTAACATCAGCTCTTAATTGTTTAACAAAAGGAATGGCAAGTGGTGGAAGCTTTATGCCGCCTAAGACATATCCTTCATTAAGAGGTGTAATGACATGGTCAATTAACTGGGATGCATCTAATGGATACGCTTGGGGAAGCGCAATGGATAAGGCAATAGATACATTACCAAAAACAAAATAAAGGTATTAAATGTAGCTGGGGAGCTATAAAATATTGGGGTTTAAAGTAAGCCGTTTAAGTGAGAAATCACTTAGACGGCTTTTTCGATTTTTATGGCTGATTTCTTAATGCTAATTAAAAAAAGAAAATATTGTACAAATCATGCTTTAAAAAGAAACCAGATAATAGATTTAATATGCCGATTATAAAAAGTAATAATTTAAAATAATGTTTATATAGAAAATTTGAAAAATATATAAAATATAATTGACTACATAACTAAAATGTGATATTATTCTGAGTACCGAACAAATAACATAATATATGTATAATAACATGGCACACAATATGTATCGAAAATTGAACGATGAAAAGAGTGTTGAATAAATAATAATTAGTAGTTATAAGGCTTTTATCATCGCACTTAGGAAGAAACATAGCTGTGTAGTTCTTACCCGAAGCGTATAATATGTGATTATTTGGAATAAAGTATAGGAGGTAAATTATGGACATTTTTTTACAGGAACATGGTAAAACAATTTTCATTGCAGTATGCATTTTGCTGTTAGTGGGTGTTGCTTATGTTGTGGGACCGATTATATCAGATGCGATTAAGGGAATTGTAAACAGTTATGCAGGTTCTGTAACTTTTAACAGTGTAGCAGGAAAGATTAGTTAATTATAGGCGAAAGGGGAATACAGTTGAGAAAATTGTCATTGCCGGATAGGGCATTTGGAAAGTTATTACCATTTATTTATGACGATAACATTACGGACATCAATTATAGTCGTGAATTATGGGTGAATGATTTAAATAAGGGAAGGTATAAGATTGAGGGATTTACGTTAGATGAATTGTTTATACAACAGTTTTATACAAAAATAAGTAATTTAATGAATGTTCAATTTAACCAAAACAATCCATTATTAGAAGCGGAAACAGAAAATTTAAGAATTTCAATTTTGCATGATTCAGTTACAAATACAGGAATCAGTATAAGTATTAGAAAAACTCCTGCCGTAAGAAGAATAAGCAGGGAAAGTATTTTAGAAAGTGATTATTGTCCGGAAGTATTGGATATTTTTATGGAAAACGCCATCAAGGCACACTGCACTGTGATTGTTGGAGGGTTACCGGGAGTGGGTAAAACAGAATATGTAAAATATTTAACAAGTTATATTCCGGACTATGAAAGGGTGTATACAATTGAGGATAATCTTGAATTAAGATATTCGTCAATTAATCCGCAGAAAGATTGTGTGGAAATTAAGGTAAGTGATAATTTTGGATATGCTGATGCACTAAAGGCAAGTAAACGACAATTACCAACATGGGTTTTGCTTGCGGAGGCAAGAGGAGAGGAAGTTAAGTATCTTTTGGAAAATATTTCGGCAGGAGTACATTGTATAACGACAATTCACTTGGATGATGCAGGTAAAATACCCGATCGCTTAAGAAACATGGGACAGTCAGTTTATGAAAATGATGTTTATTCGTTTATTGATATTGGAATACAATTGCAGTCGGTAGTAAAACAGGGAGAGAAAATTTCGAGAAAAATAACACAAATTATTTGTTTGTCAAGATATGAGGATAGAAATGAAAAGACAATGATATATGAAGATGGAAGAATATTATGTAGAAAACTTCCACCTGAATTGATGAGAAAATTCAGAATGGCAGGTATTACAGATCCTTTTAAGAAAAGTGAAAATTAGGAGATAAATGAAAAAAGTAAAATATTTTAGAAAATACATATGTATTATAGCTATAGTTGTAGGAATAGCATTTGCGTATAAGTTAGAACTTCCAATAGTGATTGCTATAGGTGTAATAACAACGTTACTTATGCCTATGCTATATAAAGAAGAAAAAAAGAAAAGCTATTATAAGAAAAAATTTGAAGACTTAATAAGCTATATGGAGCAGATGTGCTATTCGTTTAAGAAAAGTGGAAAAATCAGACCATCTCTTATAGATGCACAAAAAATAAGTGATGGTGAGATGAAGGAAATAATTGAAGAAGTTATTGTAAATATTGATTCTAAAATGAATGAAGATATTTATGAGCAGGCACTTAAAATTCTCGAAGAAGAATATTATTGTAAAAGACTTATTTCACTTCATAAATTTATTATAAAAATAGAAAAACAAGGTGGAGAATTTGAAGAATATATAAATATTATTCTTAGCGATATAAAAGAGTGGAGTGATAGAACGGAACTTTTTAGAAGAGATATAGATAGGATAAGAAGAAACGTTCTTATATCAATTGGAGCTACACTATTAACATGTGGATTTATGGCTTATCTTATACCAAAAGAATATTCATTTACAGGAAATATAGTATATCAGATAAGTTCGATGATTATTATTTTGATAATGCTTGTCATTTATATTTTTGTTTATAAGAAACTAAATATTGACTGGTTGAAAGAGGAGAGTTTTCTTAATCCTGAAATGGTAGATAAGTATTATGACTTAATTATGAAAAGCCAGAATGAAAAAATAAAATTTATGGACAAGTTGTCAATTAATAAAGTCAAAAAGAGAATGAGACGGGAAATATCGAAAGTATTTCCTGATTGGTTAAGGCAGGTAGCGTTGAATTTGCAACAGCAGACAGTACAGTCTTCAATAGAAAATTCATATGATGATGCGCCATATATTTTAAAAAGACCAATACGACATTTATTAATTGATTTTGAAGAATATCCAATAGGGATAGAACCTTATGATAATTTTCTTCAAGAACTCGATATGCCTGAAATACAGTCATCATTAAAAATGTTTTATTGCATAAATGAGTTAAGTAAAGAAGAAACTTATAAGCAGACAAATGCAATTATAGATAGAAATAATAAGATGTTAAAGCAGGCGGAAGAAATGAAAAATAAAGACAGAATTGGATTAGCAGGGACTTTGTCAGCAGGACCAATGATGGTAGGAGTTGTAAAGATAATTATTGATATGGTACTTATGATTTTAGTATTTACGTCCGCATTGGGAAATGTAATGAATGGAGGATGAAAATGAAATTATTATTATCTGAATTAGGTCAGACTTTGATTTATGGAATATTATTTTTATTCATTGTTGCGGGATTTTACCATGTGTTACAGCAGGTTACATAGTTTTATGAGAGTAAAAATAATATGAAAATAAGTTTTTGATTTATAAAAATAGTAAAAGTCGAACCTTATATTATAAAAAGAACAAATGGAAGAATAGAGTAATTTGGGATAAAAGGAAGGTAGAGAATGGAGAATTTATTAGAAGAACATGGCGAGATAATTATAAGTGGAATTATTTCGGTAATATTAATAATTTTGTCTATTGCAATTATGTATACTGCAGCGGGAATGAATGTAGATTTTTTTACAAAACTGGTAGGAGGATAACGCATGGAAGTATTTTTAAGCGAACATGGACAAACTATTCAATATGCGGTAATTGGTGTAATTATTGTTGCACTTATTAGCATTATAACAAACACAAGTATTAAAAAAATAATGCCTGCATACAACTGTGAAGGAAGTAATACTAACAGAGAGTTTTCGGAAGAATACAAAAAGAAATGCCCTATTATTGTAGGTGACGATGTTATATATGTTACATATTTAGATAAAAGTTTTGATGTGACAAATCAAATTAGTGCAAGGGATTATGATGGAAAAGATATAACAGATAAATTGAAAATATATGGAGATGTAGATGTGTTTCACAGAGGTGTATATAACATTAAATGTATTGTAAGAGGTGAAAGTGGCATTAAAAGTATTAGGAATATGAATGTTGTAGTGGAATAAGCAATGGTAATACAGATTGGCCTGGAAATAAAAAGTCAATGTTAAATTAGAGGAGGAAAAAGATGAAACTGGCAATAGAAATGTTTTCTATAGTTATAGTAGTAACAATAGCCTGTATAGTTTTTTCGTCGTATATAAGCACGGAAAATCAAAATGTAAAAGCGAGGGATTTTTATAATGTAGCAGTTAATCGTATAGAGGATAGTAATTGCGATGCACAAGTTATCAAACAATGTAAAGAAGAAGCCGGTGAAAAAGGATATATGTTGGTTACAGAAGATAATTCATTATCAGAAAATGAACTAAGTTGTTATGTTAGTATGGAATATAATATAACGTTTCCAATTTATCAAATGTTTGGAGAAAACAAGAGTAAAAAAGTTGTGATTGAGGGGTATGCAAGATGATTGGAAAATGGAGTGTAGTAATAGAAAAAAATATTTTGAAAGTATGCGTTGTGCTTGCTTTTTGCTGTATGGTTCTTTTGCAAAACAATGTTTATGGCGCGACTACAGAAAATGGAAGTAGAAGTAATCCGTATCTTGTGCAAACAGAAAGTAAATTAAAAAATATATTTAGCAATAACAAAAAAACAAGCGTAGTATATATTGCCATAGTTGGTAATATAAAAATTAAAGATGGAATAAAAGTAACTCAAGGAAGATATATGCTTTATTCATCAGGTGGTGAAAGAACTATTAGTAGAAGTAAAGACATAAGCGATGATGTAAATAAATCAGATAAATATTGTTTTAAAATCTCAGATGGAGCGGAAGTTCATTTTGGCGATGGAATGGGTGGATATAAGTTATATCTTGATGGAAAAAAGAATCAAATTTCTTTTGCAACAAAAGGGTTTATAAAAGTTGATGACAGTTCAACAGGAACGATTGGAAATGCATGTGTAGTAAAAAATGTTACTAATTATAATGGCGAGACGGAAGCAGGAGCGGTTAGAAGCACAGGAACATTGAATGTATATGGAATTATTCATGACTGTGATGGAGTAAAAGGCGGAGGAATTACCATTAAAGGCGGAGTGTGCAATATATGGCCCGGAGCACAAATATATAAATGTTTTACTCTAAGTCAGGGTGGTGGAGTATATGTTGGAAATTATTCAGAATTAAGGATATATGATGGTGAAATTTTTGAAAATGAAGCATTAGAAGAAGGCGGAGGAATTTACATAGGTGGTTCTTCGCATTTATTAATGACTGCAGGAATAATACATAATAACAAATCAGGTGAGGAAGGTGGAGGCATATTTGGAACAGGATTAGGAACAATTGTAAATATAAATGATGGATGGATATATGGCAATGATGCCGGAGCCAGTGCCGGAGGCGTATTTTCAGGATATCAGGCAGGTCTTATTCTTGGGTCAGGCAGTACTGCACCGACAATTAGTGGAAATGAAGCAAGAGGAAGTGGTGGTGGAGTAAGATGCAATGGCGGTATAGGTGAAGGACATGGTGGATGTACGGTTATATATAATGCAAGGATTATAGGAAACACATCAGGAAATTTAGGAGGAGGAGTAGCTTGTGGAGAAGATTCTAAAATAACTATTGAATCTATAAATGTATTTAACAATTCAAGTTATGATAATGCAGGTGGAATATATATAGGTATGAATGTAGAGGATATAAACGGCGGAGCTGTAAAACTTTATAATAGTATAATAGGTGAAAATGGAACTGTTGATAAAGGTGGTGGAATATGCACGGATTCTTCTGTTTTGATGAGAAATACCTCAATAAATAACAATTCTTCACGAAACGGAGGAGGCCTTTATATTGGCAATACAGCTACGGTTCATATGTGGATGGGAAGTTACATAAATAATAATTATGCATACAATAATGGCGGGGGTGTATATATAGGTGAAAAAGCTAACTTTTTACTGACGGACAATAACATATATCAAAATAATTGTGCTAAAAACGGAATGGGTGTGTATGTAAGAGGAAAGTTTCAAATGTTTAGCATAGCAAGTGTAGATGAAAGTAATGAAGTATATCTTACCAGACAGACATACATATCAATAATAGACAGATTGCTAAAACCTAGCGGATATGTTGCAGTTATAAGGACAACATTAACTGACCCGGGAACAATAATTGCACAGGTTGAATATAGTACAGATGCACAGAAGGAATTATATTATATAGGCGATGCAGTTGCAGAATTAAATAACCAAAATTGTGTAAAAAAATTTTTGGTACGAAATATAAGTGGGAACAAAATTTTGCGACCTACGAAATTTGTTAAAGCTTATGTAGATAATGAAATAATAATAAGCGAAAAATATGACGTTACATTTAATAAAAATACTTCTGAACATGTTTTAGGAATGCCTGAAAATCAGATTAAATTTTGGCAGGAAGACATAATAATAAGTGGTGTTACAGTCAGAAGAAATGGATATCATACAGTAGAAAATAAACATTGGAATTTCCAAAGTGACGGCAATGGAGCAACTTTAAAACCCGGTGGAATATTATATGCAAATGGAGACAGGGTACTTTATGCCCAATGGGAAAAAGAAAAAGTTATAAATTTATTTATAAATGCTACTGACAGATATTACGTAGTTAATCAAAATATAAAACTGGATATGAATGAGTTAGTTAAGAAAGTAAAAGTTACTGATGATACATATTCAAATAAAAAATATCCTATATACATAAAAAACATAATTGATGTATCAGGTAAAAATTATTATGAAAGAGGAAAGAATAAAGAATATGAAGATGTAAATAATTCAGATATTGTATTAACTGAGAAGTTTATGAACACAGAGTCTGTTGCAGCATTTATAGTGACGGTTTGTTCGAATGCCGGAGATGATAGTTCTTATGCAGAAAAGAAATTTGGTGTTTATATTATAAATAATAATGACTATAATCCTATGGTTAGATTTGTTTCAAAGGAATATATGGATACGTTAAATAAAAATTCCAAATGGAATCTTACCTTAAAAGATAAACTGGAAAAAAGTCTTAATAAAAAGGAAGGAGAGGGAATAAAAAAATATAAAATGTCAAAAGAAATGGTAAATAACATTAAGAAAGGAAGAAATTAGTGAAGCAAATCGCAATAGTGATTGGATTAATTGTGTCATTTATGATTGCAAGTATGACTATTATGGCGTTAGAAGAAAATAGTTCAAGAGAAACAGAACTAAACAGAGCAGTCGCAGCGGCTGTAAAGCAGACCGTAAAGGTAAGTCAGAATAAAAAGGTTGAATTTAAAAACAATGAAGATATGATAAATTTTTGTATGAATAATATTGCATATAATGTCAGTGGCACATCAGATTATGAAATAGAAGTCATGTCTGTTGATTACAAAGAAGGAATGTTGGATATAATAGTTACAGAAAAATATACAAATGTAGTGGGAAAAGAAAAAAAGATTACTATAAGAAAAGCTGCAATTTATGGATAAAATAAGTTGCAATAAAAGAGATAATAAACATTTTCCTTTTCAGAGTTGTAGAAATAGAAATGTTACAATGATATGATAATAACGAAAATAAATGACATTTTGTTAGGTTGAAAGGAATGTAGATAATATGAGAGATTATGTTATTGTAACAGATTCAGCAAGTGATTTGCCACAAGAAATCTTACAGGAATATGATATTCCTTGCCTCCCTTTATATTATAGTATAGACGGAGTGATATACGGAGATGAAAAAAACATTGAGCCACATGAATTCTTTGAACTTATGAGAAAAGGTGCGATGCCTACAACGATGGGATGTAATCCGGAATATGCAACAGAGATGTTTAGAAGTATTTTGAATCAGGGAAAAGACATATTGCACATTGCATTTTCATCTGCATTAAGTGTTAGTTATAATTCAGCACGAATTGCAGCAGAGGACTTAAAAGAAGAATTTCCGGATAGTAATATTGTTGTTATTGATTCAAAGGCTGCATCTTTAGGTCAGGGGCTTTTAGTATATAAAGCAGCAACTCTGAAAAAAGAAGGTAAAAGTTTAGAAGAAGTAAAGACCTGGATTGAAGAAAATTTAAATCATATGTGCCATTACTTTACTGTAGATGATTTATTCCATTTACATAGAGGTGGAAGAGTGTCAAAAACAACTGCAGTTGTAGGAACTTTAATACATGTAAAACCTGTACTTCATGTAACAAATGAAGGAGAATTAAAACCATTCCAGAATGTTCGTGGAAGAAAGAAAGCATTACAGAGTCTGGTTGATTCCATGAAAAAAGAAGGCGCAGGTTATGAAAATAAAGTAGCCTTTATTGTACATGGTGATTGTATAGAAGATGCCAATAAAGTAGCTGATAAAATAAAAGAAGAATGTGGAGTAGAAAAAGTAATCATAGGAATGCTAAGTCCTACGATTGGAACTCATGCAGGACCAGGAACAGTTGGTTTGTTCTTTATAGGAGAAAATAAATAAAAAATTTATTAATTGAAGTGATACCAAGATAAATACAGAGATGAAAATTACAAAAGAAATCTGTACCAGATTTTATGACTTTGGTATTGCATATATATTGTATACTATACACTAACAGCCAGGCTTCCAAAAAGTCTGGCTGTTAGTGTATAATTAACAAATATAAAATTAATATATATCTTATAAATTAGATAGTTTTGATATGTGTGAAATTAATCCAATTTTATACTTACTTCTCCGGATGAAAGCAGTTTTTCAGTTCCGTCTTCAAATCTGACAAGAAGATGACATTCATCGTCAATTGAAATTGCCTTGGCAGTCTTGTTACCATCTTTGTCAATAACAGTAATATTTTTTCCTAATAATATAGAGCGGTCAATGTATTCTTTAAGGTAACTCTTAGATTCAAATGAATTATAAAAGTCCATAAAGTAATTTAAGACATGAGCTAATAATTTGCTACGCTTGTTAATGGAATCGCTTTCTTTGTCAAATATAGCTGTAGCAATTTTGTCGATTTCTTCAGGAAATCCACCTTCAGGAAAACAAACATTAATACCGATTCCGACAATTGCGTAGTTAAGTTTGCCTGTTTCCATATTAAAAGTAGCTTCAGTTAATATTCCACATACTTTTTTGTTATCTACAAAAACATCGTTGACCCATTTTATTTTTGCCTTTTTATCGGAAACATCTTCAATTGCCTTAGCAACTGCAACTGCTGCACTTGTAGTTAAAAAAAGTGAATCGCTGGCAGGAATATCAGGACGAAGTAGTATACTAAAATAAATTCCTGTACCTGCAGGTGAAACAAATTTTCTTCCCATACGACCACGACCTAAAGTCTGCTCACTGGCTACGAGGACAGTTCCTTCTTTTGCACCATCTTCAGCCATTTCTTTTAAAACAGTATTAGTTGAAGAAATTGTGTCATACACATGGATATCTAAATTATATTTTAAAAACTCACCAACACTGTGCTTACTTAAAATATCATTTGATTGTTCAAGACAATAACCTTTATTTGTAGCAGCCAAAATCTTGTACCCTTCATTTTCTAAAGATTTGATTGCCTTCCAAATAGAATTTCTGCTAACGTTTAATTCTTTTGCAAGAGTAGCTCCTGAAAAATACCTTCCTTTATTTGCTTCAAGCATATGTAAAACTTCATCTTTAACGCTCATAATATTCCTCCTAATGCTTCTATAAGTATAACAAATATGAATAAAATATCAAATGAAGCCTGAAAATAAAATAAGAATTAAAATCAGATAAAAAATTTATTACTATATAAAATTAGATAAAAAAATTTATTGTTAATGAAGAAAAAATTTAAATGTGTTAGAATATAGAACGAGTATATCAGTTGAATAGATTTTTAGTTGAAGTTGATAATATATTAAGATAATAAGGTGAATAGTATAAAATGATGACAGATTTACGTTGGAGCGAATAGCGAGTGATAATTCATAAGATATTTTTGACCGAACATCTTAAAAAAGAAAAATATTATGGAAAGGAAAAATTAATGGCAGTAAAAGATATCAAAGAATATGAAATTATAAAACAATATTATATGGAAGACTTGAATTCACAGGCTTATTTATTAAAGCACAAAAAGACAGGAGCAAGAATTGCATTATTATCAAATGATGACAATAATAAAGTTTTTAATATTGGTTTTAGAACACCGGTAAATGATGATACAGGAGTACCGCATATAATTGAACATACAGTTCTTTGTGGCTCAGATAAATTCCCCGTGAAAGACCCATTTATCGAACTCGTAAAGGGGTCACTTAATACATTTTTAAATGCAATGACATATCCGGACAAGACTGTGTATCCGCTTGCAAGTTGTAATGAAAAAGATTTTCAAAATATAATGGATGTTTATTTGGATGCAGTATTTAATCCACAAATATATAATCATCAGGAGATTTTTAAGCAGGAAGGATGGCATTACGAATTAGAATCACCGGAAGATGAGTTGAAAATAAATGGTGTAGTTTATAACGAAATGAAGGGAGCATTTTCCTCAGTAGCAGGAGTTCTTGACAGACAGGTATTGCATTCGCTTTTTCCGGATACAACATACGGTTTTGAGTCAGGTGGAGATCCGGTATCAATACCTGATTTAACTTACGAGGAATATTTGGATTTTCATAGAAAATATTATCATCCGTCAAATAGCTTTATATATTTGTACGGAGATATGGATATGGAAGAAAAACTCCGTTTTATAGATAAGGAATATTTGAGCAAATATGATACATTAGAAATAGATTCTGAAATAAAAATGCAGAAGCCATTTGATAAACCTGCAGAGGTAGAAAGTTACTATCCTATATCGGATGGTGAATCAGAAGAAGACAATACTATTTTGTCATGGAATGTAGTTTTAGACACAACACTTAATAAAGAAGATATATTAGCATTTCAGGTACTTGATTATGTACTTATGACAATGCCGGGCGCAGTTTTAAAACAAAAGATTATAGATGCAGGCATAGGAAAGAACGTAGAAAGCACATATGAGTCAGGAATTTTACAACCATATTGGTCTATAGTAGCTAAATATGCAAATTATGAAGATAAGGATAAATTCAAGTCGATAATAAAAAGTGGATTAGAAGAAATAGTACAAAATGGTATCGAAAAAGAAAGCCTTATTGCTACAATTAATAATTTGGAATTTAAATATCGTGAAAGTGATTTTGGACGTTGGCCAAGAGGATTAATGATTGGTCTTCAGATGTATGAAAGTTGGATTTACGATGAAAATCAGCCATTTATATATGTAGAATGCAATGAAACATATGCGTTTTTAAAGAAAATGGTTGAAACAGATTATTTTGAAAAATTAATTGAAAAGTATGTTTTAAACAGCAAAATTGAATCAACAGTAGTCCTTAAGCCAAAAAAAGGTCTTGTAGCAGAAACTGAAAAAGAATTAGCGGACAAGTTAACTGCAAAAAAGGCAACTCTTTCAAAGAGTGAAATTGATAAGTTAGTTGCATACACAAAGGCATTAAAGAAGTATCAGGAAGAACCATCACCTGAAGAAGATTTAAAGAAGATACCGATGTTGGAAATAAGTGATATTGACCCTGAACCAAGAACTATAAAGTCTCAGATAAGAGAAATTAATGGAATACCTACGGTTTATTATGACTGCTTTACTAACGGAATAGGTTATGCAATATTGTCATTTGACTGTAAAAATATACCTACGGAACTTTTACCATATATTGGTTTGCTGAAAAATACTGCAGGATATATGAATACGGAAAGTTATAATTACACTCAGCTTGCAAATGAAATAAATAAAAATATTGGTGGAATATATGTTGATGCAACATTATATCCGGATGCAATTGAAAAGAATAAGTTCGAACATCGAGTTGAAGTTAATTTTAAGTCGATGATAAGCAGAATGGATAAGGCATTTGAAATTGCAAAAGAAGTTATGCTTACTACAAAATTTGATGACTATAAGAGATTAAAAGAAATTATCGATGAAATAAAAGCAAGACTTCAGAATACACTTATGGAAAGTGGAGATTCTGCTGCAGCACTTAGAGCAGGCTCATATTTCTCAGAGACGATGTATAGAAGGGAAAATTATGCTGGAATTACATTTTACAAATTTATTGAAGATATAGCCAACAATTTTGAAAATGTAAAAGAGGAAGTAGCAGCAAAATTAAAATTGCTTACAGAGTATGTTTTTAGAAAAGAAAATCTTGTTATCAGTTATGTATGCAAGGATGATGAATATGACAGTTTACCGGGATTAGTGGAAGATATGACAGATTCATTATATGACAAAGAACCTGACAGTAGTATATTGAGTAGCGATAAAGTGGAAAAATTTGCAAAGAATGTATTAAATGAAGGATTTAAAACATCAAGTCAGGTGCAATATGTAGTAAGAGCAGGACAATTTGATACAGACAAATATCCATATACAGGAACTTTATCAGTACTTAAAACTATTTTAGTTTATGAATATTTGTGGAATAACGTAAGAGTAAAAGGTGGCGCGTATGGCTGTAGCAACTTCTTTACAAAACAGGGTGTTGCAATGTTTACATCTTACAGAGACCCTAAATTAAAAGAAACAAATGAAATCTATGAAAATGTTGTGGATTACATCAATAATTTTAATGCCGGTGACAGAGATATGCGCAAATTTATTATCGGAACTATAAGTGAATACGACCAGCCACGCACACCGTGTAGCGAAGGTGGAAGATTGTTAACATTGTATTTTAACCATAATACTTTTGAAAATCTTAAAAAAGAAAGAAGTCAGGTGTTAAGTACTACAACAAATGCAATCAGAAACTGTGGAAGCCTTGTTGCAGATGCACTTAAAGAATATTATGTTTGCGTTATTGGAAACGAAGGAAGAATAGAAGAAAACAAAGATATGTTTAAAAATATCTACAATTTATTTGAAAATAAAAATTAAAAAATAAATACAAATATAAATGAAAAATAAATGCAAATCAGATGATAGAATGTAAATAAAGTATAAAACAAAAGTTTGGAAATGGAGAACAAATGGAAAATAAAGAGTACAAATCAGGATTTGTTGCATTAATAGGAAGACCGAATGTTGGAAAATCTACATTAATGAACAAAATAATAGGACAGAAAATTGCTATTACATCAAATAAGCCGCAGACAACGAGAAATAAGATTCAGACAGTATATACATGTGATCAAGGACAAATTATATTTCTTGATACACCGGGTATTCATAAGGCAAAAAATAAATTAGGTGAATATATGGTAAATGTGGCTGAAAAAACATTAAAAGAAGTAGATGTTATTTTGTGGCTTGTTGAACCTAGTACATTTATTGGGGCAGGTGAACAGCATATTGCCGAACAGCTTAAAGACATAAATGTACCTGTAATTCTTGTAATTAATAAAATAGATACTGTTAAAAAAGAAGAAATTTTGGTATTTATTGATGCGTACAGAAAAATTCTTGATTTTGCAGAAATAATTCCTGCATCAGCATTGAGAGATAAAAATGCTGATGAAATAGTAGAATCTATTTTTAAATATCTGCCACAGGGACCTCAGTATTATGATGAAGACACAGTAACTGACCAGCCAATGCGTCAGATTGTGGCTGAAATTATAAGAGAAAAGGCATTGCATGCTCTAAATGAAGAAATTCCGCATGGAATAGCTGTTACAATTGAAAAAATGAAAGAAAGAAAAAACGGCAAAATTACTGATATAGAAGCAACAATTATATGCGAAAGAGATTCTCATAAAGGCATAATTATCGGAAAACAGGGTAGTATGCTTAAAAAGATTGGAAGCAATGCAAGATATGAAATAGAACAAATGCTTGAAATGAAAGTTAATCTTCAGTTATGGGTAAAAGTTAGAAAAGAATGGAGAGACAGCGATTTGTTATTGAAGAATTACGGATATAATGAAAAGCAGCAGTAAAATACAATTTTTAAAAATATAAGAAATTTTTTTAATGTAAGAAATTTCTGCTATTAAAGCCGTGTCTATGCGGCTTTTAGCATTTATTAAATATTTAGTGATTTGAGTTAAGAAAGGAGAGGCACGATTATGGTTGAAACAGTAACAGCTATGGGAATTGTAATATCAGCAATGCCGATGGGTGAATATGATAAAAGAGTTGTGCTTCTTACAAAACAATTTGGAAAGATAACGGCTTTTGCAAGAGGGGCAAGACGACCTACAAGCCAGTTCCTTTCGGGAACGCAGCCTATGAGCTTTGGCGAATTTACCATGTATCGTGGAAGAAATTCATACACTATAACAAATGTAAAAGTGACAGAATATTTTGGCGGTGAAATGACCAACATTAATAAAATGTATATGGGAATGTATTTTCTTGAAATGGCGGACTACTATGGAAGGGAAAATATAGATGGAACAGAGACGTTAAAATTAATCTATCTTTCGCTTAAAGCACTGCAAAATGATTCTATTCCTGACAAATTGGTAAAAAATATATATGAACTTAAATCGCTTGTGATAAACGGGGAATATCCAAATGTGTTTACCTGTGTAAATTGTGGCAATAATAGTGAACTGGATTATTTTGATTTGAGAAAGAATGGCATGATTTGTTCTAAATGTCATGGAAATTTGTCAAAAGATAAATTAGTATCGCAATCGGCAGTGTATGCGCTTCAATACATAATTTCATCGCCACTTAACAAATTATATACATTTAATGTAAAAGATGAGGTGTGGCAGGAAATAAATGGAATTATAGAAAGTTATTTGAAAGAACACATAGAAAAACAATTCAAAACTCTGGAATTTCTGGAAATTAGTTATTGAAAATAATGAGTATACAATGTAAAATTAGGTATTGCGAGGAGGAGCGGATATGCTTAAGAAAAAAATTATATCATTGCTTATGGTTATGACAATAGCTCTTACATTTGTCGGGTGTGACAATAAAGTTGGAGATATTGCTTTAGAAAAAGGCCAGACAGCAATTCATATTTCAAAAGATGGTAAAGTACAGTACGGAGTAGCAGAGTCATTCGATAAAGATTATTATGACAAGAAGGAACTTAAGAGTACTGTTGAAAATGAAGTCGATGAGTTTAATTCAGATAGTGATGCATCAGGAAAAGATGCACTTTCTTTAAAGTCAATGGATGTAAAGAAAGATGTTGCGACTATGATTATGGAATTTGCATCAACTACAGACTTTGGAACATATATTTTAAAATATAACAATCCTGATAAAGGAACTTTCTATATAGGTGACATAAGTGACAATGAAGATTGTGAAATTAAGGGGAAATTTTATGCCCCTGACAATAAGAAAAAATCAGTGTCAGAAGACAAGATTAGTGATTTAGATGATAATATTTTGATTGTTAATGAACAGATGAAAGTCCAGATTGAAGGAACAGTAAAGTATGTGAGCGAAAACTGTAAAATCAGTGATGGCGTGGTAGAAACAGCGAAAACTGATGACGGAATAAGCTATATTGTATATACATTAAAATAATAATGATAATAAAAAGATGCCCTATGGATTGCTTAGTATTTCCTAACGTGGCATCATAAAAAATAAAAGGTGGAGAAGTATCATGGAAAAGACAATGGAAAAAATCGTTGCAGTTGCAAAAAGCAGAGGATTTGTATATCCGGGTTCAGAAATTTATGGTGGACTTGCGAATACATGGGATTATGGTAACCTTGGTGTAGAATTAAAGAATAATGTTAAAAAAGCATGGTGGAAGAAATTTATTCAGGAAAACCCATATAATGTAGGTGTTGACTGTGCTATTTTAATGAACCCTCAGACTTGGGTTGCATCAGGACATCTTGGTGGATTCTCAGACCCTCTTATGGATTGTAAAGAATGTCATGAAAGATTTAGAGCAGATAAACTTATTGAAGATTATATGGAAGAAAATGGAATTACAATAGAAGGTTCTGTTGATGCATGGTCACATGAAGAAATGGCTAACTACATAGAAGAAAAGAACATTGCATGTCCAACATGTGGTAAGCACAATTTTACAGAAATCCGTGAATTTAATCTTATGTTTAAGACATTCCAGGGTGTAACTGAAGATGCTAAAAATACAGTATATTTAAGACCTGAAACTGCACAGGGTATTTTTGTAAACTTTAAGAATGTACAGAGAACTTCAAGAAAGAAGATTCCATTTGGTATCGGTCAGGTTGGTAAATCATTTAGAAATGAAATCACACCTGGTAACTTTACATTCAGAACAAGAGAATTTGAACAGATGGAACTTGAATTCTTCTGCGAACCGGGAACAGACTTAGAATGGTTCCAGTATTGGAGAGGATTCTGCCGTGACTGGTTATTAAGTCTTGGAATTAAAGAAGATGAAATTAGATTAAGAGATCATTCACCTGAAGAATTATGTTTCTACTCAAAGGGAACAACAGATATTGAATTCTTATTCCCGTTTGGATGGGGTGAACTTTGGGGAATCGCTGATAGAACTGATTACGATTTAACTCAGCATCAGGAATTATCAAAGCAGGATTTATCATATTTTGATGATGAAAAGAAAGAAAGATATGTTCCATATGTTATTGAACCATCACTTGGTGCTGACAGAGTAACACTTGCATTCCTTTGTGCAGCATATGATGAAGAAAATATCGGAACAGAAGAAAAACCGGATATGAGAACAGTTATGCATTTCCATCCGGCTATCGCACCTGTTAAGATCGGTGTACTTCCATTATCAAAGAAGTTAAATGAAGGTGCAGAAAAGGTATTTGCAGAACTTAGCAAATTATATAACTGTGAATATGATGACAGAGGAGCAATAGGTAAGAGATATCGTCGTCAGGATGAAATCGGAACACCTTGGTGTGTTACTTATGATTTTGATTCAGAGGAAGATGGAGCAGTTACAGTTCGTGACCGTGACACTATGAAACAGGAAAGAATCAAGATTGAAGATTTAAAAGCATACTTTGAAGAAAAGATGGCATTTTAATTGGAATTGTCAGCATATAACATGCAAAAGTATGTAATACATATTTAAAAACAATTATCCTTAATGGATATAAAATATGATTTTAAATAATAACAGAGTTGAAATTCATATTGGATTTTAGCTCTGTTATTTTTTATTCTTTGCTAAAAAGTGAAAACTTAACTTATAATTAAAAAATAAATGCAATAAAAAATATGACCTCTTCGTTTAATAAGTATAAGACAATAAAGAAAACAAAGATTTTTAAGGAGGGTATCTATTATGAAATCAAAAGTATTATTATCAGGGGCAGTAGCCTTAGCTATGGCAACAGCAGTTATGGGACCTGTTGCAACCAAAAGTGTTAATGTGTATGCAGCAGAAACAACACAAAATCAACAGGCAACACAAAATCAGGAAACAACGAAGAACGTTGAGGCATCTAAAAATGTGTTAACCGGAAAATGTGGTGACAATGCAACGTATACATATGACAAAGACGCGAAAACAATTGTAGTTTCAGGAACAGGTGCAATGTGGGATGATATGGAAATACTTGGCAATTATGATTCTGTAAAAAGCATAACAATCGAAGATGGAATCACATGTGTTGGCGAAAATGCGTTTTCAACCTTAAGTGTAGAATCTATAAAGATTGGAAAAGATGTCCAAACAATAAAAAGAAAAGCATTCGGATTTGTTTGGGGCGAAGAAACAACAATAATACCTGCAAATGTAAAGACTATCGAGCAAAATGCATTTGCAACTATTAAAAACATTGAATTTATGGGAGATATTGATGGTTTTGAAAATGGAATCGTTGAAAGCAATACGGACGATATTAACAGTGTAATTTTGCATGGAACTGCAACAAAACTTGGTATGATATTTAAAAATTCACCAATATATAAAGTGATAATTGCACAGGACAATACAAAATCTACTTTTGATAAAGGATGTATATTGTCAGCAGACAAAACAAAATTGAATTATTACATAGGAACAAATGACAAAGTTGTTATTGCTGGTACAGTAGAAGAAATTGATGCAGGGGCTTTTAGAAAAAAATCAGTTAAAAGTGTAAAATTAGGTGAAAATGTTAAAAATATAGGTGAACAGGCTTTTTATAGAACATATGACCTTGCATCATTTGTTTCAAATAAAAAATTAGCATATATTGGAGACAAAGCGTTTGCAAACTCAACATTAAAGAAATTTGCTTTTGATACAAAACCAAAAATGGGAGAGAAAGTATTTTCTAGAAATTCGAGTATTACATATTCAAAAGGTCTGAAAAAGGCGGGTACATCAATTGAATTTGCAAAGTTGCGCAAAAAGAAATACACAATAAGATTTGCAAAAGTAAATGGAGCTACAGGATATGAAGTTAAGTTCAAAAGTGCAAAATACAAAAAAACATTTACGACCAAAAAGAATGTGTTTACTAAAGCAGTTTCAAAAAATGATGTAAATAAAATGGGCATCACGAATGGAATAGAAGAAGATGGAACATGGACAGCAGGTACTGTAATGGTAAGACCTTATAAAGTAGGTAAAAAGAAAAAAATCTATGGGAAATGGTCAACAAAAACATTAGTTTTATATTACGAATAACAGACTATGAAGTAGAATAGGCAATAAAACATAATAAGTATAAAAGCGTAATAAGCTAAAACATAATAAAAAGTAACAAAAAACAAAAAATAAGATAAAATATGATGCCTACGGATTGTTCCGTGCTGCGCACTATCACAATCCTACCCAATATTCGCATATCGCGGGAATTATCCCGCTTTTATGCTCATATTGAG